>Ga0302294_10000132_pt1 | contig 22959 bp, 20 predicted proteins | sample III_Fen_N2_3_FD_194550 | JGI IMG/M metagenome (GOLD analysis project Ga0302294, IMG submission 194550) | Peat permafrost microbial communities from Stordalen Mire near Abisko, Sweden - III_Fen_N2_3 | ecosystem: Environmental > Terrestrial > Soil > Wetlands > Permafrost | place: Sweden: Abisko...
AAATGGGGGAATTTTCTGCATACGTGCCCGGACGATAAAGCGATGTGTGGTATGACCAATAGTCAGATACATCCCCTGTTTTTTGCCTGCCAGATGGTTCCTTCTTATGGCGGTCCGGTGAAAACCATCGGGGCGTTTCAACGGGCATTGGGTGGGAAAATTGTTTCGTTTACCGATCCGCGCAAATTGGCTGCCGAGGGCAGTGGATTGCCAGGGATTCTTCATGTGCCTTCAGGGACAGATCCCATGCGCGCATGGTATTTGACTCCGAGTGGGCGGATCTCTGAAGAGGTGCGTGCAGCGGAACGGCGGGCAACGTTGATCTCGTGTCACGTGCCGTTTCGACGCCATTTTAGCTATGGTGCGGAGGTGGCGCGACGCCGGGGAATTCCGTATTGGGTCGTACCACACGGTGCGCTGGACCCGTACGTGTTCACCTACCGGGGCAACCTCAAACACTTTTGGATGGAATGTGTGGGGCGGCGAATTTTGCGGGAGGCGCGAGTGGTGATCTGTTCTTCAACACGCGGATTGCTCAAGGCCCGGCGCTTTGGCGGACGCTTTGAGGGGGCAATGGTTCCCTGGCCGGTTGAGCCCATCGATTTGCGCGACCGGGAGGTACGGCGCGCCCGGCAGCGGGTTGCGCTGGGGATTGGACCTGACGATCGGGTTTTGTTGTTTTTGGGCAGGCTTGCAGACATGAAACGGCCACTCGAGACGATTGCGGCCTTTTCCGCGGTGGCGACCAAGGGAACTCACTTGCTGCTGGTCGGGCCGGAGGAATCCATAACTTTGGTTAGAGCCAAAACAATGGCGGCTGAATTGGAGCGGGGCCAGGTTCATGTGTTAGGTCCGGTTTTCGGCGACGCCAAGTTCGATCTTTTGGCTGCATCAGATGCTTATATTTCGCTGTCGTACCGTGAAAATTTCGGACATTCGGCACTGGAGGCGATGTCAGCGGGACTCCCAACGATTCTGTCCGAAGGGCACGACATAATCTCGGATATTGGTGGTCAGGATTTCGTTCGAGCGGTTCCAGAACAGGATTCTGCAGAGTGGGCACGTGCTATCGGCGAGTTTTTGCAAGCACCGGGCGAGCGGTTGGCTGTGATGGGGGCGCAGGCCCAGGCTTGGACACAAACCGAACTCTCACCAGAGTCTTTCGCCTTCAGGTTGCGGGAACTCTATGCGCGAAGCGTAGCTCCGCGCTCAGCCTCGCCGCGTTTTTCCTTACCTTTGAAGCACAGTCATAAAGTCGTGCGACCATTGGTTGTTGGGATCGATTTGCTTCCTGCCAACGGCGGCGCCTACAAGTCGACTTTGCAGTTTCGGCAAGCCTTAGGCGCCAATGTGCTTTCGTTTTCCGAACGCGGAAAAGCCGGTGCGCCGGACGACGGGGTGGCCCATCTCTGGAGTGGCGGCTCGCCTTTGGATCGTTGGTTTTTGCATGTGTCGCAACAGGAGCTGGCCAAGGCTGAGCCACTGCTTACGACGGCAGACCTCCTGCAATGCCATATTCTCTTCCGTCATCATGCTCATTGGGTGTGGCGAGAGGCTCGGCGATGGAGTATGCCCTATTGGGTGGTTCCCCATGGCTGTCTTGATCCCTGGGTTTTCACTTATCGGCGGATGGTTAAGCTGTGGTGGATGCAGTTCTATGGCCGGCGAATTTTACGCGACGCACAAGCGGTGATTTTTGCCACCCGAAGAGAGTACGAGAAGGCGAAGCCCTGGATGGGAAGCGATAACGGTCGTGTGGTACGCTGGCCCGTCGCAGCCGCGAAGGTGCTGCGATCTGAGGCGGCGCGAGCAGCGTTGCGTTTACGGCTCAGCCTGCCCGCTGACAGCCGGGTGATGTGCATGCTGGGGCGATTGCATCCGATGAAACGCCCGCAGGAGGCAGCCGTTTTGTTTGCGCGGCACGCTCCGGCTGGAACGTTTCTGCTGTTGGTCGGGCCTGAGGAAAAATGTTCGGGTGCGGCGGTGGTTGAAGCGGCACGGGCGGCTGGCGGACCGGATCGCGTTCGCTGGATCGGCCCGCTGTTTGGTGAAGAGAAAGATCAGCTGCTGGCGGGTTGTGATGGTTATTGGTCATACTCCCACCGGGAGAATTTCAATTTTGCTGCTGCTGAATCGATGTCGGCGGGGCTGCCAGTGATGCTTTCGCCGGGTAACGATCTGGCCTCTGAATTCGATGGCGCGGCGGTGGGCTGGGTGCTTGGGTCAGATGACGAGCCGGTGGTGGCAACGGCTTTGAAGGAGTGGGGAACGCTGCCGGAAGCACAGCTTACAGAGATGGGCGAGCGCGCCCGCGCTTGGTCGTTAAGTGAACTTTCCTGGGAACGATTTGAGGCTGATCTCCAGGCGTTATACCAGGAAGCTAAGGGCGAGGCGGTTAAATGATCGCGGCCTCAACACAGCGTCAGGTCGATTTCTGGTCTTCGACCGAATATTCGTCGTTCCTTCCAGGCCTAACCAGTGCTTTGGTTACACAAGGCTGGAAGGGCCAGTCTCGCTATGAGATTTCGGAGGCGGATTATCGCGGCGCGCGTGGTCGCAGAGCCCGTTTCGCACTGCGGTGGCGAGCCTACGTGCGGTATCCCTGGAATCTCGGGCGAGCGCTTCGTGCGCACGCGCGGACTGACGTGGCGGTTGTGTGTACCAATACCTTCTATGCACCGCGTATTGCAGAGCGGGTTGGCCGGGGTACCGCGGTTGTGCACTGGGTGTTTGATCTTTTTCCTGACGTTCTAGTGGTCGGAGGAAAGCTACGCATGGGTTCGGCCAGCGCTCGACTGCTCGACCGGTTGACGCGTGCAACGTTTGATCAAGCGGCGGCGAATGTTTTTCTCGGTGAACGACTCCTCGCACACGCGGTGGCCCGTTTTGGCCCAATTCCACGGAGTGTGGTGATACCGGTTGGTTGCGATGCGCGACCTTTCGCGAGCATGTCTCCGGTCAGGGGTGCGCAAGGGGAGCCCGTCCGCGCGCTCTATTGTGGCAACCTTGGGCGTATGCACGATGTTGATACGATCGTAGGTGCAATGAACGCGGGTTTGCCGGAAGCATTTGCGCTTAGCTTTCGTGGCAATGGCGCTGGGTTTCGTCAGCTCGAGGCTGCTTTAGGTGAGCATAAATCCGGTGGCACCGTCTCTTTGGGAGGGAATTTAAAGGAGGTTGATTGGATTGAGGCGATGCGCACGTCTGAAGTGGCGCTGGTGACGATGAAGCCAGGTGCTGAAGGGGTCGTGATGCCGAGCAAGACCTACAGCGCCCTGGCCGCTGGCCAGGCGGTGGTGGCGATCTGCCCGGAGGCCTCCGATCTGGCTGACACGATCAGAAAACATGACTGTGGTTGGGTGGTGGCACCTGGCGATGTTAGCCGGTTGAGTAATTTACTCGCTGAAATCGTCGATCAACCGGATGAACTCTTTCGACGTCGTCAAAATGCCTGGCGGGCCGGACAGCAGATATTTGACCAACGGGCGTTGGTGAAAGCATGGGTCGCAGTGTTGGAGTCAGCTTTGACACAAAAACGATGATCGCGAAACGAACTGCGCTGGTCACCGGTGCCACGGGGTTCATCGGTCGGCGGCTGTGTGAGCGCCTGAAACGTGAGGGCTGGCGCGTAATCGCCGTGGCACGCCAGCAGATACCTGGGCCTTGGGACGAGATGGTCGTTCACGAGTTGGGTTCCGGCTCGCTCGTTTTGCCCGAGCCTCCAGCCGCGGTCTTTCATCTGGCCGGTCGCGCACATGCGCTGGCGGAACGGCCCGGCGAACGGGAAGCCTATTTTCGTGTGAATGTCACTGGCACCCAAGAGCTGCTGTCGGCGCTTGGAGATGACGTTGGTGTCCGCGTTGTTTACACCAGCAGTGTCAAAGCTTGTGGTGAAGAGACAGGCCCGGAGGGCTTGGATGAGGGCGCGGCCTGCCACCCGACCACGCCCTATGGAGAGTCAAAACTGGCGGCGGAGAGCGTGCTGCTAACATCGCCGTTTGGACCGCAGGCGATCGTGCTGCGGCTCGCGATGGTCTTTGGTGAGGGCCAAAAAGGGAATCTGGGCGAGATGATAAAAGCTGTAGCCAGATGCAAGTTTCCTCCGATTCCTGAAAATGGTAACCGCCGCTCAATGGTTCATGTCGATGACGTGGTCGAAAGTCTGCTGGCTGCGAGCACCGCACCGGTTGCGGCGGGTGGCCGGGTGTATTTCGTGACAGGCCTTCGGGCGTGGTCGTCGCGCGAGATGTATGTTGAGATTTGTCGTGCGCTTGGTCGCCCGGTTCCTAGTTGGGTAGTACCGATATGGATACTGCGTCTTGCCGGGCTCGTGGGAGATTTGATCGGAACAGTTCGAGGGCGGCGATTTTTGTGGGACAGCGACAAGTGCGCGAAATTGTTTGGTTCGGCCTGCTACTTGCCCTCCCGTGCAATACGCGATCTGGGGTTCAGCCCTCGCGTGAACCTTGACACTGCCATGCCTGAGATGGTGCGCGAAGCGCTGGCGGAGCAGTCAATTTGATCCTCTTGAGTATGATTGATTCTGGAAGATTGCTACTGGCAGTCGGTGTGGGCGCATTTTTGGCGACCTGGGCAGTGGTTTTGGCCTTGATCCGGCTTGCGCCCAGGATTGGGCTGCTCGACCGGCCAAACGAGCGCAGTTCGCACACCCGGGTGACTCCGCGGGGAGGCGGTCTTGGTTTTGTCGTCGTTATTGCGATCATGCTGGGATCGTTCCTTGTCCATCAGTGCATCACCCCTTCCTGCATATCCGGTGTGGACCTGCGCACTGCCCTGTCGGTTTATCTCGGGGCGGCATTGTTTGTGGCGGCTGTGAGTTTGCGGGACGATTTTAAGTCTTTGAGCCCAGCAGTGAGGTTTCTTTGCCAGCTTGGTGCGGCTATCGCCGCGGTCGTAGGCATCGCCTGGTTCAGGCAAGTCTTGGTTTCTGTTTTCGGAGTGATCGATATTGGATGGTTCGGTGCTGCGCTCACAGTCGTTTGGATCGTCGGACTGACCAATGTTTACAATTTTATGGATGGCATCGATGGGATCGCCGGCGTGCAAGGCGTGATTGCCGGACTGACTTGGACCGCGGCGGGAGTCTACTTGAAAACACCGGTGGTGACCATGCTGGGGCTGATGTTGACAGGCGGTTGCGCTGGTTTTTTGGTCCATAACTGGTCGCCGGCAAAGATATTCATGGGCGATGTGGGCAGTGCGTTTCTTGGTTTTTCGTTCGCCGTCGTGCCTTTGATTACTTTGGCTTCGCTGTCGGCACCACAGTTACCGGTGGTAGCAAGTTCGTTACCGTTTTTTGGATTGATGTTGGTGTGGCCTTTTGTTGGCGATGGTTTTTACACCTTTCTCCGGCGTCTGTGCCGTGGCGAGCCGGTCTGGAAACCGCACCGGTCGCACCTCTATCAGCGGCTGGTCCAAGGCGGCTGGGCGCATGCGCAGGTCAGCTCATTGTACGCATTCTGGTGTTTGTTTTCAGCACTGGTCGGGTTGTCCTTTCTGATGCGTCGCATAGATCAAACCCTCGCGTTTGCTTTGTCGCTTGTTTCGTTGGTCGGTTTGGTTCTCTTGGTCAAGAGATGTGAACAGAAGGCGGGTGCCAGGCATGCGTAACCTGTTTCAGGCACTGCACAGTCTGGTCGTTATTGCGATTTTTGTCGGTTTGGCCCCCAGCGAGCATGCGGCGACGACGGTCTTTCGGGGCAGTAAAGCGTTTTTGCCCGTTGTCGTGGCGATCGATGCTGACCCAGAAGAGCGGGCTGCTGCATTGGAGCTGGTTCGTGTTCTCGGAATAATGTCCGGATGCAAATGGCCCATGCACACAGAAGACAGCGCGGAGGGAAAGGGATTCTACGTGGGCCGGACGCTGGCGGCAGCGCATTTGCGCGATCCCCTGAAACTGGCTGAGGATTTGCTTTTGCCGAAGTCCGGTGAAATTGGGCCGGATGGGTTTCGGATCTGGACGCACGACGGCAGCGTGTTCATCGAAGGGGCTACGCCTGAAGCGACGGGTTACGCGGTGGCGTGGTTGTTGCAGCGTGAATCAGGCGTGCGCTGGTATGCGCCGGGCGAGATCGGCGAAGTGATCCCTGCGCGGGCCGAGTGGGCTTTGCCGGATTTGGATTTGGTCCGCGAACCGGCCTACGTTTCGCGCGAGATTTCAGGATTCGAGTCGCCGGAGGGCGTCGCTTGGGCGCGGCACAACGGGCTGCGCGGACGTCTGGAGTACAGCCATGCGCTTGGCGGCGTGTTTTCGCGTGAAACCCTGGTGGCCAACCCGGAATGGCGCCCTCAGCTCAAGGGCCGACGATACACGCCTGCCACAGCCGACGATTTTCAATGGCAGCCGAATCTGGCGCTGCCTGAGGTCGCGGAGTATGCCGCGCAAGCCGCGGCCGCCGCGTTCGCTTCCGATCCGCAAAGGCCGAGCTATTCGTTAGGGATAAATGACACGGTGCGTTTTGATCAGAGCGAAGTCACCAGAAAGCTGGTCGAGCCGCTGCATTATTTTCGGGGGAAGCCGGATTTTTCGCCGTTGGTGTTTACTTTCATGAACCGCGCTGCCGAAACGACCGCCAAGACCAATCCCAGTCATTATCTGGGTTGCCTGGCGTATTTTTGGTGCGAAAACACGCCATCGTTTCCCGTCAACGCCCACGTTATCCCATACATAACCACGGATCGTAGCCAATACTACGATGCAGATTATCGAAAGGCCGATTTTGATTTGATGGCGCGCTGGAGTTCGTCGGGTGTCCGCGCTTTTGGCCTTTGGGAATATGGCGAAGGCGGCAATTTCCTGGTGCCGCGGGTGCCCTGCCGGGCCTTCGCCGAAGCAGTGCGCGAAGGCTGGCGGCGTGGGGCCCGTGGCTACATGGTGGAGGTGGGGCCGCGGCAAGGATTCGACGAATTTAAGGTTTGGCTGTTGGCACAGTTGCTCTGGGAGCCGGAGCGGCCGTTTGAGGATCTGGCCGAGGACTTTTTCCGAGGCTATTTCGGTCAAGCGGCAAAGCCCATGCGCGAGTTTTTCGATGGCTGTGAGAAACGATGGATGATGCAGGATGGCCCGCCGTATTGGCTTAAATACTACCAACAGGAAGATCAGGCCCATCTTTTCCCTCCTGAAGTTTGCCGCGAATTGCGCGGGTACCTCGATGCAGCGTCGTTGGCGGCGAAAAATGACAGCGTGATATCGGAACGTATCGCGCAGACTTCGCGGGCGTTTGCGGTTACTGAAACGTTTGTGGCATTTAATGTCGTTCGGCAAAAACTGGCGGCCATCGCCAATAATGAAGTCGACCTGGACCGGCAAAGCGAAAAGAAATGGGCGGCCCTGATCCGGGAACTTTGCGATCAGCGGACGCGGCTTGAAAAAGCGTATGCGGCCTCAACGAGCGGAAAGACTCCGGAAATGGTTTGCACCGAGCTCTCTTATTTTGTGCGCAATGACCCCGTGCCGCGGTTGCTCTGGTTGGTGAACAGTCATGATCCGAAGGCCGCGCTTCGCTTGCTCAAAAGGGCCGGGCACGACGCTTTGAAGCATGAGTCATGGCGGAAACAGGCTGAAGCGGTTGTGGATGAAAACGTAGGCGGCGCAAAAGAGTTAATACCAAACGGCGGGTTCGTTGATGTAGCGCAGCCGCAGGAGCCGCGGTTTCTTTATCCGCGCTCCGGGAAATTGCCGGCGAGGTGGGAGGTGAAGGCGATGCCCACCGAAACAGGCCTGGTGGCGCTGATTGACTCGGCCGAAGATGGGCATTCGCACAGTTTGCGCATCGAGGGCGCGTGGGACACGCAGGTTTACCAGTGGCTGCCGGCCAGGCCAGGTCAGTTGTATGTAACCACCGCTCAACTACGAGGCCGTTCAAGTTCGGGGAACGACTCAGCATTGTTTCTGACGTTCTTATCGGCTGATGGCAAAGTTGTCGGTGTCCACCGGATGCAAGCGCTGCCCAAGGGAATGACTGAAGCCTGGTGGACGGCTGCTTTGGCCGATATTGCACCGGCGAATACGGCCTGGGTGGGCGTCGGTTTTGGTGCTTCGCGACAAGTGGCGGGAGACTGGCTCGAGGCTGGTTCGATCAGTTTACGCGAACTTAAGGTGGTCGTTGCGCCATGAAGCGGGTCTTTGATATTGGTCTCTCTTTTGTCGTGCTGGTTGGGCTTTCCCCGATGCTGCTTGGTATTGCCGCGCTTGTTCGGTTAAAGCTGGGCGCACCGGTTCTCTTTTCACAGCGTCGCCCTGGTCGAGGCGGTCGGATCTTCACGCTCTTAAAGTTCAGAACCATGACCGACGCCTGCGATGCTCGCGGGAAACTGCTCTCTGATGCGGAGCGCTTGACGCTATTCGGACAATGGCTGCGCGAGACCAGCCTCGATGAACTGCCGGAGCTGTGGAACGTGTTGCGCGGCGAAATGAGTCTGGTGGGGCCGCGTCCGCTCCTGGTCGAGTATCTCGAACGCTATACGCCGAAGGAAGCGCGGAGGCACGAAGTCCGACCTGGGCTGACGGGTTGGGCGCAGGTGAATGGGCGCAATGCCACAACTTGGGAACAGCGTTTGGCTCTCGACGTTTGGTATGTTGATCACCGGAGTTTCTGGCTGGATCTGCGCATTCTGGCTTTGACGGTGGTGTCGGTTCTTCGCCGGGATGGCATCAGTGCGCCCGGCGTGGCCACGATGACGGAATTCAGGCCGCCCACGCCGCGGCGGTAACCAGCACTACTCCATTAGGTGTTTTACGTGGAGGGCGACGCGCTGTCGTCGCCGATGGAATTGGCGGGCACAGCGGCCCGCCCTCCAGATCAATCCGCCCAGATAGTGTCTTGGGCAGAGGGATTGGGTAATGGTGTGGCGATAGAGAATCTCGACATCGGGATCATAGCCAGCGAAACCCTCTTTAGACATGGGCAAAAACGAAGACAAAACTGCAGTGGTCCGCCGATTGATTTTGGAAACGCTGCCGCGAGAGAATCGTGACGACCTGAGGATTTTTGGGGCTGGCGCTCCGTTGGACAGTCTTGGACTGGTGAATTTTCTCGCTGACCTTGAATACCGGTTGGGCGAGGAATTTGGCCGGGAATTTGTCCTGGCGAGCGAGCGGGCGATGAGCCGCAGTCGGTCGCCTTTTCGCGATGTCGATGCGTTGAGTGCGTATGTGGTGGAGTTATTGGCCGAATGAAAACAAGACGTGTCATCCTCATCACCGGTACAAGCCGCGGCATTGGCCTGGGCCTGGCGAAGTATTTTCTCGCGCAAGGCGATGTGGTGTGCGGCTGCAGTCGGGGTGCCATAACCTTTCGACATGCTCGCTACACGCATTTCGAACTCGATGTGTCCGACGAAAGCGCGGTTGTGGCCATGGTCCGCAGCGTTGTTCGCAAACAGGGCAAGATCGACGTTTTGCTGAATAATGCCGGCATCGCCGCGATGAACCATGCATTGCTTACGCCTGCCTCCACCGCGGCGGCGATCTTTGCCACCAATTTCCACGGCACTTTTCTTTTCTGCCGCGAGGTCGCGAAGGCCATGGTCCGCCGGAAAACAGGACGTATTGTGAATTTTACTACGGTGGCCACGCCGTTGCGGCTCGAAGGCGAATCGCTTTATGCGGCCAGCAAAGCGGCGGTGGAATCATTCACCCAGGTACTCGCCCGGGAGTTGGGTCCGACCGGCGTGACCGTCAACGCGGTGGGTCCTACGCCGGTGCCCACCGATCTGGTAAAAAACGTTCCACAGGCGAAGATGGATGCGCTGCTGGCCCGTCAGGCGATCCGGCGTTTTGGTTCGATCGAAGACGTGATCAACGTTGTCGATTTTTTTGTTTCGCCGAAAAGCGAGTTCATCACCGGTCAGGTGATCTATTTAGGTGGAGTGACAGGTTGACCCGGCGGGCACGGCGGCCCGCCCTCCAGGTGCGCGGAGATTCGCTGTAGGGCCTGAGCTCGCCTCAGGCCGGGTTTGAATGAGTGAGGCGTCGAGCGAGCTCGACGCCCTACGCAATCCTTTACACCAAGGTCCCGAATTGTCCGGACTGTAGGGCTCGACCTCGTGTCGACGCCTTCCTCCGCGCGATCCGGGCTGACACGAGGTCAGGCCCTACGCGAACCCAATCAGACCTGAGCGAGCTCGGTCTCTGTAAAAACCCGATTTCAAAGTACGTTGGTATTAACTGAAATTTGAGCAACAAACCGATAGGATTTAAGCTGGAAAACATTGCACTGTTTTCTCGCCAGCGTGGTGAGGCAGAGCTCTGGCTGGACGATTCTGGTGTGCTCACTTGGGCCGACTTTGGCTCCGCGGTCGAGGCCGCCAGGGCACAATGCCTAGCGCAAGGTGTGCGGGCCGGAGACATCGTTGTCGTTCCGGGCGAGGCGAAATTAGACTCATTGGCCTGGTTGTTTGGTGCGGCTGAGGTTGGAGCGGTTGTGGCGCCGCTTCGGTTGCAGCGGGAAAAAGAAATCCAGACCTGGCAACAGCACGTGGTGATTGGGTGGCGCGTGCAGGAGGGGCAGATTATCAAAGCAGGTGAGGGGACGGCTTCGACCGAAGCGGCGGGTTTGCTCGAACTCCTGCGGGCGGCCAATCATCCCGGCCTTATTCTCGCCACCGGCGGCACGACGGGTACGGCCAAGCTTGTGTTGCATGATTTTGCGACATTGCTGGGAAATATTCCGATCAAGCAGGGCCGCGCGTGGCGAACGCTGCCGTTGATGCGATTTGATCATATTGGCGGGCTCGACATCGCCTGGCGGGCTTTGGCGGGAGCACAGGTTTTGGTGGCGCCACCAGCTGAACTCACGCCTGAGGCCGTTGCGGCAACGGTGGTGCGGCATCGGGTCGAGGTGCTGCCGGCGACACCGAGTTTCTTGAACCTGTTGCTGATGTCGGACGCGCATCGAACGCACGATCTTAGTTCATTACGGGTAGTTCCCTATGGTGCGGAACCCATGCCGACCGGGCTTCTGCAACGACTGCGCGTGGCGATGCCGCAGGTGAATTTTGTGCAGCGTTTCGGCACCAGTGAGACAGGCGCGCTGCCGGTCAGTGATTCCGGGGCGGGTTTGATCTTGGTTACGAAAAGCGCCGGATTTGAATGGAAGATCATCGACGATGAATTGTGGGTGCATAGTCCGGCGCGGGGCTTGGGCTATTTGGCTGGCGGAGATACCGAGCGGTTTACCTCCACCGGATGGTTTCGCACGGGCGATCTGGCCGAACAATTTCCGGATGGCTCGGTAAAGATTCACGGACGTCGAGCCGAGTTGATCAATGTCGGTGGCGAAAAGGTTCTGCCGTCAGCAGTCGAAAGCGTGTTGCTGTCGCATCCGTTGATTGCTGATTGCCGCGTGATGCCGCTTCCGAACGCCGTGCTTGGGCAGGTCGTTGCCGCTGAGATTGTCTGGCGAGGGGAAGAGCGCGATCCCGTAACGGTAAAACGATTAGTTCATGAATTTGCGGTAAGCTTGTTACCAAAATGTCACCTCCCAGCGGTTGTGCGGCTGGTCGCGGCCATAGAAACTACCCGCAATCTAAAAAAGAACCGATCAACGAACTCATGAAGAAGGTTGTCATCATAGGTGCAGGTGGATTTGGCCGGGAAATGCTGGCGTGGATTCGGCAGTCGGGCACCCCGTATCCCGTGAGGGGATTCATCGATGATAATCTTCAGGCGCTGGAAGCGTTTTCGAAAAACGTTTCGATTATTGGCCGGGTTGAAGACTATCAGCCTTGTGCGGACGATTTGTTCGTCTGCGCGATGGGCCGGGTCGACTACAAGCGACGTTCGATAGAAAAGATACTCGCCCGCGGCGGCACGTTTATCTCGGTTATCCACCAAACGGCAGTGGTGGGAGAGAATGTCACGCTCGGTACCGGTGTCATCCTTTGCCCGCACACCGTTGTGGGCTCGGACGCGCGACTAGGCGATTTTGTCACCGTCAATCTGCATTCCACGGTGGCGCACGATGCCGTGGTCAGCCGTTGGACGCAATTGCACTGCCATGTCGATATCACCGGCGCAGCTTTTATCGGCGAGCGTGTCATGGTGGGAAGCCATGCGACGGTACTGCCAGGTGTGCGCGTGGGTGACGATGCAGTGATTGGTGCTGGGTCAATGGTTATGCGCGATGTGCCCGCAGGCACTTCGGTATTCGGTTCGCCGGCGCGGCCGTACGTGAAGCAGGAGCAACTCAATGATTAAGAGCCCTCAGTCATGCTGGTGGCGACGCTGGTCTCTGGTTGTGCCCGCCGTTGTTCTTCTCGCTGCGGTGACAGTGCAGGGCGTAGATGTTTTTCGCGAAGTGCCCAAGCCTCATGCGCTACATCTGAACCAAACGATTCCGACCTCTGTGCCGGACTGGACGGAACGGGATCTGCCGCTGGGCGCGAATGAATTTACCTCAAAGACGGCCGAAAAAATCCTCAACTATGACGAGGTTATTTATCGGGAATTTCGCCGGGGGGACATCTTCTTCACTGCCTACGCCGCTTATTGGAGCGCGGGCAAGATGCCGACACGGTTTGTCGCCGATCACACGCCGGATCGCTGCTGGACGGAGAATGGCTGGCGGTGTCTCGCCATGAAATTTAGGCAAGTCATGAGTATCGATCACGGGCCGCTCCAGCCCGCAGAGTGGCGTTTGTTCGAACCACCAAACGGAGGCAAGCCGACCTACGTGCTTTACTGGCATCTGGTGGAAGGCCGCATCTACGATTATGGCGAGCGTTTCAACTCCATTCCGGATCCATTCCGTTGGTGCAAAGATGCGATGCAGCAGGCGCTCCTCGGGAGCCGCGAACAATATTTTATCCGCGTGGCCAGCAGCGAGCCGCCGGAAAAGTTATGGAGCGATCCGGGTTTCATTGAAGTGATGCGCGGGTTGCAGCGCCTTGGCCTAGCGGAGGAACGCCGGGCCAGCAGAGAGAAACAATGAATAAAATCATGGCCATTCAACGCCCGGCTAAGTCCCGGATATTTCTTTCACCGCCGCACATTGGCGAAGCGGAGCGGCGTTACGTTGACGCAGCGTTTGCCACCAACTGGGTTGCGCCGGCGGGTCCACACTTGACCGCTTTCGAAGCAGAGATGTGTGCTAGGAGCGGCGCAAAGGCCGCGGTCTGCGTTTCGTCCGGCACAGCGGCTTTGCATCTTGCCGTGCGTTTGATGGGCGTGCAGCCCGGCGACGAAGTTTTTTGTTCCACATTCACGTTTATCGCGAGTGCCAATCCCATCGTCTATCAGGGGGCGTGCCCTGTATTTATCGATGCCGAACCACGCTCTTGGAACATGGATTCGGCGCTGCTGGCCGAAGCGCTGAAGGAGCGGGCGCGTCAGGGACGGCTGCCGCGCGCAATCATCGTCGCCGACATTTACGGACAATGCGCAGATTGGGATGAAATCACGTCTGTGGCACAGCAGTACGGCGTGCCGGTGATTGAGGACGCCGCCGAGGCCGTAGGCGCCACCTATCGAGGCAAATGGGCCGGCACCTTTGGGGCGGTGGGCATCTTTTCTTTCAATGGAAATAAAATTCTGACGACCAGCGGCGGAGGCATGGTGCTGTCGTCAGATTCCGAGCTTGTCGAACATGCGCACAAGTTGGCGACCCAGGCGCGTGACGATGCCCCGCATTATGAGCATAGCGAGCTTGGTTATAATTACCGGTTGAGCAACGTGCTGGCGGGCATCGGCCGCGGTCAGCTGGATTCGCTGTCACAACGGATCGAGCGCCGATGGCAGATCTTCGAGTTTTACCAGAAGGCGCTCGGTGATCTGCCGGGCGTGGAGTTCATGCCCGAGTTGCCGATGGGCCTGGGCACTCGTTGGTTGACCTGCATGACGATTGATCCGGTCGCCTCCGGTGTCCGGCGCGATGCATTACTCGGTGCGCTCGCCGACGACAATATCGAGGCACGGCCGCTTTGGAAACCGTTGCATCAGCAGGTGCTTTATCGCGAAGCCCCCGTTTTTGGCGGTAGCGTGGCGGAGCGGATCTTCGCCCAGGGGTTATGTCTGCCGTCGGGTTCGGCCATGACCGACGACGATCTGCTGCGCGTTGTCGAGGTGGTTCGCGGCGTTTTCTCCGAACACAATCCCTAGCCTTCCATGTCCACTGCAATCAGCCAATCCGACACACCGCTTCCGGCCGTCCTGGGCGGGCTTTTGCGCGAACGGTTGACGAACACCACGCGTTTACTGCTGGAGTTGTTTGACCAAAATATTGGTCGGCGGCGTGTCACTCGGTCGTGCTCGCTCCTGTTTGTTTATACGCTCATCCTCTGGCTGGCGTTCCGTCTGGCCTACGCATTGCGCTGGGATTTTGAAATCCCCGCGGAGATGGCGCGTCAGTGTGCTTCGCTGATTTTCGCCGTAGTCGTCTGCAAACTGCTCCTTCTGCATTCCTTCGGGCAGTTCCGGAGTGTCTTAAGCTATTTTGGTCTCGCTGATTTTGTCGGTGTGGTCGCCTCGATGTGCGCGGTGTCCGGACTCATGATGGCACTCTGGTTTGCCGCCGCCGTGACTGCCGCTCCGCCTCGTGGCGTAATCTTGATGGATTTCGTGCTCAGTATTTCCTTGGTTTCTGGTTTTCGTTTGTCTCTGCGAATGGTTCGGAGTTGGTGCGCCTCAGGACAGATTCGGACCGGATTGGAAGAGAAACGGGTGGCGATCATCGGAGCGGGTGACGTCGGCGAGGCGCTCGCCAAGGATCTGCTGACGCGACGTGGCGGCGGGCTCCGGCCGATTTTCTTTATCGACGATGACCCGGTGAAGATCGGCCGCAGTATTCACGGATTGCCGGTTTACGGGCCGTTTGAAATCTTGCTCAAGCTAGGTGCGAGTGCGCGGGTGAATGAACTGGTTATCACCACGACTGCGCCGGCACCCAAAATGGTGAAAGAGGTCGTCGAGCTCGGTCGAAGAATTGGCGCGACGACGCAGATCGTTCCATCATTTACGCAACTCGCTTCGGGGCAGGTGAAGGTTGACCGGTCGCGGCCGGTCGCGATCGAGGACTTACTCGGGCGAGAGCAGGTCAACCTTAATTCTGCGGGCATCGCGCGCCTGTTGCGCGACCGGGTCGTGATGGTCACGGGTGCTGGCGGCAGTATTGGCAGCGAGCTTTGTCGGCAGATTCTCGCTCATCAACCGCGGCAGCTAATCATGGTCGAGCAAACCGAGGCGGTGCTTTTTGAAATTGAGCAAGAGCTGGTTGGGACCGAACGCGGACGACTCATTTTGCCCTTGATTGCCGACGTCGTGGACGAGCATGCGATCCGCGCGGTTTTTGCGCGCCACCGCCCCGAGATTGTTTTTCATGCGGCTGCGCACAAACACGTGCCGTTGATGGAGCGGCAGCCCGGGGAAGCATTGAAGAACAACACGCTGGCGACGGCGAACCTAACCAGGCTCGCTAGTGAATATGGAGTGGATCGGTTTGTCTTTATTTCGACCGACAAGGCGGTCAATCCCACGAGCGTCATGGGCTGCAGCAAGCGGCTCGCGGAAAAAGCATTGCAGGCCCAGCAGCGTGCCCCGGGCAACCATTCCACCTTTATGGCAGTTCGGTTTGGCAATGTCCTGGGTTCAAGTGGTAGCGTGATCCCGACTTTTCGGCGGCAGATCGCCCAGGGCGGCCCGGTGACGGTGACGCATCCGGAGATGACGCGCTATTTCATGACGATCCCGGAGGCCGTGGGATTGGTTTTGCAGACGGCCACGCTGGGGCATGGCGGCGAGATTTTCGTCCTCGATATGAACGCGCCCGTTAAGATCATCGACATGGCGCGGCAGATGATCGAGCTGAGCGGCTACAAGCCTGACGTCGACATCGAGATCAAAATCATGGGGCTGCGTCCGGGCGAAAAACTCTACGAAGAACTTCGCCATAGCGAAGAGTGCCACGCGCCGACGGAGCACGAACGCATTTTCAAACTCAAGAATGAGTCTGTGCCCGAGGATGTTTCTTCCTGGCTGCAGGAACTTCGCACCGTAGCGACTACGGGAGATCAAAAGACGATCAAGCAGGCCATGAAGCGCCTCGTGCCCGAGTACACGCCGTATATGGATTGAGGCTGGCTGGATCCGCGAGCTCGCGGCTCGTATTACTCCTTTCCATGGAGGGCGACGCGCCGTCGTCGCCGGATTCGGAAATTTATCCTAATTTCCTCAATTCAACTTAACCGCGGATATCGCGGATGACACGGATGCAGAGATTTGCAGAGCAAACCGCGCTTCAAATCAAATCACCTACCGGGTGAAGCCCGTGAACGGTTCAATGCCTTGGTTATCCGCGAATATCCGCGTGATCCGCGGTTTCAACTGCGGATTTTAGGTTTATGGGGACTCAGGAACTCAGGAAAGATCCGATCTGCGTGCTCTGGGAACTCAGCGGTAAAAAATCCGGATTTGAACACTAAGAGCGCAAAGGTAACGAAGGTCGGAACGCATCCGGCCAGAGTCGTTGCCCCTGCACCCGCCAATACTGGCAACAGCGCTCAAACTTGAGGCACGAGCACGACTTGGCCCGGCTGGAGCGAGGACAACGCCGCGAGAATCTGCGGCACGAGCGGCTTCAGGTCATCGAGCTTATTGGAGGGAGCGCGCAGCACGATCACTCCAAAAGAAAGCGCGGCCGTCTTTTGCTGGGCCGGGAGGTTTTTATCAATCGTGATAAAGGCGTCGTAGTTGCCCTGAATGCAGGCGAGCAACTTGCCGTTGGCAATGCCTGTCCAACCTGCTTGCGGTACGGTCGAAACCAAATGGCCGCTCAGCTCCACACCTAGACGCCGGGGCAGGCACTCGTCGAGAATGACGCGCATGGTCAGGCGACGGCGGCGGTGAGTTGGGCGCGGGCCTCTTCCAGAAACCCGACGATCTGGGCGCGGCTGACGGTGGGAAAGTCCTCCATAAACTCGTCGATGGAATCACCGGCTTCCAGGCAGTCCGTCAGGTTTTTAACCGGCACGCGGGTGCCCGAAAAAACCGGGGTGCCGCTGAGAATCTCAGGGTCCGAAGTGATGAGCCGTGTTTTCATGGCCGCAAATATGCCACGTCCAGCCCGCAGGCGCAATGCACGAAAACAACGCAGAAATGCACTTGTTGGAGGGCTACACGCCGTCGTCGCCGGATTCGGAAATTTATGGGGGACCCCGGAACATGGGAACGATCCAATCTGCGTCCTTAGGGAACTCAGCGGTAAAAGATCCGGATTTGAATCGCTCTGGGTACATTCCTCGAAGCTTGCTTCGACTTGGTTGTAGTCGGCCTCGCTGAGGCCGGTTCCGAAATGATCCGGGGTCAGCGACCCCGGCTACACCAAATTGGTTTGGTCGAATGCCTCGGGGCTTGCCCCGAGGATCTTTATTACCTTCAATTAGTGTTAATTAGTGGTTATATGTTTGAGGAATTTAGGTTAACTGAAGGTGCTTCAGCGGGCGGTAATGGATGGTTCGGTCTCGAAGGTTGTAGGGCCTGAGCTGGCCTCAGGCCGGATCGGGCGGATCTCGGAGGCGTCGACACGAGGTCGAGCCCTACGCCGGAAAAACAGGCAGATGAATTTGGAGGGCGGGCCGCCGTGCCCGCCGAGCCTAACCGGCGACGACAGCGCGTCGCCCTCCATTTGAGGGCACCTGACGGAGCCATACGAGCAGGCTCAAGCCCCGCGGCGATTTCGAAGGGATCGACGCGAGGTCGAGCCCTCCATCGATCAGGAAAGAGGCGTCGAGCAAAACTCGAGCCCTACGGGACCAGGCTCATCCGACCTGGCCGGGGAAGCCTTGTGACTGGTCGGAGCGAGCCGGGATGGTCCAGCTCGATCCAGCGGACAGCGGCAACCAGCAATACGCTCCAAGTCAGAAGTACTGCTGGGTTTTGGAAGACAAAATCCACCCAGGCATGGCAAGCTACGAGCAGACAGGCCAGCACGAGGAAAAACGCGACGTTGTTGCGCCAGAAGCAAAGACGAACTAATTGCCAGACAGTATAACCCAGGATGGCGACCAGCGGCAGCAAGCCGACAGCACCGAGCTCAATGGGAAACTCCAGCAGATCGTCGTGGGCGTGCTCCCAATACAGATGATTGGTGGATTTGCTAAGATAGATGGAAGGATATTTCTGGGCGTAGAGCGGGAACCCGTACCGAAAGCAACCTGCGCCCCATCCGAACAGCCAGCGGTCGCTCAGCATGTCTCCTGAGGCCTGGCGGGCGACGCTGCGGATGCCGATCGAGCTGGCGGGCTCCGTTGAGAGTTGGGTGAACCGCTGCCACACCTTTTCGGCGCGAATCGAGACGACACAGATACTGAGCAATCCGCCCAACACCAGAACGAGCAGGAGCAGGTCCTTCCGACTGCGCGCTTTACCCGACGAGACAAAATACCTTCGAACCACCAATGAACACAGGATAAAAAACGTAAAGCCGAGCAGAACGCCGATCGAGGCCCGGGAGTAGGAAAAGACAACCATGATGGCGACGAACACCGCCAGAAACGCGAGGACCGCCGCCAGACCAGGCTGTTCATGACGCCGTTGAGCTCGTTGATAGTGCCAGAAACTCAGACCCGCCGCTAGAGAAACCATCAAATTGAGGTAAGGGCCGGCATGGTTGCGATAAATGAAGCTCGCGATGAATGAGCCGTTGCTTGGCAGGTAGGACCAGAAGATCTCTTTTGCATCAGTCAGCTGCTGCAGCACGCCGAGCAGCGCCAGCAGAAAGGCGTTTCCAACGAGCACGGTGAAAAGCAATCGGTAGCTTCGCCGCCGCGTAAAGCCGATCCACACCGAGCATACCAGCAACCAGAGCGAAGCAAAGATGACGAGGGCGCTCCAGGGGCTCGAGCGGGCAAAGGGCGCCTGCACTCCGCTGGGCAGCCAGGCCAGATGCGGAACCGGTTCCAACCACCAACTATCGGTATTTTGCCGGTAGGACCATGATGGATTGAGTCCCTGCACGACGACATAGAGAAGCAGCGCAAGCCCGGCCCAAAAAACCGGAAACCGCCAGAGCCTGCCAGTCGAAGAAAATTTACTCTCGCTGCCGATTTGTGGCCACAGGCTCAGGGCAAAACCGGCCAGAGCGAAAACAAGGCTGACGAGCTGGCTCCACCGGTGCATCGAACCCAGCGCCCATGGCAGGAAACACAGGTGCGCCGCGGTGACGCTGACGAGCGCAGTTTCCAGCCGATGTAATGGAGGACTGACTGGTTCAGTGCGGGCGCGATCATTCGCCTGAAAGAAACTTGAAACTTGCGGTTGGAAAAAAGCTGACACGCCGCAATCAGAAAGTGCGGGCCGGGGGTGCGTCGAGAGTGATAGATCGGTGCGCACAAATGTAACATTTCCCGGACCTTTCTTGGGTGGAATGCGCTTGAAGAAGGGTGGGCGGATCGGTTCCTTCGCCGGGCCATGCTTAAGCTTCTGAGCCGGCTCCGTTCCGGCGCCCCCGACACGTTTTTGGCCGCGCTAGCGGTGGCATTGGCGTTCATGGTGTTTCTGGTGGTGGACCAGAAGCACTGGTGGCAGCTCAAACCCGATTATGCGTTCGGTTGGCTCGTGCCGGTGTTTGTCGTATTTATTGTTTATGATCGCTGGGCGAAACTGCAGGCGCTGTTCCGCACGACCGGGCCGAGCCCTTTGTCGCGCCCTACCCAAGCCCTGCTTCGCGTATTGGCCGGTCTGATACTGACCACCGGGCTGGTGTTTTTTCTTTTTGGCGCGGTCTATCGCGCCGGCTCCGGTGCGACGCAGCCAGGTTCCCTGGCGCTGGCGCTTGGTTTTGCCGGTCTGCTCCTCGGGATGGTTTTTTTCAACGCCCCCGATGGTCGGGTGGGGGAGGCGCCTGCGGGCTGGCACGTGCTTCGGACGGATGTGCGGCTCCGGGTCACCGCCTTGTTTTTGTTTCCCGCTTTGATCTGGGTGTTGTCGGCGCCGCTGCTCTCCGCTGTGGAAAACACCATCAGCCTGTTTTTGCTGCGCAAAGTGGTCGTGGTCGTCTTCACGCTTTTCAGTTTCCTCGGCTACCCGCTGGTGCAGGAGGGCAACGTGCTGGTCCTTCCGCACGGCCAGGTCGGGGTGGCCGACGCCTGCTCGGGCATCCGCTCGCTTACGGGATGCTTGTTTGCTGGTTCGTTCCTCTCGGCGGTCTTTCTCGACCGGTTGTGGAAGAAAGTCGTGCTGGTGGCCGCGGCCTTGGTCTTTGCGTTTTTCACGAATCTCTTGCGGAGTCTTTTTCTCACCGGGTGGGCTTACGCCTATGGCAGCGATGCGATCGAGGGTACGCTGCACGACGCCACCGGTTATGCGGTGCTCGGTCTTACCTGTATCGGCCTGTTCGGCCTGCTGCCGCTCTTTCGTGAGTCCAATTGGCGGCGCTGGCTGGGAGCAGAGACGACTGCGGTGGTGGGCGAGAAGAAACCGGCGGCTGACTTGGCGGCGACACCGGCTCCGACGCGGCATTGAGCAAATCTTTTCCTACTCAAACGAAGAATACCTGTTGGTCATAAGGGACCGACCTGCAGCACCTATTCTTGTGAATTTGTTTTCACAGGAGGAAACAGAGAAAACGGAGAAAACCAGCCAAGGCGGTCTGGCTCTATTCACTCCTGTAATTATTTTCGCGAGGCGGTCGGTGGAACGCGTCACTCCGTGCGCGTTTGGCTCGGGTTTTTTCTTCTGCGCTGTCGCACAACTCGCACGGAGTGCGAGTTCCACCTTCGATCTTTGCGTCCCTTTGTGTTGAAACTCCGGACTGCTGCACGGGATCGTTTCACGCAGAGGTCGCGGAGAGCGCTGAGGACCTGAAGCCGAACCAAGCCGTCCTGAGCGAGCTCAGGCCCTGCGAATTCTGCGTTCGCCGAATCATCGTATCAAATCCAAGGATACACATTTTCAGATTGACGGGTGAGGATTTTGTCCAGTGCTGTGGCCATTTTTGCGATGATGAAAGGCGGATGTCGGGGCGTTTCTGCAAACGATTAGATGTGGTTTGTTTCACAACCTTCACTTGTTCGTCACCGACCAGTCGGGAAATCGTAACCTGGCCATAGTGTAATCACCCCAGCCCCGCAGGTGTTTCTCCTTAGGAATACTTCGTCGGGGATCAGACCTGCAAAAACGATAACCTCGAAAGTCATCACATAATGAAACTCGTAAAATCACTCGCGATCGGCGCTCTCGCCCTCGCTTGCGTCGGTTCCTCCTTCGCCACGACCGTCAAGGTCACGGGCTCGACCGCCTTCCGCAAGGCTCTCTACAACGCCATCATCAGCCAGGGTTACACTCGCGCCGTTTATGTCACGAGCAAAGTGACCACGATCGATGGTGCCAATCAGGCGATCTTCAAGAAGCCCGCCTCGAATGACTATGTCATCGCGGCTCTGTCCGGTTCGGTTGGTGGTGTTCACTGGATCGCCACGAGCGGCGACGTCGCCATTGTCGCTCCGTTTGACGCCAACTATGCTAATTGGACCACCCAGGCTTGGCTCAATCCGGCGAATGCGACCATCGCTGGCGACTTGGCCCTTGCTGCTTCGAATGCCACCGCCAGTACCTCTGGTGTTCCCACGGGTGGCACCCAGCTCCTCAGCAACGTCGATCCGACCGCTGATATTATTGCTGCCAATACCACATACTTCAGCGCTCACGGTCCCGCCAACTTCACCTTGTCCGACTCTTTCCAGGATTCCACTCCGGATGCTGGACTCGGCCTGACCTTGGCTGACAACGGCACGCAGGGCAATGATGGCAAAGCGATTCATTCCAACAGTTCACTGGGTATTGTACAATTTGTCATCGCCAAGGGCGTCGATACCTACGGTGTCGCTGCTAACCTGACGAACATCAACGCAACCTCGTTCCGCGCTCTCTCGAACTTGGGCTCTCTTAACCTTGATGCTATCACTGGTGTTGCGGCTGATGCCGGCACGACCGCCGTGTTGGTCGGTCGCGATACCGACTCCGGTACCCGCCTCGCCACGATCTTCGAGACTGGCATTAGCCAAGACGTCACTTCCAATGTTGGCCAGTATCAGGTCTTCGATTCGACTGGTTTGATCGATGTTGGTGTCAAGGGTGGTTCGAATAAGGTCGGCCAGCTGGCCTTCTGGGGTTTCAATGCCGGTTACAGTGGTGGTTCTTATGTAAAGAACGCCCTCAACGCCTCCCTGGATTCCGCTGGTGTCTCGATCGACGGTGGAGCGCTTTCCAAGAAAGTGATCTTGATCGGTTACGTCAGCACGGGTGACAAGCCCACTGCCGCCGCCCAAGTCCTGACCTACAATGGCACCGCCCAGTCCGCCTACGCCACGCAGAACCTTCCCTACACCTTCTGGACTTACGAGTTCGGCTATTACAATCTCGCCAACAACGTCAAGGATGAGAATGGCGCGACGATCGTGAACGCAGGCAAGCCGGACGCGACCCAGGTCACTGAAATCAACAAAATCACCGCTGCTCTTGCTGACACCTACGTTACAACGGCCGGTGGTCTTACGCTCAATAGCATGAACGTTGCCCGTGAGATCGAAGGCGGCGCGGTGCATTTCTAATCAAGACACTCAAACCACAACCTGTTAAAATATAACTAGTCATGAAATTCTCATTCAAAGCTCTCGCTGCTCTCGCAGCTCTTTCCTCCGCTCTCGTCGTTAACGCTGCTTCTGTTCCCAGCTCGACCCTCATCGTTGGTTTCAAGCTGGCCGGTGCCACCAATGACTTGGTTCTCGATCTTGGTAATGTGACCACCCTGACCGCAGGCACTTGGAATGTAAGTTCCGCCCTGTCGGCCGCTGGCCTCAGCCTCGACCCCAACCTTAAGTGGGGCGCGGCTGCTTATACCACCGCGGGTGTCATTCAGACGGATTATCTGACGAGCACGTGGAATACGGCAGTTGCCGGTACGCTCGGTGTTCAAAACTCCAGCAGCTACACGACGGTGCAGAACA
>Ga0302294_10000138_pt1 | contig 22367 bp, 16 predicted proteins | sample III_Fen_N2_3_FD_194550 | JGI IMG/M metagenome (GOLD analysis project Ga0302294, IMG submission 194550) | Peat permafrost microbial communities from Stordalen Mire near Abisko, Sweden - III_Fen_N2_3 | ecosystem: Environmental > Terrestrial > Soil > Wetlands > Permafrost | place: Sweden: Abisko...
GAGCAGCCTGGTCGTCGCGTGTATCACCACGGCGTTGTCGGTGGTGGTCGGCACCACCGCGGCGTGGCTGCTCTATCGTTATCGTTACCGCGGAACCCGCGCCATCGGGACACTCGCCTACATTCCGATGGTCGTGCCGGAAATCATCATGGGCATCAGCCTGCTCGTATTTTTCAAGACCATCCACTTCGACCTCGGCTACACGACGGTCGTCATCGCGCACACGACGTTTTGTTTTCCTTTCGTGATGGCAGCGGTGCAGGCGCGACTCGCGGGGCTCGATCCGGCGATGGAAGAAGCCGCGCAAGATCTGGGCGCGACGCCGCTCAAGGCGTTTTGGTACGTGATCGTGCCGTACCTGATGCCGGGCATTATCTCCGGCGCACTCATGGCCTTTGCACTTTCGATGGACGAGCTTATCGTCACCTACTTCGTCAAGAGTTCCGCCTCTTCCACCCTGCCGATCGTGATCTACGGCATGGCCAAGGTCGGCCTCAATCCCATGATCAACGCCCTTTCCACCCTCTTCATCGTCGCAACCATCATCCTGCTCGTCGCCTCCGAATGGGTAAAGCGCATCCGCCGCTAACCGCCAAAAATCTTTTCCAAAAATCATGAAACGTCTCCGCCTCCTGTTCGCCGCCGCCGCGATCCTCGTCGCCGCCGTTCAACTCCACGCCGCCAAAGAGCTCAACCTCTTCGGCTGGTCCGAATACGTGCCCCAAGCCGTGCTCGATAAATTCACCGCCGAAACCGGCATCAAGGTGAACTACGAAACCTACGCCTCGAACGAGGAGATGCTCTCGAAGCTCCTCGGCGGCGCCTCGGCCTACGATCTCATCCAGCCGACCGACTACGTGATCGAGGCCCTGCGTGCGAAGGGCAAACTCGAGGTGATTAATTTCAAGAACGTTCCCAACTTCAAAAATATCGCCAAGGAATACACCAACCTGCCCCACGATCCTGAGCAAAAGTACAGCGTGCCTTACATGGTCGGTACCGTCGGCATCGTCGTCAACACGGAGAAAATCAAAGAGCCCATCACCGGTCTGGCCGATGTTTTCTCCGGCAAATATTCCAGCCGCATCGTCACCCTCAACGACAACCGCGAACTCCTGACCTGGGCCCTGCGCGTGCTCGGCGAAGATATCAACAAGATCACTCCAGACGCCATCGCCAAGGCCCGTCCTGTCCTCGCAAAATGGCTGCCGCAAATCAAACTCTACGACTCCGACAGCCCGAAGACCGCACTGCTCAACGGAGACGTTGACATCGGCGTCGTCTGGTCCGGCGAGGCCGCGATCCTCTACCGCGAAAACAAGAAATTCGCCTACGTCCTCCCGAAAGAGGGCGCCCATCTCTGGATCGACAGTCTCGCGATTCCGAAGGGTGCGCCGCACAAAGAATCGGCTGAGCTGTTCATAAATTTCATCCTCCGCCCTGAGATCAGCGCCCTGATTTCCGAAGCCTTCCCCTATACCAATCCCAACACCGAGGCGCGCAAGGTCCTCACACCCGAGCAACTCGCCAATCCCGCGAGCTATCCTACTGCGACGAAGCTCGAGACTTTCCGCGACATCGGCAAAGCCGCCGCCGCCGTGGATAAACTCATCACCGACTTGAAAGGCGGTTCGTAACAATGGTCTCCGCGTTGTAGCCGGGGTCGCTGACCCCGGTCCGGCCTCAGCGAGGCCAGCTACAACAGACAAAGATACCGATAGATGACCACGACCGCCGATCCTCGCGCCGCCATCGCCTCTGTCCAACGCCAGCCGGGCACCACCGGCTGGCTGTTGCTGTCGCCGATGCTCCTGTGGCTCGGGCTCTTCGTCGTCGCGCCGACCGCGATCCTGCTGGTTTATAGTTTCTGCCAGCGCGACGAACTCGGCCAGGTTGTGTTCTCCTTCACCTGGGAAAACTACGCGCGCATCGTCGATCCGGTCTATCTCAACATCCTCGTGCGTTCGCTCTGGTACGCCGGACTGACCACGCTTATCTGTCTCGTGGTTGGGTATCCGGTTGCTTACTACATCGCCCGCTCACCGGTGCAGCGGCGTTCCTGGCTGCTGCTGCTCGTGATGATTCCTTTCTGGATCAGTTTCCTCCTGCGCACCTACGCCTGGATCTCGCTGCTCAAGGCTGAGGGCCCGGTCAGCGGGTTGCTGGAATGGGCGCACCTCATCGCCACGCCGCTCGACATCCTCTACACGCCGACGGCTGTAATGATCGGCCTCGTTTATACCTATCTGCCGTTTATGATTCTGCCGATCTTCACCAGCGCGGAAAAACTCGACAACTCGCTCATCGAGGCGGCGCTCGATCTCGGCGCCAATCCGGTGCGCACGCTCGCCCACGTGATTTTTCCGCTGACCAAGCCCGGCATCTACGCTGGCATACTGCTCGTTTTCGTGCCGTCGATCGGCATGTTCGCCGTCACCGACCTGATGGGCGGCGCCCGCGTGCCGATGATCGGCAATGTCATTCAAAACCAGTTCGGCCAGGCCCGCGACTGGCCGTTCGGTGCCGCCCTCGGCATCACGTTTCTCGCCCTGTTCGTCATCGCCTTCTGGTTTCTGCATGACCGCGGAGAGGTCCAACGTTCATGAACTCCGCTCCGCCGCTGCCAAAGCACGATGCGACCGAAATGCCCGATCCAATTTCACAACTTGAGTGGGAATTCCGCCTGCCACCCTTGCCCGCGCCGATCATAAAAACACCAATTTCGATGGAAACAATGGTTGAACTCCGCAGCGTCACAAAACGCTTCGGCTCCATGACGGCGGTCGACGCCGTCGATCTGCAAATCCGCAAAGGCGAATTTCTCACGCTGCTCGGCCCGTCCGGCTGCGGCAAGACCACGATCCTGCGCCTGCTCGCCGGCTTCGAAGTACCGACCTCGGGCGAGATTCTCCTCGAGGGCAAAGATGTCTCCGGCGTGCCGCCGTACCGCCGCGATGTGAACCAGGTTTTCCAGAGCTACGCGATTTTTCCGCACCTCACCGTGACCGACAATATCGCGTTCGGATTGAAGATGCGCCACGTCGCCCGCGCGGAACGCGAGCAACGCGTCAACGAAGCGCTCGAGCTCGTCTCGCTCCAGGGTCTCGGTCAGCGCCGCCCGCACGAGCTCTCCGGCGGCCAGCGGCAACGCGTCGCGTTCGCCCGCGCCCTCGTCTGCCAGCCCAAGGTGCTGCTCCTCGACGAACCGTTCTCCGCGCTCGACGCTAAGCTCCGCCACGCCATGCAGCTCGAGGTAAAACACCTCCAACGCCGCCTCGGTATCACTTTCGTGTTCGTCACCCACGATCAGGAGGAAGCACTGATCATGTCGGATCGCATCGCCGTCATTAACCGCGGCCGCGTGGATCAGCTCGGGGACGCCACCGACATCTATCATTCTCCCGCCAGCGCCTTCACCGCCGATTTCATCGGCGAGGCCAATCTTCTGCCCTCCGAGGTCCTCCACAAAAACGGTGTCTCCGCCCAGGTCCGCCTGGCCGAAGGCGTGGAACTCAACGTGCGCTCCTCAGCGATCAACGAAGGCTCCAAGCAGGCGCTGCTCTCCGTACGACCCGAGAAGATCTACATCACCAAAAACAAGCCGATGAAGGAAAATGCCTTCAAGGGAGTGATCGAAGACGAGGTTTTCCGCGGCGCGATGGACGAACTCCGCATCCGCGTGACCGACAAACTTTCGCTCATGGCCATGGTCGCCAACGAAAGCGCCCACGAACGCGCCTGGCACAAAGGCGACGCTGTCTTCTGCGCCATCCACACCGACGACGTCGTCGTGGTGGAGCAAAGATAGCCCTCCGAAATCCGGCATCATTGCAGCCGTTTTGGTCTCGCGACGTCCGCGAAGTAAACGAAGGCGTACAGCCCTGAAAAGAAGCCACCGCGTTCCTCTTCGCCACCTTCGCCCCTTCGCGAGACACGCGCTACCGTTTTTTCGGAAATGCTATAGAATAAGGCTATCGATTAGCTACGAGAAATGTTTTGGCCCATTGCGGAGGCTTGGGGCTCCATCCTGCTCGCTCCTCGCTCCTCACATCTCACTCCTTTGACTCCGGCGCAGCACCGCGCCGTCCGGTTGCAGTTTCTTTCGAGCCGTTAGCCTGCCTTTGGTGCCGTTGAAGGAAATAGGCATTGAATGGCCTTGGGGGCACAGCTAGATGTGGCCCCGCTCGCGCTTCGCCCCTATGAACCCTGACAAAAGCACGCTGGAGAATCTGCGCATCGAACGCCCCTCGCCTGAAAAGCGGGCCGTAAAACGGTGGCCCCTGTTCGTCACCGCAGCTGCCATTCTGGTGGTGTTAGCGGTGTTGATTTGGTGGGTCAGGCAACCCCGGGCGGTTACCGTCAGAACCGTATTGACACAATCGATACAGGCGGGAACACCGAACACATTATTGAATGCTTCCGGCTACGTGACGGCACGGCGGGCGGCAACCGTGTCATCCAAGGTCACGGGCAAGGTCATGGAAGTTCTCGTGGAGGAAGGCACGCGGGTCGAAGCCGGCCAGGTTCTGGCCCGGCTCGATACCTCCAATATAGAAGCGAGCATGCTCCTTTCTCAGGCGCAGTTGGAGTCGGCGCGTAATGCCGTGGAAGAAACGAAGGCGAATCTCGAGCTGTCCGAACGCGAGTTTAAGCGCACAACTGAATTGTCTGCCAAATCGGTGGTGAGTTCGTCTGATCTCGATCGAGCCGAGGCTGACGTCAAAACTTTCCGCGCGCGTCTGGCTCGTCAGGAAAAGGAAATCATCGTGGCCGAGCGCGGCCTCACGGTTTGGCAACAGCAGCTCGACGATATGACGATTCGCGCGCCTTTCGACGGCATCGTCACGTCCAAGAACGCGCAGCCGGGGGAAATGATTTCGCCGATGTCGTCCGGAGGATTTACCCGCACGGGCATCTGCACGATGGTCGACATGAACTCGCTCGAGATCGAAGTCGACGTGAACGAAAATTACATCAGCCGCGTCGAACCGGGTCAGCCGGTGGAGGCGGTGCTCGACTCCAGTCCCGACTGGCACATCCCGGCGAAAGTGATCGCGATCATCCCGACCGCGGACCGCCAGAAGGCCACCGTGAAGGTGCGCATCGGTTTCGGTAAACTTGATCCGCGCATCTTGCCGGATATGGGGGTGAAGGTTGCGTTTCAAAGTTCGGGGGCCGTCCAGTCGACCGGGCCGAGCATCGTGATTCCGAAGACCGCGCTGCGTCAGCAGGAAGGCCGCGATATCGTGTGGGTCGCGCAGGGCGGGCACGTCGAGCGCCGCGCGGTGAAGATCGCCCTGACCGGCGATGACACGGCAACCATTCAAGCAGGTCTAAACGAAGGCGAGCGAGTCGTCGTGGAAGGCCCGAGCGATTTAGTCGAAGGCATGCAAATTACGGAGGCAAAACCATGAGCGAAAAGAACGGCAATCTCGTCCAGGTAAGGGGTGTGGATAAAGTGTTTCACCGGGGCTCGGAGGATATCCACGTTCTCCTCAACCTGGATCTCACGGTTCCGCAGGGAGAGTTCCTCGCTTTGATGGGACCGTCTGGTTCGGGCAAATCCACGCTGCTGAATTTGATCGGCGGGCTGGACCGGCCGTCGAAGGGCTCGGTGGAAATCGGGGGCGAGAAAATCGACGGGATGTCGGAGCGGGCGTTGGCCGCCTGGCGGGCCCGGCATGTCGGCCTCGTTTTTCAGTTTTATAATCTGCTTCCGGTTCTAACCGCCGAACGCAACGTCGAGCTGCCTCTGCTGCTGACCCATCTGTCGAAGTCCGAACGCCGGAGCCACGTGGAGAACGCGCTCAATGCGGTGGGGCTTTCCCACCGCTCCCATCATTTTCCCACGCAGCTTTCGGGCGGCGAACAGCAACGCGTAGGCATCGCCCGCGCCATCGTGACCGACCCCACCCTGCTGCTGTGCGATGAGCCGACCGGCGATCTCGACCGCAAGTCGGGCGACGAAATTCTCGCTCTGTTGCAAGCGCTCAACAAGGAGCAGGGCAAGACGATCGTCATGGTCACCCACGATTCCCACGCCTCCGCCCGCGCGACGCGCACGGTGTTTCTGAACAAGGGCCAGCTCTTCACTGAGAAGCCGGAGTAAGCACAAACGGTTAAGCCTGAACTTCTGCGCGAAGATGAAATTTCTCACACTCGTCTGGAGCAATTTGAAGCGCAAAAAAACGCGCCTCATCCTGACCCTGCTCTCGATCCTGGTTGCGTTTTTGCTCTATGGATTTCTGTGCGCGATCAAACAAGCGCTGGCGGGCGGGGTCGAGCTGGCCGGAGCCGACCGGCTGATCGTTCGGCACAAGGTATCCATCATTCAATTACTGCCCGAAGCCTACAAGCTGCGCATCGAACGAATTCCGGGCGTCGCACTGGCGACGCACCAGACCTGGTTCGGCGGCATTTACCAAGAGCCCAAGAATTTTTTCATGCAAAATCCGGTGGTCCCGGAGGAGTTTTTAAGCATACATCCGGAATTGGTGTTGCCGCCCGAGCAATTGAAAGCGTGGCTGCAAACGAGAACCGGAGCGATTGTGGGCCGGAAAACCGCCGAGCGTTTCCACTGGAAGGTGGGCGACCGGATTCCGATTCGATCGACCATTTGGGCGCGAGCCGACGGCAACCGCGTATGGGAGTTTGATCTGGTCGGTATCTACGACGGCCGGGATAAGGGCACCGACACGACGCCGTTTTTTTTGCGCTATGACTATTTCGACGAAGAACGCCGGCCAGGTTGGGGCAAGGGACAGGTTGGCTGGTACACGATTCGCGTGAAGGATCCCGCGCAGGCTGCCGAGGTGGCCAAGGCAGTTGACAAGGAATTTGAAAATTCGTCGGCCGAAACAAAAACCGAGCCGGAGGGCGCCTTTGTGCAGGGGTGGGCAAAACAAATCGGCAACATCACCTATATCATCGCCACGATTCTGGGCGCGGTGTTCTTCACCATCCTGCTGGTGACGGGCAATACGATCGCTCAGTCGGTGCGTGAACGGACCGGGGAGTGGGGCGTATTGAAAGCAATCGGTTTTACCAATGTGCAAGTCCTGATGCTCATTCTCGCGGAATCCTGCCTGCTGTCTGTGCTCGGCGGAGCGCTCGGACTGGGGCTCGCCTGGGTGATGATTTCACACGGTGACCCAACGAAAGGTCTGCTGCCCATGTTCCTGTTTCGCACGAGTGACCTTGTCTTGGGCCTGGGCTTCGCCCTCCTGCTCGGCCTCGTCACGGGAATTTTCCCTGCCCTGCAAGCCACCCGCCTGCAGGTCGCAAACGCTTTGAGGAGGATGTAACCCATGGCTGGACCGATCAACTGGTTGTCTCAAATTGGCTCTATCACAAAGTTCGGTGTGCTGAGCATTCCGCAGCGGCGTGGTGCGGTGACTGCAACCGTCATTGGCATTGCGGGTGTGGTGGCTGTGCTGGTCGGCGTTCTTTCCATCGCGGCAGGCTTCAAACACGCCATGACGGCCTCGGCTTCGCCGGACACCGCCATGATCATGCGCGCTGGTTCCGATAGCGAAATGGTCAGCGGCCTTTCGCACGACCAAACCCGGATCATCGCCGATGCGCCCGGTCTGGCGCGCGGAGCAAATGGCCCGCTCGCGTCAGCTGAACTCTTCGTGATCATTAATCTGCCGAAGCGGTCAACCGGAACGGATGCCAATGTGCCGCTGCGCGGTGTCGGCCCGGCCGCGCTCGAGGTGCATGACTCGGTGAAGATCACCGAAGGACGCATGTTTGCGTGGGGAAAAAACGAGGTGATCGTCGGCCAGGGAGCGGCCCAGGAATTTGCCGGCCTGCAGGTAGGGTCAAAAATTAAGGTTGGCCATGACGAGTGGCCGATCGTCGGAATTTTTGCTTCGAGTGGCGGAGTGGCCGAATCGGAAATCTGGACCGACGCCAAGGTGCTGCAGGATGCGTATCATCGCGGCGATTCCTTTCAATCAGTGTACGCACGACTGAGGTCACCGGGTGCATTCCAGGAGTTCAAGGACTCCCTCACGTCGAACCCACAGCTCAATGTGAAGGTGGTCCGGCAAACGGAATACTACGCCGAACAATCGGAGATGATTACGCGGTTGGTAACGACGCTCGGTTTCCTCATCGCATTTCTGATGGCGATTGGCGCGGTTTTCGGCGCGCTGAATACGATGTACAGTGCGGTCGCAGTGAGAACGCGCGAAATCGCGACGTTGCGGGCGCTCGGTTTTGGCAGCGGCGCCGTTGTGGTTTCGTTGATGATCGAGTCGGTGTTACTGGCGCTCGTGGGCGGTGGAATCGGTGCCGTGCTGGCGTATTTTGCCTTCAATAACCTTCACACATCGACGATGAACTTTCAGAGCTTCAGCCAGGTTACCTTCGCTTTCGCCGTGACGCCTCAGCTGCTGGTGAAGGGAATCGTGTGGGCGACGTTGATTGGACTGGTCGGCGGAGTCTTGCCGGCAATCCGCGCGGCCCGTCTCCCCATCGCCACCGCGCTGCGAGAGTTGTAACCCAGCAGCGTTTTTGCCGGAGTTTCGAGATGATCCAATCGTAGCCGCGCCCATTAAGGCGTGGTGCTTCTCTGGTGCGGAGCCCTTCAAATGCGTAGGGGCACAGTCTTGTTGCGCCCTTTCCGGGTATCGCAAACCAGGGCGCAACAAGATTGCGCCCCTACCTCAAACGGCCACGACGTAATCAGAAATGCTCTAAGCGGCAGCCATTCCATCCGGTGGGATAACCACTGATGGAATTCCTCAACGAGGAATTCTTTGGAGTGTCCTCCGGCTGGTCGCCTGCGGGACCGCATTTTAAGGTCTGCTAATCGCCGACCTTAAACGCCGCGCATAGCCAGCAAAGCTTGGCCTCTTCCGATTCCTGCTTTCCGGCTTTCCACATTAAGTTCTGAACCAACATTGAACCGCAAAGAGCACAGAGTACGCAGAGAAGAAAGGCTTAGTAATATTAATCACAATGGATCGCGGAAACGCGAAGGTGCGGAAGCGCTGAAACAAATGCTCACCAAACTACCGTTTCGTTGGTTTTCCCTCTGTGAACTCGGTGTCAGGGCCGCTTCGGCTTCGCTTAGTGCCCTGAGCCTGTCGAAAGGCTCATACCATTTCTCTTTCAAACCCATAATAACCTCTGGCGTTTGGGTGGTAGGGACGGACACGCCGGGCCGTCCGGTTGGATGTGGGACACTGACAGGCGACGTAGGCGGACGTCCCGGCGGGTCGTCCCTACCTTCACCTCTTTTGGTATGTTTGAGTGAGAATTGGTATCAGAGCCCTCTGTGACCCAAGTGATCCCTGCCGGATTCCCAGCTTCCGCCCCTCCGCGTCTCAGCGATCCAGTATTAATCCGTTTCCCTCCGTGACACTCTGTGCATCCTCTTCGTCCTCTGTGACCAATTCCGACCCGCAAAATGCTCGGACACAGAGCGCCCAAGAGCTCAATCTTCCGTACAAGGTCGATAGGATAAGAGCCCGCTTGCAGGCGATGGTTCGGCAATCGCCTGGAAGCAAGCTCCTACAAACTAGAGAAACAGATAGAGGATAGATGTTGCTTTTTGTTGGTTCGGCCAAATGCCTCAGGGCTTGCCCGCAGATCTTTATCTAAAGCGCCTCAATAGAGCGTTTCAAAAAATTGTGTAGCCGCGTCAATTAAGGCGCGGGATTGGCGCTCTTCTGATCACCGCTGCCAAATTGCAGCGGCTACGGCTACAGTTTTACTGTATTTGCTCTTGCAATAAAGATTCTTGTCTCCCGCCCCTGAAACGGGGCAGCCTTTTCCTATGGTCTCGCTTGTACGAACAGGGACGGTGGCCGCAATACTCTTCGGCTGGGCTGCGGTAACTCTGCCGGGCCTCGCGCAGAGTGTTTTACTTGTGGAGCATCGCGGGGAAATGCAGCCGGTCATTGCCGCCCGCGACACCCTGCCAGTCATCATGGAGGACGGCAAACGCGTATCAGTCCGCACCGACAAATTCGCGATGGCCAAGGTCGAAGAATTCAGCCCGGCTTTCGTCGCCGTTCACGATGTCCGAGTCGAGGATTCCTACCTTCAACTCTCCGGCGGCGGCGACATCAATCACACCTTCGAGTTCACCGCCCAATTCGAATCCGCGTATGTGTTGAAGGACGTTTTCGTTGTCTTGGAATTTGAATTCGATAGCGGGGACAAGAGCCTTTTTCTAGATCAAGTCGGCGATCTTGCCCCGCATCACAATCAGTTTATCAAGATTGCAGCGCCGCTTTCCCAGCGACTGGGTGACGGGAAATATTATACCCACATTTTCTCCGGAGGCCGGGAGGTATTCCACTCGCAACAGCCGTTCTTCTTTCGCGATGCCATGCTCGACCAGATGATCGCCAAACGAATAGCGGGTGCGCCGGACGGAAAACCCCAACCTTTCATCGGTCCGCCTCCAGAATATCCCCGGAAGTTCACCAAATCTAGGATCAAGGGTTCCGTGCGGTTGCACTTCACGATTCGCGCCAACGGCGCCGTCGACAACCCGGCCATTGTCGCCGCGTCTGATCCGGCATTTGGCGAGGCAGCCTTGGACTCCATCCGGATGTGGCGCTTCCTGCCACGCATCAAAGCCGGCCGACCGGTCGACACCTCGGTGGACCTGCCGATGGAATTTGAACCGCCCGAAAAATCTTAGTATAGTGTCCCGCAAGTATCATGAGTAATTCGGAGGAAAATTGAATGAGGAACACAGCGTTGATGCGGGCATGACGCGACATTGAGGGAAATTCACTTACAGCTACTCATCATCGGGCCATTTCACCGAGAGCAATCCGAGGATGCACCGAGCCACTGAGTAAAAACAAAACTCCGGCTCTGTGCCTTCTGTGCAACCTCCTGCCGCCTCTGTGACCCAATCCTCTTTCCCAAATTTGAGTTACTTGAGAGGAAAACAGGAGCAAGAGAACAGGCCCCCTTTCTCTCCCAAGCTTCCTGAGTTTCAGACTGTCGCTTCGCTCAGCACCACATTCTCTCCTGCTCCGCGACGATCCGGCGTCATTCCGTTTCCAGCGTTCCAGAGTTCCAGATTAAATCCCTCTGCCTTTTCCCCTAATCGAAGATGGCGCGGTGGAGGTGACTCGAACACCCGACCGGCGGTTTAGAAAACCGCTGCTCTATCCAGCTGAGCTACCACCGCGTGTGGCTTGGACTGCCAAAGACTAAAAGGCTTTGTCGCAGCTACATCAACGCCGTTCTCACCTTTTGAAACGGTCAGTTCTGCGGCGAGGTAAAACGAAGACTGGGGGCTTTCGCCTGCTGACTGCGCCGTCGCATCGGCCAGCCGCACAAAGTGTAAGGGAACTCAACATAGCTGGATTTTTATAGCCGGAAAAAATTCTGGTTAACGCTAACCATCTGGCGCCCGTGTCTGGCGCGACACGGGCGTGACCGACATGGTCGTTTGCACCTGGTTAGGCCCGTGCTCTTCTGAATACAATCCCCGCGATCAAAAGAACACATCCCAGATATCCGTACGTGGAAGGTTCCGGAACCGCAACAGCGCCGACAGCTGAAATAGCCAAAGCAGGCACATAGCTTACCCGGCCTTGATGCCATTCATCGTCAAAGTAATTAAAGCTTGATGATGAAAGATCCCAGTCGCCGCCATCTGGGCGCGAAAACCCAACGTCTCTGCTTCCCCACACCTCGTACGCCGTGTCCTCACCTGCGCCTGCAACGAAGGCATAGGTCGTATTTGCACCCAACTGCAGGGAATGAAAGTCGAAGCCCACAACATCAAGTCCACCATTGGGGTTAGGATTTAGGAAATTATGGTCCACGACATTAAATACCGTCGCTAGGGCCAACCCGACCGGCCGCCCTATACTGTCCGTCGCGAAAATAGATCCTTGAAAACTGACAGGATCTTTCAGCTGCCTTATTGTAAGATCAATGAATGATAAATTATATACCTGGTTGTCCGTAGTAAAATCGTATCCCACTCCAATCGAAGGGAAAGTCTGTGCGACATTAAGAGGCTGAGATAGGCTCGATATAAATGTGTTTTGCGAAAAGCCACTAATGGCTGTTAACGCAAAACACACGATAAGAGGCGCTGTTTTTAGGAGTATGCTTTTCATTTTGGTAACGATTACCTGTAGTTCAAAACTCCCTCGCTTCGTGGACCCCGTTTCTCGCAACAGCAAATGATTTAGCGACAGGAGGTGGTTTTTCAGGGAATCCCCTACGATGCACGCAGAACGATCCTTCAGCGCACCGGGTCTCGTCCGGCGGCAAATTCTCACGTACGATCCAGCTGAGCCACCACCGCGTGAAATGCCGACCTAAGCATTAACCACAATCTGGACACACCCTAGAAAACTTCATGCGCCATCGTCGGGACAAAAACAGGCGAAAGGTCCTTCGGCAACTTTCGAAATCTACTATCCCCGCCCGTGGGGCCGATCACAATCTGTGACTTGCAGGGAAACCGTTCAGGACGGTGTTCTGCAATGGAAGCCGGCAGATGCCCGCTTCTCCAGTGACTAATTTACTCCCCACGATATCTGGCGCTTGTCGCGCCGCCTTTTTCCTTTTCGTGATCGGTCACACCCTTGGAGCTAAAACAGAAACCACAGCAGCCCCAACCCCCGCGGGTTTTACCGAGCGAGTCGCCTGCATCGCGTCACCGGATCAAAGTTACGCGTCCTACACCCCGTCTTCGTTCGATCCCTCCAGGCCTTGGCCAATTCTGCTGTGCTTTGACCCAGCCGGCAAAGGGGACCGCCCGGTCCGGCTGTTCCAGTCCGCAGCTGAGAAGCATGGATACATCGTCGTCGGTTCGTACAACTCGCGGAACGGTCCATGGCAGGACAATCGACTCGCCACCGATGCACTGCTCCGCGACGTCATCAGCCGCTGGCCCATCGACCGGCGGCGGGTTTACGCGGTTGGGTTCTCCGGCGGTGCCCGGTGGGCCAGCAACCTTGGCCTTGTGGGAATGGCCCGCGCCGTCGTGGCGTGTGGCGCCGGATTTCCGGCCGGAGAAACACCTGAAGCGGTGCCGTTCGATTTCTACGGCACGGCCGGAAATGAGGACATGAACCGCGAGGAGATGGTGCGCCTTGAATGCGATCTATCCAAGCTCCCGATAGCCCACACATTGCAAATCTTTGCCGGCGGGCACGAATGGATGCCGGAGCGCCTGACCAACGAGGCCCTGGACTGGCTGGATTCCCAGTTTCGGCATGTCGGCATTCGCGACCGCTACACCGCTCTGATCGGAGAAGAATTCAAGGCACGACTCGCTGCGGCCCGTACGCTTCCGCGGCGCGAGGCCTTCCTGGAGTACAGTACCCTCGCCTCCGATTTTCGGAGTTTGCTTGATGTGGACGCGGTGCGCAAGGAATTGAAGGCCATTAGGAAGAGCGCCACGATCGGTGAACCCGAACAGCTGGCGGTAAAGCACCGCGCGGCGGCATTCAACGAGTATCTGCGCCTCGCCCGAGATCGTAAGTCCCCCGCGGCTGCGGCGCTGACGACGCAATGGCAAGACCGCGCCAATTCTCCCGACAATACCCCGGATCGCCGCGAAGCCCGCAGTCTGGTCGCCGCCGCCATGCTGCACTGCGTAGCTGAGGCCCGGGCCTGCCTTGCCGCGAAGAGTGACCTGACTTCGGCTGCGGCGTTTGCCGAACACTCCGTGCAACTACGACCGAACCAACCCATCGTCGTCTTCAATTTTGCCTGTCTGCAAGCTCTGGAGGACAACCGCGAGGGTGCTCTGGCGACCCTGCAGCTCGCCGCCCGTGTCGGATTCAAGGATATACAACTCGCGTGGACGGAGCCCGCCTTCAGATCGCTTCGTGACGATCCAGCGTTTCAGGGGCTGTTCAAGGAGATGAAAAACTGAGCCGTCCCGGTGCCAACGTATATAGAATCGAAACGATTAGCGCGTATCTAGTAAACCTGTAGCCGTGGCCGCTACAATTAAGCATCAGAAGAGCGCATAAATCTGCCGCTTAATGGCAGCGGCTATGCCATTTTTTGAAAAGCTCTATATAGGTCACTTTTATAAGTATATAGCGGATGTAAACGGGCTATAATGAAAGTGGAGCGGTTTGATTGGCTGGTCTATTTTTTGATTCAGGTGGACGTTTTTAGAGTGGTTTCCTCTCTGAAGAGACGGATTACTTCAGTCATATGGTTTCGGAGACGAGGGAGCGCACAGGGTGTGCGGTATTCTCGTTTCCAATCAGCGTTTTGAAACGGAGCACTTCGCACCTTGAATCGTTGTTTTTATCTCTGTGGGCTCTGTGTCCGAGCCGTTTCGGCTTCGCTCAAGGCCGTGAGCCTGCCGAAGGGCTCTGTGATCCTCTGTGACCCAGAGGTTTTCTTCGTTTGAATATGAAATATTCGGGTTCGGGAGCGCGTAGGGCGGGACATGCTGGGCCCGCTGACACCATTTTTCACTCAAACCTACCAAAAGATACAATGGTAGGGACGAACCGCCGGGTCGTCCGTAAGCGTCGCTAGCCTGCTGCTCAAATCCAACCGGACGGCCAGGGCTGGCCGTCCCTACCCACTGAAAGCTAAACTTTTCGGAACCGGCCTCAGCGAGGCCGGCTACAACCAAGCCGAAGCAAGCGCTGCTTCGAGGTATGTGCCCCAGAGGGAAACCCCAAGCCCAGCGGTATCGGAGAAACGCATCCATCCACCTTGCAGCCGGTCACGCCGGGTTTTACCGGCGACAGTGAAAACATGATAAACTATCGTTAATATGTATAATTCAGCCTTTTATTGTTGAAAACAGTCTTAACGTGCATTTTTTAGCACTATGAGCCTTGAATTCAAGAAGCCCGATGAGCTGCAAAAGGAACTTGGTAGTCGCATCCGTAACCTGCGAATTCGGCAAGCGGTTACACAACGTGAAGTCGCGGACAAAGCGAATGTGGCTCTGCGAGCAGTCATGAGTCTCGAGTCTGGTACCGGCTCCACCGTTTCCACGCTTGTACGTGTACTCAAAGCCTTGAATGCGGAAAATGGCATAGATGCCCTGGCCCCGACCATCCGTGTCAGCCCCATGTCCCTCCTGAAGTCGGCAAATAATCAACCCAAGCGCGTGCGCCACCCCAAGACGCCATAACCCATGCCTCGCTCCACTTCATCCGTCATAGAAGTTAGAATGTGGGGGCACACGGTTGGCGCGGTCAGCGCCGACCCGGAGTTGGGATGCTATGCCTTTGAATATAACCCAGCGTGGGTGCGAAGCGGCGTGGAGGTGGCACCCATCCAGATGCCACTTGCCGAAGCGAGCAGGGTTTTCGCATTTCCGGCACTCCCTGAGTCATTCCGCAAGCTGCCAGGGCTGCTGGCGGATGCTCTGCCTGATGATTTCGGCAACGCGCTCATTGATGCATGGATGGCCCGACACGGCATCCAGAAGGCGGCGATTAGCGCGTTGGACCGGCTCGCTTACATGGGGAAACGTAGCATGGGCGCTCTGGAGTTTCGACCGGCTTTGGCGGGAAGCCTGTCGAGCCAACGCCCGCTGGAGATGAAATCGCTCGTGGAGGCCGCCCGCATCGCGCTGAAGGGTGACTTTAACCATGACTCCCATGCGCAGGCAGCGCTCGCGAACATTATTCAAGTTGGAACGTCCGCTGGTGGTGCCCGAGCCAAAGCCGTCGTGGCATGGAACGCCAGCACGGGCGAAATTCGCAGCGGTCAATTCGATGTTATCCCCGGCTTCGAACATTGGCTCATTAAATTCGACGGCGTCGGCAAAGACCTGGAGCTTGGTTCGTCAGCCGATTACGGGCGCATTGAATATGCCTACCACTTGATGGCCGCCAAGGGTGCCGGGATTTGCATGGAGCCCTGTCGCTTGTTGAAGGAAAATGGCCGCGCCCATTTCATGACCCGTCGTTTCGATCGCGCCAACAATACGAAGCACCACGTTCAGTCTTTGTGTGCACTCGACCATTTGGACTACAAGCAACGCGCAACACACAGTTACGAACAGCTCTTTCTGGTCATCGAAAAACTAAAACTCGGCGACACCGCCAAAGTGGAGGCGTTCAAGCGGATGGCCTTCAATGTCGTCGCTCGCAACATGGATGATCACACGAAAAACTTCTCCTTTCTTTTGAAAAAAGGCGGCGCGTGGGAACTCGCCCCGGCCTACGACGTAACCTACGCCCATAATGCAAAAGGCGAATGGACCTACCAGCACCTGCTGAGCGTGAACGGGAAGTTCGATCAGATTACCCGTCGGGATATGATCGAGGTCGCCGAGCAATTTTCGATTCCGCGCGCGTCGGCCACGATTGAAACCGTTTGTGAGGCCGTGTCGAAGTGGAGTGAATACGCCGCAGAGGCCGATTTGCCGCCGGACCGGACCGCTGAAATCGCCGCTGATTTCTGTTTTGTGTAAGCCTAAATTCCTCAGACATATAACCACTGATTAACACTCATTACAGGTAATGAATGGAATAGGATGTGCCCCCTCTTGTTCACAAATTCACCATGCAGGTGAAGGGCATTTATTTTCAGAACTCCGTATTTATCTAGTTACACAAAATTAGTGTCTATTAGTGATAAATCCAACTGCGCTTTTTAGGATAAGCCCGCTGGTTTCAGTCGCGCAGCGAGGCTGTGTTCGCTAGCCAGCTTAATTAAAGCCATGGCCGTTTTATCGAGAACAGATTTGGCTGAAATTGTCTTCGGGTAGGGCGGGACCGCTGGAACCGCCGGGTATTCGGAACGGCGCGCCCAGCGGTCGCGCCCTACCCCAAACGGCTACAGCTTTTCTAGAACGTTTCAAATTTAACAATAGCCAATCGATGATGAGCCAATGCGCCCCTGACGATCATTGGATGTAACCCAAGGTTCGAGGGTGGAACGCACAGTCCCTTGTGCGTTGGCTCGGTCTTGTTGTAATGCGGAACCGCCGGGTCGTCCGCGAGCGTTGCCAGCCTGCTGCTCAAATCAAATCGGACGGCCAAGGCTGGCCGTCCCTACCCCCCCATCGTCAGCCTTTATTATACGTTTGAAATAGAAAGGGTGTGAAATATCCAGGTTAGCTGTATCGAATTTAATATATACCGTCAGAGCGCCCCGTTCAGATCGATCTGGAAGCCGGCGCTTCTGAGTTCCCGTGCGAGATGCATTTTCCAGCCTTCGTGGTTGTCGATCGCGACGGTGTTTAGGCCTAGCACGTGGGTCGCTATCTCCAGATTGCCCTGGGTCAGGACCAGGACTTTGTCGGTCCCGAGCTTGGCGGCGATATAGCCCAGTTCCAGAACCAGGGCTTGCGCGGGCCGTGACCGTTTTTCTCCGGGCAGGCTGGCCGGATAACCGACCTCATCGGGCGTCAGCAACACCACCGCGAACTTGGCCTGCGCCGCCATGCGCGCCAGCTCTTCACCAACACTTGCTGCGTCGCCCACGGTTGCTTCCCGAAGAACCAGGGGCGCGACACCGATCGCCTCAAAATAGCGGCTGACCGTTTGCCGGGCGGTTTCATCCCGGCCGTGCAGAAAGAGAATAGGCCTGGCTTTCCGCATCGAGAGCACGGGCTGTTGGGGGAACACCGCTGGGGTCGGCTTGGATTTTCTCTCCACCTTCGGGGGCGCTGGCAGCGTCGGTTTGGTCCTGGTCGACACGACACGAGTTGCAGGTCTTGCCGGAGCGCCGAAGGGCGCAAGGCGGCTCGCCACAAAAACGCCTTCGTTGCCGTCGTCTCCTTTCCATTGTCCGGCCAGAGAATCGTCGAGCTCGAGCGAGCACAGGATATGAATCCTGCTGAACGGGAGCGTGCCAGGCGCGCAGGTGAGCGTAAGTTCGACCGAATCGCCATTCCGCGCGTCGCCTTTGACGTTGTAGGCCTGCCGACGGCCCAAGTCGGGCGCATGCAGGTGGGCGACGCCCTCGATCTGCTCACCGTAACTGTTGAGCTCAAGGGTGAGGCTCCCGTGGTCGGTCCCCACAAATTTTCCGCTCCAAGACCCTGCAATAGTCGGGGTTTGCATGGCCGCGAGTCATGGCGGAGTCAGCCGGAGTTGTACAGTTTGTTAGGACGTGCCCGTTGTTGTTTACGGTGCTTTGAAAATTGGCGCAGGTTACCTGGCTCCGATTAGGACCCGGTGGGTCACCACTGATGGAATTCCTCAAAGAGGAATTTTTTAAAGTGTCCTCCGGCTGATCGCCTGCGGGTGCGCATTTCGGGGCCTGCAAATCGCAGACCTAGCTAGCACGCGATGGACTTTCTCTTTCTTCTTTATCGTTCTCTTTCGTCAGGTTTCCCGGATTCGGAGAGGATAAAGAGGAAGGATAAAGAGAATGAGGAAAGATTTGCGGATCTGTTTTCGCGATCTGTAGCCGCTGCCATTAAGCAGCGGTGAAACGTAGGAGCACGTGAATCCGCGTCTAAATGGACGCGGCTACATCAGCCGCTGGACCCGGTGCAGTTACCGTATTGCCAACCGGCCCAGCGTCCTGATTCTGCTTGCTGCATGCTCCGCTTCATCCTCCGACGTTTTCTGGAGACGATCCCTGTCCTGATCGTCATTGTGACGGCCGCGTTTTTTCTCGTGCGCTACATGCCGGGCGGCCCGTTCGATTCCGAGAAAGCGACCACGCCAGAAATCCGGAAGAACCTCGAACACTACTACGGCTACGATCTGCCAATGTATCAGCAGTATTTTCGCTACGTCGGGCGCGCGCTGCATGGAGACCTCGGCATCTCCATGAAATATCTCAATCGCACGGTGAACGAAATCATCAGCGACAAGCTTCCGGTCTCGCTCGAACTCGGCGGCCTGTCGTTGCTAATCGCCCTGGTGATCGGTCTGCCGCTCGGCGTCGCCGCGTCGCTTAAGCCAAATACGTGGCTGGACTATCTTTCGAGCGGCTTCGCGATGATGGGCATCTGCCTGCCGACCTTCGTGCTCGGACCGCTGCTCGTGCTTTTATTTGCGATCCATTTTGGCCAGTTCAACGCCTCCGGCTGGTTCGAGGCGTCCGACCGCGTGCTGCCGTCGTTCACGCTCGGCATGTACTACGCCGCCTATATCGCCCGGCTCACGCGCGGCGGCATGCTCGACGTGCTCAATCAAGACTACATCCGTACCGCCAAGGCCAAAGGCGCCTCGACCGCCCGCGTCGTCCTCAAGCACGCGTTGCGCGGCGGCATCCTACCTGTTGTCTCCTTCCTAGGGCCGGCCGTCGCCGGCATTCTCACAGGCTCATTCGTGATCGAAACGGTTTTCCAGATCCCGGGGCTCGGCCGCGAATTCGTCAACTCGGTCAGCAACCGCGATGGCTCGCTCATCTGCGGTCTCGCGCTGCTCTATGCGACGTTCCTGATCTTTCTCAATCTGCTCGTCGATCTGGCGCTCGCCTGGCTCAACCCAAAACTGAAATTCGAATGAGCATCATTTTGCTTAAACGGGTCGTGGTAGGGCGTGACCGCTGGGCGCGCCGAGACGCTCACGGCGGGCCCAGCGGTCCCGCCCTACCTAATGCCAAGAGCCATAGAACATCGACTGCCTGCTCCTTCCGTCATTAGCGTTCATTAGCGGTTAAAACCGGTTTGCCTCCTCTCAATCATGGTCTCCCTTTCGCCTAAGAAACTCCCCTCCCCCGAGGTCACGCCCGCGCAGATCGAACACGGACACTCGCTCTGGCACGACGCGTGGATTCGCTTGCGGAAAAACAAGCTCGCCGTTGCCGGTGGCGTATTGATCGTCTCGCTCATGCTGCTCTGTGGCATCGGGCCGATTTTCGCCCAGGCCTACTACGAACAGAACCTCGAGCTCGGCGCCGTTTCGCCCAATGCCGGGCACTGGCTTGGCACCGATACGCTGGGCCGCGACCTGTTTGCGCGCGTGCTCTACGGCGGGCGCATATCCATCACGGTTGGCCTCGTCGCCACCTTCGTCGCCCTGACGATCGGTGTGTCCTACGGCGCGATCTCCGGCTATGTGGGCGGCAAGACCGATGCCGTGATGATGCGCATCGTCGAGATCATCTCGGCCATGCCGTTCACGGTCTTTGTGATTTTGCTCATGGTCTGGTTCGGTCGCGATATTTACCTGCTCTTCCTGGCCATTGGCGCCGTCGAATGGTTGACCATGGCGCGAATCGTCCGCGGGCAGATCATGACGGTGAAGAAAATGGAGTTTATCGAGGCCGCGCGTTCGCTCGGTCTGAGCAACCGCCGCATCATCTTCCGCCACATGATCCCCAACATCCTCGGCCCGATCATCGTTTACACCACGCTCACGATTCCGTCGGTCATGTTGCTGGAGGCTTTTCTGAGTTTTCTCGGCCTTGGCGTGCAGCCGCCGATGAGCTCGTGGGGCTCGCTGATCAAGGATGGTGCGGAAAAGATGGAGGAGTTTCCCTGGTTGTTGGTGGTACCCGGTACGGTTTTCTCGCTCACGCTGTTTTCACTAAACTTCCTTGGCGACGGCCTCAGAGATGCGTTGGATGTGCGCGCCTCCAAAGACTAACCGCTGCATGCACCGTTTCCGCCCCTACCTGAAATATCTCAAGCCGCACCTTGGGCTGCTGATTTCCGCGATTTTATGCGGCATTCTTTACGGCATCGCCAACGGCGCGGGCTTGCCGCTGATGACGAAGACCATTTTCCCGGTGATCTTCGAGCAACAGGTGACCTCGCTCACCAACTGGCAGCTCGTGCTCATCGCGCTCTGGCTCCCGGCCGTATTCGTGCTCCGCGGGCTCGGCGGCTACCTCAATAGTTATCTGATCCAGGTGGTCGGCACGCGCGTGCTCGAAGCGCTGCGCCTCGATTTTTTCTCCAAGCTGCAGATCCTGCCTCTGTCGTTTTTTCAAAAAAACTCTTCGGGCGATCTGCTCTCACGCGGTCTGGCTGACGCAAACCAGCTCCAGGTTACACTGACCACCGTCGCCAACGAAATCATCAAGAGCCCGGCGACGTTGCTCAGCGCGATCGGCTTTGTTGGATATCTGGCGTACACCACCCACGGCGTCGGCCTCGTGCTGGCCACGCTCGCCATTGTGCCGCTTTCGGTTCTGCCGATCCGCTATGTGGGCAAAAAACTCATCAAGCGGGCCAGCCACATCCAGCGCGAACTCGGCTCCGTCACCGACCGGTTTGCCGAGAATCTCTCTGCCGCCAAAGAGGTCCGCGCTTACAGCCTGGAAAAAAAAGAGGTCGAGCGGTTCCGTCGCGCGTCGCAAGCGCTGATCTACGTGCAGCTGAAATTCTACAAGTATGAGAAAATGCTCACGCCGCTTATCGAAATCATTTCGGCCGCCGGCATTTCGATCACACTCATCTACGCCTACAAGGTCCATCTGACTCTCACCACGTTCACGACGTTGATCGCGGCACTCTACGCCTGCTACGAGCCGATCAAGAAACTCGGCAGCCTGAACAACGAAATCAAGCGCGGCCTCGGTGCGCTCGATCGTATCGAAGAAGTGCTCAATGCGCCGGTCGCGATCATAGACGAACCGGATGCCATCGCCATGACGACGGCCACCGGCACGCTCAACTTTGAGGGCGTGTCGTTTGCCTACGACCCGCAGGAGCCGGTGTTGCGCGATGTCTCGATTACGATTCCCGCCGACACGGTCTGCGCACTCGTTGGACCCAGCGGCGCCGGGAAATCCACCTTCGCCAACCTCGTGCCGCGCTTCTTCGACGCCGTCGACGGCCGCGTGACACTCGACGGACACGACCTGCGCAAAATTCGCCTCACCCACCTGCGGCGCCAGATCGCCATCGTCTCGCAGGACCCCGTTCTCTTCAACGACACGATCTACAACAACCTGCTCATTTCGCTGCCCGAAGCCAGCACCGCCGAAGTCCACGCCGCCGCCAAGGCCGCCTTCGCTCACGATTTCATCAATAGTTTCCCTCAAGGCTACGACACTATCGTCGGCGAACGCGGCGCCCGCCTATCCGGCGGACAGAAACAACGCCTCGCCCTCGCGCGCGCCTTCCTGCGCAATGCCCCGATCCTCATCCTCGACGAAGCGACCTCGGCTCTCGACTCCGAGAGCGAAGCCGCGATCCAGCAGGCGCTCAAGAAACTCGTTATCGGCAAAACCGTGCTGATCATCGCGCACCGCTTCAGCACGATCCGTGACGCCTCGATGATTCTCGTCTTTGATCAGGGCCGCATCGTCGCCGCCGGCCCGCATGCCGAGCTCTACGCCAGCAACGCACTCTACAAATCGCTCTACGACCGGCAAAACGTCAGCGCCGTCTAGTGCATTTAAACAACGCTATAGCCGTCATGGAACAAGCTATTGCTCCTGCGAACGATCGATGGGGAGTGCGCGACCGCTCGGCGCGCCGTTACCAACGCAACGGGCCGAGCGGTCCCGCCCTACCCGATAAC
>Ga0302294_10000139_pt1 | contig 22303 bp, 29 predicted proteins | sample III_Fen_N2_3_FD_194550 | JGI IMG/M metagenome (GOLD analysis project Ga0302294, IMG submission 194550) | Peat permafrost microbial communities from Stordalen Mire near Abisko, Sweden - III_Fen_N2_3 | ecosystem: Environmental > Terrestrial > Soil > Wetlands > Permafrost | place: Sweden: Abisko...
AGGGACGGGGGGAGATCATGACATGATCCCCGTATGGTAGGACACGCCATCCAGGTAGACCTTGGTGATGGTCAGGGGCATCTTGCGGATGTAGACACCGCCCCCGGAATCGATGGTGAGGGTGCAGACATCCCACGAAGAATCGGCCAACTGGCAAGCAATCTGCGTTGCGAAGGTGAAGTCAGGCCGAGCCCAAACAGGAAGCATGTCATTGAAAATCTCGCTGTTGGCTCCAGGGTTCCCAGGGAATCCAGCTATGGTGACAGCAGCCCCGCCACGAAGTTCAACCTTCCCGTGTTCGACCATGCACCAACCGGGTTGCTCGTTCAGGAACCGGTCCGATACCGTGGTGCCATCCGCGCCCACATAGAGCGGGGGGTAGTTCCAGATTCCGACCGTCGCATCACCATTGTCGATGAAGGTGGGGAACGATGCTAGCATCTCGCAACTCGCCACAGTCCCGCCATCGACAGTCAGTTCATAGGTGCCGATATCGCCATCGGATCCGGTCAACTGCTTCTTGATCTGGAGACCTGCGGGAACTCCCACCCCGTAAAGGTTCATGCGACGGTTGGTGAGCGAGCCGGAGATATACGCCAGCAGAGAGCCGCCATGGAGGATTGTGATGGTGAGGGTTGTTCCAGCAATGGAACCTTCAAGGCTCACCGGGGCGTTGACCCCGATCACGGATTCGCTGAAATCGAACGCAGCCTTGGAGTCACTGATCCCAGGCTGGACATTGACGTTGTGCAAGAACTCAAGCCCCCAGCACCCTGGGACGACAGGGGTTACCCCAAGGTCACGCTTCACCGTCTCAAAAGCGGCGGGATGGAACCCCGGATACATGGCGTATTGGTTCTCTTCGAGCCGGGGGAAGGCGCAATTGTCGAATCTGGCAATGGCCTTGACTCCGTTGATATTGAAATTGTTCTCCTTGAAATTGGGGGCTACGATGCAGCCGTAGGGCTGTCCGTTCTTGTCGGTCCTCTGGGTTCCCAGGAAGTTCATCGCGTAGTCGGTCCCATCGGCAAAGTCCCCCTGGGGTTCCCACTGGGTCCCCTTGCAGGTGAACATCCCGGAATAAACCACGTAGAGCATCTCCTGGGTTCCATTACAGGTAATGCTTGAGTCCTCGATGATGAACTGGTTCCCTCCGTTGTAAATGTCGATATAGAGACACTTCTTGGTGGGGCGCGAAGAGTGCATCACATGGCGGCGCATCCAGTTGGTATCCGCGCCATGGTCCCAGGCGATGTTCCCCGTTTTGGAGTCCTCGAAAGCGGTCAGAGCCGCTTCATGGACGCGGCAGGAATACTCGGCGAACTCCTCGACGTTGACATGATCGAAGCAGAACTGGTTGAGGCTGGTGGTCCCGGCGGGGTAGTTGGCTGTTCCATGGGTTTCCCACCATCCCTGGCCGGCGGGGCTGACATCCAGGAAGACCCCATACTTTCCAACAGGGGTGTCAGCCGGACCCGTAACGGTATCCTGGGGGGCAATCCGGATATTGCGGAGCCTCCACCCTGCCCCGGCGACAGCAGCGGCCACGGGATCGGCGTTGTCTGAGGGGTAGATATGCAGCGCACTCACGGTATCGGCCACGGTATTGGAAAGCTGGAGCTCTGACCTGTAGCCGTCCCCCTCCATGGTCATCTTGTGAGTCATCGTGAGCCCGTTGTGGCGGTAAATGCCCACGGGGAAATGAAGCACACCACCCTCAGGCGTGGCATTGATGGCGTTCTGGATGGCCCCGGTTAGGGCTGTTCTGCCACCGCTGGTGTCGTCGGGCGTCCTGCTGGTGACTGCCGTTTTCTGAGCCGTGGTCAGGAAGTCGAACACGTTGATGGTTCTGGCGTTGACTTCGTGCTGGGTCGTCCCAACGGCCCCGGTTCCAGCAGCCTTGACCCCTACCAGAACATCGCCGTTGGCTGCGTCCGTGGTATCGGCCAAGCGGGTATACACGGCGTTGATGAGCATCTGGACCGACTGCACATTGTCCACGGGATAACCCGACTGCTGGGCGTCGTTGTGGTCCAGGAGGTTGAATTTGTAGGCACTCACCCCGAGCCAGAGGGGGCACTGCCCGTTGGCATCCAAAATGATCGGGTTGGCGGCTGCGGTTGCTCCACTTTGATCGGTGAACGTCGCGAGGGGGGTGCTAGTCCCGGCAGCGTAGGACCAGAGTTTCCCACCCGCAAGCGGGAGCCCATTGGCGTCGAACGCCCGGAAGACGAATACAGGAGCGAGGCTAGCGGGCACGGTCATTGGGGAGTCTCCTGGGTCGTTTCAGGCGTGGTTGCAGGTTTCTGGGTGTTCCCAGCGGTGGCACCGGCATATTTAGAGAGAGAAGACGCGAGTATTTCTAGTTCCTTGCTGCCCTCTGGGAGTTTGGCAGCGAGTTTGAAAATGCTCCGGGTGCCTGGGTTCTGGAGCAGTTTCCAGATAAGCCCCGGGGCGGAATAGGCCGGCTTGAAATGAAGGCCAATCGCAGCCGCTCCAGCTGTTGGGCTGACTGCCGCAACACCCATATTCGTGAGCCAACCCGTAAACTTGGCGGTGCTGGCTACCTTTTCGAGCCCCTTGAATGCGGCCAAGGTTTCAGGGTCCGCGATCTTCTCAATGGCCGGCATCGCCTTGCTGATGGAGGTCAAGAACGACCCAGGGTTGCCCTTCGCTTGGTTCACCGCCGCGTCAAGGTAACTGTAGAGCATGGGGTCTGCGCTGGAACCCCTGGCGACAATGGCCGCTTTCTCTGGGAGCATTCGGGCTAATGAACCCTGATTCCCCGAAGCCAGAAGATCCCCAGGGGTTGGGCTGTCCCGGATCTGGGTTAGGAAGTGACCGCCCTCTGACTTGTCGAAAAGAGGGGCAACGTCTGATGCGAAAATGGTCCGAGCGTTTTTATACAATTTCGACAGGGCAGGCGCGGAATTGTCCATTGCATCGAGGATGGATTCACGGACCCCCCCCAGCATCTTTCGGGCTTCCGTATCCCCGTGGATACGCTCAAGTCTCCGCTGTTCGCCTCCAAGCCATTTCACAAGGTCGATTCCCCCCGCGAAACTGCCATCGACGGTGCCATCAACCTTTTGGGCATCCTCCAGATTGGCCAAGAGGGTAGTCAAGACCTTCTTTCTCTCGTCTGGCATGGGGACAGGTGACCGTTTGCCACTGAGCCCCAGGGCTTCCTTGAGGTGGTCAACGACCCCGGTGTAGTTGATGCCCTGCTCACCGGCTTCGGCATCAACAGGGGATATTGCCGTTTTAAACTTGTCCCATGCAGAGTTGTAGACCTTATCCGCTGCATCCTGGAGAGCGACACCCGGGGACTTGCCCCCAAGTTTCGCGCCTAACTTGTCCATCATTTCGGCCACAGCCGGAGTATTGGCGATGACCTTGGCGCCCTTGCTGATGCCCCCGATCACGCCAGGGATTGCCATGGTCCCCCCTGAAAGCAACCCACCGGCAGCCATGCCCTGGGCCGTTTCCTTCAGTGTCTGCTGGGCACCCTGCCCAACGAATTCAGGGAGTGATTCTGTGGTGTCCTGCCCCTTGGGAGTGGACAGGGCATGGAGAGCGGCATAAGCCCCGCCCCCGGCGATGCCAGTCTGGGCCGCTCGGTAGATGCTGGGCAAAGCCCCTGCACCCTTGACGAGGAAGGGCGCGGTCCCACGTTCTAAGGCCCCAGGGAGCCCCAGCCCACCCGCAAGGGCGAGTTGGGTGCTGAGGTCGGCCAGTTCGCTAAGGTTGGAAGCCAAGCCTGACTTGTCCTCAGAGATGATCTTCGCTTTGTTGGCCTGGATCCGGTTCACAACGTCTTTCGCAGCCTGTGCCCCAAGGGCGTCCGGTGCCACATGGCTATAAACACGAGCCGCTTGCTGGAGAGGAGCGGTGACTTCCGTTCCAATGATCTGGCTGGCGTTCTGGTCTGCCTCTCGGTTCCCGCTGAGGGCATGGCCTCCGGCGTAGACTACGGGAACCTTCCCATTCCCCATGTCGGTCAGGTAGTTTGCCAAGTAGGAGATGGCCTGCTGCACCTTCGTCTTGGGCTTGGCCGGCACCGGAGCGTTGGGGTCCGGCATCGGCTGGGGCATACCGCCGAGTGCGCCTGCGATGGGGGCCGGGGCTTGGGACGACCCTGCAACGGGGATCGCATCCCAAGCGTTGGGGGTCTTAGACGAACCGGCGACAGGGATATCGTTCCACCCGCTCATTATTCGACCCTCGTGATGGTTCCGTCACCGTTGTTGTGATACCAACCCTTGCCGTTAGGGCCGTCGTTAGCCCATGCGGCATCCCTGAACCTTGGGTTCTGGCCCAACGTGGCGCGGTCAGGGTTACCAGACGCTTGGGCAGGTCCCCACTGGCCGTCTTTGGGTTGCACCGCCCCACCAAAGATATGGGGGAAGGTGTTGACCGTAGCGGGGAGGAGGATGCGGGCCAGGCTCTTCCCTGGGTAGGCTTCCTTGTATTGGTTCTCCATGTTCTCAAGGCGCGTTCCCATGGCTCCACGGAACACCTGACCGCCTGATTTCTGGATTTCTTCCGCGAGATCGTCCCCAAGGGACTTTCGGATGTCCTGGACTTCGGACTCGTTTGTGTTGGTGGAACCCTTGACCACCTTGGCGATTTCAGGGGCCACAAGGCCGTTGATGGTCCGAAGGTCGTTTGGTGCCGTGCTGAGATTGAACTGGGTCTTGAAGTAGTTCTTGATCTCATTCATCTTGGCAGCGTCGCTGCTCTTCAGTGCCTCGATGAACTGGTCCCGAGCCGCAAGATGCCCCGTGGCAACGTCAACAGCGGCGGAGGTGTTCCGCATCGCCCCCCCAGGTGCCCATGCGAGACGGGCCTGCTTCAGCACACCGGAGTTAGTCCCATACCCTTGGTCATCTCCGTTGTTTGCGTTCTTGTATATGGCCCTGCCCCGGGTGATTGCGTCGCTCACCCATGCAGGGGTCCGGCTTGTGATGTTGGGCTGGGGCTTCCCATCCGCGAAATCACGGGCCAGACCTTCCGCAGCGACGTTAGGTAAAGGCTTGGCGTAGTCGTTTTTGTTCTCAGCCCACGCACCCTGACGGCTCTGGCCGTTGTCGATAGAGATCCTGGTGACAGGGATATTGGTTTCCTTCTTGAGTTTGGCCTTCACCTGGGGGTTGTTCATGTCAACCGACCCATCAGGTTTGATCGCGCCCACATCATTGGCGAACTTCATCAATTCCCCGGGGGCAATTTCCTTGTCCATGATCGGCGTTTTGCTGATCACATTGCCCATTGCGTCCAGCTTGATGTTGACCAACTGATTACCGGTGTCCTTGATCTCACCCTTCATTTGGTTGAAAACGCTCAAAACTGGCATGGCGTTGGTAAGGGCCATCCCCTTTTTGGCGTTGAATTCGTCGGGGCTATTGACGTAGTACTTCTGGAGGGTCTGGGGGAGAGACGCTGCACCGCCAGTGGGACCGGCCATGGTCATCTGGGGAGCGCCTAGAACGCCTTGATGCTGCTTGGCAAGGTCCATCAACCCAGCGTTGAACTGTTCAGGGCTCTGGGCGCTGGCTGCAAGACGGGCCGTGTCATCGGCAGCGGCGTGGATGGCGTTGCGTCTCTGCTCGTCCACCTTCCCCAAGGCTTCCTGGAGCTGCGCTCGTTTCTGCTGCTGCTCAAGGTCTTGGGACCGGAGGCCCATGACCATTTTGGGGCTCACCCCAGCGGCCTGGGCAGCATCGGCCAAGTCACCGAAGGACTTGAATTGCCCCTTCTGCGACAGCGCCCGCATGGTCTGCTGGTCCTGCATGTCCTGCTGTTGGCTCTGGACCTGCATGTTGCCCATTTTGTTCTGGTTGATGGCGTTAGCCATGCTGAGTTTCTGCCCCATCAAGTCCCCGTAGGATTCAAGTTGGGTAGTCGGTTTGTTGGCGAGGTTGTAGATCCCAGCGTCGATGGACATTACTTACCCCCGTTCAACGCGTTCCACATGTTGTATTGGTTCCAGTTGTTCATGCCAGAGTTGATGGCCCCTGACCAAGCGTTGCCCTGCGCCATGGAACTAGCCCCCAAGGCGTTCCCGAGATTCGTTTGGTTGTTGCTGACCTGATTGGCTGCGTTCATGCCGCCCTGCTGGTTCATGCTGTTGGCTTGCTGGCCCAAACCCGCCATGGACGAGAGGCGGTTGAACTGGTTGGTCTGGTCGTTGTTGTAGCGGGCGTAAGCGTTGCCGTATTCCTGACTCCCCATGCCCTGCCCGTAGCCGATGAGGGCTTTCTGCTGGGCACCGCTCAACGTCATGCCCCGGGCCGCTCCCGACCGTTCTAGGGCCTGCTGGCCCTGCTGGAAGCGGAAAGCATATCCCGGGTCCTGCTGGTAGTCGGCCATGGAGAATGGCCTTCCGCCATTCCCGAACTGGGAATTCAACTGGCCCAGAGCCCCCACCCCTGTGTTATACCAGGGCGTCGAATCAGTCCGATTCTGGTTATACATGTTCCATTGAGTGGCGTTAGCCTGATTCGCGGCGTTGGTCTGAGCCGATGCCGCTTTACTCGCGGAATTGGACTGGACCAAACCGCTGATAAGTGCGGCACCTCCAATTGCTACTGCGACCCAGGTCATCGCACATCCTCCAAGGTGGGCACTGTGGTAGTCCCGACCTCATCGAATCCGCCAGCGATGATTCCAGCCTCTAGCACTTCTAAGTTTAAGTCGTTTTTGGGATTTGGGTGAACGGTCATGAAAATTGTGTCTTCGTGGCTGTAGAGAACCCGCTTGGTCCCGGGTTTGGTGACAAAGAACATCGGGGCTTCGATTACATCAACCCCGTCTTCGGTTACTACGCTCAACTTGCCCTTCAACAGGAAGGAGAAATTCGGGGCCTTGTGGATCTTAGTGACGATGATTGAGTCTTTCGGGTTGAAGATCTCCCGCCCATACAGACCCTCAGTGAAATGGTGTTCAAGCGGCTGTTCAACCTGGGGGAGCTTCGCCATTTCAGATTCGAGGTGATCAATCGCCTGTCTCCGGTCTAGCCTTGACCCGCAGGCCATAGCATTATGGAGTCCTGCCATTGCCACCTCGACTTTAGAGGTTTGGCACGGCTGGGAATAGGCGACCTGGAAGTTCACTGAATCTCCATACCAGATAAGTGAAGTGTAACAGCCGTTGCGGCGTCGGCGAGCCCGTAGATCATGTCGCCCACCAGCATCGTATGGCCCACGAGGTCACAGGCCGTTACGGTGGTGTGGGGGGCCACGCCTAGCGCGTCCTCGATGATGTTGGTCACTCCAGCCGTTCCCGCGTAGGGGACGAGGTAGAGCGTTGCCGAGTGGTTGGCAGCGGTCGAGTTGCACAGGCTCGCGGCCTTGATGATGGTCTGTTTCGCGGTCGCGGTGAAAAGCAGGGCAGACGTTGCCGCGAGCTGGACCGGGGCAATCAGGCGTTTGGCGGTGACGGTCATGGGATCCCCTTATTTCGTGTATTCGATGGTCACATAGGTGGTGGTGTAGCTCGAAATATCAGCGTAGGTGGTGATTCGGATGTTGGTCGCGTCGGCTGCAAGCTGCATTTGGTTCCCGCCCCCTGATCCGGCAGGCCAGTTCAGGAGCAGGTAGTAGGTTCCGTTATACGTCACACCCTCGAATGATTTGATCCAGGTAAGCCCGGTGATCCCATGGGCGATGGTCTTGGTGGTGTTGTTGGGCATCGCCCCGCAGTCGATCACCTTCCGATAGACCGGCTGGCCCAGCCATGTTTTGTTGGTCAGGACCTCTGAAGTGCTGTATTCGTCCACGCCAGCCAACCCTACCGATCCCACTTTGACGGGGGTGGGGTAGGCTACGGCCACTTCAAGACCAGTGACATCGCCCCGGAGTCTGGCAACCTGTGCTGTGAGCTCCGAGTAGTCGATGAACGGCTGCGCCTCCCGCTGCGCCTGGGGGTAGTCGAACTGGTCAGGGTGGCGCACAGGGGCCGGGATGGCGTCATACGCCTCCTGGACCTGGAGAGACAGGACGGAAGGCGTTGCGCCCCCGTTGGACTGCCAGAACTTGTTGAACCACATCGCCCACGGCTGGGACACAACCCCGCCACGATCCACCATCGAGGCGTAGAACGGGGGAGGGTTCAGGGTGTTGGCCGTGGCCGATGCCTGATCCGCTGCGCCCTGGGCCTGGGCCTGTTGGGTTGCGCTGGCACTGGAAGATGTGGCCGGCGGGGTTGTCCCGTCCAGGGGCACCTTAACCTGGGGGACCTTGCCCCAACCAGCGTCGGAATTCTCGGAATCAATGGGCCTCATGACGCGCCCCCAGTGATCTCCAGTTCGGCCCCGAGCAGGGCGTAGGGAACGGGGCTGGTGGTGCTAATCTCGTAAACCCGGTTCCGGGTCATGCCCAGGCGGTCAAAGTAGACCCGGTTAGCGAACTGGCCGATCCTGCCCAGGGGCTTGGAACGTTCCGTGCTCCAGGTGTTCCCGAAGTCATCGGACCATCGGATGGTGATCACTGGGTCAGTGCCGTATTGCGTCCCATCCAGGCCGGTGCCCATCTGGCAGTCAATCGTGAGCTTGTGGTGGAACTGGCGTTTCATGTTGGTCGAAACGTGGGGAGAACGGCGCATCCGCTTGAGAGGGGCTCCGTTGTCCGTGTAGACCGCGCTGTCCAGGGCGTAGAGGTTGCCGTTCTGATAGTCGCCTACAACGTCGGTCCCGTAGACCCAGGCGTAACGCTCGCCCCGGTGGCGCTCCCAGAGCCCGTTGTTAAGGTATGACCGCTCATGCCACTGCTGGGTAGAGAGGTCATAGACCCACGTTGACGGGGTGTTGGGGAGGCTCAAGCAGTAGAACAGGTGCCCCTTGCTCTGGTAAGCGTAAGCGGTGGCCGTGGAGAGGTCGCCAGCCGCCTGAATCGCCTCTTCCACCGCGTGGTTGCTGATCCGCTTGGGCTGATACCCTTCAGCCATCCAGACGATACCTGAGGCGTTCTCGCCAGAGCCGAGCCAGACAGGGGTGTTATTCATGACCACGGCAGCAGCAGCCGAAGCGCACCCGTATTGGCTGAATGAGCCCTCAAACCGGGAGAACGTGGTGTCTGAGCCCGAGTCCCAATAAACCTCAGTGGTCTCCGCTCCGAGCATCCAAAGCTGCCGACGAGAGGCCAGGACCGTCACCAGAGCATCTGGGCTACCCTCAGCGGTGTTGAAGTCCAAGGCATCCCAACTCAACCCGTCATACAACGCGGAGCGGTTGAACTGCCCGGTATTGGGGGTGTTGGTGACGAAATACCCGTCCAGGAACACCACGTTCACGCCACCCGCGAAGCCGTCTGAGGTGATCTGGGTAAACGTCCCGTCCACAAGGCTCACGATGTAGCCGTAAGGGCCGTCCACCACGCACAACTGCGTTCCGTTATCCGCCATGCCCACGGGTCCAACGCTGGTGTTCAGCGTCCCTACGAGGCTATACGTCCAATCGTTCTGGACCTGATACAGCCCGTTGCCGGAGACAATGGCGAACTTCCCCCCACTGGTCGCGTAGGCCCCACGAATCGGGCCGTTGCCAATCGTCGCCAGCAGTCTCAACCCAGGAGTGCCAATCAGCGCCCCAATCTCGCCATTCGTGCCGGCCTGAGACTCGATGATCTGCGGATACTGGTTGACGCACCTCTGGCAATCCACGTTGACGGGCGTTACCGAGTAGGTGGGGCCAACCAGACCCTTAAATCTGACCATCGGCGGGTGCCTCCACAGGGCGGGTGATGATCTCGGCTTCGCTGGCAACGTCTGCCCATGTCTGGCCCTCTTGGAGGTTCAGCAGAGCCGTTACCTGCTTATCGGTGTAGGGTTGCGGCCCCTCGAAAATGTGCCCGCTCAAGGGCCCTTGCGCGTCGGAAATCTGGACGAACCGTTTTGGGCTCATACCATCACCCCCTGCTCGTTCAAGCTCCGGCGGTAGATGGTCGTCCCTGCGGCTGGGGCAGAGGCGAGGGTAGCCTGCGTCTTGCCGGCAGACAAGACCAGATCCGTGACGGTGACGGGGGAGGCGACGGTGGGGATTGTGGATCCACGATCAGTCCCGGCAACGGTCATGGGGCGAGCGATGTAGACACCGGAGGTGCCGTCACCCTGGTAGGAAGGGTTGGCCGCATTAGCAATGCTCTGGTTTAGGCGGTTGAGGATGAGCATGGAGTAGGCATTTGAACCAGCGGTGGTCGTGGTCATCAGCAATTCGATCTGCCACCACCCAGCAACCTTCGTGGGCTTGATGGTCCAAGTTGGCAAATCCCCAGCCCCGGCGGTCTTCGATACCGATGTCACGACACCCAGCGTCAGGTCGAAATTCACCTCATACGCAAGGTTCGCCGTGCTCCCCTCAAAGACGGTCAGGGTCACATACCTGACCCCGTTGTCCTTGACCAGCCAGGAGTCTGAATAGGCCGTGGAAGTGGCACGGGTGATGGGGCGCTGGAAGATCCAGTGATTCCCCGCAGTGGAGTCCTCTGTGATGAGGGCCGCTGTGTTCGTTCCGTCTGGGGCCAGTTGGGTATAGGCGGGGGTGATCTTTCCCTTGGACCAGAGGGCATCCGCGAAGTCAGCATTGCGAAGGCAGATGTTGGTCCTCGCCGTCGCGTAGAGCCGCTGCTGGCCGTCCCAGGCACCATAGCGATACAACAGCGGGGCGCTGGGGCCTTTGGGACCCGTGGGGAAGACCACCCTAGACCCGTCCCCAGGGCCAAGTATGAGGCCATGACCTGCGGCAAGATCGTTGAGCGCGACAGTCATGTCACTGGCTCATCCGGCCGTAGATCTTGGCCCCGGTGCCGGAAATCGCCGTGAGGCTGGCCCGGATGTAGGAGTAGGGTGCGGAAATGGCGAACCCATCCGAAGCGGAGGTTGTACCAGATAGGGAGACCGTTGAGAGCGTGGCCCAGTTGCCGTTCCCGTTGGAGTATTCGACCAACACCGTGGCCGTCTGCGCCCCGCTGGTGCCAATCACGGTGAACTGGAAGGTTGCGATACCGCCATTCAACGGGAACTGATCACCCGTGAAGGCCGCGGTGATGGTCTTTCCGGGGAACAAATCGATGGAGGCTTGCATGGTTACTTACCACCTTTCTTGGCGTATTTCGCCATGATCGCTTTGTCGGCTTTGAGGTCAGCCTTGGAGCCTTCCTTGATGCCCTTGGCCTTGTCTATCTTGTCGTCCATGCGCTTGGCAGCCTTGGGGGCGTTCTTGGGCATTCCGATCTCTTTTTTCATGGGACCCTCCTAGTCGATTACGTATCCACGGCTTCTCTGGCCGATGTTGTTGTGAGAACCGGAGAGGAACGAGTCCACCGTCCGATAGGTGACTTCCCAGTTGAGATCCTTGATGCGTTGCTTCGACATGACCGCCAACTTCTGAATCGTGGGGCTGGCTTCCAACCCGAACTTGGGTGCAAGCAGCACGGCCAGATTGGACACCAGAGCCGTTTCATAGCCCGGGGGGAGGGTGACGGTATCGTTGACGCTGGCATAGGCCGTGGTCTGATTCCAGACGGACAAAACCAACTGATTGGCGACGGTGGGGATGGGCCAGAAATACAGGACGTTGAGCGGGTAGTTCCCGTTCGTCCAGACCATGAGAGGAATCGTGCTGTAGGTGTCTTTCTTGACGATCCCCTGCCATTGCTCGTCGTTCATGGTCTCGATGGGCAGTTCCACCCCGTTGTAAATCACCGAGGCGAGGTTGATCTGGGCGGGGCGGACCGGATAGGTGGTGTTGAAGGTCCCGCCGACGCCGAGGGTGTAGGACTGCTGATTCGCCACAAGGTTGAACGTGGTGCGGTCCACCGTGTAACACATCAACTCCTCTTCGGCCCAGGACCCAAGCAGACGGTTCAGAACCCGGAGGCACGAAGCGGCGTTCACGGCGTCAACAGCTTCACCAGCCGCAATCGCCCCGATGTCCTCAAGGGCATCCGTGATGAGGTCCCGAACGGTGGTCATTCCGCCACCTTCTTAGGACGCCCGCCACGATGCTTGGGAGCCTCTGAGACGACCTCAACCGCTACCACGGGGGGATCCACCGGGAACAGTTGGCGGTCGTCATACCAGCCCTCAGCGCACTGGGAAGTCTCCTGCTCCTGGGAGTAGACAATCACCGATCCCTTGGCGGGGTGGTGCCTCCACTTGGGGTAGCTCATGCAACCTCCATTGAAATGGCGATGGGCTTTTCAGAGCCAACCTGGACGAACTCCAGAGCATGGCCCCGGGCGTTGTTGATGGCGTCGATGGTGTCCTGTGCGGGGTCGTCCAGGATGAACGTGGCGTTGCGGGTCTTGTGGCCCATCAGAGCCAGCCCATTGCGCCCACCCTTGGTCTTACGGGGGGGACCGTCGCAGACCACCAGCGCGATTTCAGGCAGTTCCCCGGCCTGATACCAGGAGCAAGAGCCGTAATCGGCGAGAGGGGCACACCGGATTTCAGCCTCAATGCCGTATTTCTTGAGCATGGATTCGGTATAGGAAGCCCACACCGGGCTGTGTTCCAGGCTGATCACTCCATATTTGGAGACGATCCCCAGAACCAACGTGGTCAGCCCGGAGCCGCACTCTAGGATGGGGCCCGTAGCTTCCTTGCCCAGGGTGATGCAGGCATCGAGCAGTTCAATCCTGCCAGCCCATTTGTTGTCCCACCCGTCCATGAGGTCCAAGAGGTGTTCCGGCTGGTAGTCATCCGCTTTGATCGCCGCGATGGCCCTGCCGAACTTGGTCTCTTTGATCTGCTCTGTGACGCCGTGGACCTTGAGCCAGTGGTCTCCAAGGCAGCCGCTCCATTCATGGTCGCCCTCGTGAATGAACGTCCACCTGGGGTCAACGTAGATCCGGCCCCCGGCAATCTGCCACTTACGACAGAAGGCGTAGTCGCCAGACCGGCGCTGCCCGCCTTCAAAGGTCCGCTCAAACAGGATGATGTAAGGGGGGTCGCCTTCCTTGGCGTTCTGCCCCGCGTATTTGCGCTGCCCGTGTTCCTCGATCATCATTTCGATGCAGTGCCGGGTCATGCGCAGGAAGCCAGTGGGGACCGCTTCGACCTCCACTAGCCCGTCATATTCAGAATAGAGAGCATGGTCGGGGGGGATTTTGACGGGGTATTCCTCACCGTCCGGCACCCGCTTGGGGTAGACCCCTGCGACCATGTCCCTATCGTATCGAAGCAATTGGACCAGAGACTCACCACTCCAGCCCACATCGGCGTCCAGAAAGACCAGATCCGTGCATTCGGTCATCATGAATTCACGGACCAGGCCATTCCGGGCGTCGTCCACATGGCAATTCCCACCCATCAGGCAATAGGTGACTCCAAACCCCGCTTCCTTGAGGGCCGCGAGGCTGTGGAGAATGGAAACCGTGTATGCCTGGCCGACCTTCCCGTCATAGCTGGGGGTGGCGAGGAACACATGAGGCGTTCCAGGGAAAAGCTCAACTGTGGAGATCTTGGTCATTGTGTCGTCTCAAGCCTGGTAGATGCCGATGTTGATCAACTGAGTCCGCATCGAGTTGACGAGCGTCTTCAGCGTGCCGATATCGACCTTGGCCTGGTTGATCCGGGTCCTCCAAAGCTGGCCGGCGGTGCTGGACGAGAACGCCCACATGCCGGTGAAGGCAGCGGAAAGGACCGTGGTCGCCAGGGCGGTCGCCAGGGTGTTGGTGAAGGCGGTGGGGGCAGACGTCCCGTAATAAACGCTGTCCGTCGTTGCGTAAGGGGTGGAAACCATGACTTGCTCCTATTCAAAGAGGATGGGTTGAGGGTTTTGGATCAGCCACCGACGCGGCAGCCGAAGCGGTTGCGCAGGACGGCCCAGCCGTAGCAGACATCCAGGCGGACCAGAAGCTCGTCGGTGACGCCATCCCAGAACTTGGAGACGCGGACGCTCATGCCGAGGTCACGATCCCGGACGCGGTGCTGGCGGGTGGGGTCCAGGAGCGGAAGGTCGACAGCCGCGAAGCCCAGGCAGTCGCGATGGATGACGGCGTTGATGGGGCTGGTCTTGGTGGCGTAGGTGGAAACGGCACCGAAGATCGTCACGGCAGCGGTGGTCAGGGGCAGGGCGGTGCAGTTCTGGAGAACGCCCGAGGTAGCAGTGTAGATCGGGGGGTCGATGGGCAACGCGGCCATGGCGTTGGCAATGGCCGCGGTGTCGGCCGTCACCCGGAACTGCTTGAGCTGGCCGGTGGACTGCTTGCTCACGGGGTTCACGTTGTAGACGCCTGCGATCTGGATAATGTCGCCCTTCTTCAGCGTGTCCGTGGCACCGCCCCAGGCGTTGATGGCGAGGGTGGAAGCGGCTTCAGCGGTGGTGCCGTTCATCTGGGGGCTGCCGGTCCAGGTGCCGGTGGTGTGGCTCTGAACGTTCTGGCTCATCAGGAACCCGATGCCACCAGCGGCACCCAGGACGCCCTTGGTATACTGCTTGGAAATGACGCTGGGGTCGTTGATGAGGGCGCGCTGGCCGTAAACCATGGAGCTGGAGGTGCGAGGGCTCACGAAGCCATAAAGCTGATCGTCCTGGGGGCAGGCGTATTCAGCCATGGTGGCGTTGGCATCCAGGAAATACTGGAGGTCGGTCGGCGGGGTGCCGGGGAGGCCGGTGAAGGAGTTGAGGGTTTCCAGGAGGGCGAAGCCGTCATACTCGATCTTGTTGACGAGGGCGCCCATCTGGGGGCCGAGAACGCTGCGTTCGAATTCTCCGCCGTCTTCGACGTTGAGGGCCAGTTCCTTGCTGGAGAAGCGCAGGGAGGCATTCTGCTGGGTCAGGGTGATGGGCTTGTATTCGTCCACGAAGCCCTGGGGGACGGCCACCTTGCCGCTGGTCACGGTGCCGCCGTAGGGGATACGCACGTTGATCGTGTCGCCGATCTTGCCTTCGCCCTTGTTGAACTCCGGCTCGTAGGTGCGGTTGACACGGGGGACCAGGACCAGACTGTTCCGAAGAACATTCATGGACGACCTGGTGATCATCGCAATGTTATTGAAATTGTTCGTGGTCATTTCTGCTCCGGGGGGCCGCTAGTTATGCGGCAAAGGAGATGAGGGATCAGAACTCCTCAAACCTACCATAAACGGAGGGCGTCGGGGTGATCCCAGACGCTACAACCGGCCTGGCGGGTGCGGGGGCCTGCGTGACTTTCTTCTCGGTCTTCTGAGGGGTTGCGGTCGCCAGTTTGGCCTCGATCTTGGCGATCTCACGGCCAGCCCTTGCGGGGCTCATGCCGTTGATGGCCGTGTATTCGGCTTCATGCGTGGCGAGGTAGTAGGTCAGGTCGGGGGCGACTCCAGAGTCAACCACCAGTTCAAACACGTGGGGGGCCATGGGGCGGGCGTTGTCCAGGGCATCCTGATAGTCTTCCCCGAACTTCTCCAAGCCTTTGGACTTGATGCCTTCCCAGGTCTGGACGGTCTTGTCTGCGGCTGTTTTCTGGGCGGTTTCGGCCAGCCGGTGATCAACCTTCCAGTCGGTCAGGGCTTCCGTAAACGCCTCGATGGAGTCGAACTGGTCGATGCTGGGCTTGCCTTCGGGCTTGGGCGCGACAGGTTCAGAAGTCTTTGCCCCAGCCAACTGAGCCCGAAGCATTTCGTTCTCTACCTCCAGCCGCATGGCCTTTTCGCGGGCTCGCTGGGAACCAGACTTCTTGTGGGGGCGTTCCTCCTCGCCTTCCTCCTGCTCCTCGCCTTCAGGCTTGGTGGCTTCGGGTTCAGGCTTGGTTTCTTCCACCACTTCGGGCACTACCTCGGCAACAACGGCGGGTTCGCCATCGTTCTGGGGTCCGAGATCGTCCATGTCTTCGATGCTCATCACTGCTCCATGCCAGCCTCAGGGCCAGCGGTTTGGGGTTCTGCTCCAGCCGGTGCGGCCAGAGGTTGGGCGGGCTCCTGGGCCTGCTGGGGCGGCGTGGTCAGCCTCTCATGCATAGCCATCAAGAGCGATTCGTGGTCCTGGGTTTGGGCTTCCAGGTCATTGAGTTTGGCGAGAATGGCATCATTCGCCGCTTGGGCGTTGATGTCGGCTTCCTTGATGAGCAAGTCCTTCTCGATGTTCATCTGGGCTATCTGGATCTTGGTCTGAGAGTCCAACTGGGCCTTCGCCATCTCCTGCTGCGCCTTGACCGACTGCTGCTCGATCTCGTCCTTGGCGGCGTGGAGAGCCTGGACCAGTTGATCATGCTGCTGGGAGAGGGCCTGCATCTGCTGCTGGATCTGGGCGGGGTCCTGCTGGCCTCCCTGCTCCTTGGCTGCGATGTCCTGGGGCATCAGGCGCTTGGACAGTTCGATGGAGAGGGGGCTATCCAACAGTTTGGCGACGAGATCCCCGGCACGCTGGGCGATCAACTGGCCCATGGGGCCGTTGAGCATGTCCAGGAACATGGCGCGGTCTGACTCGCGCTGGCTCTGGTAGGAAACGCCGGCGCTCACGATGACGTTGTATTTCCCCTTGGTGATGTCGAACGTCTTGCCAACATGCTCTTCCTTGAGGGCTTCGTCGGGGCTCTGGACGGCCCCATTGATGCGCACGTTCTTCCGGGTGTCATCGTTGGCCTGGGTCGGAACCAGCCGATCTGCGTCATAGTAGCCCAGCCACCCGAGGATGATCCTGCCCTCATAGCACATGGCCCGGGCGAGATTGTCTTGGAGGTGGAAATTGGAGGTATCGCCCTGCATTTGGAGCCGCTGGAGGGCCACACCGGACTCTCCGCCCTGCCGGTTGCCCAGGTTCGCGTCATACATGCCCAGAACCGACTTCATGCCCTGTTTGGCACCCTCAAGGGCGTTGGTGACGGCCACGATGGGCGCTTCTTCAGTGATCAGCCTGGGGGCGTTGATCGGGTTATCGGCGTCGCCCATCACCTCATACTCAAGGGTGGCGATCTGCCGTTTGTGGCTGTTGTTCCAGGTGTTCTTGTTTTGGTTGTTCCCGAAGGCACCCTTGGCACCGATCCAGGTAGACAAAGGCATAAACGCGATGCGCTCAATCTGGGAGGTCAGGGTGTAGTTGAGCCGATCCTGAGGCCCCTTGGCTGCGCGGATGATGCCCGCCCAAGTCCGCTGCCCGTCCTGGATCATTTCCCGGCCAAGAACGGCAACGATGGGGATCAGGGTCCCCAGCAGTTCGCTGCGTTCCAGGACTTCAACGGCGGTAGCCACAACCCGCTTGATCGTGGTTTTGGTAACTTCCCGCTCTTGCCCGTCGATCTTGAGAATGGATTTGGTGAATTCCTTGTAGAAGTATTCGACTACCAGCACGGCAGAGGCATCCTCAGTCATCCAATCGGGCGCATCGTCACCAACCCCCAGCCATTCAGAGTCGCTGGCGTGGGACAGTTCAGCGTCGGGATACTGGGCCTTCATGTCCTCCTTAGATACCCAAGACTTGATCCCCCCCCACTGCATGTCGGAGAAGTCGGCAGCCTGGGCAGCGGGGTCAACGAAGACGAACCAAGGGTCAGGGATGCGGATGATCTTGATCTCCTGGTCCATCGTCTCGTCGTCAACGTAGTCGGTCATGAGCCGGTAGAACCCACGGCCCACGCCGGCGCACCAGCCAAACGCGGTGTCATAGGCTGCGGCAGCGCTGGAGGTGTATTCAATGTGCCTCACAAGCCCCTGGATGATGGCAGCGGTATCCGCATCGGCCTCAGAATCGACAGGGCTGATCTGCACACCAGGCTTGTTTTTCCTCTGTTCGTTGGTCACCTGGAGCCAGAACGGCCCGATGTTGTCCTCAGTGATGCATGGGCGACCAGAGCTTTCACGGTCCTGGCGGTCCTTCTCCTTCCAGTGGGTGGTGGGGTCCATGTAACGTCTGTCATCGGCTTCCAGCGCCCTCTGGGCATCGGTGGCGTCGAGATCCAACTGCACATGCTTACGGATCCGCTCCAGCAGTTCCGTGTCTTCCTTGGTGGTCTTAAGCTTGGTCATCAGGCCGATGGCCTTCAGGGTCTTGCGGACGATCTTGGTGGGCTTCATTTCGACACCTTCCAGCCGTGTTCGGCCTGGGCGATCTCGATTGAGCCCAAACGGTCTGAGGCGTTGCGGTCAGCGACGACCAGTTCTTCCTGCTGCTTGCGGATGGCATCAACCGAGTCCTTGGTGAACGACTGAGCCTGGATGACGACGCCCATTCGCTCGTTGAGTGTCATGGTGGTGTAGCAGAGCCAGGAAACCAAACCAGCGATCATCCAGGTCAACGCCTTGTCCACGGCTGCGGGGAACGTCAACTCTCGGCGGTTGGTGAAGCTGGGCGTCATTTGATCTTGCCTCCTAGATAGCCGGAGGCAACCCCGACGACGAAACCTTGAATGCGGCCCTTGAGCAGGGACGAGGCAATCAGGCCATTCTTGGCAGCGATCACCGCCTGCAACTGCACGTTTGCAGCCTGGGACTCGTTGAACGCAGCCTTCCACTGGTCGGATGACTTGTGCCACTCGCCAGCCGATGCCGTGAGGGTTAGCACTTGCACCTTGAGAGTGCCAATCTGCCTGTCCTGGGCCGCGATCAGTTCATTCTTTACATCGCCCACCACATCAACGGGCAATCCTGCGGGAGGAAGACTGGGGAGGCTTGGAATAACGGCAGTGGGGCCGTCTTGTCGCGCATTAACTGCCGCGAGTTCCGCTTGAACGCGAGCGAGTTTGGCTCTGAGCCGGGCCACCTCTTCGTCCTGCGCCTGGAGTTTGGCCGCGAGGTCTGCCGCTTGCTGGTCATGGGTTGCCGCCTCTGCCTCATGGGTCACCGCTTGCGCTGCGTGGGTCTGTGCGGCCCCTTGGTGCTGGTCGGCTAGTGCCTGGGCCTGTTCCGCCTTGTGCTCCCTGTAGCCTTGATACGCCCCAATGCCAAAGCATGTGACGACCGCCGTGACGATCACCCCAATGGCGGCTTTCTCCAGGGTGTCAAGCATCTTGGGCACCGTCACTCTTCTTGTGGGCGAAGCCAGCGAGGCCAGCCAAAGGGCCTCCAGCCGCAACCAACCCACCAACAGCGCCGGAACCGATGTCACCCGTCTTTAGGACTCGGTAAGCAGCCGTGACAGCCAACGCCATGAAGCCGATAGCCAGCCCCGTTGCACTCAGGATCAGCACCAGACGCTTGGGGTCCTCCGGGGTGTCCATCCTGATCAGACGGGAGAGCCACCCCATACCAGTCATAGCTGTAGGGGTCGCAGAGGATACACACGGGCTATCCATGGGGTGCGTCCGTGATGGTGATCCAGACCTCTTCACCCTTGTCCAACGCGGCCTGAACCTTGCGCTGGAGCACCGGGAGGGCGTTGGAACCGCCGTGGATGTAATTGGTGTTGACGACCTGCTGACCGACCAAAATGCAGCCCTTGGTGTCCTCTGCGTCGTTCCCCGAATGGATCAGAATCCCCGTGAACATGGGGACATCGACCAGCCGCATCATCATTTTCTGGAGTCTGGGGGACAGGTTGATGATGACCCGGTAGCGCCCCGCTGGTATCGCGGTCTGGTCCTGCACCTTGACGCCCGGGGCTCTGGCTACATCCTCAAGCGTCACACATTCGAATTGCCCATTGACCGTCAGGCTACCTAGCGTGCTGTGATCGCTCGATGGCTGTCTGTGCAGGGCCAGGTCCATGGGCATACTCCAATGGCAGAATCGCCTCATACTGGAGTTTGTGCCAAGCATATCGGCCTGTTAACACGGGTTAGGCCATCTTGGATGTTTGCCGCTCTATCTCTGCCTCAATCACGGCCCGGGAGATCTTATACCGTGGGCGTTTGGTCCTGGAGGTGTTGATATGCTCAATATACGGCAGGACGAACCGTCGGAAGTAGTCCACGCTCTTGAACCCCAGGAGGGCGGCGGCTTCGTCGGGGCTGAGCCAGTCGGTTTGAGTCATGGTTTCACCCTGATAGTGAATGGTTCGTCCACCAGAAGGAACCTTGGGCCGTTGTTCGCCCATTGCCCAGGGCCGGAAACGGTGATCTTGTCCCCATCGTTAAGCCCAAGCTCCACAGATTGTTCCGGGGTTATGTCAAGGAACCGTTCAGGCTTCTTCATTCCTCCACCCCCATCACCTCGGCAGATCGAGCGTTGAGGAAGTAGAGTGCGGCGTTCCAATCGGTCTCGGGGTCATCCCTCAAACAAAGGGGGTCGTTTTCCCATGCCTCACACGCCTCCCACAGCCGAATTAGCTCGGGAGCGAGGTTGCGGAGGGCCTCTACAAGTTGGAGGTTCGCCCTGTATTCGGGCGAGTGAGTCGGGTGGGTTGAGAAGTTGACTAACCCATCCCCGTCTGGCCTATGACCGTCAACCCAAGGCCCGGGTGTCGCCTTCGCTTCCAGTTCTCTCAGCCTATCGAGTGGGGTCATGGGTTCCCTCCGCGACGATAACTGCCTTGGCATGCTTGCCTTTGCACTTGATGAGTCTACCGCCTTTGGTGAAGCGCATACCCTCAAACACCACAACATCCCCTTTGTTGAGACGGTCGAGAATGGGAGCCACGATCTCCATGTCCCATTCGAGTTGCTTATCCTTGTCCATCATCCCATCCATGAGGTTCCGCTCATCCCGCCACTTCGGCGCATGAGCATGGCTTCCAGGTCTTCGGGATCTTCGGTGGGGACCTTGTTCGCCAGCCCGTGGAGGATGATCGGCTCCAAGGCGTAACGGGCAGCGGCCCACGTGTTGTCAAACTTGCCGGTGGTGACGCGGAGGATGTCTCCAGTGAGGCGATCTTTCTTGAACGACCAGAGCTTGGCCTCTTCGACGGCCAGGGTGCATCGCGGGTGAATCACGATCTTCTTGTAGGTGCGGAGGTGGTCTATGCCGTCTTCCTCGCAGCCCGTCCACTTCTTGCATGCTGTCACGCGCCGATACCCTAGCCGCTTAACCCCGCTGATCGTCTCAGGCCGTGAGCAGTCGGCCCGGGCAACGTAGTCTCTGGCCCCCGGGATGGTGTCCCAGTGCGCCGGCAGTTCATCCGTGTCGATCTCCAGCCCTGAGGCCTCGTATTCGACGTAGAGGTCGCCTTCCCATATCCACAGGCGCACCATCGTGCCCTGGTCCTGGCTGAACCCGAAGTCGATGCCATGATAGGGACCATCCCACAGGCCAGGCACAGGGACGAACTCCTGGACGGTGTATCGGCCACGGAGGATTTGGGAGTCGGACACCTTGCGGATACCTCCTGCCCAAACATGCTCGGCTGCATCAGGGTCAACGGAATATAGGTAATCTTTTTCGAGTCTTAGTTCTTCTGGAAACCACGGATTGTCATTCCAGTTGAGTCTCCGCACGGTGGCATTCGGGGGCGGGTTCACCACAAATCGCTGATAAGTCGGGTCTGATTCCTCCGAAGGGTTGAAAGTGACCCAAATCTCAGAACCAGCGGCCCGGATAGTTGGTATCAGGATCTCCCAGCTTCTATCTGAGACGGTTTGAGCCTCCTCGACCCAGACAATGTTGCACCCTTCAAACGATTTAATGGACTCAGCCGTGGTAGTCGCCAAGCCAGCGAACAGGAATTGACTCCCGTTTTTAGCCCTGATCTCATTTTGGAGGGTCTCAAACTGTCCCCCCAACCCCATGGCCTCAATCTGGTCGCTCAGGAGCCTGTGAACGGAGTCCTTGATCGACCTCTGGATCTCACGGGTGCAAAGAACCCGGATCTTGCCTTGAAGCGCCTGGATCAGCAGCGCACGGGCGTAACCCCATGATTTTCCAGATCCGCGTCCTCCGTGTGTGACCTTGTATCGCATAGGCTGGAACAGGAAGTCCAGCTTATCCGGGAAGTCGGCAGCCAACTCCATTGCTACTTGGCCTTAACGAAGTTGACCGTGATCGCCAGAGGGGACCCATCAGGGTTGCCCAAGGTGGCGTTGATGGTGGAAGGCAACACTTTACCCACCAGCGCGAGAAAGGGGCCGGGGTTCTCACTGGCCTGCTTTTGGAGGTAAGCCTGTCCACCGGCCCCGGCCTCAATGAGGTCCCCTGCCCCATCCAGAGCCCCAAGGATCATGTCTTTCAGCGCCTTGGGGACCTTGTTCTGTGCCCCTGGCTTCCTTCCCTTACGGTTCAGATTGCCAACAGTCGCCTTTAATTTGTTGGGCTTGTCCTCCGGGTGCCGTGTTGCGTCACTCATCGTCATCCTCCCGCATGGGGCTGTCGTTGTCCTTCCAACAGGCAATCATCCGCTGTTCAACGTCTGCGGCCATGAGCCTAAACATGCCAATTGATTCCATTTGGGTTGCGTCGTCGGTCCTGAGTTGGACAACGTTCATGGCCCCTTCGTGGGTCATGGTAAGAATCAGCACTTGGC
>Ga0302294_10000140_pt1 | contig 22238 bp, 9 predicted proteins | sample III_Fen_N2_3_FD_194550 | JGI IMG/M metagenome (GOLD analysis project Ga0302294, IMG submission 194550) | Peat permafrost microbial communities from Stordalen Mire near Abisko, Sweden - III_Fen_N2_3 | ecosystem: Environmental > Terrestrial > Soil > Wetlands > Permafrost | place: Sweden: Abisko...
CACGCAGTTCGCGCGTCGTAATCGAAACATTGCGCGCAAAAAGGGGGTCATCCGCCGAGATATCGAGGCTGGCGAGTGAGAGGTGGGCGGCGCCAAGGTCGAGGATGACAACGGTTTCTCCGGTGAATTCCTCGGTGCGGACAATACGGATGGCAAGTGGTTCGGCAGGCTCGGGGCGGGTGGAGGCAGACTGAAGGGAGGCGCCAGTTATGGCGATGGGGCGGGATTGTTCGTCGCTAATGGTGAGGCGAATGTAGGCGGTGGAGCTTTGAGCGAGAAGAATCGCAGTCTTAGCCGCTCCCTCCTGGCGGAAGATGGGAACGTGGTTGTCGAAGCGGTGCCAGGTTTCGCCATCGTCTGAGAATTCGACCAGGACGGGCTTGATAAAGCTGCGGGCGCTGGTTTCCAATTCCACCAGTTCCAGCGGCTGAGCGGTGCCGGTTTCGATCAGAACGGTGGTCGCACTGTCGGTAAGTTCGGCCCGGAATTTCTTGGCGGGAAACCTTCGTTCGCTGATGGCCGCAGGTTGCTGCAGCAGATAAGGCGTTTCCTTTCCACCTGCATCGATGATGCGTAAATCGCGCAGGTCCGCCTGTGCGGTGTCGAGGGCAGCGGCGGGCAGCGCAAATTTGATCGGACCGGCGCGATCGATTTCGAAGGGCTGGCGGTTCCTCCATTCGTCGGGTGTGAGGGCCGAAAGAGAGGCGGCGGCGAGCAGGAATCCAAGTGAGGCGAGGACGTTACTTTTTCTTTTCATTGGCCGGGAGGAAACGTTGGTAAACGAAGGAGGCGAGAATCGCGATGATGGCGACGGCGAAGAGCGCGCCGATGCGGTAGAGCTGGGCGAGATTTGCGAGGTCGTGGAAGAACAGTTTCAGCAGTGCCACGCCGAGCAGCCCGAGTGCGGTATAGCGTGCGCCAGCCGTTTTTTTCCAGATGCCGAGCACGAGCAGGCCGAAGGCGTAGAGCGCCCAGGCGATGGTGTACGTCATGTCGCGTGCGAGGTTGCCGGAGAAATCAAATGTGAGATTGTAGCTGTCGGGCGGACTGAAGAAGTCGGCGATCTCGATATTTAGCAGCAAAAACAGGAGGACGATGCCAAGGGCATTGAGCACGGACGGAACGTTTAGGCCAAGCACGCGGTTGTGTGGTGGTGCCGTGAGATGTGCGCCGACCAGCAGACAGATGACGGCGACGCCATAGGTGTAGAGATACCAGTTGAGGATCGGCGTACTGCTGTGCTGATGATAGGAAAGCACGGCGGGATTGAGCGCCAGTCGAGCGAAGACCGCGCAAAGTAACGCGAAGCCCGCGATCGGAAGTCCGCGATGGGGCACCCGGTGAAACAACCAGAGTAGCGCTGCGCCTTCGAGCGCCCAGCCGATCGAGATCCACTGGCGGCTGAACTGAATGGGGAAAACCAGCGTGATAAACAGCAGCGCCACGCCACCGAACAAGGCGAGACGCCCAAGCCGGCGTGGATGATCGGGTGGATCGAGGCGCAGCACGGCGACCAGACTGCCGAACGCGGGCAGCGCGAAGGCGAGCGGGAGTAGGCCCATCATCTCGTTCGGCCACGTACTACTGATCAGGTGGAAGACCGCGGGAAACAACAACGCTCCACTCGCGGCGGCGGCGAGCCACGGTCCGCGGGTGTCGGCCAGTGTCTTTCGGAAGGCAAAAGGGAAGGCGGCGAAAATCACGTGGAAACCCACGATCCAGCCGATGGTCACGCCGGCCCATTCAACGGAGCAATGGTTGGCCTGCCAAGTGTAGACCAGTGCGAGTGTACCGCCGAGCGCGCAGGCGGGCAGCCATTCGAGTACCAGCAGGCGGGTTAGCCCGAGCATCAGAACAATCAGCAGTAGTGCCAATCCGAATACCGGTGTTGGGTTGGCGAGCGGCAGTCGCGCCGTGGCCATTACCAGCAGGATGAAGGGCAGCAGGGCGGACATGGCGGGCAGTTGTGCGCGGAAATCTCCGCCGATGGCGAACGAGCGGCCGGTTTCAGCGAGACGGTTGCCGAACTTGCGGGCAAACCATAGCCCTGCGCCAAAGAACAGCACAGCAAAGCCGCCGATCACGAAGAGCAGCGAAGGCAAGCCGGTGAGTTCTGCGGGGATTTTGAACACCCACGCACCAGCGGCCACGAGCGTGAGTACGAGCACCGCGGCCAGCGCTACAAGGGACATGCTGAACCAGGCGAGCACGATCGCGAGCAGGTCGATCAGGAGAATCGCCGGCCAGATCGCAGACGAGACAATGGTGGCATTGAGCACGGGTCCGAGGACAAGCAATAGCGCCAGCGGAGGAAAGAGTTGCGACCACCACGACGGTGCAGCGTCGGGATCGCGGCGCGCGAGCACGAGCGGAAAGGCGGAATGCACAACGGAAAAAATGAAATAGAACGCCAGCGCCCACGTCAGAAGCTCTGTCGACAGGCGTTCGTTCGTCCACAAGGCGAGCAGGGCAAAAACTGCTACACCGGCCGCGAGATGAAGTTTGGCGGTGCGCAGATCGAGCAAGGCCAGCGCGAGGATGCAGGCGTCAGCAAGAAAGACAAAAGTGAACAGGCGCGCGGGTTGAAGTCCGGCATTGGTCTCTGTGATGAAATAGCCGGCGAAGAGAAACGAAACCAGGACCAGTGCGGCGGCGGGCAGGCTGAGCAGGGGGCCGGTCTGTTTGAGCCGGCGCGCCACGGCGAAGGCAGCGAGGAAGAGCGCATCGAAGACGAGGCACACCACCATCGCGGTGAACACCTTTTCGTTGGTTAAGAATTTTTCGGCCCAGCCGATTTCCATCGCGATGGTGCCGGCCACACCGAGCGGCACGAGAAAATGCCAGCGACGGTGGAGGGCGACGGCGATGAGGCCGCAGTTGAGCAGCGAGATGTAGGCAAAGAGCCCGAGGGGGTTGTCCTGGCCGGTGGAAAGCAGGATTGGCGTGAGGAAACCGCCGAGGATGCCGAGGATCGCGACGACCTTTGCTTCCAGGCGCACGGCGAGCAGGAACGCCGTGGTCGTGATGAGGACCATCAACCCGAGCGTGGGCAGCGGGCCAAAAAACTCGAAATGATAGATCGAGCGGCAGGAAAACGTGATCGCGTAGAGTGTGACGATGCCGCTGGCGCAGAGGGTCTGAGCGGTCACGGCGTAACGCTTGCGCGAAAGAATAACGCCACCAACGACGAGGCCGACGCCGAGGAGAAAACCGAGTGCGACACGCACCTCAGGCGGGATCCAGTTGTTCTCAATCGACAGCTTAACGAAGAAGACCGAACCGAGGAACAGGGCAAAACCACCCAGCCAGGCGAAAAGCTTTACGCCCATGAACTGTTCGAGGCTGAAGGATGGAAGTTTGAAACGCGACGGTTCTTCGGCGGGTTCAGAGCTGGAAGTGACATCGAAGATCGATAGCGGATCCTCGGCGGCTTTCGTGGTTTGTGGCAGCGGAGGCGGAGTGACGGCGATCGGAGGGGGCAGCGTACTGGCTTGGACGGGCGGTGGCGGAGGCGGAGTGCTTGGAATGGGTTGAGTGGTTATGGCCGGGGACGGTGCGGCGATGGCGGGTTGCGTCGCGATTTTTGGCGCTGGAACCTGGGTTGGTGCGGCGACTGGTCGCGGTGTCGGCTGGCGCAGCTGATTTTCGACCAGTCCCAGTTTGTGGTGCAGCAGTTCGATTTCGTCGGAGGACCGGCGGATTTTGATGATGGCCCAGATGGGAAAAACGATGAGCGCGAGAGCGAGGTAGATCAGCAACAGGGCGATAAGAGCTTCCATGGGTCGGGTCGTGGGGTTGGGCCGCGAGGTTGAGATGGCCGGAGTTAGTGCCGAAGGCAAGGTTGGTTCGGCAGGCATGAGGTACTTGTCGTGGCTCGGTTGTTCTGTCATGGTACGGCCACTACTCCCATGTTGATCCTACTCGTTAATATTCACGTGAAACCCGAGTGCCTTGAAGCGTTCAAAGCCGCCTCGCTGGCCAATGCCCGCGCGAGCGTGCAGGAGGCTGGCGTCGCTCGTTTTGATGTCAGCCAGCAAGCCGACGATCCGACGCGGTTTATCCTGATGGAAGCCTATCGCAGTCCGGCGGGCCATGCCGCGCATCGCGAGACTGCGCACTACGCGCTCTGGCGTGACACCGTGAATCCCATGATGGCCTCGACGCGAACAAGTGTGAAATACACCAGTCTGTTCCCCGAAGAGTCGGGGTGGTGACAAGCCAGTCTCGTTCAGCGGACCGCGGTGTCGGCTCACTAGTTTGTTCATCAATAGACATGGATTCATTACTCCATTTCCAAAACGATAGTCTCGCTAAGTGGCGAAGGTAGCGAAGGCCTGGGCTCATTCTAGGGGATGCCTTCGTTTTCTTCGCTGCCGTCGCGAGACCATATCGGCTACGTTCTCATTTCATAGATTTAACGGTTACGTCCCCTGAAAATCCATATGCGCTTCGAATTTGCCACCGCCACGCAGATTGTTTTTGGGCCGGGGACGCTGCGCGAAGCCGGCAAGCTGGCGCGGCCCTGGGGGCGGCGGGCATTGGTGGTCATGGGTGGTTCGACCAGCCGGGCGGGAGCGCTGCTCAAGATTCTGGAAGAAGGGGACATCGTCGCGGCGACATTTTCGGTGTCGCATGAACCGTCGGTCGGAACTGTGCTCGACGGTCTGGCGGCGGCACGTGCCGGCGGCGCGGAGATGGTCATAGGGTTTGGCGGTGGCAGTGTGATCGATACGGCCAAGGCCATTGCCGGGCTTTTTACGAATCCGGGCGTGCCGCTCGATTATCTGGAAGTGGTGGGCGCGGGAAAACCGCTCGTGCATCCGGCGCTGCCCTGGATGGCGATTCCGACGACGGCCGGGACTGGCGCGGAAGTGACGCGCAACGCCGTGCTCGCTGTGCCAGAGCGCAAGGTAAAGGTCAGCCTGCGCAGCCCGCATTTGCTGGCGCGTATCGCGCTGGTCGATCCGGAGCTGACGCTCGATCTGCCTCCAGCGGTGACAGCTGCGACGGGCATGGATGCGCTGACGCAGTTGCTCGAAGCCTATGTGTGCAACCGTGCGAATCCGATGACGGATGCGCTTTGCCGGGAAGGTCTGCCGCGAGCCGCGAAGGCGCTGCCGGTGGCGTGGCGGAATGCGCACGACGCCAGGGCGCGCGAAGAACTTTCGCTGGCGGCCTTGTGGAGTGGGGTGGCGCTGGCCAACGCCGGGTTGGGTGCGGTGCATGGTTTTGCCGGACCCTTAGGCGGAATGTTTTCGGCGCCGCACGGGGCAGTGTGTGCGGCGCTGCTGGCGCCGGTAATGGCCGCGAATATTGCAGCGCTTCAATCGCGCGCTCCGGAGCATCCGGCTCTGCGACGTTATGCTGAGATTGCTTGCTGGCTCACCGATCGGCGCGATGCCGCGCCAGAAGACGGCGTGCGGCACATCGAAGCACTTGCCGCGGAGCTGAAAATTCCGGGCCTGTCTCTGGTTGGTTTGAAGGAGGATTGCTTCGTCGAGATCGTCGCGCAGGCACAGCAGGCTAGCAGCATGAAGGCCAACCCGGTCGTGCTGACACCGCTTGAGCTGACGGGGGTTCTAGCGGCGGCGCTTTAGAGCGGTTTTACTTAAGCAGTGACCTGCGTTCAGATGATCTCCTTTCGTCGATCGCGATCTCGATGCGGTGGGATTACCACTAATGGAATTCCTCAAAGAGGAATTCTTTGAAGAGTCCTCCGGCTGATCGCCTGCGGGTACGCATTTCGGGGTCTGCTGATCGCAGCCCTGGAATATCTAAACCACCCGAGTTCGAATCCGGCAAAAATGGCTATAACATTATTTGGAATATTTTAGTCTTTCCGGTGCGACTCGTCTGCGCTTGTTGCGATCCGTGGGCCGTGCCAAAAGTTAGCTCCGCTAATTCCATCGAGAAATGAGCCTCGGTTCATTGCCGGGAGCAGTATTGGCGGCAAGAATACAGGAGGCATGAAACCGAAAATCCTAGTCGTTGATGACGACCGCCCTGTGCTGATTGTGACTACGGAGATTTTGAAGCGGGGGGACTATGAGGTTGTCTCAGTGATGACGGTTGCGGATTCACTGAAGTGGCTCGACCAGGAGACGTTTCAACTTGTGATCACGGATTATCGACTCGATGGAGAATCGGGCGAAGACGTGGTGCTGGCGACGCGGCAAAAACAGCCGACGACTCCGGTCTTTGTCATGACTGGCAATAGTCATGAGATGCCTGGTTGGCTGAGCGATGGTCGTGCGGTGGCCCGCGTTTTTTCGAAACCATTTCCTCCCGTCGCTCTGCTGGCGGCAGTCAAAGAGGTGCTGTCGACTCCACCGAACAAGGATGGATCGAGGCCACCGATTATCTCGGTGCAGGACGCACTCACATTACCCAAGGGGATCGAGGAAATGGTCCATCGGGCGGTTGATCAGGAGAGCATCATTGCGATCACGAACAAGAAAGGAACGATCGTCTATGCGAACGATCGATTCTGTGAAGTATCCGGATACAGCCGATCCGAACTCTTGGGGCAAAATCACCGGTTGCTGAAATCGGGGCGGCATGTTCCAGAGTTCTACAAATCGCTTTGGGGCACAATTCTTAGCGGTCGAACCTGGCGGGGTGAGATCTGCAACAAGGCCAAGGACGGCCATCTTTATTATGTGGATACGACGATCACGCCATTGCGGGATGAAGGACTGATCACGCATTTCCTCGCGTTGCGTACAGACATCACGGCACGAAAGGAGGCCGAGCAGGCTTTGGCAGAAGAGGAAAAACGCGCAGCTGACGACCGGCGCATGTCGGCGCTCGGACGCATGGCCGATGGTGTTTTGCATGACCTCAACAATATCCTCACCGGGGTCATGGGAATGGCGTCGGAAATGCGAACCGAGGATCGCGACGAGCTGCTGCACGATGCGATCGGACGTATGGCGCAGCTGACGCGCACGCTGCGGGACTATTCGACCGGCCGGCCCTCGGAGCCGGAGCCTTTCAGGCTGAGGCCTCTACTGGCCTGTGCGTGCTCGTTGGGCCGACATCGCAAAGGTGCGCCGCGGGGGCTGATTATCGACGAGCAGCTGGACGCAATCAAAGGCGTCGATGTAGTGGGTAACGAAGGCCAGGTTTTCGAAGTCGTGCTGAACCTCGTGGTGAACGCCATTGAAGCGGCTTCGTCCTCGCCGCATCCCAGGGTCCTGATCCGCACGGAAATGGATGACGAACGTGCGGTCATTCGGGTTGAGGACAGCGGGGCCGGTGTGCCGGAGTCGATGACGGCCACGATCTTCGAACCATTCACATCGACAAAAGGTTTGGGTCGCGGGATCGGGCTTTCCGTTGCCCGCAATATCGTCGTGGCGCATGGCGGTGAGTTGCGGTTGGAGCGTGCGGGCGGCAAAGGCACCGGGGCCTGCTTCCAGCTTATGCTGCCGGTCGTGGCCCTACCAGCCCGACGACCGATCGAAAGCGAAACCATCTTGCCGACGGGACCGAGGCGCGTGGTGCTGGTTTCGGAAGACGAGGTCGATGTGCGGCGGGTGATCACGGATGATGTGGGGCGCCTCGGCCTGACGGTGATGCATGCTGGCGACACGGCCGACCTGATCGCGCTTGCCGCACAGATGAAGGAAGTACTGGCGGCGGCGATCATCGACTCGTGCGAAGTCGAGTCTGACCATGGTGCGGTGGCCTGCCTGCGGCGCATGTCGCCCGGTTTGCCGATAATACTTATTTCGGCCTCGTTGACCAGCCGCGGCAAATGCAACACGCCCTGGGGTGAGGTTGAGAATATGCCCAAGCCCTTTGCGACCGAAGAACTGATCCGTGCCCTGAGCGCGACGATGGCCCAGGATCCGCGCGCGTCGTGATCTGGCGCTGCCAGCGGGTTCACTCCCAGTAATGTCATAGCCCTCATAAAGGTAGGGCGCGACCGCTGGGCGCGCCGTAACCAACGCGGCGGGCCCAGCGGTCCCGGCTACCTCCCGATCCATTTCGGAACAGTATTCGCTTCGCAAATGACTATAGCGTAAATGAAAATGTTATAGCGCTGGCGGATGGTTCGGTTATCACGCGTAGCCGGGGAATCGCTGGCTGAGTGCGGTCAAGAGGACGTCGAGATCGAGTTCGCGGCGTTGAGAAATCTTTAAGGTTATCGAATACAGCGTCTCTTTTTCACGGGCTTCGCCGCAGGCCAGCGCCATGGCTTCGAACGGGCTCAACAATTTGCCGCAATGAATGGCGTCCTCCACTTCGGCGATCGCCTCGGGCAGCGCCGCCAGCGTTTTGGAATCGGCCGAAGTTGAAGCATATCCCCAGGTGAAAGGATGGTGACCGTGGCGGTAGTGATTGTAATCGCCAAAGGACATCGGGAATCAGCGCAGGAAATTGAAAATTGGATACACAGGGTAATATCGACACAATCGGCCCATCCATGAACCCTCCATCCGGGCTGACATGGGTGCCGAGGGCCAACGCCGGTTCCCGCTTGCCGCGAAAAGCTTGGGTCGACGAGCGGCGAATTCCGCCTGACCGCAGGGACCGGGGGGGGCTGCGCAGGGCTCCCCGCGTTGGTTTCGGCGGGCCCAGCGGTCCCGGCTACCTCTGCTCGCTAATTCATGGTCCACCAATCAGCCGATGTTGGTATGGTCCCTGATCGGAAAAAATGTCGTGGCCGCTCGAGGTAGGGGCGCAATCTTGTTGCGCCCTGGTTTGCGATGCCCGGAAAGGGCGCAGCAAGATGCGCCCCCTACGCATTGGCTCATCATCGATTGGCTATAGTGAATTTGAAACGCTCTATGGCTTGCGGCTCGATCCGCGGTCGTTCCGGTAGCTTTCCGGTGGCCCGAGATAGGCTGGCTTCACGTTGCCGGTGTTGAGCACGAGCTTTTGCAGGACGACACCGGGATCGATCACCCAGAGTTTCAAGGTGTGGTAACCGGGCTGGGTGATCGTGTGGGACGAGTGCCCGGCTCGGGCGTTGTCGCTTACGGATGCCTCCCAGTCGGCGTTTCCATTTTGGGCGCGATAATCGGAGGGAACGAGTGTGACGACCTGGGGTGCTTCATGGTCGAACGACACGGCGTAACGCAGCGGCCGGCCGGCCATGAAATTTAAGGTCGGCGCGGTGATTGCCGCCAGGTCGAAGGTTCCGGTATTGAACAAGTAAATACGGTACTCAAGGCAGGCTGAATCAACGCCGGGGGTGGCGGCTGGCGCATCGACCGGTCCGGTCGCGCGCATGCCGGACAGCGTCCGGCCGTAATCCTCGATCCGGGTCCAGCGGCTGGCGCCAGCGTTGAGGTTGGCCGTGCAGTGCTCGGGTTCGATTGAGACGAATCCATCGCCTTCGACAAAGCCCTGAAGATTTTTGCGGGTCACCGCCTTGGATTTGAAGGTGGTTGCATTGATTACAACGGTGCAGCCCGCGCCGGTCACGGTGATTGTGCCGTTCGCTGGGCCGCTGGGGAGGTGGCTCCAGTCGATGCGGACGGAGATGCGTTGGTCTTTTTCAACCGTGCCCTGGGTCAGGCTCACCCGCAGCCACCGGGCGTTGGGCGTCGCGGTGAAGGCGAAAGGGGTCTGCCCCCGGTTGAAGATGTCGATGGTGCGTGTCTGTTGGTTAAACACGTCAAAGCTCGGCAGCGCCGGTTGGCCTGCGGCCCCGGGCCAGACTGTCTCGGCGCCCTCGACGGCGACACCCAGCGCGGCCGCGACCGGCAAGGCGAGATCGTCGGTGAGCGGGATGGCGCGCAGGCTGTTGGTGTCGGGATCGCGCCAGTCCAGATATCCGAGGTGGGTCTGGTCCATGAAATGATTCCACTTACCACCGGCAAAGGTGCGGTTGAAGCTGTCCATAAGGTCGAGGTCCTGCTGAAAGAGCGCGCGGGTGGCGCTGGCCAGATCGCTCGTGCTGGCGCGACCTTGCCGGGCATAGAGCGCATTCTTGCCGGCGGCGACGTAGAGGTGGTTGACGAGTGCGCTGGCCTTGGTGGGGAACAGCACGAGCTCGTAGAAAGCGTCGCGTTTTTCCGCGGGCAGCGCGGCTTGCAGTGCTTCCGCCCGGGCGGTGATCGCCTGGAAATCCGCTACGACGGTGTCCGCCTCCTGGTAATTCACGAGACTGTAGGTGCTCGGGGCGAGGAGCTCGGGTTTCCGCCGGCCGTTGTATTTGGTGTATTTCGAAACGATGTCGGCGATGTCGGCGGCGTGAGCCGGGCCAAACTCACGTCCGGCCCATAACTGCGTGAACTCCCCAAGATTTGAACCTGTCCAGCGGTTCGTGTCCCAGGCAAGGCTGAGAAAGTATTCGGTCGGGAGCTCGTAGCCCTTGAAGTGGCCGACGTTGACGATCCAGATGCGATCGGCGCCATATTGTTTGGCGAGGGACATCTGGTCCCAGATTTTTGCGATCGGGCTGGTATTGATCCACTGGTAATTCCGCGGACCGCCATGATAATCGAAGTGATAGTAAATGCCGGCCCCGCCGCTGCGGGAGCGTTCACTGGCGCTGGGCAGGCGGCGGACGTTGCCCCAATTATCCTCAGCCCAAAGCAAGGTTATGTCGTCGGGCACGCGCATGCCGGCATTGTAGAAATCCAGTACTTCCTTGTAGAGACACCAGGCTTGCGGCACGCGAGTGACGTCGGGGTTGATCTCCTCACTTAGGATCGTGCGTTGGTTGGTGACGATGGTTTCGAGCAGGGCGCGATTGGCCTCGGGGCCGCCGGGGGCCATCTCGGTGTCGTTCGCACCTCTCAGGCCGACGGTGATGATGCTCTCAAAGTTCCGGTTGCGGCGCACGCCCTCCCGCCAGAAATTCTCGAGCACGGTGGGCTGGGTGGCGTAGTTCCAGGAGCCCAGCGTGTCGAAGTAGCGCCGGTCCCACTCTTTTTGCGCGCGCAACATTGGTTCCTGATGCGACGTGCCCATGACCACGCCATATTCGTCCGCCAGGCGCGCGTTGTCGGGATCGTCCTCGTTGAACGCGTTGTTCCACATCGCAGGCCAGAGGTAATTTCCGCGCAACCGCAGCAGTGCCTCGAAAAGCCGGCCGTAAAATTCGTGGCCATAGTTGGCGATGCCGGCTGGGACGGGCGGGTTTGTGCTCTGGGGCGCCATGCCATATTTTGCCGCTATCCAGTTGGTGAGGTCCGGGGCCTCGTCGTTCAAAAAGATGCCGCGATATTTTACCGAAGGCGAACCCTGCACATAACGGCCCGGCTGCACGTAAAGTGCCGCGCGATGGTCGGGCGTGACGTCGGCCCACCAATACCACGGCGAGACACCGATCTGCTCGGAGAGATTATAAACACCGTAGATCGTTCCGCGCTTGTCGCTGCCGGCGATGATCAAGGCCGAGGCCACGCCGGGCATCGGAGACGCCACGACCTGGGTGAGAAATGCCTCCCACTGCCCCGTGATGGCCTTCGCGTCGATTGTGCCGGCGGCGATCAGTTGGTCGATGAGCGGGCTGTGCCCGATCGTGCCTACGATGATGACGTTGGTGCCGGGCCTGGCCGCATCGTGGGTCACGGCGGGCGTGAGCGCGGTGACGCGCGCGATGTCAGCCTGCAGATCGTTTGTGGCGCGAACCACGCCCGGCCAGTCGGCTGAATCCACGTAGATGTTGGCGGTTTTGTTTGATTCGGCTACGACGAAGCTGCCTTTTGCCGGCGTGAAGCGAACAAACTGCGCCTGACCGAGCGCGAAGCTGCGTTGCGCCGCACCCAGCAAAAGCACGCCGCAAATCAGCAGCGCCCGAAAAAGAGTCAACGTGGGAAGGCGCGGCGCGATCAGGAATCGTGAAGGGGAGGGGGGGTGCATGACGGAAAAAGGGTGAGCCTGCCGGCGTGGATGGGGCCGTATCGTGGAAGAGAATACAAATGCGGGCAGACGCCCAACCCTGCCAAGCCGCGGAAGGCCGGTCAATGCGAAGCCTGGGTCCGGTGGCAGCTTTTAATACGCTTTGTGTCCAATAATCCCGCAGCAGCCTGCTCCGGCATGGAAAGAATGAAGAAGTCCAATTGCCCTCGTTCATTCAGTTTCAATGAACAGGTAAGAAGGACAAAGTAACCCAATAGGTTACTTGTCCTGTGAAGGAGCCGTGCGCAGATGGGTTTCCGTCAATCGTCAAACGCATATCTAGTAATACGGTATCCGTAGCCGCTGCAATTAAGCAGCGGTCATCAGAGGAGCGCACGATCCCGCGTCTGAATTGACGCGGCTACGCCATTTTTTGGACGCGCAAGAGCGCGTGGCATATAGAGAGGAGAGTTGTCGGTTTGAAGTGCCCCGGGCTTGTTTCGGGAGTGGTGGTGGTGGCTTACCTGCCACGAAGCCGGCGGGCCTGGCGGGGTGGAATCCGGGCGCGCGAGATTCTCCACGATGCTTTAGCGATAAATTTCGTCGCGTTCTCGGCCGAATTTGCCGAGATTTTGGTGACATGGGCTCAGACGAGAAGAACGCTCTTGTATTGAGTCCTCCCACTGCGCTTACACCAGTTGCCCCCATCCTCATTTACCGCCGACCAGACCCCGCTACTCTGAATTTTGCTTAGTCAAACGTACACCTCTCTCATGCGCTTCCTTACCTCGCTCTTCACCCTCGCACTGGCGTCCTCCGCGCTGGCCGCGATCCCCGCACCCCAACGTCTGCCCGACGGACTCCTCTTTGATCTGGGCGACCACCGCCTCCGGCTGACCGTCTGCGCCGACAACATCGTGCGCGTCACGGAGTCGGCTGCCCGTGACGGCACCGTGCGCCCGAGCATCGGGGCGGTGCCCCCCTCGGGCCCTGTCCCGGCGTGGACCTGGACCGATGGTACCGAGGAGGGAATGCTTTCCACCGCCGCATTGCGCGTGGGAGTCGACTCCCGGTCCGGGCGTATTCGTTTTCTGGATGCCGATGGCCGACCGGTTCTGGTGGAGCGCCCGGAGGTAAAGCACCTCATCCCGGCGCTGGTCCAGGGAGAGCAGACCTGGCACGTGCAGGACCAGTGGGAGCCCAATGACAACGAGTCCTTCCATGGCCTGGGCCAGTACCAGTTTGGCCTGTCTGACCTCAAGGGTTACGATTTTGACCTCTGGCAGCACAACACCGCCATCGCGGTGCCCTTCCTCGTCTCCAGTCGGGGCTACGGTATTCTCTGGGACAACTGCTCGCACACGCACTGGGGCGACCTGCGCCCGTTCGAACCCATTGCCATCGCCCAATTCGTCGATCGTGAGGGCAAGCCGGGCGCTCTGACTGCGTCCTATTTCGCGGGCCGCGATTTCTCCAAGCTCGTTGCAACCCAGCGCGACACCCGGGTCGATATCCGCATCCCCGACAAAAACGATGGCAACAATTCCGGCATTCATCCGTTGTTGCCCGTGGGCGAGGCGTCCGTGCGCTGGGAGGGCGAGATCGTGGCCTCCGCTTCAGGCGACTACCAGTTCCAGGCCTACTTTGATGGCGATTTCAAGCTGTGGATCGACGGCCGGCCGCTCATCAATCACTGGCGTCAGGACTGGCTTGCCGGTGAGGATATGGCTAAGGTCAACCTTCAGGCGGGAAGTCGCCACCACATCTGCATGGAGTGGATTCGCGACATGAATTCCACGTCGCTGCGGGTTGACTGGAAAACTCCTTCAGCGAGCCAGGCCACCGCGCTGTGGTCCGAGGTGGGGGATGGCGTTGATTATTATTTTGTCCAGGGGCCCTCGCTTGACCGGGTCATCGCCGGTTACCGAACCATCACGGGCCGCGCCGCGATGATGCCTCGCTGGGCCTTCGGTCTGTGGCAATCGCGCGAGCGCTACGAAACCGCTCAGCAGAGCCTGGATGCCATTGACGAATTTCGCCGCCGCGGCATCCCTTTCGACAACATCGTTCAGGACTGGCAGTATTGGCGCAAGGACCAGTGGGGTTCGCACGAATTCGACAAGGAGCGTTTCCCCGATCCAGTCGCTTGGGTTAATGGTATCCACGACCGCCATGCCCAGGTCATGATCTCGGTCTGGGGCAAGTACTACGCCGGCACCGCCAACTATGACGAGATGCTCAAGGCTGGTTACCTGTTCGAATCCACGATCAAGGAAAAGGCGGTCGATTTTCTCGGTTACCCTTTTGCGTTTTTCGATGCTTTCAACCCCGACGCCCGCAAGCTCTTTTGGCGTCAGATGAAGACGAACATCTACTCCGCGGGCGTCGACGCCTGGTGGATGGATGCTTCGGAGCCCGACCTCACGTCCCGCCCTGGACTCGAAGAACAAAAAACGCACATCAATCCCAACCACATGGGCACAGGTTCGCGCATGCTGCTTGGCTATCCACTTCTAATCGCCAGCGCGGTGTGGGATGGCCAGCGCGAGGCTGCTCCGGACAAACGGGTCTTTAATCTCACCCGCTCCGGCTATCTCGGACTCCAACGCTACGGCGCGGCCTCCTGGTCGGGCGACATCACTTCGACCTGGACCGCGATGCGCAAGCAGATCACGGCCGGTCTCGGTTATTCGATTTCCGGTCTGCCCTATTGGACGATGGACATCGGCGGATTCTCCGTCCCTGAGCGTTTCAGTATTGATGCGAAGGGTGGTCCGCAGACGGCGGAGTGGCGGGAACTCAACACCCGCTGGTTCCAGTTCGGCACCTTCGTGCCCCTCCTGCGCGTGCATGGCCAGGTGCCGCGCCGTGAAATGTGGTTTTTTGGCGACAAAGGTGAGCCCGCCTACGACACGATGCTGACCTTTGACCGCTTGCGGTATCGACTTCTTCCCTACATCTATTCGCTGGCTGGTGCGGCGACTCAGGATGGCGGCACGCTGATGCGCCCGCTGGTCATGGACTTTCCGGGCGATGCGCTGGCACGTTCCTTGACCGATCAATACAACTTTGGTCCTGCCTTGATGGTTTCGCCTGTGACGACCTACCGGGCCCGCACGCGCTCCGTCTATCTTCCTCCCACCACGGGTGGCTGGTACGATTTCTGGACCGGCTCGGCGCTGGGCAGTGGCAAGACCATCGAGGCCGATGCTCCCTTCGAGCGCCTGCCGCTTATGGTGCGGGCTGGCTCAATCCTACCGCTCGGACCTGAGTTGCAGTACGCCGCGGAGAAACCGTCCGACCCGATTACGCTGCTGGTCTATACCGGCAAAGACGCAACGTTCAGCCTCTATGAAGACGATGGCCTGAGCAACGGCTATGAGAAAGGTGCCTTCGCCCGGATTCCGATCACGTGGAATGAGACAGCCCGGACGCTTTCGATTGGCGCACGCGAAGGCCGCTTTGAAGGCATGCTGGCGCAGCATCACTTCCGGATCGTTCTCATCTCTCCCGCCAAACCCGTGCCCTTCAGTTTCGAGCCCGGTGCCGACGTGGAACTGAATTACGACGGAAGCCGCGTGCAGCAACGTCTCTAAAGGGGGACTCGGCGCTAGAGCCAAGATGAACACCACTGCATCATTCGACGAACGCTCCCGGGCGCTCCGGGAATTGCAGGTGATCCCTGGCATCGGGCAGAGTCTGGCCAATGATCTGGTTAGCTTGGGCATCACCCGCGTCACGCAGTTGAAGCGCAAGAACCCCGAGCGACTTTACCGGCAGCTGGAAAGCCAGGTGGGCACACACGTCGATCGTTGTGTGCTCTACGCGTTCCGCTGCGCGGTGTATTACGCAAAAGCCGAGAAGCCCGATCCGCAGCTGCTCAAATGGTGGAACTGGAAGGATGACGCCATACGGCCAAACCGACGGAGGCAGGTTTGATTTGGCATGCCTCTTGTCCCTTGAAAAACGTTAGAAGCCGGTAAATCTGGACTTATAGAGTGGCAGATACTTGCGCCGTTGTGGGTCGCATTGTGAATGGGCAGGTATGCGCTCCCGCTCTCCAGCCACCGTTTCAATTTGCGAGGTACCTCACCGCCCGTGCGTTTTAGGCCAGTTTGATTTCTTAGCTCGATCATTTAGTTCGGCCCTGGCGATCGTTTTAGCTCTTTGCTGTAGTTGTTACCGCAGCCTGGCGGTTGACGTGACGGCTGTGATCCAGCCGCTCAGCCTCGCCAGCCTCAGACCGACCACTTCGACCGCTGACTATTATATCGATTCCGTAGCCGGCAACGACTCGGCCACAGGGAAAACAACTGCCACCGCCTGGAAGTCGATCACCAAGGTCACCGGCATCACCTTCACTCCGGGCACGGTTGTCCATCTCAAGCGCGGCTCCGTGTGGACCAACCAGGCAATCTACATCCCCAGCGCCTCCGGAACCGCCGCGTCGCCGATTGTCATCCAGGCTTACGGCACCGGCGACCTGCCGACCATCGACAACCCTTCCGCAGTCTGGGACGCCACCGTGCCTTACACCGGCGTGATGACTGACGGAACCACCAGTTACGTGACGATTCTCGATTTGCGCGTGCAAAACAGCGGGGGATGGAGCGGCGTCACCCTTAACCAGGAAACCCACCACATCACCATTGCCGGCTGCGAAATTGTACACTGCGGTACCGGCGTTGCAGTCGACGGCCACGATCAGCACATCCTGGCCAACATCATTCGTGACATCGGGTCGAACGCGAGTTCAGGCGCCAGCGGCATCGGCATCGGTTTCATTGGTTCAAACCATGAGTTCGCCTGGAATCAAATCAGCCATTGCTGGTTCCACACTCCCGCCCAGGGTTCCATCAGCCCGGATGGCGGTGCCTTCGAGCACTATGGACGGCGCGTCGATCAAAACGGCGTCGAGACCTATGACCTCACCGACAACATCCAGATTCACCACAACGTCATCGATAACTGTTGCGACTTCATCGAGTGCTACGGCAACGCCACCAACTGGGTCATCGCCTACAACGTCTACAAAAACAGCGTGGTCGAGGCCATCGAGTTTCACTTCGACGATTCCGAGCACGCCACCTGGACGCACGAGTGTACCTACAAGGTCAGGATCGAAAACAACACCTTCGTCCCCACCCAGACACCAATCCCCGGCGGCTGGGGCGTCATCGGCCAGCTGTGCGACTATAACCACAAGCCGGATCCAGCGAAGAGCCAGATCGTGATGCGGAACAATATTTTCGTCACCAACTACAAGGTGACGTCGGACAACGTTCTCGGCTCAAGCTTCGTTCACGACCACAACATCATCCAACTGTCCGGCAACGGCATCATCGGAACAAACTGGACGCTCACCGCCACAGAGAAGCTGGCTGATCCTCAGTTCGTCGATGCCGACGGTCAGGATTTTCGTCTCACCTCTGGTAGTGAAGCCGTGAATACCGGCACCACAGCCAGCTACAACCGGGATCTTCTACAGACTGCCGTTCCGACTACCGGCACCCCTGACATCGGTGCCTACGAGTACACGACGGTCACTCCCACGCCCCCTGCCGTCACCGGCACGGCGCCCGCCTCGCCCACCGCCGCCATGATTGCTCGCTCGCAGTTGGTTTCCGGAAACCAGGCCCTGCTGCAACGGCTCCTCGCCAAGGGTCGCGCCGGTACGCCGGTCACGATAGCAGTTATCGGTGGCTCGATCACCGAAGGCGCCGCGGCCACGACCGCGAGCAACCGCTGGGCAAATTTGGTGCAGGCGTGGTGGACCAAAACATTCCCCAAAAGCACGGCCACCCTGGTCAACGCCGGCATCGGCGCGACTTGCTCCGACTACGGCGCTCTCCGGGTGCAACGCGATGTCCTGTCCAAAAATCCGGATCTGGTGATCGTGGAATACGCGGTCAACGACGTCGGCGGCGGCCTTGATTACTTCGGCGAGACTTATGAGGGAATCATTCGCCAGGTTCTAAATAGTTCCAACCACCCTGCGCTGATGCTGCTTTTCCTCATGCAGTACCAGCCTTCGGGCCTCAGCTCGCAATCGTGGCAGGCTACCATCGGCGCCGATTACGCCGTGCCCATGGTCAGCTATTACGACGCGGTGAATCCCGAGCTTCTGGCCGGCAGCTTCGCCTGGACCGACCTGAGCTCCGACGGTATCCATCCCAACAATACCGGACATGCTTACATCGCGAAGTTCCTCACGACTTCCCTCGAGTCCGCTCTTGCCAATTTCCCCACTGGCACCACCCCCGACACTCTGCTTGCCACCCAGGATTACCTTTTCAGCGATGCCTTTCAGTCCGTCACGCTTCAGGACGGCACCAGCCTCGCCCCGACCAACAACAGCGGCTGGACCGCCAAACCCTACGACAGCGCTACGGATGAAGATGCTGGTTTGGAAAGCTCTACCCCTGGCAGCACCGTCGACTTCAAGGTCAACGGCACCCGTTTTCTCTTTTCCTATTGGACGATCAACGGGCCCATGGGACAGGTCAAAGTCACGCTCGACGGCGGCACACCGATCACGATGGATGCCTGGTTCGATCAGACTTGGGGTGGTTATCGCAATACGATGCCGCTCAATCTCGACAACCCGCTGGCCCCAGGCACTCACACCATTCACGTTCAACTCCTTAGTACTAAAAATGCGAGCAGCACGGGCAATACCTTCCGGGTTCTCGCGGTGGGCGCTGGCGGCGCCAGCTCCAGTTCGTCTTCGAGCTCGTCCAGCAGTTCCTCATCCTCGTCATCAAGTAGTTCTTCGAGCTCCTCCTCGAGCAGCAGTTCATCATCCAGCTCTTCCTCTAGTAGCTCCAGCAGCAGCTCGTCTTCGTCTTCATCGAGCAGTTCGAGTTCTTCGAGCAGTTCATCGTCGAGTTCCTCCAGTTCGAGCAGTTCCTCCTCTGGCGGCACAACCAGTAGCTCTGGTTCAGGCGGTGGTGGAGGCGGTGGCGCACCCTCCTTGTTCCTGATCTCTGCGCTGCCTTTGCTCGTCGCGCTCCGGCGGTCGGGCTTGGTGCAGAAGCGGTAGACTGCTTTCTCACCAGCTACACCTCAAACTGCATCGGAAGTACCTTCCTTGCCTATAACGCTTCGGTTAACCGCGAAAAACTCCATGAACGCACCCCGCTTCGTTTACCTCGGCATTCTGGTTGGTGCATTGGCACTTCCTGCTCAGGCTGCTCGCAACCTCGTATTTAATGGTGGCTTCGAGCTCGATACGGCCGGCTTCGAGATTATCCGATACCAGAACCTCACCCGGAACCCGACGATGGCGTACGAGGATCTGATCGTCGACACCACGCCGGCCAACGTTCACTCCGGCACGCATGCTCTGCGCGTTCCCAATATCCATGGGGAAAACAGCGAGTTGTTTGCCCGCTATCTCACCCTCAAGCCAGGCACACGGTATTCCCTGTCGGTCTGGATGAAATCGCAGGCGGGAAACCTCGACGCGACACCGGTTCTGGTCGGCAACAGTTACCGTGGCCCGGCAAAAGGCACAACCTTCACCGTGGGGCAAACCTGGCAGCATTGCGTCTTCGCTTTTACGACCGATGCCGACCCTTCGGTCGAAGATCCCGGCCATGCGATATGGATCAGCTTTAACAACAACCAGACTCAAACCGCCAACGATCTCTGGATCGACGATTTTCAGGTCTATGAAGACCCATCGACCGCCGTGGGCACCGCGGCCTTCACTGCCTCCGGCGAAGTCGAGGTCTCCGTGAGCACGGACAAGTCGATCTACTTCGGCACCGGCAACACGGCGGCCGTCACCGTTTCGTTCGCCAACACCACTTCGCGCACCGTGCAGGGCTCGGTCGACCTGCGCCTCGATGAAGATTTTGGAGCACCTTCAACCGTCGTGTCGACGCTGCCGGTCACGCTGACCCCCGGTCAGATCCAAACCGCAACCACGTCCTTGATCCTAAACCGATTCGGCTCTTTCACGCTTACGCCGGTGCCGCACCTTGACGCCGTTACTTCGCCCATGCCCGCGTGTTTCGCGGCAGCAGGCATCTACACGCCTGCCCAAGCACACCTCAATCTCGACACCACCTTCTGCGTGGGAGCCAACTCCGGCCTGCAGAACGGACGCGGCCCAGCCGGCATGTTTCGCGCGTGCAGCGGTCCATCGACCAAGATTCTCGATGTTTACGCCAGCATGGGTGGACGCTTGATTCGCGATTGGGATGCAGGCGATGCGTTTTGGTGGAAGACGATCGAGCCCGTGCAGGGTCAGCCACAATTCACCAAGACCGACTATATCGTGAAGGCCATGTACGATCGCGGCATTTCGCTGATGCCCGTCCTGGGCGGCGACTTTCTGACTCCACAGAACGGAACCAATCCGAGCACATCATCCTGGCCTGATTGGCTCCTGGGTTCGAGCGCCAGCACCCTGAGCCCAGACTCTCCGGCCTGGCTTTTGACCGCCTTCAACCCGCCGATCGTGGCCTTTTTCCCCAAGACGGCGGTTTGGCAAAATTTCATCACCGAACTCGTCACCCACTACAAGACGATGATCAACCACTGGGAAGTCCTCAACGAGCCCAACATCTGGATGACTTCGAGTGAGTACATTCCTCTCTTGCAGACGGCGTCGCAGTCCCTCCGGGCCGGCGATGCCAACGTCAAGGTCATCGGCTTTGGCGCCTCGGATTCCTTTCTGCGGGACTGTGTGGCCGGGGGCGAACAGACCTTCGCCGAGATCAATTCCTTCCACCCATACGACGCCACCGCACTTGGTTCGCCGATCGCCGCCGACGCCAAGATCGCCGGCGTGGAGACAGATGCCCCGAAAATGGTTCCGTGGGTGACGGAGTGCTACTATCTGGTGCAGGGTGTTGAGTCTGGGGACTACAATACCGTTCATCCCATCGACGTTTCACGCCGCTTTCTAACCGATCTCGCAGAAGGTGTCGGGCAGTCCACGTGCGTAGCCGATGAGGCGCTATGGAAACGGACGCTCAATCCCGGTTTCATCAGCCGAGACTTCGTCACGAGTTTTCTGCCATCTCCCAATCTCGTCGCCTACAGTGCCCTCGCTCGAAACTTTGAAGGTGCCACACCCAAGGCAAAACTCGTCTGGGGTGCCGGGAGAATTTGCTACGTCTACGAGAAGAACGGCAGCCCCGTCGCCGCCTGCTGGGTTTATCGCCTGACTCCGGACATAACGATCACACTGCCAGATACAATTACCGCCACGAAGGTTCAGGACGTCTACGGCAATGGCGTTTCATCTCCCGGCGGCGTATTCACACTCGGACAAACCCCGCAATATTTGATTCCCTCCGCCGGCGTCTCCACCGCCACCTTTATCGCCGCTTTGCAAGGCGCAGCCCCCGTCGAAATCATGACTTCGCCAACCGCGGCTACCGGCATCGGCACAACGGTCACGCTGAAAGCCACGGTGACCGCCTGGCCGGGCTCGACCCTTGATCACGTTTCGTTCTCTGCAGCCGGCGTCGCGCTGGGCAACGCCACCTACAACGCCACCGCCAAGGATTGGGAGCTCAGCTACATCACCACAGCCACCGGCAGCATCGCGCTCACGGCCACCGCCGTGGACAACCTTGGGCGCAGCCGGTCGGGTGTTGGTCAACTCGCGGTCGGCGACCTCGGGAGCTACAGCAACAATGGTCAGCCCTGGCCGGTACCCGCTTCCGGCGTCATTCGGGTTTCCGCCGCCGACTTCGACCTGGGCGGCGAAGGCGCAGCCTTTCACGACACCGACGCCGAAACCGGCGAATACTCCGGGCGCTCCTCTGGAACGGCGAACGAAGTCGACCTTTCCCCGGGCACTGAGGGGATGACGATCGTCAACACCGCGAATGGCGAGTGGGTCAACTACTCCCTGTCAATACCGACAACGGGCAAATACGATCTCCGCCTGCGCATCTCCGATGCCGTGGGATCGGGCAGTGACACTGCCACAGTAACGATCAAGTGGAATGGTACAGTAATCGCCAGCCATGTGCCGGTTCCGCAAACCTCGTCGTGGGATGTCTTCACTAACGTCGACATTCCGAATCTCAATCTCTCCGCCGGCACCGGTGTCCTGCAACTGTACCTCGACACCTGGGGCTACTCCCTGGCGTGGTTCGAAATCGGACCGGGCGTCACAGCCGTCGTCGGCAATCACGCCCCAACCATCACCACCGCCAAACCCGCCACGCTTACCTGCAATTCCAACGGCACCGGTACCGTGGCGCTCACTGCCACCGACGCCGACAATGATTCATTGACCTGGACTGTCAGTTCCCAGCCGCTCGACGGCACGGCAACCGTTAGCGGCCAAGGCGTGGTCACGTTCACCGCAGCCGCTGGATTTCAGAAATCCGACGACTGTATTGTCCGCGTTAGCGACGGCAAAAGTGGCAGCGACAGTATCCAGGTGAACATCACGGCCACCAACGTGG
>Ga0302294_10000142_pt1 | contig 22115 bp, 14 predicted proteins | sample III_Fen_N2_3_FD_194550 | JGI IMG/M metagenome (GOLD analysis project Ga0302294, IMG submission 194550) | Peat permafrost microbial communities from Stordalen Mire near Abisko, Sweden - III_Fen_N2_3 | ecosystem: Environmental > Terrestrial > Soil > Wetlands > Permafrost | place: Sweden: Abisko...
CAACTACACGCGGGCCCTGCAGCAGGAGACGGCCGAACTGATCGACTCCGTGCCGTGGAAATGGTGGGCCAAATACCAGAAATTTGACGAACAAAACGCCAAGGTCGAAGTCGTGGACCTGTTTCACTTTCTCGTCTCGTTAGCACAGACGCTCGGCATGAGCGCCGAAGATGTTTATCAAGCCTACGTGAAGAAAAACGCCGTCAACCACCAGCGCCAGGACAGCGGCTACGTGAAGAAGGACGCAGACGACTCAAAGCACATTTGAGGCGATAGCTGCCGGTTCGGTCGCGAGCACTTTGACATACGGCTCTTCGCGCAACACCGGCGCCTGACGGCGGCTCAGCAACAGCCACCACTCGCGGACGCATACACCGACCACGAGCAACACCAGCACCATGAACGCGCCTGATACGGCGGCATTGATGTAGTTGTTGGTCATCACGTGCTGCCACTGCCTCACTTGCTCCACCGGCGTGCCGCCATCTACCGCCAGCTTCTTCTTCAGATCGGCCGCCGCGCGTAAAAACCCGACCCGCGGATCGTCGCTGAAAATTTTCATCCAGCCCGCCGTCATTGTCACCGCCAGCAACCAGACCAAAGGAACAAGTGAAACCCAGAGGTAGCGCACGCGGCCCATTTTGATCAGCACAGTCGTGCCCAGCGCGAGCGCCAACACCGCCAGAAGCTGATTTGCCACGCCGAAGATCGGCCACAGGCTGTTGATGCCACCGAACGGATCGACCACGCCTTCGTACAGAAACCAACCCCAAGCGGCAACAAATACAGCACTGGCCACCCAGTTACCCAGGGTCGAGCGCGTCTGCCCGAGCGGTGCCCAGACCTTGCCCAGCAAATCCTGCATCAGAAAACGCCCCACCCGCGTGCCGGCGTCGATCGTCGTCAGGATGAACAACGCCTCGAACATGATCGCGAAGTGGTACCACAGCGCCAGGGCCGACTTGCTGCCGAGCACGCCGGCGAACATCCGAGCCATGCCCACCGCAAATGTCGGCGCGCCACCCGGACGCCCGATCATGGTCTGCTCGCCGACGCTGGCGGCCAGGGTCGACATCTGTGCGACCGTGACCGGATAACCCAGCGCGCTCACCCTAGCGACAACCGCCGCCGGATCACCCTTGATGTTGATGGCAAAATATTCGCCCGGCTCCATCGCACACGCTGCGATCAACGCCATCACGCCGACCAGCATCTCGGTGATCATCGCGCCGTAGCCGATCACCCGGATATCGCTTTCACGCGTGATCATTTTCGGCGTCGTGCCGGACGCGATCAGCGAGTGGAAACCCGACACCGCGGCGCAGGCGATCGTGATGAAGCAAAACGGAAACACCGGCCCCGCGAGCACCGGCCCGGAACCGTCGATAAACTTCGTCAATGATGGCATTTTCAACATCGGCGCAATCACCACGACGGCCACGGCCAGCAGTGCCACCGTGCCGATTTTCATGAACGTGCTCAGGTAGTCGCGCGGTGCCAGCAACAACCAGACCGGCAGGATCGAGGCGAGAAATCCGTATCCAATCATCCACCACGCCAGGGTTTTCCCGCTCAACGTAAATGCGGCGGACCACGCTGCGGAATCATGGACAAAATGCCCCGCATACACCGCCGCGAGCAACGCCACCACGCCCGCCACGCTGATCCAAAGCAGCGCCCGCGAACTGTGCCCCACCCCGCGCATCGCCAGGCCCATGAGGATCGCAATGGGCATCGTCGCTGCGATGGTGAACAGCCCCCACGGGCTTTCCGCGAGCGCGTTCACCACAACCAATCCAAGCACGGCAATCAAAATCATGAGGATGGCGAGAATGCTCACCAGCGCGATCACGCCGGCCAGCGGGCTGATCTCCTCGCTGATCATCTGCCCAAGCGATTTGCCGCGCCTCCGCGTCGAGCAAAACAGAATGATCGAATCGTGGACCGCGCCACCCAAAGTCGCACCAATCAAAATCCACAAAAGTCCCGGCAGGTAGCCAAACTGCGCCGCCAGCACCGGCCCCACCAGCGGCCCCGGACCCGCAATCGCCGCAAAGTGATGACCGAAAACGACCCAGCGGTTGGTTTTCACGAAGTCGCGTCCGTCATCATGCACGACCGCCGGCGTCGCCCGCAGTTCGTCGAGTGTAAGCACCTTCGCCATCAGCCAGGCGCTGTGAAAACGATACGACACCGCAAACACGCACAGCGACGCGACCACGACCCACAACGCATTCACCGGCTCGCCGCGCGACCAAGAGAGCACGGCCAGCGAAGTTGTGCCGGTCAAAACCACTGCACCCCAAAGGAGCACGCGCGGCCATTTACGAGGTAAGGCAGGGGTCATGCGAAAGACTGCGTACAATCGCCAACACGACCAAAGGCGCAAATCTCTTTTCCGAGAATCAGTACGAGCCAGTTACCCCGAAGCACCGCGCCTTAATGGGCGCGCTATCTCTGAGCGACGTAGCCGCACTCGCTAAAGCGTGGCACTCGTTTCGAATTCCACCCTGGTAACAGGCACTTGATGAAACCTCGTTAGCCACAGGCCGCATACAGACGGTCGATGAGTTCCATGTTGCGCAAGGTTTCGGTCAGGCTGAAAAACGGCGCGCGTTTGTTCAGGAGCGCGTCGGCAAAGTCCTCGACTTCGAGCCGGTAGCGATCGCTCTGCTCGAACGGGATTATTTTTTCCACTTTGCCTCCGACGGTGAGGGTGAGCACGCCCGCGTCTTCCATGAAGGTATTCGGCACCTGGAGCACGCCCTTCGAGCCGACAAGCTGCGACTCGATCTGCATCTGCGCGTTAAAGCCGGAGTTGAGCGAAGCGATCAGGCCCGAGGGATATTTCAGGAACGCGGCAAAGAGCACGTCCACGCCGCCTTCCTTTACGCACTGTACGGAAATAGATTCCGGCATCGGCCCAGGACCAGCTAGTCTTCCTGTCGCCACTGCTTGGATACGCGCGAGTTCGTCAACGACCAGGCCGGTAAAATTCACCGGATAACATCCCACATCGTAGAGAGAACCACCCCCAAGCCCGGGCTGGTACTTGATCGAGTCGGCATTGGCCAACAGGAAACGGAACGTGGAATTGATCTGACGGATTTCACCGAGCACGCCGCTGCGCAGCACCTCGACGACCTTGCGCGTGCAATCGGTGTAGCGGTACATAAACGCTTCCATGAGCGTCACGCCGTGCTTCGCGCATACGGCCATCATCTCGCGGCATTCGGCCGCGTTGAGGCCGATGGGTTTTTCGCAGAGAATATGTTTCCCGTGTTCGGCGGCCTTGATCGTCCATTCGCGATGCAGCGCATTCGGCAGTGGAATATAGACCGCGTCGACTTCGGGATCATTCAACAAAGCGTCGTAGCTCGCGTGGGTTTTGACCGCGCCGAATTTTTTGCGGCACTCGTCAAGTTTGGCCGCGTCACGCGATGCGATCGCCTGGAAAACGGAGTTTGAGGAACGCACGATGGCAGGAATTACCGCCTCGCGGGCTATACGAGCGTAACCGAGTACGCCCCAACGGATCTTTCGGATGGAAGTGCTCATGGGGAAATTTCCCCAACAACTAGCCAGGAACGAACGCGGCACAATGCATCGTTTGGAAAATCGCAGGTGTGGTTACGTTTATGTGCCGCCCGCAAACGGATGGCCCGGCAGCATTTTCATGACCTCTCGCCGAAGATCAGCCCGCGAAGTGCGCGTCCCGCTCCGACAAAATGTTACCGCAGCAAAACTGATGTAACGCAGCCGTTTCATTTTTTCCGCGCGATGAAGCGGACTGCCGATGCATTCCACTAATCTGATTTTTTGGTAAAAAACAGACGTAACCGATTTTCAAATACAGCATTTCGCGGGCGTTTTTCCCACCGCTTTGACATCTTCGGTAACAAATCGGCGAAACGGATTCGTAAGTTTTAAATTCGCTACCGAAACCTACGCGTGCGGTCGCTCTAGGCCAATGCAACGAGCAATCGCCCTCCTTTTCCGCTCCTTTTTGACGTTCATCGTCGCAGGGATTTTCTTCCAAAATTTTGCCGCCGCTTCGCAGCTCAGCGTGACCACGGGTCAGTCCGTGCAACTCGCCGTCTCTGCACAGGGCACACAACCGTTTACCTACCAGTGGAGGAAAAACGGTACCGCGATTTCAAATGCCACCGCTGCGAATTACTCGCTCACTGCCGTCACGACAGCAGATGCGGGCAGTTACTCGGTCGCGATTTCCAATGCAGCCGGCTCCACGGTCTCGGATAACGCGACGCTCACGGTAAACGCTGCGCTCATCGCTCCTGCGATCACGACGCAGCCGACTTCACTCACCGTCACTGCCGGCCAGTCCGCCTCATTCTCGGTCTCAGCATCCGGTTCACCTACTCTTTCTTATCAGTGGAAAAAGAACGGCACCGCCATTTCGGGTGCCACCAGTGCCACGTTCACCATCGCCTCCACCACCAGCGCAAATGCCGCCAGTTACACGGTTGTCGTCACCAACTCTGTCGGCTCCGCCACTTCCAATGCCGCCTCGCTCACGGTCAACGCCGCTCTCATCGCACCTGCGATCACCACGCAGCCGACTTCGCTCACCGTCACCGCTGGCCAGTCTGCCTCGTTCTCCGCTGCAGCTTCGGGAACGGCCACGCTCTATTACCAATGGCGCAAAAACGGCACGGCAATCTCCGGCGCCACCAACTCAACCTATACCATCGCAGCCGCCACAACGACCGACGCCGCCAGCTACTCCGTCGTGGTCAACAACTCCGCGGGCTCGGTCACGTCGAACTCCGCCATGCTCACGGTCAACGCCGCAGTTTCGCTCGTACAACTCACCCCGCAGACCGTCAGCGCACGGGGCCAGAACAGCCCGGCCGAAGGCATCGCTAAGCTTGTCGACGGAAATACCGCTACCAAATGGCTGGACTTCTCCGCGACCACCTGGGTTAAAGTCGTCTTCTCCTCACCCACCGTCCTGCAGGCTTACAGCCTAGCCTCCGCCAACGACTTCCCCGTACGCGATCCCGCCTCTTGGACGCTTTCGGGCTCCAATGACGGCACTAACTGGACCGTGATCGAATCCCGCACAGGCCAGAGCTGGAGCAGCCGCTTTCTCACCCGCGACTTCGTTCTCGCCACGCCGTCCGTTGCCTACACCCAGTTCCGCTTCGACCTTGTCGCTACATCCGGCTCGATCACCCAGCTCTCTGAATTGGAAATGTACGGCCAAGCCCAGCCGTACGCTCCAACGATTAACACCCAACCGGCTTCGCTCGCCGTCATCGCCGGCCGGTCCGCCTCGTTCTCGGTCACTGCCTCCGGCTCCGGTACCCTCGCCTACCAATGGCGCAAGAACGGCACGGCAATCTCCGGCGCCACCAGCTCAACCTATACCATCGCAGCCACCACAACGGCCGGCGCTGCCAGCTACTCCGTCGTGGTCACCAACACCGCGGGCTCGGTCACGTCGACCCCCGCCACGCTCACCGTCTACGCCGCAAACTCTCTCGTACAACTTGCCCCACAGACCATCAGCGCACGCGGCCAGAACAGCCCGGTCGAAGGCATCGCTCAGCTTGCCGACGGAAATACCGCTACCAAATGGTTGGACTTCTCCGCAACCACCTGGGTTAAAGTCGTCTTCGCCTCACCCACCGTCCTGCAGGCTTACAGCCTAGCCTCCGCCAACGACTTCCCCATACGCGATCCCGCCTCTTGGACGCTTTCGGGCTCCAATGACGGCACTAACTGGACCGTGATCGAATCCCGCACAGGCCAGAGCTGGAGCAGCCGCTTTCTCTCCCGCGACTTCGTTCTCAGCGCGCCGTCCGCTGCCTACATCCAGTTCCGCTTCGACCTTGTCGCTACATCCGGCTCGATCACCCAGCTCTCTGAATTGGAAATGTACGGGACAAGCGCTGCCGCTGGGAATTGACGCCAAAGAGGCCATCACGCCATGGCCAGAGTTGCACCGCTCTGGCCATCGCCCATCTCTTTGTGCTTATATGCTGACCAGCGTGATCGTGTATCAGAAGTTTGGCTCGGCTTTCTGGTTGTTCTCATTGTTTTGCCGGAGGTTTTACCGCTAAAGGGTTTCACCAATGGGCGAAACCTTGCTCAACCACTGCTCCTGATCCTCGCAGAGCATCGTTTTTGAATGGGGAACTCAGGGAAAAGGGAAATGATGCAAGCCAACCATTCTGTTCCAGTGTTCCTGAGTTCCACATTCTCCGCTGCCGGGTTTCTGGTGTTAACTTAATTCGTCGCCTCCTCGCGTGCAGCCTTCGGCTTCGCGGGTCGGGGAACACCCCATATCTGCCAATCAGAGCAAGCAGTAGTCTCACGGTAACATGGCTGATACTCCGGTCCCAGATCCTGTCCCCACCCCGGCAAAGAATTCTTCGCCCGCGCCAGCAAACGCCGTCACTCCGGCCGTCGCTGCCGCCAAAACCAAATCTCCTGACTCCAGTCCTGACGACGACGAGGCCCCAGCGGTCCCCGCATTGGTGAAATCGCACACCGCCCCGATTGTTCTCGGGGCCTTGGCTTTCATTTTCTTTATCACCTCGATCGTATTTTGGGGCAAAATTGAAACTCAGGGCAAAACCATCATCGAAGGCCAAAATCATTTGAGCCAGATTCAAAATAATGCCGGTCAAATTCAGACCAAGGTAGATGAGGCAAAAACCGAGACGGACAAGGTACAAAAACAATGGGATGAGACAAAAGCCCTCGTCGTTTCACTCCAAACCGACCTGGATAAAGCCAAAGCTGAAACCCTCGGCGCAAAGAGTGATTTCGATCAGGCCAAAGCGATATCGAATGGCTTCCAAACGCAGATGGAGGAAGCCAAAGTTGCTTCCATAAAACATCAAGGCGAGGTGACGGTCGCTCAGGCCCAGATAGCGGTGCAGCAGGCGCAGCTCAATAAAGCCAGAAGCGACAACGCCGAACTCCAGGCAAAGCTGGATGAGGCCAAGGCGTCGAACGCCGACTTGCAGACAAAACTGGCGAAGGCTGAAAAAGACATTGCCCAGCTACAAAAATCACCAGCCAAGAAATAGCCGCCTTGGACTGCGCCCCCGATTTCTTGACCACTAATGGGGTTTCACCAATGGGTGAAACCTTGCTCAACCACTGCTCCTGATCGTCGCTGTACACAATTTTCGGGCCCGCTAATTGCGGGCTGTTAAAGTCTGCGATTAGCAGACCCCGGAAGAGGTACCCGCAGGCGATCAGCCGGAGGACATTTTTAAGAATTCCTCGTTGAGGAATTCCATCAGTGGTAGTCCATCCGATCGTGAGATCGCGGTCGTCTTTCGCTTCTTCGCAGTTCAAAACCCACTGCTGGATCAAGGGTCGATCCAGGCACCGACTTCATGCACGCGATGCCATTCACGACTCCACTCCGGAATCGGGGCCAGGTCCCAGCGCCAGTGCTGATCAGGCGGCCGCAACTTTAGGTTCTCGAAAATGGTTCGTCGCGCAAGCTCGCGACCATCGGGTCCAACGTCGAGCCGGGTCAGGTCGGTGAGCAACACCTTCACCCCCGGTCGTGCCGCCAGCCACGCGAGATGCCGCTGCGCCGCCGCGTGCAAACAGCGCGCGGGCAATTCCTCGTCCGAATCTGCGGCCGACAACCGGCCCGCGGGAATCAAGCCAAACTGCGAGAGGCCGTTCGCCGAGACCACCAGGTCGGGCTCGCCGCCGGGCGGATCGCCCGGATCAGAACCGGCCAGCAACGACACGACCTCTGCCACGGTGGCGGTCTTTCGCCGGTCGGCGAGCGCAGCCAGCGCCCCCGTCGCATCCCACGCCACGGCACGCACCCGGCCGGGTAAACGACGCTGCCATCGCCGCGCCACCGTGCTCACCGCAACATCGGCCAGGATCACTTCAGAAAAAGTCCGCGCCAGCTCCGCCACCGGCACATCGAGACAACCGCCAGCACCAATTACCAGTACGCGCCCTCGTTTCTGGCAGCGTTCGGCCCCGCGCAGAATCACGGCCCGACTCGCCGCAAGGTGAGGTTCCCAATGGGGGCCAACGCGACGATGCCGCGCGGCGATGGCCGCGGCTTCGTAGGCCAGCCCGAGCGCCCGGGCACCGGGCGCGCACCGGGTTCGCAGGGCATCGATCAATTCACGGAGCATCGTGGCCGCATCGTGGTTCGCTTTTCGTTCACCGCAAAACAATCCGCGAAAAGCAGCGCGCGGTGGGCGTCGTCAGCAGTTGCCTTTGCGCAAAGCCACCGGCATCGTCTTCAATTCGGACCGTCCAACGGCCTGGCAATTATGTTCCTACAACGTCTTCAGCGTCTCAGTGCGGCTGTATTCTCGGCCTTGCGGCGCGGGCTGGATCGGTGTGGAGACTGGCTTCGCGCGCGGCCCCGGCTGGCGGCCTGGCTTTATCGTCCGGATGCAGAATATCGCGAGTTTAACGGCTGGTATTTCGCCCAGTTCAGCGAACAGGAGAAAATGCTCGCGGACCAGCCGCGCATGAATTTCTACCACGCGGCCATCGCGCGGCACGTCCGGCCCGGCGACCACGTGATCGATCTCGGTACAGGCACGGGCATTCTCGCGGCGTTTGCGGCCCGGCAGGGCGCAGCCAAAGTCTATGCCATCGACCACTCCGGCATATTGAAGCACGCGCGCCGTCTCGCTGCGCACAACCAGATTAACAACGTGGAGTTCGTGGCGACGCACAGCCGGGATTTTAAACCGAACGAGCGCGTAGACCTAATTTTGCACGAGCAGATGGGCGACTTCCTGTTCGACGAGGCGATGGTGCCCAACGTCATCGACCTGCGCGAGCGGTTGCTCAAGCCCGGCGGCCGGATACTGCCCTCGCGTTTCGAGTTCTTCTGCGAGCCGGTCAAGGTGAAGGACGACCGCCACATTCCGTTTATCTGGGAGCTCAATGTACATGGCTACGACTATTCATGCATGGAGCGAAGCCGGCCGCAGGAGACGCGATACTACCAGCATGCCAGCTGCGATCTCGGGGTGCTCGATCACTTCCTCGGTGACCCCGCGCCGGCGCTCACACTGGATCTGCAAACCTTGCAAGAGGCCGATCTACCCGGGGAAATCCACCTCTCGCGCACCGTTGAGAACGCCGGCCGGCTGGATGGATTCGCCGTATACTTTCGCACGCTTGTCGATGACGATTTGACCTTGAGCTCCAGCCCGCTGGATCCCGGCCGGGCGCCGCACTGGGGGTTTCGCATCCTGCGCACCGACGCCGCGACGTTCGCGCGGGGCGACGTGATCGAGTTTACCCTGACCGTCGAACAGTGGGCCAAGCCCGACACCTGGCGTTGGCACGTGCAAAAGGCTCCGGGCCCGGGCGCTGCAACGGCCCGCCATGATGGCGCTTGAACAACGGCCCGACTTTCAAGAAAACGCTCACGATGACCAAACCCGCCTGCCCGGCCTGCACCCTCGAAGACGTTCTCAGCCATCCCGATCACTGGGAATGTGCGACCTGCGGCCATGAGTGGCCCAAGGAAACCGCACCCGAAGCCGCCCGCATCGTCAAAGACGCCAACGGCAACGTGCTGGCCGACGGCGACACCGTCGTTTTGATCAAAGACCTGAAATTGCGCGGCGGATCGGGCGTGTTGAAAGGCGGCACCAAGGTCAAAGGCATCCGCCTGGTCGACGGCGACCACGAGATCGACTGCAAGATCGAAGGCTCGGCCATGGCGCTCAAAGCGTGCTTCGTGAAGAAGGCCTGAGCGGTGGACGCCTGCGGCGAGAAACGCAGGCTCCACTTTATGTCGAGAAATCGTAAACAACGCCCGACCGCGTGGCTTACCTAGGCCGACTTCTTGTCAGGAGGGCGCCAGACTCTTTTCCTCCCAGCCATGACGATCCCACGCCTCGCCCGACGTCGGTGGCTCGCGCCGCAAATCTTGCTGGGGACGCTCATGTGCGCAACGAACCTCTTCGGATATACAAAAGCCGGGACGGTCTATACCACCAATGGGTCACAATCCGACGTGGCAGCAGCCATCGCCAACGCATCGCCGGGCGACATGGTGAACATTCCCGCTGGAACGTTTACCTGGGGTGCGGGCGCAAAGGGGATTTCAGTGGACAAAGCCATTACGTTGCAGGGCTCCAGCACCGGCTTGACCACGATCGCCATTGCCAGTGACGGATCGACCTGGGGAAGCGGCACGATTCAGATTTCCGCCGCCGCGATCGTGAAGGATTTCACGATCACCCAAGCGGGTGCGGCCAACACAACGGCGTTAGCCACGGGCACAGCCAACGGCTGGCGCATCACCAACATCGTCTATAATTCGGCGGCCACCGTGGGTTATTTTGTTTACGCTGGCTCGTATGGCCTGATCGACAGCTGCACGATCAACGGCGGCGCCGGCGATGACGAAACGATCTTTACCCGCGGCCCGACAAACTCCTGGCAAACCGCATCGTCGCTGGGCACCGCCAACGCAGTCTATATCGAAGACTGCACCTTCAATAATCCCGGCTACGTCTGCGACATGAATTCGAATTCTCGGGGCGTGATTCGATTCTGCACCATCAACGGTTCAATGAAAATTGACGGTCACGGCGTGGCGAGCAACAGCCCGGCCCGAAGCGTGCGCCACATGGAGATCTACAACAACCATTGGACATACCCTACCGGCTATTTCACCGAGATCGAACTGCGCGGCGGCACGGGCATGGTCTTCGACAACGTCAGCAACAACACGCAATCAGGCTGGTTTGGATTGAACGAATATGGCTGCCTGGCCGCCTGGCCAAACTTCAACAACGTTTTCCAAACTCCAGCCAACTACCCCGTCGCCGACCAGATCGGTGTGGGCATGGACCCAAAGGCTGCAGCGTCCGAACCCATGTATATCGTCCACAATACGCTCAACGGCGGCGAGTGGGTGCCCGGGGGCTCGGCCATTCCCGCCGGCGCGATCACGCAGAACGGCGGCGTCAGCTTCACCATGGCCGACATCATCAAGGCCGACCGGGACTATTTCACGACAGCGTCTCCGTTCAATGGCTCATCCGGAGTCGGCCGTGGAACCAAGGCGCAGATGCAAGCCATCACGCCCACCAAAACCGGCGTCGGCTATTGGGTCACCGATGAAGGCTCCTGGCGTTCCGGCTTCTCCGGAACCAGTGGGCAGCTCTATCGCTGGAACGGATCGACCTGGGTTTTAAAATACACGCCCTATACCTACCCGCATCCGCTGCGGTCAATCGTAACCCCACCCGCCGATACGACCGCCCCAACCGTCCCCACCGGCCTTGCCGCCACGGCGACTTCGTCCGCGACTGTCGCGCTTTCTTGGACCGCCTCGACCGATGACACCGGCGTCGCTGGCTACGGCATCTATCGGGGCACAGGAACTAATACACCCTCCCTAATCGGCAATACCACCTCAACCACCACCTACGCTGATTCCGGTCTCACGGCCAAGACATCCTATACTTACGTCGTCAACGCCTACGACGATTCGGGCAATGTCTCAGCGAAATCCACCAGTGCCAGCGTCACCACGCCCGCCAGCAGCGCCTCTTCCTCATCGAGCTCAAGCTCGTCTTCGAGTTCATCTTCATCGAGCTCAAGCAGCTCCTCGTCCTCTTCCAGTTCGTCATCCTCCAGCAGTTCAGGGGTCTCTCCTTCCGTCGCGAACTCCGGCGGTGGTGGCGCATCCAGCCTAACTTTTCTAGGACTGCTCGCCTTGCTCGCTGGGGCACGCCAGCTCAAAAGGCAGTCACTCCGCGGTAGCCGGACCCATAGAGCATATCAAACGATACCGTGACCACAGATTCTGATCGTAGAGGCGCAACCTTGTGCGCCCGGGCCGACTGATCCACTCCGCGTAGGTTGCGAGCTCGTCTCGCAACGTGGCGCGACGAGCGCGCCACCTACAAGGTCAGCCCGATTTCCCGGGCTTCAATTCAGGCCCTGGTTCAATCTGAAATGTTCCAAGCTGCGGCGCTTCTTCGTCAACTGGGTGACGCTCGGACGCCCAACGCACCTTTGGCCCGGCGACCTCAGTGCGCCGGCTTCTTGTCGGTTTTTATCGGTTTTACTTCCACGGGTTTTTGCACCTTCGGCCGTGCCGCCTGCTTCTGTTGGAAGCGCTGGCTGGCCTTCATGTCTTTGATTGTCGGGTAATATTTGGCGCCCATGCCAATAAGGCCGTCGATATTGCAGACGCCGGGCAATCAGAATCGCTCCGCCAATGGGAAAAACGCCGGATTCCGTTCGGCGCGCCCGCCATCGGATTGATTGGGAGGCAAAAACCAATCGCCGAATTTGCGATCTTCCCATTTTGGAAAACATTCACGACCTCTATGCCGTATCGATGTCATCCGCTGGGTGGTTCCGCGACAGGATCGAGTTGGTTTTTCCGGAAAGGACGATGGGCTCTCGTGGTTAGCTTGTTTGGGCTCCTGACCGCCCCGGCTTTTGCCGCGAAGAAGCCGCTGCAAATTCCATACCGTGACGAAGCCGAACTTAAGCTCATCGGCCAGCAGCCGGCAATCACATCGGCTGATCAACTGCAGCAGGACGTCGATCAGATGATCAAGGCGTTGCGCGCCGGGCTCGATGACGACGACAAGGACGACGCTGATCGTATGTTGAAGGCCTTTGGCAACAACCAGCCGGCCCTCAACAATGCCGCGGCCATCGCCTGGGTGCAGAACTGCCCCGGCACTGCGCTCTTGCTCGCGGCCGAGGCGGTCCACCTCAACGCCAAAGATACAAACTCCGCGAACACGCTGGCCGCGTTGCTGGTGCAGGCCGGTTATGTCCACAAAGGCATTCCGATCCTCGAGCACCTCGCGAAGCTGTTTCCAGACGACCCAACTATTCTCAACAACCTCGGCCAGGCGTGGTTCGACGTCGGCGAAAAGGAAAAGGCCAAGGGGTTTCTCGGACGCTGTATAGCCACCGCGCCCGACCACGGTGCCGCTCAAGCCTCGCTGGGCGTAGTCGCGCAAGCGGAAGGCAAGGCGGCCGAGGCCACCGAGCACTTCAAAGCCGCCGCCGAATCGAATAGTTCGCCCGCGGCCTGTTATGAGCTGGACCGCAGCAATACCCCATCCGCCACACCATCGAGTCTTCTCCGCCTGCTGCGGACACACGAATACTTCAACCCCCACCATTTCCTACCGCCAGCCCCGCAATCCACCCTGGAAGAGTACAACACCAAGCAGGCCGAACTCGAAACGTTCCTGCAGCTCGTGACCTCTCAACACGACATTGCCGTCAAACTGGCAGTCGATGGCATGGTCGCCGGGGAGCGGGAGTTGATGCGGGAAATGATGATCGCGCAAAATTCTCCAGCCAGCGGCGTCCAGTTCAGTTACACCGCCCTGAACAGCAAGCGACTCGGCAAGCCCTACGCCGATTTTCTGGAGCTGATCGCTCATATTCCCGACGGCGTCACCCAACTTCAAGACGGCCTTAGCTTTCTGCGGGCTGAGGCAGCCGTCAAACAAGGCAAACTGGATACAGACTGGGAACAAACGTACCGTGATCAATTTGGCGAAGGCAAAGATCCCACCGCGGCGCTCAAGGCCAAAGAAAAGCTGTGCGACAAGAAGCGAGAGATCGCGCAGGACTGCCTCAAGGCCATGGCGGGGCGTTACGCCGAATTCGTTGAGCAGACATTGCCGCCGCTGCGCGTGGCCACCAACGACGCGCTCAACTGCCTGCCGCTCACCATCCCTGCGCCGATGATCAGAAACCAGTTTTATACCGTAACCTCGAGCTACCTGCACATGGTCGCGCTGGTCGGGGCCGTGATGCCAACAGTCGCGCCGCCCTGCACCAATTTGCCGCAATCAAAAGGTTCGCCGCGCGACGACGCACTTCCCGACGCGAATGACTGCCCATTGAGCCTCAAAGCTAATCTGATCGTCGCCAAGCTGAAGGCCGACTGCAAAAGTCTCAGCTTTGAGTTTGAGGCCGGACTGGATTTCAAGGCGAAGAAAGATTTCCGCTCGGGCGAAACAACGCTATCCGCCGGCGTCGGGGCCAACGTAGGCGTCGCCAATGTCTCTGGTGGTTTCGTGGCAAGCTGGAACAAGGACAACAACCTTAGCTACGTCGGCATGCAGGTGAGCGCCGGGGCCAGCCTGTCTGGCATCTCCGGGTTGTCGGGAACGGCCAATACGTCGTCCAGCACCTCGGTCACCGCGTCAACGAGTTCGTTGACTCCCGACATCGTGAACGTGAAAGCGTCGTCAACCGTGGGTGTTACGATCGGTCCCAGCGGCGTCGAACCGACCGTCGGCGGAGGCGCAGCCGCCACGGTGCTCGGTCAGGATATATTTGAAACCAAATTATAGACAAGCGCCTCACCGCTGCTCACGCGTTGTGAAGGCGATGAGCCTGACGGGGTGACCGGAAAAAACTTAGTCCTTCCCGATTGGTCGGCAACGACCAAAGCCTAGACGTGAAACTGCTCCGAGATGATTTTCCCATCCTTCAGCTCGTACACACACAGTTCGGTCATATCCATGCGACCCTTCTCTTTCATCGTGACGTCCATGTGCATCGTGCAAGCAAACGAGTTGCCCGCCACCACAGGTTCGGAAACCTCAAGCGAGTGCCTAGCCTCAACCATGGCGGTGAATTTGTGGCCCTTTTCAATGATTGCGGCAGGCCCTTGGTTTCTTTTGGAAACTCCGGTGAGGCGTATGGCTCGATGCTGATCGCATCAGCGGCATAGAGTTCGTTTTGGGTCGCTTCCCACCTGGCATCCCGGCAGAGGGAGACGAGCCGCTCGGCAATCTCTTTCGTCGTCATAGAGAGTCCAGTTTGTCGAGAGGGAGCCGATCTTCAAACAGGTGCGGCGTCTTCGGGAAAAGCCATCTACCGCGGCAACTGCCCCGCGGGCCGGCATATTTTGGGTCTTCACCCAAGTTCGGGCTCAATTCCAAAGCTCCTCTAACGTCATACTAGCATCGGGGTCGCTTAAGCGCATCGGCTCCGCCTAATCAGAGCTTAAATTCCATGACCGTCGTCGAAATTCTACCCAGGCAACGAACTTCGACCGATCGCCACGCTGCGCATCTGAATGATCGGTCCGGTACTTGGCACAATTCCCCCGTTTCCGATCTGCTCACAAACACGTTTTCCCCTCCGCTACTGCACGAAGCATTCCTTTTCCGCCCAACGTTCCCGTCACACGTCCAGCCTGCTCAAGCCTCCTCTTCGCCTTGGCCTCATTCTCGCCCGCAAATCTCAAGTCCCGCCGTCCGCCGCTCAACGGCGCTGTAATCCTTTTTTCTTCATCATGACGGCGCCGACAATTTTCGCAGCAACCGCAACTTGGGAGAAAATTATCTGGAAGGGTGAGGTCGCCTGGGCCTCGACACAGGGCAACGTGCAGGCCGTCGTGACCGAACCAAGGGCCAGGTTGATCTATTTAGGCGCTTCCGATGGTTCTAGTAATCTACTGAACGCGCCCGTGCCTCCGGCCAGCCCGACCAAAGACAATCCCTGGCCCAATCTGGGCGGACATCGTTTCTGGCTCGGCCCGCAAACCCGCTGGATCTGGCCCCCGCCCGCTGAATGGGAATATTCCGCGGCCCACGATGTGACGACTCAGGACGGCGTGCTCATCCTTCGCCACGCCCATCGCAATCCGGAATATCCCGCGATCACCCGGGAATATGCGTGGGAGGGCAACCGCTTGCGCTGTACCGCACTTTGGCCGGACGACGGCCGGCCCTACTTTGGCATCCATGTTTTGGCGGTCGACACGCCAGTTGAAATTACAGCTCGCCTCGAAAAAACCGCCTTCGCGCCCGCCGGCTTGGTCGTTGCCCAGATAAAGGACCTCGAAGGCCCCATCCATTTGCCGCATCCTTCGATTACCCTGCATGACCAGTCGGCCACCGTACGCAGTGGCATCAAGACCGTGAAACTGGGTTTCGTGCCCCAGCCTCTGACGATTTCGCGTCCGCATGGCTGGAGCCTTTCCGTTCATCCAGGTCCCTATTCGTCGGCGACCAGCGGTTCTCCCGATCATGGCTACGTCAGCCAGATCTGGGCGGGGGACAAGACTCACGATTTCAACGAGCTCGAACAGCTCACACCGTATCTCAAAGGCGATGCCTCCGGCCGCTGTTCCAGCACGATCTATCTTGAAGCTGTTCCGCCCGGCACATAATTCTGCGAAGATTCCCACAACTTAACTCCACCTGTTTATGGCTAACTACGGTCACTTCGACGACGCCAACCGCGAATTTGTCATCACCCGCCCGGACACTCCGTTGCCCTGGCTTAATTACCTCGGCCAGGACGAGTACTTCGGCATGGTCACGCAGACCTCCGGCGGCTACTCCTTCTGGAAGGACGCCAAGCTGCGCCGGCTCACGCGCTATCGGTATAACAACAACCCGATGGATAGCGACGGCCGCTTCCTCTATGTGAAGCAAGGTAAGTCGATCTGGAATCCCGGCTGGAAGCCCACCCGCACCAAGCTCGATTCTTTCGAATGCCGCCACGGCCTCGGCTACTCCAAGATCACCGGCAAGAAGGACGGCATCGAAGTCGAACAGCTCATGTTCGTCCCGCCCCAGGAGAATTTGGAGGTCTGGAAGGTTTCGGTACGCAACAAGACCAAGAAGCCCCAGAAGCTCACCCTTTTCTCCTACGTTGAGTTCTGCCTTTTCGAGGCGCTCAACGACATGACCAACTACCAGCGCACCTACTCGATCGGTGAAGTCGAGGTCGAGGGCAGCGCGATCTACCACAAGACCGAGTACCGCGAGCGCCGTAACCACTACACCCTCTTCGGTTGCACCCGTAAGATCAACGGTCACGACACGTCCCGCGACGCCTTTGTCGGCGTACACAACAGCCTCGGTGATCCGAAGGCCGTCCTCGCCGGCAAGTGCACCGACTCCCACGCCTATGGCTGGAATCCCATCGGCGCCCACCAGATCGACCTTACGCTCAAGCCCGGCCAGGAAGAGACCTTCGCCTTCGTGCTCGCGTATGTCGAACAGGGCGATCTTCCCAAATTCGATGCTCCGTTCGTCATGAACAAGAGCAAGGGCCGCGAGATCCTCAAGAAGTTCTCCGACCTCAAGGCCGTCGACGCCGCCTTCGCCGCCGTCAAACAACGCTGGGAGGATCTACTCTCTATCTACCAAGCGCCCAACGTTCCCAACGAACATCTGCGCCGCATGGTCAACACCTGGAATCAGGCGCAGTGCATGGCCACGTTTAATCTCTCCCGCTCCGCCTCCGGCTATGAAACCGGCATCGGTCGCGGCATGGGTTATCGCGACTCAAATCAGGACATCCTCGGCTTCGTCCATCTCCTGCCCCAGCGCGCCCGTCAACGCATCATCGACATCGCGTCGACCCAGCTTTCCGACGGCACCTGTTTCCACCAGTACCAGCCGCTCACCAAGAAGGGCAACGCCGACATCGGCGGCGGCTTCAACGATGATCCACTCTGGCTCATCCTCTCGACCTGCTCCTATATCCGCGAGACCGGCGACACCTCGATCCTCCAGGAACCCTGCGGTTACGCTGACAAACCAGGCTCCAAGGACAATCTCCTCCATCACATCGAGATCTCCATCGCCTACACGTTGAAGAATCGCGGTCCACACGGCCTCCCGCTCATCGGCCACGCCGACTGGAACGATTGCCTAAACCTAAACTGTTTCTCGAAGGAGCCCAACGAATCCTTCCAGTGCGTGGGCGACATCGAAGGCTCGAAAGCCGAGTCCGTCATGATCGCCGGCCTCTTCCTCTACGCCGCCCGTGACTTGGTGGGTCTCTACAACTTCATGGGGCAGTCCGCCGACTCCGCTCGCATCCAGAGTTACTACGACGACATGCTCAAGACCGTCGAAGAACAAGCCTGGGACGGCGCTTGGTACACCCGCGCCTTCGACGCCGAGAGCAAGCCAGTCGGTTCGAAGTCCTGCAAGGAAGGTAAAATCTTCATCGAGAGCCAGGCGTGGTGCGTCCTCGGTGGCGCAGGTCAAACCAATGGCAGAGCCAAAAAAGCCCTCCAGTCGGTTGAGAAATATCTGTACGATGCCCGCTACGGCTGCGCGCTTCAGTATCCGCCGTACACCGAGTACCATCTCGAACTCGGCGAAGTCTCCAGCTATCCTCCGGGCTACAAGGAAAACGCCGGTGTCTTCTCGCATAACAACACTTGGATTCACATCGGTTGGACCATGTTTGGCGAAGGCGACAAAGCCCTCGAGTATTACCTCTCGATCTGCCCGTCGGCCAAGCCCAACCACGACGAGTATCGCTCCGAGCCCTACGTTTACGCACAGATGACCGCCTCGCAGTTCTCGCCCACCCCCGGTGAAGGCAAGAACTCCTGGCTCACCGGCACCGGCGCCTGGTCGTTCGTCGTCGCCAGCCAGTCGATCCTCGGCATCCAGCCGGACTTCGGCGGCCTGCGTATCGATCCGTGCATTCCGAAAAAATGGAAAGGCTACACCGTGCAGCGCAAGTTCCGCGGCGTTACCTACACCATCGAGATCAAGAATCCGAAAAGTAAGTCGAAGGGTGTGAAATCGCTCATCGTCGACGGCCAGAAAGTCGCCGGTAACTTGATCCCGTTGCCCACCGACGGCCGCACCGCGGTCAAGGTTGAGGTCGCCATCGGCGCCTGATCCTCGCCTTCCAGCCAAAAGTTTGCTGACCACAGCCGCACCTTAATCGGTGCGGCTGTTTTGCAGGCAAGCCAACAGTACCTCGTCTGATACCAATGGGCTTTATGATTTTGACTATGGTAGGGCGCGACCGCTGGGCGCGCCGCGTTGGTTTCGGCGGGCCCAGCGGTCCCGCCCTACCTCCGATCGCTGAATCCTAAAGTCCAATACTTAAAGGACGTTGGTCTGAATATTTCACGCCGGAACCAACCAAGGCATGGGCCAAAGAGAGCACAGAGCTCCGACACAGAGACCGAGGGAGCGCACAGCTGTGCGGTATTCTCGTTTCCAAGCGGCGTTTTGAAACGTAACGCTTCGCATCTTGAATCGTTGTCGTCCCCTCTGTGTGCTCTGCGCCCGAGCCGGTTCGGCTTCGCTCACGGCCCTGAGCCTGTCGAAGGGCTCTGTGATCCTCTGCGACCCAAAGGTCTTGTTTGTTTGAATATGAAATATCCGAGCTAACCTCAAACCATGCCAACCCTCGCTGAAGCCGTCCAAGATTTCCTGGCGCAAAAACGCATCGCCGTGGTCGGCGTTTCCCGTCAGCCAAACCAAGCCGCCAATCACGTTTTCAGAAAATTGCAGCGCCCTGGCTTTGAGGTCTTCGCCGTCAATTCACGTGCCACGGAAATCGCAGGCGCCGTGTGTTACCCCGACCTGAAGTCGATCCCGGGCGGCGTCAGTGCCGTCATGATCGCCACTCCACCGCTGGCCACCGAGTCCGTCGTGCGCGAGTGCATCGAACTCGGTATCAGCCGCGTTTGGTTTCACCGCTCGTTCGGTTCAGGCAGTTTTTCGGAGCGCGCCGTGCAAGTCGGACGCGAAGCAGGCCTGTCCGTTATCCCCGGCGGCTGTCCGATGATGTTCTGCGCGCCCGTCGACGTCCCTCACAAATGCTTTCGCTGGCTTCTGGATCTGACGGGGAAACTTCCAAAAACTGTTCCAGCGTCCACGCCGTAAATCACGGCCTGCCCGAAGCAGCTTCGGCCACCCCGCTCAGCGTTGAAAAATCAATTCTCGCGCAAAGATTCTCAAACTGCTGGCGTTGTCGTCCCCACAAACGCCCGGCTAACCTTTTGATTTCGCCCCATGAAATTCGGCCACTTCGACGATACCGCCAAAGAATACGTGATCACCCGGCCCGACACACCTCGCGCCTGGTCCAATTACCTCGGCTCCCGCCGCTACGGCGCGATCATCACCAACAACGCCGGTGGCTATAGCTTCACCCGTTCGCCCGCCTCGGGGCGTTTTCTGCGCCATCGTTACAACTCGGTGCCGATGGACATGCCCGGCCGCCAGTTCTACCTGCGCGACGCAGCAAGCGGCGACTTCTGGTCGGCTGCGTGGCAACCGGTGGGCAAACCACTCGATGAGTACAAGGCATCCACGCGGTTTGGTCCCGGTTACGCCGTCATCGCGAGCGATTATCGCGGCATCGCGACTGAAGCGACGTACTTCGTACCATTGAATCAGGATTTTGAATACTGGCGGCTCAAGATCACTAACACCGGCACCGCGCCACGCGCGCTCAGCGTGTTTTCCTTCTGCGAGTTCACCACCGAGTGGAGCCTCGTGCAGGACACCCTTAACCTTCAATACACCCAATACATCTCCGAGGCCACGTGGCAGGACAACACCATCGTCGCTTCCTCGTGCAAGCGACTGCCGGAGGATCCATCAAACTTCGCCAACTGGGATCAATCGCGCTGGTGGTGGATGACCCAGATCGGCGGCGAGATTGCGGGCTTCGATTGCGAGCGGGAGAAATTTCTCGGCGTTTATCGCAGCTTCGACCGGCCCGAAGCCGTCGAGCGCGGCGCGCTGGGCAATCACGAACATTTTTCGGACAACGGTTGCGGCGCCATACAAAGCGATCTGCAACTCGCGCCCGGTGAATCGACCGATGTCATCGTTCTCCTTGGCATCGGCAAGCAGCCGGTTGCAAAACGCGTGCGCGCGAAATTCGGTAATGTCGCCGCCTGCGAGCGCGAACTTGCGAAGTTGAAAGCGCACTGGCACGGCCTGCTCGACACAATGCAGGTGCAGACGCCCGACGCGAATTTCGATCACATGACCAACGTCTGGGGCGCCTACAACGCGCTGATGACGTTCGAGTGGTCGCGCTCCTGTTCGCTCGTTTACACCGGCGACCAGCGCGACGGCTTCGGCTTCCGCGACACCGTGCAGGATTTTCTCGGCGTCACCGGCATGATGCCCGACGCCGTTCGCGAACGCATGATTCTCATGCTCTCCGGCCAGGACTCCACCGGCGGCGCGCAACCGGAAATCCGCCCGTGGTCGCACGTGCCCGGCAAAATGAAACCGACTCCGCCGAGTCATTATCGCAGTGACGATTGCCAATGGTTCTTCAACTCCGTGCCGGCTTACGTCGCGGAAACCGGTGACGTCGCGTTCTACGATTTAGTCGTACCTTACGCCGACAAAGGCAAAGCCACGGTGCTCGGCCACCTGCGCCGCGCGCTGGAATTCAACCTCGAGCGCACCGGCAAGAACGGGCTGCCCTGCGGTTTGCTCGCCGACTGGAACGACTGCCTCAAGCTCGGCTACAAGGGCGAGTCGGTCTTCGTCACCTTCCAACTCCGCCTCGGCCTCAAAACCTACGCCGAGATTGCAACTAAGCTAAACCGGCCAAAAGAGGCAAAATGGGCGTCCGCCGAATTATCCAAGCTCGACAAAAAAATCGCCAAGGTTTGCTGGGATGGCGGCTGGTTTATCTGGGCCATCAGCGAAGACGGCGTCGTTTTCGGCACGAAGAAGGCAAAGGAGGGCCAGATTTATCTGAACACGCAGTGCTGGGCGATCCTCTCCGGCGCGGCCACACCTCAGCAAACCGACAAAGCCCTCGCCGCCGTCAAGCAGCGCCTTGCGTCCGAGTACGGCGTCGCCCTCTGCAATCCACCGTTCGACAAAACCTCGGTGAAGGTCATGCGCGCCGTGCTTTTCAATCCCGGCAACAAGGAGAACGGCGGCATCTTCTCGCATACGCAAAGCTGGGCCGTGCTCGCCGAAATCGCGCGCGGCAACGGCGATCAAGCCTACGCTTATTACCGCTCGTTCATGCCCTCCGCGCAAAACGATCAGGCCGATGTCCGCGAGATCGAACCTTTCGTTCACTGCCAAAGCACGCACGCACCCGCCTCGAAGAAATACGGCAAGTCCCGCGTGCCATGGCTCTCCGGCACAGCATCATGGGCGCATTACACCGCGACGAATTTCATCCTCGGTATACGCCCGGAGATCGATGGGCTGCGCATCGATCCGTGCATTCCGAAAACGTGGCCGGGCTTCACCGTGAAGCGTGTGTTCCGCGGCAAGACACTCGCCATCGAGGTCAAAAACCCCTCCGGGGTAAGTCGCGGCGTGATCACGCTCACCCTCGATGGCCAACCGATCGAG
>Ga0302294_10000144_pt1 | contig 22032 bp, 2 predicted proteins | sample III_Fen_N2_3_FD_194550 | JGI IMG/M metagenome (GOLD analysis project Ga0302294, IMG submission 194550) | Peat permafrost microbial communities from Stordalen Mire near Abisko, Sweden - III_Fen_N2_3 | ecosystem: Environmental > Terrestrial > Soil > Wetlands > Permafrost | place: Sweden: Abisko...
CCAGAATGCTTCGCAACTGGAAACCTTATATCCTCAACGCTTTTGATTTCCTTTATTCTAATGGTTTTACCGAGGGCTGCAACAATGCCATTAAAACGTTGAAACGTGTTGCCTTTGGATTTCGCAATTTTAGCAACTTTCGCGCTCGTATACTGCTCGCGGCTGACCATTACCCCAACATTTGACAAAGAGCCCGAAATTCTGTATGCCTGCATCAAGAACATGAGGGGGATACACATAGAGGCAGTCTATCCCTGACAGGATATCAATGGATGCAGCATAGGCATTGCTTGATCCGTTTATCCAGTCGGCGTGGATAGTGGCGGTACCGCATGAAGACAACCGAAAAATCATAAACCAGTCTTTTGACTACTACAAACCAAAACTTCTGACGTGGTTTGTCAATAAGTTTATTAATTCTCCACAATTGCTCCCAATACCGATTAATCACTCCATAAAAAAGAAAAACCCTCGCAAGATTGTTGTCTTGCAAGGGTTTCATTGGTGAGCCCGGCGGGATTCGAACCCACGACCTTTTGATTCGTAGTCAAACACTCTATCCAGCTGAGCTACGAGCCCACATGCCAATCGGTGTTCCCGAATCAGCCTAGTAATTATAGCAGGCGAATCCCGAAAATGCAATACTTTTTTATAACTTTTTCGCTACTGCTTAGCCGCGTCCCATCCCATTTTCACAGTGCAATCCCTCGCAAGGCTTCCTGCATTAGCCTACAAGCACCCTGTTTGTTGCGTCCCTCGCCTTGCCTTTGTCCAGCTACTTCCGTTCCCTATCCTCTATTTTACAGATTAACCGCCGCTGAAACTTGCGTTCCAGAGGCGGTTTTATCTGTATTCTTCCATCAACATTTCCACAGCTGTAAGCCATTACACAAGCCATCTGCCCATTATCCATCGCAGTGCAATTCGATGTTCCATGCTTCATGTCGGGTTATACGCTTTGCTTCCGTATACAGAGCTTCCCATTCCCCGAGCTTTCGCTACTCGATAATGATCTCCCCATCCCCCGTGCCACTGTCTGTGCCATCCGTCGACGTCGGCTCCGCTGCAGGCGTAGCTTCCGTGCTTGGCTCCGCGTAGTAGGCGTACAAAATGGCGGCAGGCCAACCGCTGTAGGTGTTGGGGGCATAGTTTTGCAGCCAGTCGGTATGAAAATCGAAATACACGTTGGAATACAGCGGTAAGGTGGGCAGCAACTCGTTAAACCGCTCTTGGAAAGCCAGCCAGTTCTGTTCATAGGTTAAAAAGTCCATAGGCGCAGTCTTGTGCATCTTAAGCGCCAGTTGCACGAGTTTTTTATCATTCAGGCCGCTTACATTGGCGTTTCCGGGTAGGCTTCCATCCGCACTGAAGGCGGTATAGGGATCAAACACGGATAGGAAGTTAGTAGCCAGAAAGCACATATCAAACGAACGCTCACCGTTTTGACGGTAGTAATCTGTCAACAGCTGCGTAAAGGGAACCACATCAACGTTCAACTCGAAACCAAGTGCAGGTAACGTACCTTGCAGTTGCTTTACAATCAGCTCGGCTGCCGCGTTCCCCTCAGTCTGTGCAAAGCGGATGGAAAGGCGCATCAGGTTTTTGCCGACCTTTTTGTAGCGCACGGTGTCCACGCCTTCCACAAACTTTTTACCATCGGCGTTGAGCGTCCATCCGTCTTTGATCAGCAGTTTTTTTGCCTGCTCGGTATCCAGATCGTAATGATTGAGCTTGTCCAGCGTGAGCTTGTCCCACTTGGCACTATCCGCTGCCGATACCGTCTCTGGACGCAGCGAACCCATGGCCGCCAGCGTCATCCACTGACCCATCCCGTAATAGCCGTACACCGGCAAGCCGAAATCCTGTAAGTAATCCTTTACAAAGGTTGCGGTATCCATGCAGTAGGCAATCGCCTGCCGCACAGCTGTAAACTGTTGCGGCCCCTTTTCACAGGCGAAGGCGCAAAACCCATAACCCAACCGCGCATAATTATCCGCTGTAAATCCCTTTCCGCGCAGCTCCAGTCCCTTTAAAATCACGCTGGCATCCACACACTTGTTTAACAGATCGAATTTCCCGTCTGCCAGATCCTGCACCATGGTATCGGCGTGTGCAGGCAACAGGGTAAGCGTGTCAATCACAGGCTTTACGCCCTCGTAATTGCCTTTGTAATAGGGATTGAGCTTGAAATCCACCTGGCCTGTGGTCGCGTCATAGCCTGTGAGCATATATGGCCCGCTCGTGAGCACAGGGTGATACATATAGCCGGTTGTTGTGTCAAAAACTGTTTTTTTCAGCCCGTCCACTGTAAAAGGTACCACGGGCTGGTTAGCGTTTTCATTCGCCAGCTGTACCCCATTCTTAGTGTCCACCACAGTGCAGCCAGGCGCAAGCACGCTTATGGGATAGGGGATGCACCAGATGTTCGCCAGATCATAGAAAAAAGGCTCGTGATCCGCTTTCACCGCGATGCTGAACGTTTCATCATCCATCAGGCGAACACCGCTCAATGTCTTGCTTTTGCCCGCGTGGTAAGCATCGTAGCCCACAATGTTCTCATAGCGGGAGGAATCCGCCCCCAGTGCCGCCATCTCAGGCGACGCGCACAGCAACAGTGAAAATACATAGTCCTTTGCCGTGATCGGCGTTTGCCCATCGCAATAGGTTAAATCCGTTTGCAGGGCAATGGTGTATGTCATATTGCCCTTCACGGTTTTGGTGGAAACGGTTTTTACCACCATAGGGTCGGCCACGAACTCCACCTGCGATGACCATGCCACCAGATTGTAACCATGCAGCAGGGTACGCACATCCATGTCGCTGGTATTGTTTCCCCACATGTCGGTGAAAAAGTTGCCGTTCACCTGTGTAGCATTACCCACCGTTACATGTGTGGGTAAGTCGCTCACCGGTCGATTCAGTTTTGCAATGTCTGCCGCGGTGACCGGAGCGGCCGTCGCCTGCGCCGCTGGTGTGGCGGTTTCCCCTGTAGATTCGGCAGAAACGCCAACACAAAGGAAAACCAATAGCAAAGCCATAACCGCTGCGATCCATCTGCGCATGCCGATAACCTCCTCGTACTTCGGGAGCATCGAATTTTGTAGTTCAGGTTTTATCCCTGATACATCTGCATCCTTTAACCCGTGACGTTGGCTTTGGTTTCAGACAAAGGCACCTGCTTGCGCTGTCACCTCTGCCACCCGTCACGGGGAAACCCACCCGAACGCTCTGTTGGCATAAACCCGCAGAGGCATTCTTTAGTTGAAGCATTCGCCCTCATTCATGTTGCTGTTAGCGCCCATAGGCACATTGTAATCCGACAGATTAATCAGCGGGATAGTCTTCATGGTAGTAAAAGGATCGATGGTGTGGATATTGTTGATGGTCACCGCATCCGTGCCGTAGGTGTATACCACATGGTATCCAGCGATGGCCGCCTCGGCTACCCGGTACGCGATAGGTACGCCGTTCTGGTTAAACACGGGCAGGTCGGCAAAGGTGTACGTCCAGTTGTTGCTTGCATCCAGCACCTGTTTGCGAATCACACCTGCATCGCTGTACAGATATACGGTCACCGTGGCGGGGCGCATACCGTCCTTGTCCTCGTGATCTGTCCATGTGGCCGTTACGCTCAGGGTGGTCATCATCTGATCGCTGGCAGGCATTACCGTAATAGTGAAGGTGTAAGCCGCGCTGGTGTTGTCGCCGCCATTGTCGGTGCCGCCATTGTCGGTGAGCATAACCGATACGGTTGCGGTGCCATAGGCATTATCCGCGGGCGTGTAGGTGAGCTGCCCGTTTGTGCTCACCGCCGGTTGCCCGGCTGCCGTAAACAGCGCATTGTTGCTATTGCTCACCACAAAGGCGAACGTCTGTCCACTTTCATTGCCTGGCCCGCGATACAGGTTCGTCGCCCATCCGGGAACCGTTTGCGCCTTGCTGTTCTGAAGTACCTGCTGATTGCCCCCGGGAGTAAATGTCGGCGGATCATTCACCGGACGTACGGTGATCTGGAAGGTGTTTGTTACGGTGTTGGTGCCATCGCTCAGGCTGGCAGTTACGGTCGTCGTCCCGTTGGCATCTGGCGCGGGCTGGAACATGAGCCGTCCAGCGCTCGTAATGGTGGGCGCGATGGTAAACAGGGATGCGTTGTACCCGCTCAGGGTAAAGGTGAGCGTCTGACCGCTCTCGTCGGTTCCGCCGCCGGTGGTGATGCCCGTGGCATACGGCTGATCGTACACACCGCTATCCTCGTTCACTGTCACAGGGCCGCCGGTAACGAACGTGGGCGCATCGTTGACTGCTTTTACGGTAATGGTGAAGGTGTGCTCCACCGAGGTATCCAAGCCGCCGTTTGCCGTGCCGTCGGAATCTGTGAGCACCACAGTCACCTCCGCCGTGCCGTTGGCGTTGGGGGCAGGCGTAAAGGAAATTGTACCCAGAACCGGATCAACGGCAGGCGCGACGCTGAACAGGCTGGTGTTGCCCGCAAGGCTCGTGACCGTTGTGCTTAACAACATGAAAGTGTGCGACTGGTTTTCATTGATGGGGCCGACATAGAGGCTCGTCAAATTCGCCCACAGCGCGCTGTACGCGCCGGAATCCTCATCCACGGTAATGTCGCCGCTGTCGGTAAAGCTTGGCTGGTCGTTCACGGGGAGGATGGAGATCGTGAAAGTCTTTGCCACGTTGTTTTCGCCATCGCTGAGCGAAGCGGTCACCTCGGTATCGCCGTAGGCATTTGCTGCCGGTGTGAACGACAGTGTACCGTCGCCGGCCATCGTAGGCACGGTGGCAAACAGCGCCGCGTTATACCCGCTCAGGGTAAAGGTAAGCGTCTGACCCGCCTCGTCAGTTCCTCCACCGGGCGTGATGCCTGTGGCGTAAGCCGCGCTGTAGGCGCCGCTGTCCTCCTTCACGGTCACGGTACCCGCCGTTTCAAAGGTCGGGTCATCGTTTACCGCGTTCACGGTGATCGTGAACGTATGCACTTCGGAGGTGTCCATACCGCCATTTGCGGTGCCGTCATCGTCCTTCAGCGTCACGGTCACCGTCGCGGTGCCGTTTGCATTCTTCGCGGGCGTAAACGAGATCGCGCCTGTATTGGGGTCGATGGCCGGGGCCACGCTGAACAGGCTCGTGTTACCCGCGAGGCTGTTCACCGTTGTGCTGCCGATGCTGAAGGTATGGGTCTGCTGCTCGTTGTCCGGGCCTAGATAAATGCTGATGGGTGTAGCCCACATCGCGTCGTATGCGCCGCTGTCCTCATCTACGGTGATATTGCCGAGATCCGTAAACGCGGGCTGATCGTTCACCGGCAGCACCGTAATGGTGAACGTTTCGCGATCGCTGGTATCCACACCGCCGTTTTCCGTGCCACCGTTATCGGCGAGCGCCACGGTCACGGTCGCCACGCCGTAGGCATTGGCGGCAGGCGTATAGGTCAGCTTACCGCTGGCGTCGATGGTCGGCTGCCCAACCGTGGTAAACAGGGCAGTGTTGTTATTGCTCACCACAAAGCTTAGCGTCTGCGTGCTTTCATTGGCGGGGCCGCGCTTCATGCCCGTTGCCCAGTTCGCCACCGTCTGCGCGCCCGCATCTTCCAACACCTGCTGGTTGTCGCCCTTGGTGAAGGTAGGCTGGTCGTTTACCGGCAGTATCTCAATCTGGAAGGTCTTTGTTACCGTGTTGGTACCATCGCTGAGTGATACGGTCACATCGGTCGTACCGTACTGGTCATCGGCAGGCGTGAAGCTCAGCCGTCCTGCGCTGGTGAGCGTCGGCTCCACCGCAAACAGCGAGGCGGTATAACCTGTGAGTGTAAAGGTAAGCGGCTGGCTGGTTTCGTCGGTGCCGCCACCTGGGGTGATGTCGGTCGCATAAATTTTACTGTATGCGCCGCTGTCCTCCTTCACGGTCACGGTGCCACCGAGAGTGAAGGTCGGGTCGTCATTTGCCGCACCCACCGTAATGGTAAAGGTATGTGTTACCGACATATCCAGCCCGCCATAGGCAGTGCCGTCATCGTCCTTGAGTACCACGGTTACCTCAGCCTCGCCATTGGCGTTCGCGGCTGGGGTGAACGAGATTGCCCCAGTCTGTGCGTCGATTGCGGGCGCCACTTTAAACAGACTGCTGTTGCCCGCAAAGCTGTTTATTTTGGTGTTTGTGATGAGGAAGGTATGGGTCTGCTGTTCGTCAGCCGGGCCAACATAGATGCTGCCAGTCTTCACCCATGCGGCATCATACGCGCCGCTGTCCTCGCTGACGCTGATATTGCCATTGTCCTCAAAGGTTGGCCGATCGTTCACCGCGCGCACAGTAATGGTAAAGGTGTGAACCTCGGAGGTATCTACGCCGCCGTTTGCCGTGCCGTCCGGGTCTTTGAGCACTACGCTGAGCTCCGCAACACCGTTGGCGTTGGCGGCAGGTGTGAAGGAGATCGCGCCTGTAGCCGCGTCGATGGCAGGCGCTACGCTGAACAGGCTTGCGTTACCCGCAACGCTCTGGATGGTCGTGCTTTGCAGCACAAAGGTATGCGTCTGGGTTTCATTTGTGGGGCCAACAGCAATACTTGCAGCCTGAGCCCATGCGGCATTGTACACACCGCTGTCCTCATTCACAGTAATGTTGCCGCTATCCGTGAATGTCGGCTGGTCGTTCACCGGCAGGATGGCGATCTGGAAGCTCTTGACCACATCATTCGTGCCATCGCTCATCGTTACGGTAACGTCCGCTACACCATTCATATTAGGTGCAGGCGTAAACCGAAGCTGTCCGTCGGCGCTGATGGTGGGTTTCACTTTAAACAGGGTTTCGTCATACCCGGTCAGGGTAAAGGTCAGCGTCTGGCTGTTTTCATCCGCGCCACCGCCAGCGGTGATGCCGGTTACATAAGCCTTGTCATACGCGCCGCTATCCTCGTTCACAGTCACTTTGCCGCCCAGCGTAAAGGTCGGCACGTCGTTCACGGCGGTCACGGTAATGGTAAAGGTGTGCTCAACGGATGTATCCACGCCGCCGTTGTCCGTGCCATCGGGGTCTTTGAGCACAACCGTCAATTGCGCCACACCGTTGGCATTGGGCGCAGGCGTAAACGTGAGCACACCGGTTTGCGCATCAATGGCAGGCGCGACACTAAACAGGTTGGTATTGCCCGCGACGCTCTGGATGGTCGTATTTTGCAGCACGAAGGTGTGTGTTTGCGTCTCATTGGCGGGGCCGACTGTAATGCTGGCAAGCTTCGCCCACGCGGCGGAATACGCGGCGCTGTCTTCGGTTACGGTCACATTGCCGTTATCCTCAAACGCGGGCTGATCGTTCACCGGCAGCACTGTAATGGTGAAAGTGCGGGTCGCGCTGGTATCCACGCCACTGTTTGCCGTGCCGCCATTATCCTTCAGGGCAACCGACACCGTCGCGGTGCCAAAGGCATTGGCCGCGGATGTATAAGTCAGTTGGCCATTGGCATCGATGGCCGGTTGCGCCGAGAACAGCACATTATTGTTGTTGCTCACCGTAAAGCTCAGGGTCTGCGTGCTCTCGTTGGCAGGGCCCTTGCTTAAATCCTTCGCCCACGCAGCCACGGTATGCATACCGCTATCTTCCAGCACCTGCTGATCCGCGCCCATGGTGAAGGTCGGCTGATCGTTCACCGCCTGCACCACGATCTGGAACGTCTTGGTGACGGTGTTCGTACCATCGCTCAGGGCTATGGTCACGGTAGTGCTGCCGTTCATGTTCGCCGCCGGAGTAAATGTGAGCAGCCCTGCGCTGGTCATGGTGGGTTCCACCGCAAACAGCGATGCCGTGTAACCGGAAAGCGTGAACGTGAGCGTCTGGCTCGTTTCGTCAGTGCCGCCGCCCGAGGTGATCCCCGTGGCAACCGTCTGACTGTACGCGCCGCTATCCTCGTTGACCGTAACGGTAGCAGGCACAGTGAATGTCGGGTCGTCGTTCACCGGAGTCACTGTGATGGTAAAGGTGTGTACAACCGATGTATCCACGCCGCCATTTGTTGTGCCGTCGGCATCTTTAAGCACCACGCTGAGCTCCGCCACGCCATTCGCGTTTGCCATGGGCGTAAAGGTTACCACGCCCGTAGTCGCGTTGATGGCAGGGGCTACTGCAAACAGGCCTGTATTACCAGCGACGCTGGTGACGGTTGTGCTTTGCAACACGAAATTGCGCGTCTGCGTTTCGTTCGCGGGGCCGACGGAAATGGCTTTCGCCCACGAGGCGGAGTAAGCGCCGCTGTCTTCGGCGACCGTGATATTGCCATTATCCGAGAACGTCGGCTGATCGTTCACCGGCACGATGGTAATTTGGAATGTCTTGGTGACCGTGTTGGTGCCATCGCTCAGCGCAGTGGTAACCGTGGTAACACCGAACGCATTCGCAGCTGGTTTGAACGTGAGCCGCCCCGCGCTGGTCATGGCAGGCGCCGTGGCAAACAGGGTCGCATCGTATCCGCTCAGGGTAAAGGTAAGCGTCTGCCCTGCTTCATCCGTGCCGCCACCCGGGGTGATCCCTATGGCATACGTCGCGTCGTAGGCATCGCTGTCCTCCAGCACGGAGATCGGACTTCCGAGTGTGAACGTCGGCAAATCATTCACTGCGCTCACGGTAATGGTGAAGGTATGCACGATGGACGTATCAATGCCGCCGTTCGCCGTGCCGTCCGGATCGGTCAGCACCACGGTCACTTGCGCTACACCGTTGGCATTGGGCGCAGGTGTAAACGTAAGCACGCCGGTTTGCGCGCTGATCGCGGGTGCGACGCTGAACAGATCGGTATTGCCCGCGACGCTCTGGATGGTGGTGCTTTGCAGCACGAAGGTGTGCGTCTGGGTTTCGTTGGAGGGTCCGACATAGATTGTAGCCGACTTCGCCCATGCCGCAGAATACGCACCGCTGTCCTCGGTTACGGTCACATTGCCGTTATCGCTGAACGTTGGCTGATCATTGACGGGAAGTACCGTAATGGTGAAGGTTTGCGCCACAGTGCTGTTGATACCGCCATTGGCGGTACCGCCATTATCCTTCAGGGTAACCGTCACTGTTGCAACGCCAAAGGCGTTATCGGCGGGAGTGTAAGTCAGTTGTCCGGCGGAACTGATGGCCGGTTGTGTGGCGAACAGTGCGTTTTTATTGTTGGTAACTGTAAAGCTTAACGTCTGTGTGCTTTCATCCGCAGGGCCTTTCACCATATTCGTCGCCCATCCGGCAACGGTCTGAGCCTTGCAATCCTCCAGTACCTGCTGGTTTGCGCCCATGGTGAACGACGGCCTGTCATTGATGGCGGTAATGATGATCTGGAACGTCTTGGTTACGGTATTCGTACCATCACTCAACGCCACAGTCACGGTAGTGGTGCCATTCATATCCGCTGCCGGTTTGAACGTAAGCACTCCTGCGCTGTTCATGCTCGGCACGGTTTCAAACAGCGCTGCATTATAACCGGAAAGCGTGAATGTTAGCGTCTGGCTTGTTTCATCGGTGCCGCCTCCAGCGGTGATCCCCGTGGCGACCGTCTGGTTGTACGCGACGCTATCCTCGTAGACCGTTACATTGGCGGGAAGCGTAAAGGTCGGGTTGTCATTGACCGGAGTCACGGTGATCGTAAAGGTATGCACTGCCGACGTATCCAGGCCGCCGTTTGCCGTGCCGTCCGGGTCTTTGAGCACTACCGTCAGCTCCGCTGCGCCATTGGCATTGGCAGCCGGTGTGAACGTGAGCGCGCCCGTTTGCGCATTGATGGCCGGCGCAACGCTGAACAGGTTCGTATTGCCCGCCAGGCTGGTGATGGTGGTGCTTTGCAGCACAAACGTATGGGTCTGTGTCTCGTTCGAAGGGCCAACGTAAATGCTGGCTGTCTTTGCCCATGCCGCGCTGTACGCGAGACTATCTTCCGCCACGGTCACGTTGCCGTTATCGCTGAACGTCGGCTGATCGTTGACCGGCAGCACCGTAATGGTGAAGGTATAGGTAGCGCTTGTGTCCGCGCCACCGTTTGCCGTGCCCGCGTCATCCTTTGCATAGAGGGTCACAGTCGTCGTGCCGTTCATGTTTTCAGCAGGCGTGTACGTCAACTGACCGTTTGCGTCCACAGCAGGCTGACCTGCGGTGGTAAACAGCGCCGGGTTATCATTGCTGAGAATGAAAGACAAACCCTGTGCAGCTTCATTGGCTTTGCCACGGGAAATATTGGCTGCCCATGCCGCCACCGTCTGCGTACCGCAATCCTCCCGAACGGTCTGGTCAGCGCCCACGGTAAACGTAGGCTTGTCGTTCACCGGCGTAATGTGCACCGTAAAGGTGGAAGTCGCGGTCAGTTTGCCAGGGTCGGTCACTGTCAGCGTTACGGGGATATCGCCGTTCTGGTCAGCCGCCGGAGTCACCTTCACGGTACGCTCCGCGCCGTTGCCTGAGATCACGATGTTCGCGTTGGGGATCACCGTGGTGTCGCCGGAAGCGCCCGTCACGGTCAGGTTCAGCACATCGTCATCAATGTCTGCGACGGTAAACGTGAGGGTATTGGTTGCCTTGTCTTCCAAGATCGTCTGGTCGGCGATGGCCGTAATCGTCGGCGGATCGTTCACCGGAGTCACGGTAAAGGTAAAGCTCTTTTGCGTAAAGCGTCCGCTCGTATCCGCCACTTTCACGGTAATCAGCGCGACTCCGTTGGCGTTGGCCTTGGGCGTGAGGGTCATCCACCGCTCACCCGTCGTGGGGTTTGTACCGAAAGCGATACCGCTTGCATCAATCAGTGCTGAGTTTCCGGATACTGCCGAGAGGGTCAGCGTGGACGTCGCGTCGTCGATATCGGCAATCGAAACGGGGATCTGTCCGGTGGCGGTATCTTCCGGAATCGTCTGGTTATCAATCGCCTCTACGGTAGGCGCATCGTCCACAGGGGTCACATGCACCACAAAGGTCCCAGTGCCGAGGTTATTGACGCTGCCGTGATCATCCGCGATCAGCGTGATGGTTACATCGCCATAGGCATTGGGCAGAGGCTTCACCGCTACCGTGCGCTCCGAACCATTGCCTGAAAGGGTGATGCCGCTCACCGCCACGATGCTTGGATTGCTGGAGGTGGCGCTCATGGTGATAGCGGTTACGGCGCTGTCGATATCCGAAATAGTATAGTAGAGGATTTCCGTGCTGCTATCCTCAGGGATGGTTTGGTCAACCGGCGGTTTCACGATAGGCGCATCGTTCACCGGACGCACGGTCACATCCACATACGCGTTGCGTGTGGAATTGCCGTCGCTTACATACACGGTGATGCGCACGCTGCCGTTTTGGTCTGGGGCAGGCGTCACGGTCACAGTGCGGTCAGTGCCCGAGCCGCCAAAGTGAATACCGCTCACCGGTACCAGCGTTGTGTTACTGCTGCCGCCGGTGATCACGAGGCTGCTCGCAAGGGATTCTTCATCGCCGATGGTGAAGCCGATGGCACTGGTGCTCGTGTCCTCATCGATGGTTACGGCCGTGGTGATCGCGCTTCCGTTGCTGCCTTTGCCGTTGATGGTAGGCGTATCGTTGACAGGCACCACCGTCACATGAACGGTTTTGCTGGCGGATTTCACATCGCCGGTAAGTGTGCCGTCTTTTCCGGTGTCCTTGACCGTAATCGTGATATCGGTATCCGACTGGAAGCTGTCCACCGGGGTTACCTTCATCCAGCGGCTGCTGCCCGTACCCCAGAACGTTACGGATGCTATTTCCGCAGTGTTCCAAGCACCGCTCACCGTCAGGTCGCTGGCGCTGTCTTCCACATCGCCTACCGTAAAGTAGAAGACCTGTTCATGGCTGTCCTCATTGATGGACCATGTGCCATTGGCGTCCAACGTAGGCACATCGTTCACAGGGTTGATGGTGACCGTTGCCAGCGCGACATTGGAACTCAAGCCTCCGCTGTCCTTCGTGCGGAAGGTAAAGTAATCGGTGCCGTTAGCGTTTTTGTTGGGGGTATAGGTATACGTTCCGTCACTGTTGAACACAATCGAACCCTTGGTGGGGCTTTGCATGACGGTAAAGGTTTGCGCATCGCCATCCACATCGGTATAGAACGGCGTCAGGCTGCCAGTAACCGACGAATCCTCATCGACTGTGATCGGCACATCCACCGCAACCGGAGCATCGTTAACAGGCGAAATGGTTACGTTGAATTCCATCGGCGGGGAGCTGGAACTCGCATCCCGAACCAGCACACGGAAATGGTCGGTGCCGTTCATGTTGCTGTTGGGGGTATAGGTGAAGTGTCCGGTTTTGGAATCCAACGTCAGCGTCCCCATGGTCAGCATTCCCTCGGCGGGAACCACCTCATAGGTCAGCGTATCGCCCACATCGGCATCCGTCGCCTCCAGGTAGCCGCTCAGCGTCTGATCCTCGGAAGTTGTGAATGTCTTGTACACGATCACGGGAACATCGTTCACGGGCACTATGGTGATGCTGATTCTGGCAACTGCCGAGAATAGCCCCGTCGGACCTTCCGTCTTGAAGGTGAACGCATCCGTGCCGCTCTCGTTGGCTTTGGGAACATAGGTGAATTTACCGTCCGCATCCACCGTTGCTGTGCCAAGGTGGCCGTTTTGCTCGAGATGATAAATCAGTGCGCCGCCGTGCGGCTCCGTGCCGACAAGCTGGCCGGAGTACGATGTATCCTCATCCGTGGTGAAACTGCCGTTCGCCGCGGCAGGGGCAACCGGAACCTGTGTTATGTTGATGGTCACCGTCGCCGGGGCGGAGGTCGCCTCGGAATCCTTGATGGTATAGGTGAAGGTATCGGTGCCGGAGTAGTTTGTATTGGGCTTGTAATGGAACGTGCCGCTGCTGTCAAAATCCAGCGTGCCGTGAGTAGGTGAGGTTGCCAGCGTAAAGGTGAGCGCGTCGCCGTTGTAATCGTGGCCGGTCACAAATTCAAACATTTCGGTGTTTTCGTCCATGGTGCGGGTGAGATCGTTAGCGGTAGGCGCGTAGTTAACGCGGGTCACAGTTAATATAAAGGTACGCACATACGTGTTATTGGACGTATCCTTCACCGTTACGGTCATCACCGTCTGCCCTGTGCGGTAGGCATTGGGGGTCAGCGTTAGGGAGTAACTGCCGCTGTTGTTGTTCACGGTGATATCGCCGCTGTCCAATAGCCACTGGTTGGAGGAGGTCGCCGAAACCGACGCAATGGTCATATTGGTCACGGAGATGGGTACTGTCACAGAGGTGTTTTCCGGAATGGTCTGGTTGGGAATGCCATCAAACCAGCTCCCACCGCCGCTGCCGCCATCGCCATAGACGTGGATATGCACGGTCGCGGGATCGGACACGCCGCCGTGTCCGTCGTTGGCGGTATAGGTGAAGGTGTCATTACCGCTGTAATCGGTAGCGGGCGTATAGGTAAACGTGCCGTTGGCGTTCTGTACCACCGTGCCATGCGCGGGCGCCGTTGCGACCGAGAATGTCAGTCCGTTGCCATCCGCATCGTACCCTACGGGCGTAATGCCGCTGACCGCGACATTTTTATTGGTGTAATAGTACTGATCGTAAGCCTCGGGCTTATCGTTGACTCCCGTAACCGAGATCTGCGCGGTATAGATGCTGGAGCGCAGTCCCTTCGGATCGGTCGCCATGAACGTAAAGCGGTCGGTGCCGTTAAAGTTGCTGGCGGAGGTATAGGTAAAGTTCCCGTTTGCATCAATCGCAGACAGAGTACCGTTGCGCACAGGGCTCAGGATGGTGTATACAAGTGCATCGCCGTTAGGGTCGGTCACGTTGAGGTTGCCGTTCATGGGGATATCTTCCGTAGCGACATACACCGCAGGCGACCCATCCGCCCTCACAGGCGGCAGGTTGACACTGCGTACATTGATCGTGATGGTGCCGGTGCTGGAGGCGCCTTTCGCATCCACCGCCGTGAAATCCACCGTAACGGTGCGTCCGGTTGTGCTCGGCATAATGGCCGGCGTATACTTGAACGCGCCTGTCGCCGAGTCGGTGAACACAAAACCGTCGGGAACCGGAGACGTCGCCACAGAATAGACGATGGCGTCCTGTTCAACATCCGTTGCCTTGAACATGCCGTTGAGCGTTTGCCCCTCGTCGATGGATACCGTCTCGCTCTTGGGTAGAGGCGCATCATTGACCGGGGTCACGGTCACGGTGACCGTTGCGGTGTTGGAATAGAGGCTTCCGTCATAGGCACGGAATGTGAAATGCTCAATCCCGTTAAAATCAGCGGCGGGCCGATAGGAATACGTGCCATCGGCGGTATTCAAGACCAATGTGCCGCCGTTATCGGGATTGGTAACCACGGCATAGGTCAGGTTGATGTTATCCACGTCGCTCACAAGACTTGCAAGCGTGTCCGTAAAGTCTGCCTTGTCCTCCGGAATGGAGACGGCGCCGTCGACGGCAACCGGCGGATCGTTGATGCCGGTAAAGTCGATGTTCACAGGCGCATCGTTGCTGTAGAGTTTTCCGTCAAACGCACGGTAGTAGAAGGTATCCGTACCATCGAAATAGTCCTTGTTGGGCACATATACAAAGGTGCCGGTGGCGGGGTTGATCGTAATCTTGCCATGCGCGGTGGTCAGGCTGGTAACGCCATGGCTGGTGCCGCTGACCAGTTCATAGGTAAGTGGATCCGCATCCACATCGGTGGCGCGCAGGTTGCCGCTCACCTGCTGATCCTCATCGGTGCTCAGTCCGGAACCCATGCTTTGGGCAACAGGCGCATCGTTGATCGGGCGGATGGTAATGGTGAAAGATGCCGTTGCGGACGTAGCCCCGCCGCTGTCGGAAAGCGTAGCGGTGATGTTCACCACGCCGCAGGCATTGGGCGCAGGCGTGAACGTGAGGTTTCCGGTGGTCGCATCAATCGCCGGCAGCGTTGTAAACAGGGAATTGTTATCTGTGCTGACCGAGAAAACCAGCGTCTGGTTTTCATTGGCCGCACCGGTGGAAATGCCGGTCGCCCAACCGGAAACGGTAAAGGAGCCGCAATCCTCATCCACGGCGACGTTGCCGCCGGAGGTAAAGGTCGGTTTGTCGTTGACGGAGTTCACCGTCAACGTGAATGTGCGGGTCACGGTGCCGCCGGAGCCATCGGTGAGTGTAAGCGTGATATCCGTGGTGCCGTACTGATCCGCCACAGGGGTCATCGTTACGCTGCGGCTGCTTCCCGTTCCGGCAGGAATCGTGATGGCGGAAAGCGGTACCAGCGCTGTATTGGTGGACGCGGTAGCCGTAAGGGTGAGCTGGGCGGTGGTGTTGTCGATATCGGAAACCGTCACATTGATGGTTTTTGCGCTATCCTCATCCGTGGATTGGTTGGAAATCGCCGAAAGCACAGGCAGGTCGTTCACTGGCAACACCGTCAGCACAAAAGTGCCCGTGCTGAGTTTCCCGCCCGCGTCTTTCACCGTAACGGACATGTTCGCCGTGCCGTAGCTGTTGGCAACCGGCGTGAGCGTCAGCGTACAGGTACCATCCGCTGCAATAGACGAGAGCACGATGTTCGCACGCGGGATCATCGCGGTGTTGTTCGTGGCGGCAGAAACGGTGAGGTCAGCAATCGGGCTGTCCACATCGGAAACGGTGAAACGGATGGGGGCGGTTACCGTATCCTCATCTATGGTTACATCGTCAATAGCGGTGAGGGTTGGCGCATCGTTGACAGGGTTGACGGTCAGCGTAAACGTGGTTTGCGACGAAAGGCTCCCATCGCTCACCGTCACGGTGATGTGCGCCGTTCCCGTCTGGTTGAGCGAGGGATTGAGCGTCACGGTGCGGCTGGTCCCGCTGCCGCCCACCACGATGCCTGCGGCGGTGTTGGCGATGAGCGCTTCATTATCGGAAACAGCGGTCACGGTGCAGGTCGCCACATCGGTATCCAAATCGCCGATGGTAAAGCCAATCGGTCCAGTGGAAGTATCCTCGTCCGTGGCGCGGTTTGTGATTGTGCTGATCGTCGGCGCATCGTTCACAGGCGTAACCGTCATGGCGATGGTCTTGGTCACGGTAGCGCCTGTGGTGTCCGTCGCGGTCAGGGTGATATTCACCGTGCCGCTGCGGTCAGGCTCGGGGGTCACAGTCAGCGTGCGGTTGCTTCCGCTTCCGGTGAGCGCCATATTTGCTTTTTTAAGCAGCGCCGTATTGCCTGTATCATAAGCAAGGGTCAGGGCACTGGCTGCATCTTCCACATCGGTCACGGTAAAGGTATAGCCGTATGGCGTATCCTCATTGGTCGTAAACGCCGCGTCGCCCGTGATCACGGGCACATCGTTGACCGGCGTTACGGTAATGGTGAACGTCTGCGTTGCGGAGGTGTTGGTACCGTCGCCGCTGTCCGCGACATTCAGAGTAAGCGTCGCCGTGCCATTAGCGTCCGGCGCCGGCGTATAGGTAAGCGTGCCCTCCGGCGAAATGGCCGGAGCACCGCCAGCCGCGAAAAGGGCCGGGTTGGAGTTGTCCACAACCGTAAAGGTCAGCGTCTGCGCGGCTTCGTTTGCCGGGCCTGCGCTCTTGGCGGCAATCCAATCCACAACGGTCTGGGTGCCACAGTCCTCCGCGACGGTCTGATTCGCGCCCACCGTAAAGGAAGGCAGATCGTTCACAGGCGCTACATGGATGGTGAATGTCTGGGTGGCGGAGGTATCCACATCGCCTGCGTGAGCGGTGCCGCCGTTATCGGCTACATAAAGCGTAACCGTCGCGTCGCCATTGGCGTTGGGTGCCGGTGTGTAGGTGAGCGTGCCATCCGCTGCCACCGTGGGTTGACCCCCCGCGGTAAACAGTGCCGTATTATCGTTGGAGGTGTGGAAGGTGAGCGTCTGCGCCGATTCGTCGTCCGGTCCGGCTGACTTGGCAACGACCCAACCCGCAACAGTAACCGCGCCGCAATCCTCATTCACAGACTGATCCGCACCCTTGGTAAAGGAAGGCACGTCGTTAACCGGCGTTACGGTGATGGTAAACGTCTGTGTAGCGGAGGTATCCGCACCGCCACCGTTATCCGCCACCTGCACCGTAAGGGTGGCTACCCCGTTGGCATCCGTGGCGGGCTTATACGTGAGCGTGCCGTTCTGCGATATTGCAGGTGCGCCGTCTGCCGCAAACAGAGCTGCGTTGGTGTTGTTCACAATGGAGAAAGTCAGCGTTTGCGAAGCTTCGTCAGCCGGTCCGGCGGACATGGCTTTAATCCAATTTTCCACAGTCTGTGCGCCACAGTCTTCCGCTACGGTCTGGTTTTCACCAACGGTAAAGCTCGGCGTGTCGTTCACTGAGGCAATGGTTACCGTCACATCAAGGCTGGCCGTACCGCCGTAGCCATCCGAAACGGTTACCGTGAAGGTATCGCTGCCATTTTCGTTTGCACCGGGGGTATAGGTAACCACGCCGCCCACTACGCTGGCTACGCCTTTTGCGGGGGTGGAGGCACTCCAGGTGAGGGTGTCGGCATCCGCGTCACTCGCGTGCAACGTGATCGCCTTCGCGGTGTCTTCGTTGGTGGTAATGGACGCTTCCGTTTCAGCGATCACAGGTTTGGTATTATCCACAAGCGTCCATACAGAGGCCGCGTGTGCCGTAGCACTGCCGGAAACATCCGTATCCGTCACGGTGACCAACGCGCGCACATAACGATGGCTTTCCGCACTGGTGAGTGTGTAGCTGTCTCCGGTGCCCAGCGTTTGTAAGCCTGTGCCGGTTGCATCCGTAGCGCTTTGCCATTGCCAGGCGTAGGTGAGCGTGCCGAGGTTGCCGTCGGTATCATCGTTCCAAGTGCCGCTGGTAGCCGTCAGTGCCCCGGCAACCGTATAAGTGCCGCTGACCGAGGGCAGAACGGTATTCACAGGTGCATCGTTCACAGCCGACACGGTAATGGTAAAGGTTTGCGTAGCGGAGGTATCCGCGCCGCCGCCATTATCCGCCAACTGTAGGGTAATGGTCGCGACGCCATGCACATCCGCCGCGGGGGTGAAGGTCAGCGTGCCCGATGAGCTCACCTCAGGCATTCCACCTGTGGCAAACAAGGCGGCATTGGTGTTCGCCGTAACTGTAAAGGTCAGCGTCTGATCGTTTTCATTCGCCGCGCCTGCGGACATTGCTTTCACCCAGTTTGCGATGGATTGCGCGCCGCAATCCTCCGATACGTTCACATCGTCCCCGACTGTGAAGGTAGGCTGATCGTTTACCGCGGCGATGGTCACAGCCACATCAAGGTTCGCCGAACCGCCGTAGCTGTCCGATACGGTCACAGTGAAAGTGTCAGCGCCGTTTTCGTCCGCGTCGGGAGTGTAGGTGATCACACCGTCTGCCACAGCCGCGCTGCCTTTGGCTGGTGTGGATACGCTCCATGTGAGCGTGTCGCCGTCCCTGTCTGTCGCGTGCAGGGTAACCGTACCCGCGGTATCCTCGTCGGTAGCGATCGTCGCCGTTTTTTCGGTGATGGCGGGGTCGCTGTTGCCCACCAGACTCCAATCCGTAAAGGCCTGCTCGGATACGATACCGGAGGCATCCGTATCCGTAATCGTGACTACTGCTCGAACGTAGCGGTGGCCTTCCGCAGCGGTCAGCGTGTAGCTGTCAGCGATGCCCAGTGTCGCAGGATCGGTTCCAATATCATCCGTGGCGCTTTGCCAACTTGTGGCGTAGGTATAGGTACCAAGGCCGCCATCCAGAAAATCGACCCACGTGCCATGCGTTGCGGTAATCGTGCTGCCAACCTCGAGCGTGCCGCTGAGCGTAGGGGGCACGGTGTTGATCGGCGGATCGTTGACCGTAAGTACGGTGATCGTGAATGTGCGGGTAGCGGAGGTATCCGTGCCGAGCGCGTCGTCGGTTACATACAAGGTGAGCGTAGCCGTTCCGCTGGTTTCAGGCGCGGGCATAAAGGTGAGCGTGCCATCGGCGGCAACGGCGGGTTCGCCGCCATCCGCGAACAGCGCAGGGTTGGTATTGTCCGTGATGTGGAATGTAAGCACCTGCGTGCTCTCATTGGATGGGCCAGCTGTTGCGCCCGCCCAGTTGGGGATGGACTGCGCACCGCAATCTTCATCCACGCTCACATCGGTGCAAGGGGGCAGGATAGGTGCATCATTGACTGCCGTAATGGCAACCGAGATCACGATGCTGTCTGTTCCGCCGTTACCATCCGATACGGTTACGGTAAAGGTGTCATCGCCATTTTCATCAGCATTGGGCTGATACGTAACAACACCGCTGCCGTCCACTGACGCGGTTCCAAGGCCGGGTGCGGAGGATATACTCCAAGTAAGAGTATCGCCATCATCATCCGTCGCTGTCAGAGTGAGCGTTTGCGCCGAACCATCCTCCACAAAGTCAAGCGAAGCCGTTGCGCCTTCTGTAATGACAGGCGCACTGTTGAGACCGGACAAATCGAGCGTAACCGGGTTGGAATAAAGCGTCGATTTGCCTGACTCGCCAAAAGCGCTCCATATGCCAAAAATCACCGCAGCAATCACAGCGATGGCTAACCATAGGGAACGTTTGGAAACCTTACGACCGTTTTTCATACTCTTGCCCCCATTGCAGATTTACATCCGTTCGGGTTTCGCGGAGGATATCGAAGCTTGGCTGATGTCTTCCTGTATCGTCAAGAAATGCGGTACGGGCTTGCCTCCCAGCAACCGGCTTTACCGGTGCTGCAAGAACTCCCTCCCTGCACCCTGTGGTTCATGGGATCAATTGACCGATCTTGTGGGCGATGCGGACGATGTGCTATCGGTTTTCAGAAAGTTACGTTTCGTAATCCGACGTGGAGTCAGGATGTAATTCTATATTGTTCTATTCGCTCATCCCTGCCAGCCTGACAATAATGGAGTTTTTTCATCTGACACTCTTATTGCCACATCATGATCTCTGTTATGCAATGGGTCTCAAACGATCGTGAAAGCAAACCTCCATTTGTATAATCAATTATACACTACAATGAAACAAATTCAACTAAAATTTACAGTTACCTGAGCACGAAGAAGGCACAAACACCCGCTTGTGGTAAAGGGAGGATACCACCGCAAGCGGTAGTCATGGGCCATTCGCTAACGGCGATGTGTCCGCAGGCGAAAACTTTCGTCAAGGATGCCGGAGAGTGTAAGCGACTTCAATCTATTTTTTGTTTGAGGCAAAGGGCAAAGAGACTCTTTGTCGGCGCAGCCTCTTGAAACTGACCCATCTTCCGCCTGTTCCAAGAGAAACGCGGTAACCAGGAGGAGGAACTCGCCTGGTTTCCCCCAAACACCGCAGCCGCCATTCCTTGAAATCGAGAGAATCGTGATTGGGGTCGTTGGATTGCTCCTCCTTAATATGCCCAGTCAGCCTTCCTTCTGGCGGCGTGCCAATGGTTTGCCACTGCTTAAAGGAATTGCGAACTGCTGTATTCTCCTTGCTTCCGTTGCCGGTTGACTCGCGTTCTTCAAAAGGCCAATAACCTGATTGTACATGTTTCTTGACGCCGCCCCCGACTGACTGGCCGACCAAACGGTGCTCTTACAGCAAGGCAGGGAAGCGGATTTCGCTTCCCTGCCTGCATTGATCTTGTCGTTTCACAAAGTTTTACGTTTACACAAAATTCGCAGTAGCCCCAATCATTTTCATGGGATATCGAGATTCGCCCCGTCAACCCACTTCAACCCGAGCACATCGACAACAAACACTTTTGCGATAACAGGATCAAACTGTGTGCCTGCATTCCTGATAATTTCTGCCACAGCTTCGTCTATGCTTGTCGCCTTTCGGTAGATACGATCATTGGTCATGGCATCGAACGCATCGACTACAGCAAGTATCCTGGACAGGATCGGGATTTCTTCAGCACAAAGACCACGGGGGTAACCCTTGCCATTCCACCGTTCATGATGGGAGAGGATACATTCGGATATCGGTGCGAGGTCAATATTGTTCTGTGCGATACGATATCCGATCTCTGGATGTTTACGCATTTCCAGCCATTCATCCTCCGTTAATGGCTCCGGTTTCTGAAGGATGTTGTCGCTGATTCCAATCTTGCCGATATCATGCAAGATGGCCAGTATCGACATTTCATCAAGTTCTTTTGAAGAAATACCAATTTTTCTGCCGATTCGGTCACAGTAGTCTTGCAGACGCTTAGCATGCTCTTGCGTTTCTTCGCTTTTTGCAGCAAGCGTCGAAAGCAACGCGTTGATTACACTGTTGCGGAAACTTTTTTCGATCATAAGTTTACGGCGATAGGTCCATTGCTCTGCTTCTCGTAGCACCTCGTTAATGTCGTTAACATCGCCTATCTTCAAGGCAAACCCCATGGAAATGCTCAAATGAATCGTGCTGTCGCTTTGTTCCGCGCACCTTGCTGACACGCGTTCAATGAAAGCTTCAGCATCCTGGGCGTCCGCTTTTGGCTGAATCACTAAAAATTCATCGCCACCCCAACGGCCAACGATGTCGTTGGCGCCGCAGCATTCCTTCAGAATGATAGAGATTTTTTGAATGAATAAATCGCCGATTCTATGCCCAAATGCGTCATTAATCAGTTTCAGGCCATTCAGGTCCCCCATGATCAGCGCGCAGGAAGCCTGAGGATCATGTTCATATCGTTTCAGTGTATTCTCCATATACCAGCGATTATACAAATTCGTCATGGAATCATGGGTCATCATGTATTCGATTCGGTCGCGATATTCCTTCTCCTTTTTGATATCACGGAATACCATGACAACGCCCCAGATATGCCCCTTCTCATCCCGTATAGGCGCAGCGCTGTCTGCAATCGGTATCCTTTCACCAGTACGGCTGATCAGTTCAGTATGGTTTGCCAGCCCAACAATTTCACCCGATTGCAACACACGTTCAATCGGAGAGCAAATCTCATCCCCATTGTCTTCGCCCACCAAATGGATGACGTTCAAAAACGGCTGGTTTATTGCATCGTCCCCCCATCCCGTTAAACTGCGGGCTGTTGGATTGATCAGCGTAATCTTACCGGCAATATCGGTGGCAACCACGCAATCGCCGATCGATTGTATTGTGATA
>Ga0302294_10000145_pt1 | contig 22011 bp, 21 predicted proteins | sample III_Fen_N2_3_FD_194550 | JGI IMG/M metagenome (GOLD analysis project Ga0302294, IMG submission 194550) | Peat permafrost microbial communities from Stordalen Mire near Abisko, Sweden - III_Fen_N2_3 | ecosystem: Environmental > Terrestrial > Soil > Wetlands > Permafrost | place: Sweden: Abisko...
TGGGCGCCTCGTGTTTGACGATTGAGAGAAACCTGCCTGCGCACTGCTCCGCTCCAGGCCAAAGTAACCTATTGGGTTACTTTGGCCTTCTTACATGGCCATGATAATTGAATGAATGAGGACGATTGAACCGCTTCATTCCACCCAAGTCGGAGCGAGCTCAGCGGTATTGGATCCAAATCAAAAAAGAAGGGCACGCGGTTGGCCGCGCGCCCTCGCAGGGTGACAATATTGGCGGGGTTCGAAAGATGCGTGCGCGGATACACGACTTCGCCTAATGGCAAAAATTCAAACCGGCCGCCAGTGCCTCACTTCCCCTGGGTACCCCAGCGGCGGTGGAGATAACGCTCCCACGGGGAAAACATGATTTTATCCGCGAGCAAGCCGATCACCACGATGACGAACATCACACCGATGACCTGCTCCATCGCGTTTAGTTCGCGTCCGTAGTGAAGCAGATGCCCCAGGCCAAAACCACTGAGAATCGTCACGTAAATCTCCGCCGCCATAAGCGAACGCCAGGCGAAGGCCCAGCCTTGTTTCATGCCACCTACGATATAGGGCAGCGACGCGGGCAACATCACTTTCATCCAGGTATGCAGGCCATGCGAACCCATCGTGCGTGCGGCCCGGGCATAAATTGGGGGAATGCTCCGCACGCCGTTGTCGGTGGCGATGATCATCGACCAGAGCGTGCCCATCACGACGACGAAGAACATCGCCGTCTCCGTCTGGCCGAACCAGAGCAAAGCGAGCGGCACCCAGCACACGCTAGGCAATGTCTGCAACCCGAGCGCGAGCAGACCGAGCGTGTCCTGCCAGACCTTGAAACGTGCGGTGAGCAGGCCAATCGGCAGGCCAAGCAGGATGCCAAAGGTGTAGCCAAGTATAAGGCGCTTCATCGTCACCGCCGCCGCATCCAACAGCGTGCCGTCACGAACCGCGCCCAAGAGGTAATCACCCACCGTGAGCGGCGACGGCACAAGCACCGGCGACCAGATTTTGGCGCGCACCAAGATTTCCCAAATGATGAGCAGCCCGGCAAAAAAAGCAGCGGCTGAAAGGAAACGTTTCATACGCAAAGTCCCCCAAGAACTCCTTTTCGCCACAGAGGGCACAGAGCTCGGGCACAGAGGATCGCAGGTAAGCTCAAAATAAGCCGGCCATGGTAACAAAACGTGGGCATCCGCGCGGTAATCTTCGAGCGCCATTCACATCTCTTTGCACCCTGGCGGGTGATTCGTGTCATGCGGAGAAACATTTTGAACACGAAGAACGCAAAGGTCACAAAGGATAGAAACCGAAGCCAGTTCCTCCTTTGCGGCTCTTTGTGCTCTTGGTGTTCAAATTCTGAGGGCTTCTGTGCCTTGGCTCCGAGACCTGGTTTGATCTTGGTTGCAGCTTTAACGCTCTGTGAGCTCTGTGTCCGAGCTCTGTGCTCTCTGTGGCCCAACTCCGAATTCGTGTTCGTTTTCATTCCGCCACCTCCGCTTCGGGTTTCATGTGCCCTTTGAGCGCCTTCGTAATCTCCGTTGCGTGCTGCGCGAGGGCCACGTGGTTGATATCGCGGGGGCGAGGCAGATCGATTTTGAACTGTTCCTGTATCCGGCCAGGGTTCGCCGAGAAGAGCACGACGCGGTCCCCCAGGCAGACCGCCTCGCGGACGTTGTGCGTGACGAAGACGATGGTTTTTTTTCGCTGCTCCCAGATGCGTTGCAGATCCCCGTAGAGCTGCTCCCGGGTCAGGGCGTCGAGGGCGGCGAAAGGCTCGTCCATCAGCAGCACCCGCGGATTTGGCGCAAGTGCACGGGCCAGCGCTACACGCTGTTTCATGCCGCCGGAGAGCTCGTGGATGTTGGCGTGGAGAAACTTTTCCAGGCCGACGATCTTGAGATAAAAATGGGCGACTTCGCGCCGCTCGGGATTGGTCAGGCCTGGCTTGAGCTTCAAACCGAACATCACGTTATCGATGACATCAAGCCACGGGAAAAGCGCCGACTCCTGAAACATCACCATGCGGTCGCGCCCGGGACCGTCGATCTGCTTGCCATCGCTAAAAACGGTGCCTTCGTCGGCCTGGTCCAGCCCGGCGACAATGTTGAGCAACGTGCTCTTGCCACAACCGCTGGGACCGAGCAGGCAGACGAACTCACCCTCGGCGATGTCGAGCGAGACATGGTCGAGCGCATGCACCTCGTTTCCACGCGTGCGGAAGCGTTTGGTGATCCCGCTCATCGAGAGTTTCGACGGCGCGACGTTGGCGAGTTCCGTTAGTACGGTCACTTAGGAATGGAGATGAAACGAGAAAGGTCGACTTCGCCCCGGATGAAGCCGAGACCGCGGGCATCGGCCACGAGGCTTTCGATGGAGCTAAGTGAAATATCAGGGGTAAACGTGAGCCGTTGCCAGGCCGCGACAACAAGGTCGAGTTTGATCTCACGTTTTACTTCGTCGCTGAGGCCACGCTGGACGAGCGCCTGCGCCTCGGCCGGATGCGCGTTGATCCAGTCGGTCAGCTCGCGATGCGCTTGCGCAAATTTGGCTACGAGCTCCGGTTTGTCTTTCAACAGCTTCGCGCTGGAGACAAGCAGCGTCGTGACGACGTCTTTTTGTTCGAGAAAGATTTTGCCACCGGCTTCGCGTTCGATGCGCGACACCCACGGCTCGACGGTCCAGACAGCGTCGATCTTGCCCTGCTGGAAAAGCGAGAGCTGGTCGGGATTGGCGGTCGGGAGCACAAAAACGTCGCCGCCCATCTGGGTGATCTTGAAACCTTGCTTCTGCAGCCAGGCCCGCGCGGCGACATCCTGCGTGTTGCCCAACTGCGGCGTGGCGAGTTTTTTACCGCGAAAATCTTCCGGCTTCTCGATACCCGAACCAGGCCGAACCAACAATGCCGCGCCGCCCCGGGCTGAACCGGCGATCACGCGAATCTCCTCACCTTTCGAGCGAATGTAGGCGTTGAGCGAGGGACTTGGCCCGACATAGGTCAGGTCGAGCGACCCGGCGAAGATCGCCTCCATCGCACTCGGGCCGGCGTTAAAGGCGTACCATTGAATTTCAATGTCGGGGCCGAAACGTTCCTCGAACCATCCTTTTTGCTGCGACGTGAGCGTCTTGCCGATCACGCCCTGGGCGTGGGTGACGTTGGGAAAATAACCGACGCGCAATACGGTCTTGGCGGCGAGTGGCGTCACGAGCGCAGCGAGCGCGATAAAGAGTGTGATGAGTTTTTTCATATGCCTTCGCGGTAGAGGAATTCGCCGAGGCCTGTTTCAAACGGAGTCGTCAGCGGCGAGGGTTTGGCCTGGGGGGATTTGGCAGCTGGCTTGCTCGCGCGCGACGTGGCGCGGGGATTCACGACAAACGGCAGGTTGATATTGTTGCTCCGCATTTTTCGCAACGTGACCTCGACGACGTTGGCCAGCGTGTAACGGTCGACAACGTTGGCGATGGCATTGCGCACATCCAGCATGAGCATGCGCAGTCCACAGTGCGCTTCGTCCGGGCACGAACAGCGTTCGTAGGCCGTCTGGCTGACACAGCTGATCGGCGCGATGGGGCCGTCGAGGTAGCGCACGAGCTGCCCGGTAAAGATATCTTTGGCGGGTCGGGCGAGCCGGTAGCCGCCGTATTTCCCACGAACACTGTCAAGGAATCCGCCCTGCTTTAGCGCAAGCAGGATCTGTTCGAGAAACTTCACCGGAATTTTCTCGTTCAGGGCCAATTCATTCAACTGCACCAAATCGCGACCCAACTCGTGCGCAATACCGAGGTCGATCATGGCGCGCAGACCGTATTCGCCGCGTTTGGAAATTTTCATGGGGTGAAATCCTAGTTAATCAGTGGGGATGAGAGCCTCATTCCTGTGTTCGCCGAAGCAAGCGGAAATCCCGCGCTTCCGAAAATTTGGCTCCGGGCACACAGCCGACGAGGAACAACCGTTCCTGCCAGCTGCGAAGGAACCACCAGCGACTCGTTCCATTTCCACAAACATACCAAAAGAGGGAAAGGCAGGGACGACCCGACAAGTTGCGCCCCTACCTCAAGCGGCCACGACACTCTAAAAAAAGCGCTGGCTCACGAAGAGCTCAGTTACCCGGCGCGAGGCCGCGTTCGCTTTTCTGCGCAAAATCAAGCATGCGCTTAAACTCCGCCGAGGCAGCTGCCTCGTGCGAGGCGAGACGTTCGAGCGCTTGTGAGCGGTTGAGCCCGTCGCGGTAGAGGATGCGGAAGATCTGGCGGATGTTGTTCATCTGCTCAGGCGTGTAACCGCAGCGTTCGAGTCCGACTTTGTTGATCGTGCGCACGGTGGCCGGCGAACCATCGATGATAAAATAGGGCGGCACGTCCTGCACGACCTTCGCCGCGCCTCCAATCATGGAGTGAAGGCCGATCCGGCAGAACTGATGCACACCGCCATAAGCGGCGATCAACGCGTAATCATCGACCTGCACGTGGCCGGCTAGTCCGGCGTAGTTGCTCATAATGATGTGATTTCCCAGCACGCACTCGTGGGCAACGTGCGTGTAGGCGAGCAACAAGTTGTCAGAACCAATCACGGTATTATCACCGTCGTTGGTCGCGGCATGGACGCTTACGTACTCGCGGAAAACATTGCGGTCGCCAATACGCACTCCGGGGTTGCCGCCCTTGTATTTAAGGTCCTGCGTTTTCCCGCCAATGCAGGCGTAGGGAAAAACTTCGCACGCACAGCCGAGCGAGGTATTGCCCTCGACCGAACCGTGGTGATGGATCTTGGTTCCGGCACCGAGGCGTACGCCGTGTCCGACGTACGCGAGCGCGCCGACTTCAACGCCGTCGGCCAGTTCGGCCGTGGCTTCGACGACTGCCGTGGGATGAATGGTAACTGCCATGACTCGCTCAGCCTTCTTCGTTGCCGTCGACGATCGCAAACATGAACTCACCGGAAGAGACAACCATGCCGTCAACGGTGCAGTTGCACTCAGCGACGCCGATCTTGGTGCCGCGGCTCTTGGTGAGCTTGGCGTTGATCACGAGCTGGTCGCCGGGGCGGACGGCCTTGCGGAATTTGACCTTGTCGCAGCTCATGAAGAAGCCGGTTTTGCATTCGTTGCCGACCTTCCGCAACATGAGGATGCCGGCGGCCTGAGCCATCGATTCGATTTGCAGCACGCCCGGCATGACGGGATTGCCCGGATAGTGGCCCTGGAAATACGGCTCGTTGATCGTCACGTTTTTGATCGCGACGAGTTCGTCCTGGCCGATGAATTCGACCACGCGGTCGATCATCACGAAAGGATAACGGTGCGGCACGGTGTCGAGCACGCGGCGGATGTCGAGCGAAGTTTCGGTCGGCAGCACAGTCGTGAGACGCGGCTTTTTCTTCGGGCCTTTCTTCCGCTCTTCGAGTTTGTCGAAAAGCTTTTTGGTCAGCTGCGAGTTGATGTTGTGACCAGGGCGGGTGGCAATGATATGCGCCTTGAGCGGCAGGCCGAGCAACATGATATCGCCAATAATATCGAGAATCTTGTGACGGACGAATTCGTCCTTAAAGCGCAGGCCTTCTTTCGAAAGGATCTTGTCGCCGCGGATGACGACGGCGCAGTCAAGGCTGCCGCCTTTGATTTTGCCCATCTTCACCAGTTCTTCGATGTCCTCGTAAACCGTGAACGTGCGGGCGGCGGCGATCTGCGTCATGTACGTGTCGGGATCGATGTCGAGCGAGAGATGCTGCGTGTGAACACCGCGGTCGTCGGCCGACGTGCAGGAGATACGCAGCGTGTCGCATGGCAATGCGATGATCGAACGGTCGCCGTCGGTAATCGAAACGGCCTCATCGAGGACAAAATATTCGCGCTCTTTATCCTGCTCCACCGGATCGCCTTCAATGATCATGTTGACGAAGGGCTTGGCCGATCCGTCGAGAACCGGAGGTTCGCTCGCGTTCAACTCGATCAGGGCATTGTCGATGCCACAGCCATGCAACGCGCTCAGCACATGCTCAATCTGGCTGATCTTCGCGTGGCCGGAAGTGAGCGCGGTGTTGCGCACCAGATCGGTGATCAGGTCGACGCGAGGCTTGATCTCGGGCTGGCCGTTGAGATCGATACGTTTAAATACGATGCCGTGGCCGGTGGGCGCGGGCTTGATCGTGAGGGTGACGGATTCACCGGTGTGGAGGCCGGTGCCTTGGACTGAGACCTCTCTCGCGAGAGTGCGTTGCTTCATAGGGATTTGGTCGAAAGTTTGGCGAGAAGCGCGCGGAAAGCGCAAGCGCGGAGATTGATTGCCCAATCGCGCGTCGGCGTCGCGCCACACAAACTAGTGCAGGCCTCGCGTTAGAATAAAAAAAGACGTGAAGGTTAATGAAAAGGGGTAACACTCCCCCGCTTCTTTCATGAGTACCACCCCTGCCCCAGCGTCAGCTATCCCCGCACAAACCATCCCGCCAGCCACAAATTTCCGCTGGGTGATCTGCGGCCTGCTGCTGTTCTCGACCACGATCAATTACATGGATCGTCAGGTCATCAGTTACCTCAAGGAATTTTTCTGCACGCCCACCGCGCAAGGCGGCTTTGGCTGGAGCAACACCGATTTTTCACACGTGACCGCGGCGTTCACCGGGTTCTACGCCTGCATGACGATCTTCGCCGGTATCATTATCGACAAGATCGGGACCAAACTGGGTCTGGCGCTCTCGCTCATCGTCTGGTCGGTCTTCGGCATCGCAAACGCTTTTGTCGGTCAGCTGACGACCATGCATATCATGATCCGCAGCCTCTTCGGCATCGGTGAAGCAGGCAACTTTCCGGCCTCGATCAAAACGGTGGCCGAATGGTTTCCGAAGCGCGAACGCGCACTGGCCACCGGTATTTTCAACAGTGGCTCCAACCTCGGTGCGATGGTCAGCGCGCTCTTCGTCCCCTGGTGTCTGATCCATTTCGGAGACCAGCAAGGCTGGAAAATGGCCTACATTATCACCGGCACGGTTGGCTTCTTGTGGCTGATTTTCTGGTTCTGGCTCTACGCCAGCCCGTCGCAACACAAACGCATTTCAAAGTCCGAATACGAGTACATCCACATCGACGAAGACAAGGTGCCAGCCGCCAACGCCAACGCAAAAGTCTCGTGGTTCAAACTCTTCGGTTACCGGCAGACTTGGGCATTTTTCTTCGGTAAATTCATGACGGACGGTGTTTGGTGGTTCTACCTTTTCTGGCTGCCGGACTATCTAAAAAAGCAGTTCGGCATGAACAAACATGAAGTGATGTTACCGACCTTCATCGTCTATGGCGTGGCGATCGTCGGCAGCGTGTACGGCGGCAGCATCCCAATGACTCTCATCAAAAAGGGCATGCAGGTGTACAAGGCGCGCATGACGGCCATGCTGCTCATCGCAGTTTGTCCGCTCGCAGTGTTGACCACCCAGTATTTCGGCAACGTCTCCCACTTCGGCAATCTCGCTTCATGGTTCGCGGTCGGCATCATCTGCATCGGCGCCGCCGCGCACCAAGCCTGGTCGGCCAATCTGTTCACCACGGTCTCGGACATGTTTCCCAAAAAAGCCGTGGGCTCCGTTACAGGCATCGGCACCGCCGCCGGTGGCATCGGTGGTGTTAGCATCCAGCTCCTGGCTGGTTCGCTCACTGACACGTTCAAAGAGACACCGCAAACCGCCTACCTGATCATGTTCTTGGTCTGCGGACTGAGCTACCTCATCGCGTGGAGCCTGATGAAAGCTTTCGTGCCGCAGCACAGGCCCATCACCGATCTTTGAGTCGGCACGAACGCCCGCTATCCCTGCCAGCGAGTTCTGCTCGCTGGCTTTTTTTGCCCCCATCCACGCGGTCAAAAAGCTTGGTTTGCCTAGCTTGACACGACTCGTCGCCACCGCTTAATCCAACCCCTTTACCAACTCCAAACCCGTCTCCTCGTCATGCCCGCAGCCAACGATATCCGCAAAGGCCAAGTCATTAAATTCAACGGTGAAGCCCATCTCGTGATGGAAACCCAGCACCGCACCCCGGGCAATCTTCGCGCCTTCGTGCAGATCAAGATGCGTAATCTGAAGTATGGCAAAGCGCTCGATCAACGCTTCGCCTCGACCGACACCATCGAAGTGATGCCCACCGAGAAGAAGACGCTCGAGTTCAGTTACGCTGACCGCGACGCCTTCGCCTTCATCGATCCCGAAACCTTCGAGCAGATCGAACTCAGCGCCGTCCTCATCGGCGACGCCAAGAACTATCTGACCGCCACCGGCAAAGTTGACGTTCTCTTCGTTGACGAAAAACCCCTCACCATCGAGCTCCCTTCCTCCGTGAGTCTCAAGGTTGTCGAAAGCTCAGATGGCATCAAAGGCGACACCGCCAGCAACGTCCAGAAACCCGCCACCCTCGAAACCGGCCTCGTGATCCAGGTGCCGCTCTTCGTCAAGGAAGGCGAGATCGTCCGCGTCAACACCACCGACGGTTCCTACCTCGGTCGCGCCTGATTTCGAATTTTGTTTTTAACGAAACCGCCGCACGTCGCCGTGCGGCGGTTTTTTTGCGACCAGCTGGGTGCCATAACTTCGTTACGAAGAACGTTCAGGCAGGTTCACAGGACGAACCGATCATACGAACTATTTTTGCATTGGCTCAGGGTCTCCCGCAGATAACTCCAAGAGCTATATGGAAATATTCCGATGAAGCATTCAGTAGTCGGATACCTTTGCCTGATTTTTGCACGCAGACGGATTTATTTTTAGTCGTGAACCAACAGGTCATACCAAAGGGCTTTATGATTTGGACTTTGGTAGCCGCGACCGCTGGGCTCACCGGGTATTCGGAACGGCGCGCCCAGCGGTCGCGCCCTACCTCCGCTCGCTAATTCCATAGTCCAATACTCAACATGTGTTGGTACCCGGTTCGTCTTGAGTGGCCCGAAGTGGCGTGGCCGCAAATGTGGGGACGAACGCCCGAGGGTCGCAGGCAATTCTTTGGGTGTTACGAACGGGTGTGGGCCGGCGGGACATACCCCAAGCGATGGGACGCTCGAAGGCCAGCCTCTCAACGAAGATCAATCTGGCCTGTGACGCACTCGGCAATCCGCTGGGCTTCCTGCTCACCGGCGCCAATGTCTCCGACTATGATCAGTGCAAACCACTCCTGCGCGCCCACTTCAAACCTCAGGCCTATGCGATCACGGACAAGGACTACGACAGCGATGCTCTTCCCGTCAGTCGCCCACACTCACGGAGTGCCCGTTGTCTTTCCGGCTCAGGGTCAAGATATACGGCCCGGCTTTTTTTGCCCAGGCCTCAGCTAGAGGGTAACTGGCCGCGTCGTCGGCCCAACATTGTTGAAGCATGCCGGTGTTTATGATTCCGGGGTTGAGCGGCACCGCCGCCATGCCTTCGGGCAGCTCTTCCGCCAAGGCTTTGGTTAGACCTTCAATCGCCCATTTCGAAGCACAGTAAGGCGCAACCTCCGGCGAAACCGATCGTCCCCAGCCGGAACTGAAATTGACCACCACGCCTTTCTTTTCCTTTACCATCGCGGGCACAAAAGCGCGGATAACGTTGGCGACCCCCTTGATGTTCACGTCGATCAGTCGGGAAAACTTGTCGGCCGGCACCTCCCAAAGCGGCGCCGGATCGTTCATCAACGCCGCATTGTTGATCAGAAAATCCGGTGTGCCATGCACGCCCAGCACACGCTCCGCCCAAAGCTCGACCTTCGTCGTGTCCGCCACGTCGAGCACGGAGAAATCCTGCGGCGCCGGATGCGTAAAACGCAGGTCAAGGATGCCTTCCGCCCCGCGTCCACAACCAATCACCGTATGCCCTTCGGCTATGTAGTAATCTGTTAATGCACGGCCAAGGCCGCGGGTAATTCCGGTAATGACAATTTTCATCAGATCAAACGTGGCGTGGACTGCGGCGCAGGATGCTCACTCCAGACCGAGTTTTTGCCGACCCTCGGCCGAAATCATTTGTGGCGTCCAGACTGGTTCCCAAACGATGTAAACCTTGGCCGACCCGACGGTTGGCAGTGCCGCGATTTTTTGCCGCGCGTCTTCCGCAATCACCGGTCCCATGCCGCAACCGGGAGCCGTGAGCGTCATCTTCACCTCGACCGCATGGCCACCATCGGAAGTTTTCTCGACGTTCAGATCGTAGACCAGACCGAGGTCGACAATGTTGACCGGTATCTCGGGATCAAAACAGGTCTTCATTGCCGCCCACACCGCCTGTTCGCTAAATTCGCCCGCAGCTCCGGTTGAATTTTCTGCCGCCTTCGCGGAATAGCCGACGATGGCGTCAATTTGGTCGCTCGCGATGCGATACAATCCGCCGTCAGTTCGCACCGTCACGTTTCCGCCGAGCGATTGCATGACATAGACACTGGTGTCGGCGGGTAGCGTAACGTTATCGCCCGCAGGGATGGCGGTCGCAGGTGTTTCGCGGGAAAGTTTTGTATTAGGCTGCATGGGATAGTTTCAAAAAAAGGCTACTTTACCGTGATCTCAAAAGGTGCGCGGGCGTAGATACCCTGTGCGTCATTGAACTGCTCAAGGGTGATGAGGTCGTTGCGCATGGTTTCCACCATGGCCGTGACCACCCCGGCGCTCGAATTATTCGGCCGCAATCCTTCAAGTGCTTCTGCGATCATTTCGGCCAGTTCCTTTTTCGCGGGGTACTCTGCCAGCGTGTATTTCTCCCCCAGCCCAGCTTTTTTTGCCGCGAATTTTATCGCAGAATCCAGGCCGCCGATCTCGTCGACCAGACCCAGTTTCTTCGCCTCCACACCCGACCAGACGCGGCCTTGGGCGATTTCCTGCACCCGTGCCGGCTCGATGCCGCGCGACTCGGCAACCTTGGCCACAAACTCTCCGTATATCCAATCGACGGAACGCTGAATCACCGCCAGTTCCTCGTCGGTCTTGGGCCGTGAGATGCTCATGGCGTCGGCGAATTTGCCCGTTTTCACATGGTCAAACGTGAAACCGAGATCGTTAGCCAGCTTCTGCACATTCAGCATGAGCCCAAACACGCCGATCGATCCTGTGATGGTTGTTGGTTCGGCAAAGATCCGGTCGCTGTAGGTGGAAATCCAATACCCACCGGACGCCGCGTAGGCGCCCATGGAGACGATCACAGGCTTCGCTTTCTTCGCGAGGCGGATTTCGCGCTGGATGTGCTCGGAGGCCGAAGCGGAGCCGCCCGGGCTGTTGACGCGCAGTACGATCGCCTTCACGTCGTCGTCCTGCCGGAGCTTCCGCAACTCACGCGCAAACTTGGTTCCGCCGATTTCGCCCGGCTGGCCGTTACCGTCGACGATCGCGCCTTCGGCATAAACCACGGCAATCCGGCCCGATGGGCCGGCTACTTTATCGCCTTTTTCCCCAACGACGAGGCCGTCGCCTGCGCTGCTGATGTAGTCAGCCATCGCCACCTGTTTAAAGGTCTTGGTCGAGCCCTTGCGTCCGGTTTTTTCCTTGAGCGAATCCAGCACCTCGTCGCGGTAACCAACCCGCGTAACCAAGTGTGCCCTCAGCGCCGCTTCGGCCCGGATAAACCCCTCCTTGTCGACCAGCGCCTGCATGTCAGCCGGAGCAAGACCCCGGGCTTTTGCCGTGTCGGCAAGCAGGTCGCCCCAAAGATCGTCGAGGAGCTTCTGCAACTGTTCACGATTTTCCGGACTCATGTCTTTGCGCGTAAAAGGCTCGACGGCGGACTTGAATTTGCCCACGCGTGTGACCTGCACGCCGATGCCGAACTTTTCAAAAGCACCAGCGTAGAACATCGGCTCCGCGCCAAGTCCAGGCATGAAGATCGCACCGTACGGATCGAGCACCAATTCATCTGCGACGGAGGCGACGAACATGTCGCGTGTTCCCGCAAAATCGAGGTATGCCACCACCGGTTTGCCGGCTGCCTTCACTGCCAGCAATGCTTCCCGTACTTCCTTCAACGCCGCAAAACCGTTGCCGTAACTGCTGCCACCCGCGGGCAACGAACCATGGAGAAATACACCGGAAATCCGCGCATCCTTCGCTGCCGCGAGCAGGGCGTGGGTGACGAGGCGTAGCTGCAAATTTTTTGGACCGTCGTCTTCGCCATTGAGCGCAGCGAGAAATTCGGCGGGCGAAGACTTGGGCGGCGCATCTGTGATGAGCGACGTGAGGTTGAAGACCAGATAAGAGCCTGACTCCACCGTTGCCGGTTTCTTGTTGCCCAACGCCGCCAGAATACCGATGCCGATCAAAAACAAGGCAAATGCCCCCACCGCGCAAATCGCCAAAGCCGCGAGCGTGCCAAGCATCGACGTGAAAAAGTTTTTCATATCGCACGAACCGTAGTGGGAAAACCTCACTCAGCCAGCGAATTTGGCGCAATCCGCGAAGTCTATTTCCTGCGCGGCGAACATTCTGCCTAATGGTTGCCACTAAAACCCGACACCGTTGCTACTTTTTTCCAAGGGATCGCGGCGCGGCCTTTCCTTTCAAAGCCTTTCCTGTCAGATAAGAATTCGTTTCGGTCCTTATTAAAACTATGAACCCCGTAAGCGAGCAGAAGGAACTTCTCACCACCAACCGCAAGGCGCTCACGGTCAATCTCGACCAGGCAAAATATGGCACGTTTGCCGAGATCGGCGCGGGCCAGGAAGTCGCGCGCTGGTTTTTCCAAGCCGGTGGGGCGGCCGGCACCGTGGCGAAGACCATTTCCGCTTACGACATGACGTTCAGCGACGCCATCTACGGCAAGGCACCGCGTTATGTCTCGCGCGAACGACTGAGCCTGATGCTCGACCACGAATACGCGTTGTTGAAGGAGCGCCTGGCCACCGCCCGTGGCGCGACCACGACGTTTTTCGTTTTCGCCGACACCGTGTCGGCCATGAGCTTCAAGGGCAACAACGAGTGCCACGGCTGGATCGGCATCCGGTTGCAAACCGAACCATCCGGAGAACCTAGCGACGTCTTCATGCACGTGCGCATGTGGGACAAGGAGAACGTGCTCCAGCAGCAGGCGCTTGGCATCGTCGGCGTGAACCTGATCTACGGTGCTTTTTATCTGCGCGACAATCTGGACGACTTCATTGTGTCGCTCGTCGACGGTGTCGGCACGACGCGCATCGAGGTCGACATGTTAAAATTCTCCGGTCCGGCCTTTCAGCTGGTCGACAACCGGCTGACATCGCTTTTCCTCGTCAAGCACGGTCTCACTAACGCCGTCATGTACGGTCCCGGCGGCGAGGTGCTCCAGCCATCCGAAGTGCTCTATAAAAAGGCGATCATGGTGGAGCGCGGCAGCTTCCGCCCGGTGACCCATGTCAACGTCGACATGATCAACTGCGCCTGCGCGCAGTTCGTCCAAGAACCACTCGCCAAAGGCAAAGACCTTGTCGTGTTGATGGAAATCACGATGAACAACCTGCTCGCCGCGGGTGAACTCGACGCCGCCGATTTCCTGGCGCGGGTCGATCTGCTCGGCGACATCGGCTTCACCGTGCTCATCTCCAACTACTCCGAGTACTACCGGCTCACCACGTATTTCCGCCGTTACACGAAGGAGATGATCGGCGTGGCGATGGGCATCAACAACCTGCTCGAGGTCTTCAACGAAAAATACTACGAGCACCTCGAAGGCGGCATTCTGGAATCGTTCGGGCGGATGTTCAGGCACGCGGTGAAACTCTACGTTTATCCCATGCAAAAACGAGCCTTCGAGCGTTACCTCGAAGAAGGAAAATCCGCCGCTCCCCTGCCGGTGCCCACCACCGGTCCCGTCTTCAACCCGCACGTCCTGATCACCGCGAAGAATCTCCAAGTTCCGGAAAACCTGCGCAACCTCTACCTGCACCTGCTCGAGAACCACTATATCGACTGCGTCACGGGCTATAACGAAGAGATCCTCGACATTTTTTCGCGCGATGTGCTCCAACGCATCAAGACGGGTGACAGTTCTTGGGAGCGCATGGTCCCCTCCGAAGTCGCCACCGCGATCAAGAAACGAAAACTCTTCGGGTACGGAGCGGCCATCGCCACCGCGAAGTGACGTACGTGCCGTGGCGGAATACGGAAAACCCTTCGCGTTTTTGCTCTTCCGTGCTTCCACGATCAAGCGTCTGCCTGCCTCGGCGGTAAGCTAACCCGGCGGAGCCCGAACCAAAGCAGCGAGGATTGAGTAGCGAGAAGCGAGCAGGACGGAACTCCGAGCTTCCGCAGGCATCGTCGCAAACGTTATCGTTGTCCACAAATGAGGGACTAAGCTCAAGCGCGGGATAAGGTCATCTGTGCCAAGGTGAGATGGAACGTTGGAATTTGCAGGAAAACGGCCGCTGGCTTTTTTCGTTGCCCGGCGGGCCTTGCGCTCAACGATGCCGCCAACGTGATTCCCGACTCCGATTATCGCATCAAGCTGCCGGTCTTTGAAGGCCCGCTCGATCTGCTGCTCTTCCTCATCCGGAAGAACGAAATCGATATTTACGACATCCCGATTGTAATCGTCACGCACCAGTACATCGAGACGTTGAAGTCGATGCAGCAGCTCGACCTGGAGATAGCAGGCGATTTTTTTGTGATGGCGGCGACACTGATGGAAATCAAAAGCCGCATGCTCCTCCCCAAAGGCCAGCACGCCATCGATCCCAACGCCGAGGACGACGATGCCATGGATCCGCGCTGGGAACTCGTGCATCAACTTCTTCAATACAAGAAATTCAAGGAGGCCGCGCGCGAACTCGACGACCTGGCGACCTTCCAGCGAGACATGCTGGCGCGCTACGTTTCCACCCTGGCGGTTACCGAATCGGACCGGCCGCTGCGCAGCGGCGACCGCATCGAACTTTGGAATGCGTTTAACAGCGTGCTCCGCCGCCTCGCCGAAAAACTCGTGGTCGGAGAAATCAAGGACGAGCAGATCACCGTCGCCGATCAGATGGAGAAGCTGCTCAAGCGCGTGCAGACGGAAAAGTCGTTCGTATTTTCCCACCTCTTCGAGGGCAAGATCACGCTGCGCATGCTCGTGGCAACTTTCCTCGCCGTGCTGGAACTCACGCGGTTGCGAAAATTGCGCGTCCGCCAGGACGAGGCCTTCACCGATATCATTTGCACCGCCGTGGAGGAAAACGCGCTTGAAACGCCCATCACCACCGACACCGTTACCGCGTGAGCAAAAAGCCGACCAAACCAAAAGCTAAGGGCAAAAATAGCGCCGCTCTGGTCGGTCTCGGACTCGACAATAAAGACGGCCATAAACGCATCACGACTGGCGAGCAGTTCGCCATCGTCGGCGGCTCCGAGGAAACGCACGGGCGCATGACCGAGACCGTCGTAAAAACCTTCGAAGAGTTAAAGCACCGCCGCAAACACCTCGCCGAGGTGGAGCCCAAAGAACTTGCCGAGATTATCCATAAATCCACGCCTCGGTAACAGAACCTTTCACCTTGCGGAGTTGAGTCCGCGACAAATCCGACTTCGTTCCCTACCTCAATACCTACCATGTCCGCCAACATCATCACGCTCTCCACCGTCTCGTTCAAACCTGCCATCAGCACCGCCACGCCCGTCCTCGTCGACTTTTGGGCTCCTTGGTGCGGGCCCTGCAAAGCGATCGCTCCAATCCTCGAAGAGCTCGCGGTCGAGCTCGCGGGCAAAGTCCAGATCGCCAAGCTGAATGTTGACGAAAACGACGGCGTCTCCGCCGAATACGGAGTGCGTGCGATTCCGACGATGCTGCTCTTCAAAGGCGGCGTGCTCGTCGACCAATACGTTGGCATGATGCCGAAGGCCACGTTGAAGGAAAAGATCCTCGCCAAGATCGCCTGACCCGCGAGCCACACGGTTTCTCCCTCTTTCCCAAGGCGCCACTACCGGCGCCTTTTTTGTGTCCACGCTCAGCGCTGAATGCGCGACGCGCTCCCTGCGCTCAAGCACTTCAAACAATATCGTGATCGTGAATCCGCTGACACCGGGCGTCGACTGATTTACTCCGGGTAGGTTGCGAGCTTGTCTCGCAACGTGGCGCGACGAGCGCGCCACCTACAACGTTACCTCGGTCCTTCATCCAGAAATTCAGGCCAAAAGGGAAAATCCCCCTGCGGTGAAACCCTCAATCTCTGGGGGAAAGAGCCGATATTGAGCTGGTGGCCCCTACTCTCGCGCAGCAAACCATCAATCGTGTCGCCGCCGGCTTGGAAGCAGGCGAGGCTGCCGGGCTCTCCGAAATCGTTGAACTCATTCAACAACTTGCCGGCCACGCACTCGACACTTCCGTCCAGGAACTCGCTGCGTTGATCGGAAAAGATCTCGTAGTGACCGCCAAGGTTATCACCGCCGCCAACACGATGGGCTATAATCCGACCGGCGTTGAAGTCGCGTCGATCACGCAGGCCATCCATGTAATCGGCTTCAACAAAATCCGCCAGCTTGCCATCTCGCTGCTGCTAATCGAAAACGCCGAACGCACGCTTAATCCCGCCGAAAAACGCGAGATCGCCGCTCTCGCACTCTGCAGTGGACTCATGGCTGAAAGCGTCATGGAGAAACACGGCACCAATTCCCCCGAGCACGCCTTTATCTGCGCCTCGCTGCGCAACTACGGACGCATTCTCATGACAACGTTCATGATCGAGGACTACCGCCGTGCCCGCGCCCTCGCGATGCAGGACGGCGCATCCGAGGACGAAGCTTTTAACCAGGTCTTCGGCCTAACACCGCTTGAACTCGGTTATCATTTGCTCGAAAGCGCCCATCTGCCGGAGCCCATATTGAAATCGCTGCGCGCGTTGCCTCCCGACGCCGTGCGCAAAGCCTCACAGCAGCCCGATGTCGAGATTCTCCTGCTGGCCGATCTTTCGGTGAAACTCTGCGAACTCGCCCTGCGCACCGATCTCAATGCGGAGGAATTCGAAAAAAGCGCCCGCTCACTCTCTTCCAAAGCGGGTCGGGCCTTCGGCCTCGACGTCGACGGTTTGCTCGGCGCGTTGAGTGACACTGGAACGCAGCTCACCGCTTTTGCGTCGGCCTTCGGCCTGAGTACGCTCACGAGCAGCTTGAGCCCGCGATTGCGCGCCCGCGTCGACCGCAAAGATCCGGCAGGTTATGCGGAGTTCACCCGCTTGCAACTCGAGCAGACAGCCGAACCCACGGACTCAGCTGCTGAAGCCGTCCTAAATGGAGCACCTGCCTCCGAGACGGTCCCAGCAAAAGCCAGCGACGTTGCCGCACCAGTCCAGCGGCCGAAAGAGCCGATCTCGTCACCACCGATTGCCGCAAAATCCGTTGAGGCGCCGCCCACGGCACCAAAAGACGAGCCCTCTGCCACCGGTGAAGTCATTTTCCAGCGCGCGTTCGACGCCGGCATCGACCAGCTGGCCAGCCTGCTCGATGAGCAACCGGTCGACATGAACAAAGTTTTCCGCGTCGTGCTGCAGGCTGCGTTGCAGGGATTTTCCGCCAACGAAGGCATGCTATTCGTGCGCGATCGCGCCAGTCTGCCCTACTCTGCGCAACTCGGACAAGGCACGCTTTACGACTCAATCCGCCGCCAGCCCCTCGTGCGCGAGAGCGACCGCAATGTCTGCGGCATTTGCCTGCAACGTCTCGAAGATGTTTTTATCAACGATGCGAGCGACGCCAAAATCCTCATCCATCTTCCGCCCTGGCTGAAAGCGAGCAAACTGGCGTCGTTCGTCCTCCTGCCGATTCATGAAGGCCGTCGTCCCTTCGCCCTGCTACTGGCTGGCTGGCCCGAGAAAAAAACCATCGGTTTCACCGTAAGTCAGATCCGCCAGGTCCGCTCCATGCTAAAACTTGTCGGCACCGCCAACCGGCTGGCGGGGGTGTAGCTAGAGCGTTTCAAACAATACCGTGGCCACTGATTCCGGTGGCAGGGCGCAATCTTGTTGCGCCCGGATTGAGGCTTAACCCCGAAAGGACGCAGCAAGTCTGTGCTTGGGTAGTCTGATCCTATCCGCGTAGGTTGCGAGCTTGTCTCGCAACGTGGCGCGACGAGCGCGCCACCTACGAAATCAACCCGGTTTTCACGCTGGGATGTCGGCTACAGGTTTATTTAATTCGCTCTAAACCAGCAATCCAGCGCTCAGCAAAATCGCGTACAACGCCAGCAACTTTCCTGTATCGCCAAGCAGCGCGATGAGCTCGGCCGGTGTATCCGCCGCGGCAAGACGCCTGGCATGGCGCAGTGCCATCGGCAAAAGCACCACCGGCAACAGCACGAGCGGCGCGTAACCACGCAGTAGCAGATGAACGGGAATCGTCAGCGCAACAAAGAGTGAGACGCCAAACTGGATGCGCGCAAACCGCCGCCCGAAACGCACAACCAGCGTGCGTTTGCCCGCGCCCCGGTCGGTTTCCACGTCGCGATAATTGTTCACCACGAGAATATTGGTCGCCAGCAAACCCACGCCGACGGCGCAAATGACCGCGGTAACGCTTACCTCGCCCGCCTGGACGAAGTAAGTGGTGCAAACTGCAACCAATCCAAAAAAAATAAAAACAAATACATCGCCGAGGCCATTGTACCCGAGCGGATACGGCCCGCCCGTGTAAGCTATACCGCATACAATACTGGCGACACCGATTACCAGCAGCGGCCAGCCACCAAATTTGAGCAGTGTGATCCCAACCACAAAAGCCAGCGCAAACACCGCCATCATGGCCGATTTCATCACCTCGGGGGCCACCAGTCCTGCCGCCACCGCGCGACGCGGGCCAACCCGCTCAGCTGTATCTGCGCCTTTGATATAGTCGAAGTAGTCGTTGGCGAAATTGGTGCCGATCTGCACCAACAACGCAAAAACCAGGCAAGCCAGCGCCGCTGGCCAGACCAGCGCGTGATCGTGCCACGCCAACGCGGTGCCCACGAGCACGGGCGCAACCGCCGCAGGCAACGTGCGCGGGCGGGAGGCGGCGAGCCAAACGTTAAAAAAAGAGCCTGGCGGTGCTTGCATCACGCTGTTCTCCATAGAACGCAGCCGGTTTACAAGCATCGCGGCAGCGACAGGTCATTGTTACAGTGAACCTAGGATGTGGGGGGCCCTAGTTGCGGAAAAGCCTTGTTCGCTCATCCATCCTGACTTTCCTCAACCAACACAACATGATCTATCTTCTCGGAGGTTCCGGTTACGTCGGCCAAGCGTACCAGGCGCTGCTCACACAAAAGGGTATTCCCTTTCGCAATCTACGCCGCGCGGAACTCGACTACACGAACGTCGCGATCCTCACTGCCGCGCTCAAGCAGGATAAACCCGAGTTCCTGATCAACTCCGCCGGCTACACCGGAAAACCCAACGTCGACGCCTGCGAGCTCCACAAAGACGAATGCCTTTTCGGCAACGCCGTGTTTCCCGGCATCGTCGCCCGGGCTTGCGCCGAAGCGGGCGTTCCCTGGGGTCACGTTTCCTCGGGCTGCATTTTCACCGGAGCCCGCGCCGACGGCACAGGCTTCACCGAGGATGACGCGCCCAATTTCACTTTCCGCCAGAACAATTGCTCATTTTATAGCGGCACCAAAGCTCTCGGTGAGGAGGTTCTGGCCAATGCGACCAACTGCTACATCTGGCGCCTCCGCATCCCCTTCGACAACGTCGACAACCCGCGCAACTACCTTACGAAGTTGATGCGCTATGCCAAACTACTCGAAGCCGCCAATTCGATTTCACAGTTGCACGAATTCGTCGCCGCCACCTTCGCCTGCCGGGAAAAACGCATTCCGTTCGGCAAATACAACATCACCAACCCCGGCCACGTAACGACCCGCGAAGTCGTCGCCATGATCGAGAAGAGCGGCGTGCATCCGAAGAAGTATGAATTTTTCCCCAGCGAGGAAGACTTCATGAAAATAGCCGCGAAGACCCCGCGTTCAAACTGCGTGATGTCCTCCGCCAAACTCGCGAAGGCCGGCATCCAGATGACCGAAGTCCACGCCTCCATCGAGCAGGCACTCAACAACTGGAAGAAAATTTGAACTTCGAAGAAGCAAAGAAACGAAGGGTTGCCGCAGACGCAGAGGGCATTGCCGCTCAAATTGTCGATGCCGCTATTCTTGTTCACCGCGAGCTCGGCCCTGGGCTTCTCGAAAGCGTTTATCATACCTGTCTCAAGTATGAACTTGAATCTCGCAATCTCTCCGTGCGGTCAGAAATCGAAATCCCGGTGCGCTTCAAAGATGTGTGCTTAGAATGCGGGTTTCGCGCCGACCTTATCGTCGGCAATAAAATCCTTATCGAACTCAAAGCCGTCGAGGAACTACTTCCAATCCACAAAGCTCAACTGATCACCTACCTAAAGCTCACGCGCCTCGACCTCGGTTTCCTGATCAACTTCAATGTTCCGCTTCTTAAAGACGGCCTTCACCGGTTCGTCCACCCCAACCTCCTCCGCTCCGCACCTTAATTTCTTCCCTTCTTCGTAGTTCAAATTCCTTACCCTCTCCTTATGAACTTACTCGTCACCGGCGGCTGCGGTTTTATCGGCTCCAATTTCATTCGCCAACGCCTCACCGAGACCAATTCGCCGCTGACGAAACTCGTCAACCTCGACGCCCTCACTTACGCCGGCAATCCGGCCAACCTCGCCGACCTCGCCAGCGACAAGCGCTATGTTTTCGCCCACGGTGACATCGGCGACACCACGCTCGTCGCCCGCCTGCTGGCCGAGCACCAGATCGACGCCGTGGTGAATTTTGCCGCCGAATCGCACGTCGACCGTTCGATCGATTCCCCCGAACCTTTCGTCCAAACCAACGTCGTTGGCACACTCCGCCTGCTCAACGCCACCCGTCTTTACTGGTCGAAATTAGCCGAACCAAAGAAAAGCGCCTTCCGCCTTCTCCATGTTTCCACCGACGAGGTTTACGGCACGCTTTCACTCACTGATCCCGCGTTCACGGAAGACACGCCTTTCGCGCCCAACAGTCCGTATGCCGCATCCAAGGCCGCGAGCGACCATCTTGTGCGCGCCTACCAGCATACCTACAAGCTGCCGACGCTCACAACCAACTGCTCGAACAACTACGGCCCGTACCATTTCCCGGAGAAACTCATTCCTCTCATCATCCTCAACGCTCTCGAGGGCAAACCACTTCCCGTTTATGGCGATGGCATGCAAATCCGCGACTGGCTCTTCGTCGAGGATCACGCAGCCGCGATCTGGCTCGTGCTAAAAAATGGTCGTACCGCTGAAACCTACAACATTGGCGGCCTTAACGAAAAACCGAACATCGATATCGTAAAAACGATCTGTGCACTCCTGGACAAAAAAGCTCCACGAACCGACGGCAAAGCCTACGCCACCCAGATCACGTACGTCACCGACCGCCCCGGCCACGATCGCCGCTACGCGATCGACTGCACCAAACTTCAACGCGAACTAGGCTGGACGCCCAAAGAAAGCTTCGCCACCGGCATCGAAAAAACCGTCGACTGGTACCTGAAGAACAAATCCTGGGCCGCGGAAATCACCTCCCAAAAATACGCTCGCGAAAGGCTTGGAATGAAAGGGTGATGGGTTATAGGTCATTGGTTATGGGCTCAGAAGGCTTCCGTGATCTTAAAGTCTGGCAAAAAGGTAAGAATTTGGCCGTAGCCATCTACCGACTTACGTCCAACAGCCCATTGGCCAAAGATTTTGGACTCCGCGATCAGCTCCGCCGCGCAGCAGTTAGCATCCCCTCGAACATCGCCGAGGGCGACGAACGAGATACAAACCGTGACTCAATACGTTTTCTCTACATAGCCAAAGGTTCGCTCGCAGAAGTACGCACACAGCTAGAGATTGCCCGTGAAGTAGGTCTATTACTGCAATCCGATCATGAACCGATCGAAAAAGAATGCGCCGAGATCGGACGCATGCTCGGAGCCCTAATCAAAGCACGCTCCCAAGACTTGTAACAGTATCCCATCACCCATGACCTCTCACCCACTACCCACCCGCCGCGGCATCATCCTCGCTGGCGGTTCCGGCACCAGGCTTTACCCACTCACTATCGCCGTCTCCAAGCAGCTCATGCCGGTT
>Ga0302294_10000148_pt1 | contig 21857 bp, 19 predicted proteins | sample III_Fen_N2_3_FD_194550 | JGI IMG/M metagenome (GOLD analysis project Ga0302294, IMG submission 194550) | Peat permafrost microbial communities from Stordalen Mire near Abisko, Sweden - III_Fen_N2_3 | ecosystem: Environmental > Terrestrial > Soil > Wetlands > Permafrost | place: Sweden: Abisko...
GCCTGCAACTGGCGGAGACGCGCCTCGTATTCGCGGAGATTGGTTTCCTGTTCGCGCAACAAATCCAGATCCTCGTGCCAACGCCGACGCTCCTGCGCGATCTGCGTGGCCTCGTGCTGCTGGCGCGCCGCCTCCTCGCGTTGACGCGATTCATCGGTCAGTAATTTTGCCCGCAACGCATCCAGCTCGGCTTTTTCCTGCGCCAGCTCGTCAGCGGTCTTTCCACCCGGTGCCACGATCTTTGCCGACTCGGCCAGACGTTTACGCTCCTCTTCCAGCGTACTGCGTTCGCGGTCGAGTTCGGACCGAACTTCAACCAATGCGCGCGCCTTCTGATCGATAATTGCCTGCGCGGCTGCCGCCATCTCGCGCTGCGTACGCAGTTCCTTGAATTCAGTCTGCATGCGTGCCGCATCCGCATTCTGGGTGAGGAACGTTTTCATCTCCGCCTCCAGTGCGGCTTTTTCATGAGCGAGCCGCTCAACCCTGCCCTCGAGCACTGCGCGCTCTTTGGCGCCCTTCAACACTTCCTGGCGGATTTCGGGCGTATTGAATGGATCGGCACTCTGGCCGATTTCCGGATTGCCCAGCACCTGCAGCACGGCTTCGGCCTCGGCCAGCTCGGTCGTCGAAAGCGATTCGCCATCAGCCGCTGGCGGCTGGTTCGGCCTGAGCAGATTGTTCACGCGCCGCAGCAGCGGCCGCAGGTCGTTTGAGGTCGGCAACACGTCGCTCAGTCCCATGCGGATACCTTTGACGATGATCGGCAGTTCGAGCTGTGGCACGACCATCACGACCGGCACGGTCGGCTGAACCTTTTTCAAGGCCTCGACAAAATCAAAACTGGCGGTACCGGTCAGATAGGCATCAACCAGGGCAAGATCGAACCACTCAACCCGCCCTGTTTCCAAGGCCGGTTCGCCTTCGGTGAAAGACCGCAAATCGTAGCCCGCGTCGGCCAGCAACAAAACCAGGCGGCGCTTCATTTTTGCGTCGCCGTGCACGATCAGAATTTTCTTCACCAGATTCATTTTTTTGGGCCCTATTTTTGTTGAACTTAAGCTACCGGAACACGTTCACTTCGCCACGTCATTGCGCTCAGCTTCCCGGGATTTACCCGTTCTTTACTGCAAGAAATGCCAGCTCGTGGCGTTTTCAATCGGACTTCACTTCTTTTTCACCGAGTCCTTTTTGCACACGTCATTTTGCGGGTAAAAACGTAGACAGACGTCTTGAACCGACGCGGCACACCGGCAGGCTCACGCCATGACTTCCCATCCCCAAGTTGTCGTCGTTGGCAGTTACGTGCAGGACCTCACCTGGCAGTGTCAGAGCTTTCCGCAACCAGGTGAAACGACTGTTGGCGTTTTTAAGACAGGCCCCGGAGGCAAGGGCTCTAACCAGGCCATAGCGGCCGGTCGTGCCGGAGTGGATACACTTTTTGTCGGTGCGGTGGGCCGCGATGCCTTTGCCGCTGAAGCAAAGGCGTTTTACCGCGCGGAAAAAATCGCCTGCAAGCTCGCGGTCAAACCCGCTTGCGCCACGGGAACCGCGGCGATCCTCGTCAGCGCCACCGGCCAGAACGAAATCGTCGTCGCACTCGGCGCCAGCGACAACTTGAAGAAAGCCGATATTCCGGCTAGGGCGCTCAAACACGCCCGGGTCGTCGTCTCGCAACTTGAGTCCAACCTGGCCACCGCAGCGTACGTGCTAAAGACAGCCCGCAAAGCCGGAGTCACCACCGTGCTTAACCCCGCGCCGATGCGGCCGGGCTTCGAACGGGGTTTGCTCGCGCACGTCGACATTTTAATTCCCAATGAAACTGAGTTTGCTGCCCTCGTGAATCTCCTCCCGCAAACCAGCCAGGCCGGCTTTACCGGGGAAGCCTTGAACGCGCTGTCGGACGACGAGCTCCACGCACTCTGCCGAAAAATCGGTGTGCCGGTCGTGATCGTGACACTTGGCGCCCGCGGCTGCTTTGTCTCGCAACCCCAGAGCCACACCTTCATTCCGGCCCATACCGGTATCAAGGTTGTCGATACAACAGGCGCCGGCGACGCCTTTGTCGGAGGGTTTGCCGCCGGGCTGGTGAAATTTGACGGCGATATTGTGCGGTCAGCCTGGTTCGGCACTGCGGTCGCCGCGCTTTCAATCAGCAAATTCGGCACCGCTCCCGCCATGCCACGCGCACCGGAAATCGCGCGTTTCCTCAAGGCACGATCATAGCTGCCTATATCGGTAGCCGCGCCCATTAAGGCGCGGCGAACCCCACGGGACAGTGCTAGCCCGAAACGCGCTTTCGGCTTCCCGGAAGATTGCACCGGGCGCTGAAGCCCGCCAGCGTCATCCCATGACACTTTCTCCCGCCCAACTCGCCGCCACGATGGACTCGACGAACCTGCGGCTCGACGCCACTGCTTCTGACATCGAGAGCCTTTGCGTGGAGGCCGCAGCCGAACGGTTCGCCTGCGTGATGATTTATCCTGCGAGCGTTCCTCTGGCCGCTCGCGTGCTCGCCGGCACCGGCATGCGCATCGGTACTGTGATTGGTTTTCCCAGCGGACGTTTTGCCACAGTCGCCAAAGCGGCGGAGATCGAAGCAGCTGGGGCCGCCGGAGCGCATGAAGTCGACATCGTCATGAACTACGCCGCACTGCGCGAAGGCGAACGAGCCGCCGTATCCGCGGAAGTCCTACAGCTCGCGACGCTGGCGCACAAACTCGGGCTGCTCATCAAGGTGATTGTTGAAACCTGTTTCCTGCCCGAGGCCTGCTTGTTGCCTGCGCTGCAAATCTGCGAAGATGCCGGTGCTGATTTTATCAAGACCTCCACCGGCTTCGGCTCGGCCGGGGCCAAGCCCGCGCATCTGGCGCTCTGGGCGGCACATCGTCGCGGTTCGATCCAGTTGAAAGCCGCCGGAGGCATAAAAACCCTCGCTGATGCACAGGCTTTGCTCGCAGCCGGAGCCGCCCGCCTGGGCACGTCAAATGCCGCGGCGATCGTGGCCGAAGCTCGCGGTAAAACTCCGGCCGCGCCCACCCGTGGTGCGTATTGAATTTCTCCGTCCGCGGTTCATGACGCTCCAGCGATGCAGCGGCCTTGATTGCGCTCGACTGGTTCTGGTCGCGACCGCGCTGCTCGTTTCGGCCTGCGGAAGAAAACCACCGCCAGCTCCCGTGCCGGCGGGTCGAATCGTCCATGCTGCCGCCACCGAAACCAGTGGGCTGGCCGCCTCTCACCGCACGAGCGACCTGCTCTGGATTCATAACGACAGCGCCGGCCAGCCGGTCCTGTACGCCATCGGCACCGACGGCCGGCTGCGCGGCACCGTTCGCGTGGCCGGGGTAAAAAACAACGACTGGGAGGACATCGTCTCCTTCGAACTCGACGGGCGTCCGTGGCTGTTGATCGCCGATACCGGCGACAACAAAGGTGTCCGCAAAGACTGCGAGCTCTACGTGATTGCCGAGCCCGATCCGGCCGCACTTTCGACCGATCATGAACTCACCGCAGCCGTGGCCTGGCGGCTGCCCGTGGTGTATCCAGATAGTTCACACGATTGTGAGGCCGTGGCAGTCGACCCAGGGGAAGAAACGGTTTTCCTGCTCACAAAACGCACCCAGCCGCCCAGGCTTTATACGCTGCCACTACGTCTGCCATCAGATGGCCGGATGCCCGGGGCGAACCTAGTGACACACCTAACCAGCATTCCGCAGCCCGATGGTGAACAAAAGTTACTACCCGTCCCCACCGGCCGTTTTCGGGCATTCCCCACTGCGATGGATATCGCGCCTGACCGCCGGGGTGCCGCGGTTCTGACCCATGGCGATGTCTTATTTTTTCGCCGCCGGCCCGGTGAAAGCTGGCGTGAAACCTTTGGCCGGCAGCCGGAGGTGCTCGCACCGCACGGACTGCCACAGGCCGAAGCCTTGTGTTTTTCCCGCGATGGCCGCGACCTGTATGTCACAGGCGAGCAGAAATCACAGCTGCTGCTTCGCTATAAAGTACCGGAAATAACCAGCCCGTAGATCCTAAATATGCGACCCCGCCACCGCGAGTCGGACGGTTTACCACATGTCGGCCGATTTATTGATGTCGAACACCACAGTGACGGTAGTCCGGACGTCGACCTTCTCGCCGTTCTTTAGCGGCGGCTGGTAGCGCCAGCGCAGGACGCCGGTGGCAGCCGCCCAGCCAAAGTCTTCGTGCGTCGCAGAAATTATGCGCGGAAAAAGAGGCCGGCCGTTGCGATCGATCACAATTTCAATCTCGGCCTGCCCAGAAGCACTGTCACTCCGTTGAGCCCAAGGATAAGCCGGCCGTGGCTGGCGGATTGGTTGTAGCGGTTTGTCCAGTTGATCGACCGAAAGAATTGCCGGTTTTGGCTGCCGGAGGGCCGCAAGAATTCCCTGCGCCACCGCATCGAGCTTCGGTTGCGCCGGGAAATCAAATCTCTCCTTGAGCGAAGACATCAAAGCGCGGCCATTGAGTCGGGGAGGACTGAATTCAACCGCTTCGATATCGGCCATGAATGCGTTTGCGAAAGCGGCATCCGTCGCCGACACCGTGTTAAGCAGCATCGCCCGCCCGGAATAATCGACCGTGAAACTGATTTCAGCCGAACCCGCACGACCAGCGATCAACGCATCATAGGGGACAACCGGATTATAAGGCCGGGAAGCCTCCGCTTTCCTTCCCTGGGCGGCTCCAGCTCCCTCCTGCGCTCTCGCTGACGCGAGCCCAAATGCGAGGCCCAGCGAAAGCATTATCACACAAGTCATGAATCGGCTCCGAAAGCAGCGCGTGGCGCTTCCGGCCGTTTGATCATTAGAGGCGTGAATCAAATTTGCCATGAGTCCTAAACTTCTCCGAGGCGAAAAAAAAGGCAAGGCTGGCAATTGCCAGCCTTGCCCCACCACCGAGACAACTGAACAGAAAAAACCTTAATCCGCAGCCGCAAGTTTGCGGGCGTCAAATAACACCGGAACCGTCATGCGGGCGTCAACTTTCTGACCATTTTTGGTGGGCGGTTGAAAACGCCATTGCGCCACCGCCGTGGCGGCTGCCCAGCCGAAATCTTCCTGCGTGGCAGAAATAATCCGCGGGAAAAGCACCTTGCCCTCGCTGGTGACGACAAATTCGATTTCTGCCTGACCGGTTAACCCATCGTCCTTCAAAGCGCGCGGGTAGACGGGTGAATCTTGATTGATCGCCTTCGGCCGCTGATCGAGCTCCGCGACAGTACAGATGGCGGGCTGCGACTTGCGCAATTCGGCCAGCACACGGCGGGCGTCTGCACCCAGAGCGGCTTCGCCTTCAAATGTAAAACGCTGGCTCGAAGGTGTCATGATCACACGCTTGCCCTTTTTCGCAGGCGTGAACTCGTTGGCCTCAATCATCGCCACGGCGGCCCGGGCAAAAGCTGGATCGCTTGCACCAGACGGGTTGGTAAACAGGGGCCTGCCAGCATAATCGATCACAAAACTCGCTTCCGCCCAGCCCGGCTTCCCACTGAGAAGCATCTCGTAGGGATACACTAAATTGATCGCTCGCCTGGCTTGGGTTGCGCTCGGGTCAGCCCAAACGTTGGTCGTCAGCGCAATGCTCAAAAGCGCAAGTGCGCCGATACGGCAATTGAAGATACTGGATGAGTTCATGTTGGTTGGGTGGCGGATTCACTCACAATTTTTGCGGGTGAGTCACGCCTGACATGCAATTCGGCTTGCGGCTCAAAAAGTTTCAGGCTTTGACAAAATTTTAGAACAGGAAAACCCCTCAGCCGTAAACCCTAAACACCTCAATAACCCCAATTTTCCAAATTTTTAGCCGGCTAAAACTTGTGCTGACTTTTCGAATACACGCTCCACCGTCAGCCCTTTCATGCAGCGGATGTCGTGCGGGCAGCCGGACTGCCAGTGCAACCGCGGATGCCGGTGGTGACAGCCGAGACAGGGTACATCAGCGGCAAGACCGATCGCATTTTCGCGCGGCGGCAGGCGCAGGCTCGTAGACGTCGGTCCGAAAACACCAACCACCGGCAAACCAGAGGCCACAGCCGCGTGAATCATCCCCGAATCGATCCCCACCAGCAGGCGGCAACGAGCGACGATCTGCATCGTCTCCATCAGAGTATAAATATCGCGGCAATCCTCGGCGCCTTTAACCGGCGGTTCCTTGCGTTCGCCCTCTCGAAAATGGCGGCTCGCACCGATGTGCAAGACGCGGCAACCCAGGCGTGCCTGCAACCGAGCCACGAGCTCCGCCCAATATTCCCGCGGCCATTCGCGGACCGCCCAAGTAGGGCCGGTGTGAATACAAACCGTAGGCCGCCCACCGGAGATAGAGAACAATGCATTTACTTTTTCTGACACGGGGCCGGTGTCCAGTTTCGGCCAGGGCAAACCGGCAGCCAGGCCGAACGCGGTTGAAAATTCATCGGCCAAATAATTTTTGGAGCTGGCGCCTGGTTCTTCATCGGGATAGCGAAAGCGATAAACGGTGTGCCGGCGGGACGCTGCAGCGACGAGGTCACTGCACTTTATACCGAGCACGCGGTCGAACCGGCCCAGCATGGCCGGCAGACTGATAAACGCCGGGTGGGTGCAATAGATTTTGTAGGCATCCCGGTGCCGGTCGGCCAGCGCCGCCGCCGCCGGCAAGGTACATAATATATCGCCAATCCCGCCGTCGCGGAAAAACAAAACCACCGGCCGTCGTCTCACCAAGCGCACGCCGTCAAAATATCGCGCGAGCGCAAAGGCGTAGAGCTTTTGGGCGGCTGGTGACATGGTTCAGTCGGACAATCGACCCGACATCGCCCGTTCTGCCCCTTGCCGACCAGCGCGGGAGTGCATTTTCTTTTTCCTGCTGCGGTTACTTCTTCTTACGGCTTTCGCCTTCACCGCCGCCGCTTTTCTTTTCACCACCGGAGTTGAGGGTCATTCCCGCAAGCACGCCGACTGCGAACATGCCGAAGAACAACAGCGCTGCCGGCTGCGAGATTTTCTTCTCCAGCAGAAGCGGAAAATAAAAATCCACGCGATGTGTGTTTTCCATGCCCACGTAGAGCACAACAAACAACAACAGGAGAAAAATAATGGCACGGAAGAGTGTCTTGGCGTTCATGGCCGCACCGTTTCACGGAGGTCCGGGCAGCGCAAAGAAAAAAACGCGTCGTGTTGTTTTGCCTTTGTCGGGCTGGTGTGTGTGCTCGCCGCATGTTGACGAAGGCTGAGATCAACCGGCTGCGCTCGTTGCGCGATAAAAAGCATCGCGATGAAGCCGGGCGCTTCGTCATCGAGGGGGAGAAGGTTGTGGCCGAACTGCTCGCCGCGCCTCATCCCCTGCTCGAACTTTACGCCACGCCGGCCTGGACCGCTCCCACGTTCTCGCCCACAGCCAAACCTCCAGCCATCCACAACGTTTCCGTGGACGAAATGGCGCGGATCAGCCATTTTCCGACGCCCTCCACCGTCTTTGCCGTGGGACAAATCGCGCGCGCGGTGCTCGACCCTTCGTCGCTCAACCATGGTTTCACCCTGCTGCTCGACGGCATTCAGGACGCTGGCAATCTCGGCACGTTGTTGCGCATCGCCGACTGGTTTGCCTTTGACCGGGTGGTTGCGTCGAGCGACAGCGTCGACGTTTTCAACCAGAAGGTGATCAACGCCAGCATGGGCTCGTTTAGCCGGGTAAAGTTCTTCACCGCCGACCCAACCCTCGCGCTGGCCCAAGTCACCGCGCCCGTCCTCGGCTGCGATCTGGCCGGTGACGACGTGCATGGGCTTCCGCCATTTCGTGACGCCGTTGTAGCCATCGGCAGCGAAGGTCGCGGGCTTTCACCTGAGGTGCGTCAACGCGTGAGCCGGTTCATCACCATTCCTCGGCATGGCGCCGCTGAATCGCTCAACGCCGCCGTCGCCGCCGCCATCGTCTGCGACAATCTCCGCCGAGGTTCAGGCCACAACCAAACACAGCCCTAATGCCTGGACGCCATTGGCTGGCATCACCGCGCGGCACGCCTGTTCAATTGCAATTTTCCGCGCTCCGCCAAAACTACTCAGTCCCATGAAAAAATACATCGTCGAATTCATCGGCACCTTCTTCCTCGTGTTCACGGTCGGCATGTCCGTCCGCAGCGGCGCACCCCTCGCTCCCATCGCAATTGGTTCTGCGCTCATGGTTATGATTTTTGCCGGCGGTCATATTTCCGGCGGTCATTTCAACCCGGCGGTGACGCTCGCCGTCACGCTGCGCGGCAAAGCCGAACCCAAGGACTTGATTCCCTACTGGGTCGCGCAATTCATCGCCGGTACCGTCGCCGCACTGCTCGTCACGTTTATCTTTGCCGGCAAACCCGTCGCGCCCGCGCTGCATGGCACCTTGCCTTCGTTGATCGTGGAATTCCTTTTCACCTTCGCCCTCGCGTGGGTCGTGCTCAACACCGCCACAGCCAAAGGCACCTCGGGCAATTCTTTCTACGGACTCGCAATCGGTTTCACGGTGCTGACGGGCGCCGTGGCGGTTGGCGGGATTTCGGGTGGTGCCTTTAATCCTGCGGTCGGCCTAGGCGTCTTCGTGATGGGCCTCGAAAAGGTCCAGCAATTAGGCGTCTACGTCCTGGCCGATCTTGCCGGTGGTGTCGCCGCCGCCCTCGCCTTCAAATCCCTCAACGGCTCAGAATAATTAGCCCTCTGCTTTCACAAGAAGCCGCGCAGTCATGCGCGGCTTTTTTGCGTTCAAAGCACGGTACTCGATTAGCCCACGTGTCTTGCGACAGAGAAAATATTTAGGGCGGTTTCAGAATAGCTGTAGCCGCTTGATGAGAGGGGATTGATGTAGCCGGCCTCGCCGGGACCGGAGTTCGGAGGGTTCCGGGGTCAGCGACCCCGGCTACACCGGAATTCAACCAGCACCAAGGTGGAGATGCTGGATCTATAACCATCCACCTGCGGGATGCAGTACGACCAAAGCGGTGACGGAATCAGCTGTTCACGATACCTGCCCCACCTCAGTCCCTTTGCGATTCTTGGCGTTCTTGTGTTCAAACCGATCGAAAGCCGAACCATTTAACACCAAGAACGCACCGGAATAGTATGATTGCGCTTACAACCCAAGCTGCTGCCTGACCACGTGCGCCAGTTTCCAGCCGAGCAAATAGTCGATAGCGACGCATTCATAACCAACTACGATCAACCAGAAAACAATCTGGTAGCCGGCCTTCGCGGTCTTGTGCCGGAAGATGCGCTGCGCCAGAAATGCTCCGGGCCAACCGCCAAGCAATTCGAACAGGTGCAGGGTGGCCTCAGGTGTGCGCCATTCGCCTGACGCAGCTTTGCGTTTGTCGATCCATTGCCCGACAAACGCCGCAGCTGAAACACCGATAACAATCATCACCGCCAAAACGGGCGCAATGACGTCGCGCAGGCGATACAACACGACCCCCGGCGCAACCAGCAAAACCACCAGAAACACACCATGCCCCGGGCGCAGGCCGGGGCGCCCGGCCAGAGCTTGAGTTTTGTTGGCCGCGCGATCGACGGATTTACCGGCGAGCGCCACGATGCAAGCGGCTCGTCGGTTTTGCGGACGCGGCTACCGTTTCAGCCAGCGCTTTTTCGTCGAACAGCGCGGAGTAAATGTACGGGAAACCTTCGAGCTTCTTGCGTTCAATCGGGGTGTTGATGAAGCGCTCGATGGAGCGGGCGTCGCGCACGTTGTCCTCTGTCACAAGTGTGAACGCTTCACCCGTGTTATTCGCGCGTCCGGTACGACCGATACGGTGAACATAGTCCTCGGGATTTTCCGGTACGTCGTAGTTGATGACGTGCGACACGCCGGCGATGTCGAGGCCGCGCGCGGCGATGTCGGTCGCCACGAGTACCTCAAACTTGCCGCTCTTAAATCCTTCCAAGGCATCCACGCGCTCGCGCTGGCTGCGGTCGGAGTGAATCACGCCGACCAGGTGATCTTTTTGCAGGCGGCGCGCGATGCGGTCCGCGCCAAATTTGGTGCGCGAAAAAATCAACACGCTCTTGTACTCGGTGCGATCGAGCAGGGCTTGCAGAAGATCGAATTTTTGCGATTCCACCACGGGATAAAACGCGTGGGCAATCGTCTCGGCGGGCGAACGGCGATGGCCGATCTTAACCTCGACTGGTTCACGCAGGGCCCAACCGGCCAGCGAAGCGAGCTCCGGTGGCATCGTCGCGGTGAAGAACAGCGTTTGTCGCGCCTTCGGACATTTCTGCACGATGCGTTTCACGTCGGGCAGGAAGCCCATGTCGAGCATGCGGTCGACCTCGTCGAGCACGAGGATGTCGATCGTGTCGAGGCGAACGTCGCCCTGTTCCATGTGGTCAAGCAGGCGGCCGGGCGTCGCCGCGAGCACGTCCATGCCGCGGTGCAGGTCGTCACGTTGCTTGCCGTATCCAACGCCGCCATACACGACCGTTACGCGCAGGTCGGTGTACTTGCTGAAATTCTTGAAAGCTTCTTCAACCTGCAGAGCGAGCTCGCGCGTCGGCTCCAGAATGAGGCAGCGCAGTTTCCCGTGGCTGGCCAGCCGTTGGAGAATGGGCAGCGCAAAGGCCGCGGTTTTGCCCGTGCCGGTCTGAGCCGAGCCGATCACATCGCGACCGGCAACCACGAGCGGTATGGCCTGCTGCTGGATGGGCGTGGGCTCTTCGTAGCCCATTTTCTGAACAGCGTAAGCAAGCGCGTCTGAGAGACCGAGCTTGGTGAAAGCGGAATCCATCTTCGGCACATCGGCCGGCGGAACATACGGAGCATGAGAGGAGAGCGCCGGCTCTTCGCGGGGCTGTTGGGAATGGACCGGTTCACCATACGACTGATGACGCGGAGCACCCTGGCCGCCGCGCGAGGAGCTATGGGATCCAGAGCGAGGTCTTCCTCCGGAAAGAGGTCTTCCTCCGGACTGGCCTTGCTGACCCGCACCACGACCGCCTTGTCCACCCTGCCTCGGACCCCGCCCGCCCTGGCCGCCCTGACCCTCGCGGCGCTCGTATTCGGGACGCGGCGCGCGCGGCTTTCGCTCGGGCGGCGTGGCTCCGCGCGGCTGGCTTTGCGCGGGTGTCGGCGCAGGTTTGGTTTTTTCGGGCTTGGGTTCAGCCCCGATGGATTTACGTATTTTAGAGAACAGCTTCCGCAGCATAGTGGTTAAATTTGAGAGGGAGAAGGTCCTCTCGTTGAGCAAGCTTTGCAACCATGGATGTTGGCCGTCCGCCAGACCCGCGAATCGCGCCTTGACATGCATCGGTTTATATGTAACACATGTTATTACTTAAACATGGTTGCCAACTCCAGACTCGCCGTCAGCGTACACGTGCTCGCCTACCTCGCCTTCAAGCAGGGCCAGCCGGTGTCGTCGGCGGAGATCGCGTCCAGCGTCAACACCAACCCGGTCATCATCCGGCGCCTGCTGATCTCGCTGCAACGCGCCCATCTCGTCGGTTCGCACAAGGGCGCGCAGGGCGGCTTTTTCCTGACCAGCTCGCCCGAGAACATCACCTTACGCGAGGTCTACCGCGCCGTCGAGCCGGCCCCCGATTTCGGGATGGCGAGTTTCGACCCCAACACGCGTTGCCCGGTCGGCAACAAAATCACCGCCGTCCTGCAAAAAACTTTCTCAAAGGCTCAGGCGCAGATGGAAGCCGAACTCGCGACGGTCAACATCGCCGACATCCACCGTCAGGTGGCATCGGTCTGCACCGCCAAGCACTAAAAAAATTTCCTCTTTTATGTAACCATTTTGGTTACTTTAAACCTAAACTAAACCAGAAATCAACATGAGTACGCTCCTCCACATCGAAGCCAGTCCCCGCACCGCCCGTTCTCACAGCCGCAAGCTCGGCCTTGAATACGCCGCCACCTGGCAGTCGGCCCACGCCGGCTCGCGCGTCGTCACGCACGACCTCGTCAGCGAGCCGCCACCGTTCGTCTCTGAAGACTGGACGGCCGCTGCCTACAATGACCCGGCAAAACGCAGTGCCGCCGAACGTTCAGCCATCGCCGTTTCCGATCGCTACATCGACGAACTGCTCGCCGCAGACGAGATCCTGATCTCCACGCCGATCTACAACCTCTCCATACCGGCAGCGCTCAAGGCCTGGATTGACCAGATCGTCCGCTTCGGCCGCACATTCAACCGGGGTGCGACTGGTTTCGACGGGCTGGTAAAAGGCAAGAAGGTCACCGTGGTCGTCGCCAGTGGCAGCGATTTTCGCCCCGGCCAGCCCGGCGGCGCCTACAACCACATCGAGCCGTACCTGCGCGCCATCCTGGGCTTTGTCGGCGTAACCGACGTGCGTTTCGTCTACGCACACAGCCTCAACGAGGATGGGCAGCGCGAACGAGCGCTCGCCGAAGCGTCATCCGCGCTTCACCAGTTCGCGACCGCAGCGTAATCTCCCCTGAAGTGCCCAACCAAGCCGGCTCGCCCCACCGCGAGCCGGCCCTCGGATTTCTAAAGACAAACACCAGCGCGGAAAGCACAGGGTGGATCACGGGGGCCAGATAAAGGTGTAATACCATTAGGCTCTATGATTTGGACCGTGGTAGCCGCGACCGCTGGGCGCGCCGCGTTGGTTTCGTCGGGCTCAACAATCCAGTCCAATGCGTGCAGTTGACCGCGCCTTGCGGCTTTGTCACGCTGGCCCGACATCGCATTTTCTATGGCCCGCACATCGACTGCCAGCGACCCGGTAAAGCAATTTTCAGTCTTCACGGAGAACCGCGTCGGCCGTCTCTACGATCTCACCGCGCTCCTGAAAAATCACAACGTCCACGTCATGGCGTGTACGATTCTCGACACGACCGACAGCACCATCATCCGCATGATCGTCGACGATCCGGACAAGGCCCGGGAGCTTTTCGTCAACAACGACTATTCCTACACCGAGTGCGAGATCCTCGCGGTCGAGATCGAGGGTGAATCGCAGTTCAAGGACGTCCTTGCCGCACTCTTCGAGGCCGAAATCAACATTCACTACGTCTACAGCTTCATCAAACGGCCCGAAGGGAAATGCGCGCTCGCCTTCAACATGGAAGATGCCGATGTCGCCGCCCAATCGCTCGGCCATCACGGCTTCAAGGTGCTCACGCAGCACGACATCTCGCGTTGAGCGTCAGCCGTCGCCCCGCAAATCCCACGCCAGCTGTCCGTCGTCCGTGTCCGCACCCGGAACCACCGCGGAGAGACAACTTTCGTCGTCGTTCGCCGTTGAGTTGACCCGCGACGACACCGGTCGCGCCATCAGCAGGCCGGATGGGAACGGCGACAGAAATTTCGCCGCAAGCCGTTCCGGCTGAGCCGTCGGATCGAGCCACGCTTCAGCCGCGTCGAACGGCAAAATCGCCGGCATGCGATGATGTATTGGCTGCATCAATTCGTTTGGCTTCGTCGTGATCACCGCACAGGTTTCGAGTGGTCCGCCATCCGGTGCGATCCACGTCTCCCACAAGCCCGCGAGAAAAAAAGGCTGCTCATCCCGTCGTTGAAACAACCATGGCTGGCGCGTCCGGCCGACAATCTTCCACTCATAAAAGCCGCTCGCCGGAATCAAGCACCGCCGGGCGCGCAGCGCGTCGCGAAACGACGGTTTCCCGGCCAGTCCTTCCGCCCGCGCATTGACCAACCCTGTGCCGGGGCTGTCGTTCTTCGTCCAAGCGGGCACCAGCCCCCAGCGCAGCATCGCGAGTTCGCCTGAGACAGCTTTCGTTTTCCTTCGCATCACCGGAATCTTGGTTCCCGGTGCGATATTGTAACGCGAAGCGAGCTCAGACAACCCGCCCACGCCGAGCCGCTGCAACAACTCATTCAAGTGGGCGCGAAGAACCAGGTAACGGCAGCACATCGCCGTGAGTTTGGAAAAACTGGCCAAACAGGCGATCCCATTTCGAATTCCGTCGCGCACCAGCACAGTGAACTCAGCACGAAATATCAACGGACAAAGAGGCCGTGCCTGTAAACCCATCGGCTATCGGCATATTTTAAAAATGCATGGCTCCTTGCGTGCCTCTCTACCTCCAGTCCCGTTGTCCAGCAGCAAAAATCGGTGAATCGACGTCCTCCCTTCGTGTAGAATTGCAGCTTCGCTTTATTCTGCAATTGTCCGCCAGTTTTGGGCCTACCGTTATGTTTGCCCTGCTCTTGGGAGAGCTTACACCCCGCCAATAATCCTGCCCTGAAGAAACGACTGGTCTTTTTTGCTCTGTAGCCAAGCAAAGTCGACCGACTGCAATTTGCTACGTCTCAACCATACATGCTCTATGAATCATCGCGAAACAAGACCCGCGCATTTTATCCTCTGGATCGCATCGCTCTTTCTAGCGGCTAGCCTGTCGGCAAAAACTGTTTATATTGATGCTGTCAACGGCAGCGATACCACAGGCTCCGGTACTTCCGGGGCTCCTTGGCAAACATGGGCCAAGGGTTACACCGCCTTGCAGTCAGGCGATACCATCATCCTCAACTCGGGCAATTACACGTTCGTTACATTGCAGAATATTTATGGATCGTACGCTACACTTTTCTCAAATTACGTGACCATTAAAGCAGGTACGGGGCAGACCCCGGTATTTACTAACAAAATTCAGATCGGCGACAGCAACCACACCAACGGCCTCAGCGGAGCTTACGACGCTTACATGATCTTCGATGGCATCACCGCAAGCGATGGCTTTGAGCTATCGGGCCCCAAGCATTTAAAGATCAGGAATTGCACGGTGCAGACGCTGAATCCAAAATTGGCAGGCACGGCGGATCAGATCTACGCGAAAGTATATAGGGCCGCTGTCGAGATGAATGGTTGCTACGACGTATATATTGAAGACACCGACGTATCGAATGCTGGTCTCGGAATTGATATGGTCTTCTCAAGCTATTGCATCGCCAAAAACGCCAACATTCATGACATAACGCAAGACGGATCGCACATTGGGTCTTCGCATTACTGTGTATTCGACGGTGTAAACATTTACAACTGCGACGATGGCATTGAAGATACAGACCTCGATCCGGCCACAGGCCAGCCTTTTATATGGAACATACACCCAGATTGTTTGCAAATTGAAATGTATGGAAGCACATCACCCGTAAATAACCAATACTGCATCATCCGAAATTGCCGGTTCTGGAATGCCGAAGGCCAGGGAGTTCAATTTAACAACTACACGCAATACGCAGGTACCCCTTGGGCGCCGACAACTGCCTATACGGTAGGAGATAAAGTCTATACACAAGGTAAGGCTTATACCTGCGCAGCGACGCACACCTCTTCCGCTTTGTTTGCGACAGACCTAGCTGCCGGAAAGTGGACCTATAACGCTGAGATGATTGTAAACTCTGACTTCATTTTCGAGAACAATATACTTGGCCCGACCGGTGCGAATAGTTTTAACGCCGCAGACCGCACGGACAGAGTAATCTTTCGTAACAACACCTGCCGGGCAGGAACTTCCACGTTCTCAAGCCCCAATGCTTATGTTATTAGCGGTCAGTCTTCACCACGCACTGTGACATGTACGCTAGGATCATTCCGCTGGGCTGGAGGTACGACGACAGACGAGTGGGGTTTAACCGTTGGAGGAGCTGTCTATAATAACGTCTGCAACACCCTCGCCGCTCCGCAAGGCGCTTATGTCGATTACAACCTGATCGAAAGCACGGCTGGCACTTCCGCGTCATATCCACGCAACACAATCGTCGGCGTTAGCGCAGGCTTTACAGGCGATTTCAGCGACCCGACTTTGGCTAGCACCTCCCCTGCGATCAATGCCGGAACCCGAGTAAACCAGCCGGCTGACCCGGCATGGTACACAAGTTTGATGAGCTATTTTGGAATTTCTTCCTCGGCTTTGACTGTAGATAAGGCCGGAATGGCACGCGATGCGCAGCCTGATATGGGTTGCTACGAACTTCCCGGGCAGAACCCTGCAGCAGAACCAGTCTATTCCACAATCGGAGCCGCAACCAACATCTATTTTGACGATTTCGAGGACGCGAACTTTTCGCAGGACCCTTACATCTATACTGTATTAAACAAAACCCCTTTATCCTGGACACAGATAACTCCCACTGCTCCCTACGTTATCAACGACTCAGGCACTTCCAGCAGAAACAGCCTGGAGCCTACAAGGATTACCGGGCAAACTGCCTTCATTATTGCTGATCAAGGGGGCGCATGGTCGGATTATACACTTAGTTTTGATGCGAAGAATGCGTATGTGACTCAAAACGACGGTGCAGTTGTTTTATATAAGGACGCTAATAATTATTACTTCCTTGATCTCGGAGAATCGGTAGGTACGATTTCCCGTGTTGTAGGCGGCGTATCAACCCAGGTTGGTCAAAGCGCAAACTTGTGTCTTCCTCATTCAGGTCTGGCTTCGTATGTGGTAACGACTACACACGGAACGGGAAAAATTACATTTGCTGTCTCTAAAACTGTGTCGGGGAGCACCGTATCCTATAGCGTTGCCGATACCAACGCGGCAACATCTCAGTTCACTTCTGGTACAATAGGATTCAAGCGAACCACGGGTAGCGATGTGGATATAGCCGTGAGGTATGATAATGTTCAGGTGACAACTACTTCAGCCATTGCGGTTCCTTCAATCACTTCGTCAACCACTGCCTCCGGCACGGTGGGCACGGCGTTTAGCTACACGATCACGGCCAGCAACACACCGACGAGCTACAGCGCGAGCGGACTGCCGGGCGGGCTGAGCGTGAACACAAACACCGGAGCCATCACAGGAACACCCACCTCTGCAGGGACGACCAACATTACCGTGGGCGCAACGAATGCCGGCGGCACGGGAACCGCGACGCTGGCCCTGACGATCCTCCCGGCCGTCACCACCCCGCTCTCCCTCAGCGCCAACACCCCGGCAACCCTCGCCACCGCTCTTGTCACCGCCACCGCCAACCCATCCGCCATCTCGACGATCACGCTCGCCAGCGGCACTTATCCCCTCACCGCCAGCCTTCCCTCCCTCGCTGCGAATAACATTTCGCTGCAAGGGCCTACCTCCGGGGAAGCCATCCTCGACGCCGCCGGTCTGACTTCCGGCCCAATCCTAAATATCACCGCCGATCAAGTCTCCATCGCCAACCTGACCTTCCGCAACGCCCGCAACCATGCCATCACCATCCAGCCAGGCGCCGACACCGGTCAGATCAAAGACTGCACCTTCACCAATCCCACCGCACCGGCGCCCACGACCGCCGCGATCGACGGCCAGGGCTGCGCCAACTGGACCATCACCGGCAACCACATCCAGGATATCGCTGGCACCGCCACCACCGCCGAACCGGCGATCCACTTCTACGGCGGCGCAACCGGCACTGTCATCACCGATAACACCCTCCTCGATTGCGACCGCGGCATCACCCTCGGCACTGGCACCGCCTCTACCCATACCGGCGGTTTGATCCAAAATAACATGATCGCCGACACCCGTGCCGCCGCCGCACACCCCGGCCCCGGCATCAGTCTCGAATCCGCCGCCGGCGCCGCAGTCGACAACAACACGGTGTATCAGGCTGGCACCTACGCCAACGCCTTCGAAGCCAATCACCCTGGCACTGCCAACGCCGACATCAGCAACGACCTGACCAACAAATCCATCGCGGTCCTCGACGGCGCCACCGCCACGCTGCGAACCAACAACACCACCGCACTGGCCTCCTGGTTTATTGACCCCGCCACCTGCAACCTCGACCTCAACTCTGCCATCTCGGGCCTCGTCGACGCTGGCACCTCCATCAGCGGCCTCACCAGCGACATTAACGGTAACCTCCGCCCCACCGGCCCCGCCTACGACATCGGCGCCGACGAGTACCAGCCCTCCTCCAGTTCGTCATCCTCCGGTTCGAGCTCTTCCTCGTCGTCCAGTTCTTCAAGCAGTAGCTCGTCATCCAGCAGCTCCTCCTCTTCCAGCAGTTCATCTTCCAGCGGCTCCAACCCATCTTCTTCGTCAGGCTCTGGCTCCGGCGGCGGTGGCGCTCCTGCACTCTATTACTTCGCCGCACTTAGTACCGCACTCCTCGCGCGTTTTTCGCGCCGGCATCGTTAACCCGGACTACCCGCACCGGCACACCTCTGCCTTTGACCTTCACCTACCGATACAACCAGTACTTGCGCGTCTGGTCCTGAAAAAGTTGCGCCCGGGCCCGCCACACACGCTGGAAACCTTCGACATCGACGTGAGGTCCATCGCGTCGCAGCGCATTCCACCAGGCGCTCGAGCCGACGTGGCGGTTGAACTTGGAGGCGTCGGCATTGGTGAGCGCGAGAAACGGATTGAACAACCGGTAGCGACAGGCCAGCCGCATCATTTGAAAACTCAGTTCGGACGGATTCCAGGCGTTCCAATCCGTGACCTGCACGAGCACGCCGCCAATCGGCCGGCCGCTGCCGTCGGTCGTGGTGACTTTCTGGAAGCGCAGTCCGGCAAGTCGCAGGGCGTTGAGATCGCTGATAAGCTGTTCGGGCGATTTTCGGCTGAAGGAAATGACCTGAAACGAATTCGGCGGGCCCACGCTGTGATTAAATCCGGTTTCCTCGCAGCCGAGACCGATCATCGCGTAACCGACAACCGCCGGGAAGTCTCCGATCGAGGGCGAGGTACCGATGAAACTCAATCCCGTGTCCGGCCAGAGCATGTCACGGCGCCAGCCACGCATCGGTACCACCGTAAGACGTCCGCGCTGGCGGATTTTTTCCGGCACATCCATCAGGCCGGGCTCGGAGGCTGCCAGCCGTGCGAGTTCGCCAATCGTCAGGCCGTGAATGTAAGGCACGGGAAACGCGCCAACGCCGCTCATCAGGTCGCGATCCAGCATCGGGCCGTCGACTTTTAGGCCTCCCAATGGGTTCGGCCGGTCGAGCACGATCACCTCCACACCGTTGAGAAAGCACGCGTCCATCGCATAACGCATGACGACGTTGTAGGTGTAGGAACGCACGCCGATGTCCTGCAAATCGATGATGAGCGCGTCGATCGTCATGAGTTGTTCGCGCGTGGGGCGGCGATTTTTTCCGTGCAGCGAGTACACCGGCAAACCCGTGCGGCGATCAATCGTGTCTTCAACATTGGCGCTCGCCGCCTCGGTTCCATAGATGCCGTGCTCAGGCGCGAACAGGCAGACCAGCTTCAGCCCCGGTGCCCGACGCAACACCTCGACCGTGCTCACGCCGTTGCGGTTTACCCCGGCCGGATGCGTGAGCAGGCCAAGCCGTTTGCCCCGCAGGCTGGCAAAACCTTGGGACTCCAAAACATCGATCCCCAACTGCACCGACGAGGTCAAAACGGGTGGCGTAAAAAACGACATCGACGCCGGACGCAGGGGCGCAGAACGCGGCAGGCCTGCACCGAAGCTGCACAGCGCAAGCCACGGCAGGAGCAGCGTCAAAATCGGCCGGGGGAGAAAGCCGCAAACAATGCGCATCGGTGCGACGCATGCACGAGGACACGGCAAGGGTCGAGCCGTTTTCGAACCCAAAACCGATTATCCTAAATTCCCCAATTCACTTTGAACTACAAAGAAGCAAAGAACGAAGACCAAACCGGTTGACTGAATAAACCCGTGGGGATGGCTTCAACTACCAGGTGATCCCGCCAAGATCTTGAAGTAGCTGATCTGCCTTATGTTTCTTTGCTTCTTCGTTGTTCAACTTCGCTGTTCAGATTAATGCGTGGGAAACCACATCGAGATTTACCGCGGCACATAGATCGGCAAACTAGGTCGCACTCCCGATGAAATTTTCCCGCCTGCTATTGTTGATTTGCGCTCTCGCACTCGCCTTTCCGGCGTGGGTCCACGCCGACGATGCCGACGCCGAAGTGAAGTTGAAAGCCCTCGTCACCCGCCAGAAAGCGGCTTTCGCCAAGGCGGAAAAAGCCGGCGAAGACTACGATCAGGAAGACCTGCGTGCGCAGCTCCAGCAAATTTGCAACGAGTACGACGCGCTGTTGCGCAACAACCCGAAATTCGTCCCAGCCTACGTCGCCTACGCGCTCCTCCTCGGTCAGATCGACAACCGCAAGGAGTCCATCGTCCTGCTGCTCAAAGCCAACTATCTCGATAAAAACCTGCCCATCGTGAAAAACCAGCTCGGCAACTATCTCGCCGAGGAAGGCCAGCCGGTTGAGGCGATGAATTATTATCTCTCCGCCATCCAGCTCCAGCCCAAGGAACCGCTCTATCATTTTCAACTCGGCACACTGCTCGTCGAAGCCCGCGATGACTTTCTCAAGACCGGCCAGTGGACACGCCCGCAACTCGACAAGACCATGCTGGACGCCTTCCAACAAGCCACGCTCAGCGCTCCCGACGACTGGCGCTACGCCTACCGCTACGGCCTGGCGTTCTACGACGTGGAAAACGCCGACTGGGATACGGCGCTGCAATTCTGGAAGGATTTTGAAAAAAAGCTGAAGCCCGGCCTCGAACAACAGACCTGCCGCCTCCACGAAGCCAAGGTGCTCGCAGAACAACACCATTTCGATGAAGCCCGCGCGACCCTTGAAACCGTGATTGAGCCAGGGCTCGCCAAACAGAAAGAAAAGCTGGTTGCCCAGCTCGCCGCTTCCGACGCAAAGTAGCCGTTTATGGACGTCAGCCCAGGCCTCAGTGCGATCAGCACCGGACTCATCACTTATATTCTCATCGCAGCCTCACTCTGCCTTCGTGCGTATTCGCAGGCATGGATGGCGCACCGTTTGGGTGATCCGACGCCCGCGCTGGAAGGTCGCCTCACGCTTAATCCGCTTCCGCACATCGATCTGCTGGGCACCGTCGTTTTGCCGTTGTTGTCTATTTTCTATCTCCAGCCGCGCCTGGATCGGATCAGCTTCTTCCTGGCTTGGGCGAAACCGATGCCGATCAACCCGCAAGCGTTTGAGCACCCGCGCAAACATTACCTCTTCACGTTGCTCGCCGAGACCGGCATGAGCGGGATACTGATGCTGATCGGCGCGATCGGCGGTGGCATTTTGCTTCGCTCGGGCAGTGAAGCCGTCTCGCTGGCGGGTGCGCTCATCAGCATCAATGCCATGCTCGTCATTCTCGATTTCATTCCCATTCCTCCTCTCCCCGGCGCGCTTATGCTCGTGCAAAAAGGATGGATGCGCGAAGAAACTTTCCACCAGTTTGCCCGTTGGGGCGGCTTGATCCTGATCGTCGCGTTTCAATTACCACCTGTTCGGATGCTCCTCGGTGTGCTACAAGCGATCCTGGCAACCCCCTTTATTCTGCTTCTCAATCTGATCGCCGGTTAACTCCCAAAATGCCCCGCACGACGTCCAGGCAGCCGCGCTCAAAAAATCTTTTTGCCCGTACCAGCCGGTTCGTGACGTTCGATGACTGGCTGCAGCTCGCGATCGAACTCTACGAACGCGAAGGCGTCGCCCTCGGCCAGACCGCAACGCTCGCTGAGGATGAGGCCCTTTACCTTCTCCTGCGCACGCTCGACCTGCCGCTCGACAGCGATCCCAGCGTGCTCGAACGCACGCTCACCAAGGTGGAAATCGCCGCGGTCAAAGCCGTGCTCCAACGCCGCATCACCGACCGCGTTCCCGCCGCCTATCTCACGCACGAAGCCTACCTCGGCGACCACCGTTTCTACGTCGACGAACGTGTGATCATCCCGCGCTCCTACTTTCTGGAAATCATCCCGACCCAACTCGACAGCTGGCTGCCCGACCCCAAAAAAGTCCGCCACGTCGCCGATGTCTGCACCGGCTCCGGCTGCCTCGCGATCTTGCTGGCCGATCATTTCGCCAAAGCCAAAGTCGACGCCGTTGACCTTTCAACCGACGCGCTCGAAGTC
>Ga0302294_10000151_pt1 | contig 21560 bp, 13 predicted proteins | sample III_Fen_N2_3_FD_194550 | JGI IMG/M metagenome (GOLD analysis project Ga0302294, IMG submission 194550) | Peat permafrost microbial communities from Stordalen Mire near Abisko, Sweden - III_Fen_N2_3 | ecosystem: Environmental > Terrestrial > Soil > Wetlands > Permafrost | place: Sweden: Abisko...
TACTCCTGATCCCTGACATCTGATCTCTGACTCCTAACCTCTGACCGCCGACCTCTGCTCTGCACCTCATGCTCCCCGCGTCCATCATCGCCGGCCAGCCGCTCACCGCTCTTGCCCCGATGCAAGACGTCACGGATCTCGCGTTCATGCGAGTCATCGCCCACTACGGCGCGCCCGACTATTACGTCACGGAGTTTCTCCGCGTACATGCTCAGTCGCGGCCGGAAAAACACATCCTTCGTTCGATCGATGAAAACGCCACCGGCCGGCCCGTCTTCGCCCAGCTGATCGGCGAAGACATCGGATACCTCACACGCACCGTCGACGAACTGTTGAAACATCCCGTCGCCGGGATCGACCTCAATCTGGGCTGCCCCGCGCCCAAGGTATACAAGAAAAACGTCGGAGGAGGCCTCCTGCGGGAACCGGATAAAATCGGCAAAATCCTCGCCGCTCTTCGTGCCGCTGTGCCCGGGCTGTTCACCGTCAAGATGCGTATCGGTTTCGAAGATACGCGCCACTACGACCAGATCCTCGATTTGATCAACGAGCACCGCGTCGACCTGCTCACCGTGCATGGCCGCACGGTGAAGGAGATGTACCGCAGCGACGTCCACTACGACGCCATTGCCCACGCTGTGGCCCGCGTCCGCTGCCCGGTGCTCGCCAATGGCAATATCACCACCGCCACCAAAGCCGGGAGTGTCGTCGCCTCGACCCGCGCCGCCGGCGTGATGCTCGGCCGCCACGCCATTCGCAATCCGTGGATCTTCCGCCAGTGCCGTGAATACTTTGCCGAGGTAGGGCGGATTATCCCTAATCCGCCGCCTTCGCCTCCATCCGATTCTCAACGGCGCGTTAAGGATAACGCGCCCTACCCTAAAACCGCCGTCTTTCGCCCGAACCTGGCGGATGTCCGCGAGTACATCGAACGTCTCTACCGTGCCACTCAAACGCCTGACTTGCCCGAACCGTTACACGTCGGCAAAATGAAGAAATACCTCAACTTCGTCGGCCAGAGCGTCGATCCTGACGGAAAATTCTTGCACGACATGCGCCGCGCCGGGACCGAAGCCGAACTATTCGCCATCTGTGATCGTCATCTGCTCACCGAGCCAGGCCGCGAATTTTCGCCCGAGCCCTATCCTGGCGTCATTGCCCGCCCCAACTGCGAAACCCCCTCGTCATCCTCCGACGGTTGCTCGCTCGAAAATGTGACGGCCTGAAACGGCGGCATCAAATGACGCTAAGAGTCTGTGTTGACAGCGCCCCAAAACTTTAAACTCTCCAACCCTTCACGCCGCCCTCATCGTCTATCGGTTAGGACAGGAGATTCTCAATCTTCAAAGCGGGGTTCGATTCCCCGTGGGGGCACCAATTTCCCCGTCTTCCTCTAGGAGGAGACGGGGTTTTTTGGGTCTAGTGGGTACTTGTTTGTGTGCTACTTTTAGCCCCGTGAAGGCGGTGCGTTTTCCCCACGAACTCAAACGAGGCTCCACCACGGTCCGGATTTATCGCCTCAAGCGCCCGGCCACCGCTCTTCAGGCCGACCGGGAGGTTAATACCAATGTCCTTTAAGTATTGGACTTTAGAATTCAGCGAGCGAGGTAAGGAGGGGGACACTGGGCCCGCCGAAACCAACGCGACGCCCCCAGCCCATTCGATAAACTCAGGGTCCTGAGCCGGTCGAACGACGGTCACGGCTACCGTAATCAAAATCATAAAGCCCATCGGTGTTACAGCCTCGCCTTGTACGCCGGGGACCCGTGCCAGACCAAACAGTACTCCGCGCTCAAATGCGCCCTGGAAGAAGCCAACTTGAAGTTCGACCAGCTTTGCGCCGGGAAAATTAACACCGCCGCCGCAATTACCATCGAGGATGCCGCGATCCTCGATTAGGCCCGAAAAATTGCCGGGGAGGTCCCGCTCTTCGCCGCCCCCACAGGAGTGGCAGGGAGTGGCAGAAAGTGCGAAGCTTGGCCAGCGGTGAACGCGTGTCGGCCACCGAGGCCTGGTCAACAAAGCGCCACGCCAACATGCTGGAGCAAGCCACAGTCACGGAGACGGTGACCCGCTGAGGGCTACGCCACTGAGTAAACCCAAGGCAGCATCTTTGCCCTGCTCGCTCACTCGGTCTCGGGCACTCAGTCGATTGGCAGTGTAAGCAGTGCGGCCAACTTGAGCACCTTCTCGAGTCCATCGATTTCCTCTTCACGCAGCTCTGAATAGCCCTTTTTAATGCGCGAATAGCGGGCCGGTTAATTCCCCGCCGCAAGCGCGAGCACCGTTTGGCTAGGGGAATTATTCGTCCGTAGTTTCTTGAGCCAGTCGATCGCCATTATGATGCCTCCATAGCTGAGGGTGGATCGAGTAGGTCGCCCGAAGTGCGCAAAGCCCGTCAAGAGCACAGGAGTCGCTGGCTGGACGGGAAATGGTCTTCCCGCGCGTGCGAGTCGGTTGTCTCGCCCACCCCTTCCTAACCAGAAGGTATGCAGTCACCCGCTGCAAAACCGGTCGTCGCCGCCTAGGTGGCAGTCAAGGCAGAGGCCGGACTCGTGCTTTGGGGTGCGCCCTTGACCCAACTAGCGCTGCCAGGCTACTGTCGAGCTCCGTTCGGCCTCTCAAAAATCTGCGCCTTGCCGAACCAAGTAACACCGGTCGAACACCTGGGTCTTTACCATGAAAAAAGACGCCACCCCAACGAAGCACACGGTCCTCGCAGGACCCGACACGCTGGTTCTTTGCGCGGTGACATTATGCGGCCCTCTGGCGCGGGGCCGCGATCAAGTGCAGTTGCAACCCGCGCTCGCGCGCTTCACGAATACCACTGATGCGCCGTTGACGCTGACCGGCGCGGCCATTGATCCGCTACGCCACAACGAAACCGGTGCCGCCGTAGCATCGTCGTTAACCCTGCAAATGCCGAACCAGGCACTTGCACCAGGAGAGTCGGTTGCCCTCACGCTGGACGGGGACGTGCCAGCCCGAGCCGGCACTTATCTGTCTACCCTGCGCCTCGGCCTCGCCGGTGGATCAGTCGAATCCACGGCACTGGAAATCCGGGTCGCGGCGCACCCGGTTTGGGGATTTTGCTGTCTCCTGCTCGGGCTGGTTATGATCGGGCTTGGCAGCGTGATGGACACCGAGAGCAGCCTGCGACGAACCTTGCACGAGGCCCTTCAACTGCGGCAGGAAGTCCACGAGATGACCGAACCGGTACCCGCTCCGCTGGTGGGACTGTTGCCCATCGATGAATTTGACCACGAATTCGACCAAGCCGTAGATCTTCTCAGCCAGCGCCGCCATTGGTCGTTTGTCGACCACCGCGCGACCGATGCAAAGCCACATCTCAATGCGGCAAAACAGGCAGCCAGCAAAATCCGTGAGAAGGTGACCGGAAATGCACTCGGAGCCGCCGATTACGCTGACCTTGATCAACAGTGGACCGACCTAAAGCAAACGTTTGAGTCGCTTTCCAAACAGTTTCCCACCGCTGTGCCTCAGGATGATTCATTCGCGGCGAGACTCGATGCCTTTGACGCGTGGGCGGCGCAGCGCCTGCTCATCTCGCCCCTGGGATATGCCGGGATCGTTTTCCCTTACGACCTGGCCAGAGTTCGACTGCTCTATGCAGCCAGCCGCGATGTCGATGCGGCCAATCTCGCAAACACAGTCCGCCGGGACCTGCGTCGCTATGCCGATCTGGTCCGCGAACAAGCCGAACGCCTTGCTTTTTTCCGCCAGATAGCGGCCCGCAACCTCGCAACGGTACTGCGCCTCCGCACCCATCTATCATCGCCAGAATTTAGCCCTGAGCAGCGTGATAAACTCACGCGGGCGCTCGATGAAGCAACCGGCCTTCTGCATCCTCCTTACACCTGGCCGTTGCGCCGGGTCACCAACCTTCGTATCGAAGAAATAACTACAGAGGTATTTCGGGTCGAAGCCGCGGTGGTCAGCGATGCGGTGAAAGCGGCTAAAATAAGGGAGGAAGCGGAAGATTCGATTGATTCCATCCAGGAGGTCAGAGATCAGGGTGCGTCCTTGCCGAAAGGTGCAGATGGCAAGACCGTGCCGGAAGCAAAATTCGCCTGGTTGCAGCGACTCGCTGCGGCGTGGCGGGAACGCCTCGCCAGTGTCCCCGAACCGAATCCACCGGCCATGGTCACTGCGCTGGAGGCATTTGACCGGGCGATCGCCAGCCGAAATCTCGACGACATCAGCGCCAGTCTGAAAGCGCTGTACAATGAATGGCAGCGTTACGGCACGAACCGCGCACTGACCATGATCGCTCAAGTTTATGCTCCGTTTTCCCTGAGATTGCGCGAGGATATATTCGTCAACCTGGAAGCTATCCAGGAGGGGTTGCAAGACCTCGGCGCCCACCCCCAGCAGGCTGAGTGGGAAAATCAGTGGGAAGCTTTGCGCATGAAGGCAGCAGCGACCCCCGACTTGGCGGAGCAGATGAACAGCAACATCTACAATGAGATGTCGGATCTATCCACCGCTGTTTTCGCCCTCTCGAATCGGGTGGACAGCGCACGTTGGGATAAGGCCGCGCTTTCGCCGTCGGCCAAACGCTGGCTTCTCGCCGAAGTGGGCGATACGCTTACTGAGAATACTCGGGCAAATCTACAGGCGGATACCCGGGTTTTGCGCGTTACGGTCCTTACGCCCGCAGCCGAGCAATATGCCGGACGCGAAATCCGGTTTCAAATTTCCAATAGCGATCCGGCTTGGAGAAATGGCGTGCAGCTAACCTTGGATTTTGGCGACGGAGCAACACAGACCCTCACAGCTGAGGAACTGGCCCAGAACAAATCCTTCGCCCATACCTTTGCGCGTAAAGCCAACTACGCGTTGAGTGCCTATGCCATGTCGTGTGCAAATCCAACCGCAACCGGCAAAGCTGTGCCAAAACTCGGCGCCACGCCCGAGCAATCTCCCCAAGCCCTCCGGATCAATGAATCGCCGGTTTCGGCCATGGAAAAATTAGCTGACCGGTTTTTCAATATTCGCTATGGCCTCGCCCTGCTTATTGCCGTGGTGCTGTACTTCTGGCGGTTCCAAGCTCGAACCAAAGTATTTGGCGCGAGCTCACTGGACTACGCTCAGGCTTTCACCCTGGGCTTTGCCGCCAGCTTGGCCGTCAACGCCCCCAACACAATTGCCGGCCTGTTTTCGTAAGAGCAAAAGGGCAAAAAGAACCTCTACTGCATTAAGCGGCAGTTCGATGAGACGGTTGCTCAGTGCGCCAGGTCAAAAAATCGGATCGCGAGCAGTGAGCCGAGGCTGATGAAAACCCAGAGAGTCAGGCTGGCGATCAGGGTTCGCCAACCTACCGTGCGCAAGGCTTGGAGCGAGAGAGAGGTTCCGATCAAAAAGAGAACTACAATCATGCCTCGGTGAGCGACGTCGGAAATTGCCGGCGACCAGATTGCTGCCGCGGGCAGGTAGCTGCGCAGCAGCGAAGCGAGTAGAAAAAAGGCGATGAACCAGGGAGCCGAGATCTTGAGCTTGCGGCGTTCGTCAAGGCGTGCCCCCTCCGCTGTCAGCAGCGCTCGTTGTCTGAAACGGAGCGCTAACGCCAGTGTCACCGGAACAATCCACAACGTGCGCGAGAGCTTCACCGCCGTCGCCGTCGTCAATGCATGCGGGCCGTAGTTCATTCCCGCGCCTACGACCGAAGAAATGTCGTGGATGGCCACGCCCGCCCAAAGACCGAATTGGGCCTGACTCAGATGAAGCAAATGCCCAACAGCAGGAAAGAGGTAAAGAGCAACAGCATTTAGCATGAAGATGGAACCGATCGACACCGCGATCTGTGCTTCTGATGCAGCAATGACCGAACTCACCGCCGCGATGGCCGACCCGCCACAGATCGCCGTGCCGGCCGAAATCAACGTGCTGGTTTTCCGGTCCAGCATGAGCTTGGGCCCCACCCAGTACCCAAGGAGCAAGGTCGCGCCAATCGTGATTGCCGCAAAAACAGAACCGTTAAGCCCCAGACGCAGCACGACCGGGAGGTCCATTCCGAAGCCCAAGAGCACAACGCAAATCTGCAGGAGCCACTTCGTGATTCTTTGATTCCAGTGCGCAAAGGGGTGTCCGATCAGAAACGTGAAAAGGGCTCCAACAATCAGGGCGGACGGCGGTGCCGCCCAGAGGCCGAGAGCAGCGGCAAAACCCACCAAGGCGGTAATTTTGAGGACAGACCCACGGGTATGGTTACCTTCGGCTTGATTGAGGTTTATGAGCTGATTGCCGTGCATGAGGCAGCGAGAATACAGACTTTAGACCTATACGACAAAGACATTGTTTTGATGTCATCAATACCCTATGGTTATGGCATGAATAGAAACCATCTGGCCCTGTTTCATGCCGTGGCCCACGCTGGCAGCATCAGTCGCGGGGCAATCGCGGCGCGCGTGAGCCAGCCGGCAGTGTCGAAGCAGATCGCCGAACTTGAGGATGCTTTGGGCGTTCAGCTCCTGGAGCGTCTGCCACGCGGCTGCCGCCTGACCGGAGCCGGCATTGTTCTCGCGGATTATGCGCGGCGCTGGCTGGCGTTAGAAACTGACGCGGCGCGCGCGATCGAGGAGTTGCGCGGCCTAAAGCGAGGCCGATTGGCGGTGGGCGCTAGTTTGACGATTGGCGGTTATCTGCTGCCGGCGGTGATCGCAGAGTTTCATCGTCGGTTTCCCGATGTCGAATTGTTGTTGGATATTGCGAATACAGAATGCATTCAACAGAGGTTGACGGAGGGCTCTGTTGAGTTGGGGTTGACCGAGGGGCCAATCGAATCTGACGAGTTGGAGTCCACCGTTTTCTTTCAGGATGAACTGGTGGTCATCGCGCCGGCCGGGCATCCACTGTTGAAGAAGGCGCGCGTCAGCGTCCGGGATATCTGCAAAGAACCGCTGATTCTGCGTGAGGAAGGCTCGGGCACGCGGGCAGTGGTCGATCGGGCGTTGCGTAGAAAAGGCGTTAAAATCAAACCGCTGCTGTCGTTGGCGAGCCCGGAGGCGATCAAGAATGCAGTCGCGGCTGGCCTGGGCCTTGCGATTGTCTCCCGCCTGATCGTTGGCTTGGAGATACAAGCAGGTTCTATCAAAATAATTCCCGTCGCTGACTTAAAAATCCCCCGTCCGCTGCACTTACAGCGCATTCGTGGACGACCCCAGAGCCCGGCAGCGTTAAAGTTCCTTGAGGTGCTGGCCGCGCGGACAAAGGAACCGACCCGCAGCAAGAGCTAGAACCTTTCTAGTAAAACGGTAGCCGTACCGCCGTCGTGAGCCTGTTCGGGCTTCGCTCGCCGATGCCGCCCACCGCTGCGGCCTCCAATTAGCTCCGCTCAAGCCGCGAGCAGCTCAGCTATTTCTCGTCAGGCGGCCATAAATCGGTTGGCGTCTGCCCGGCAATTTTCATAACAACCACCCTCATGTCCTCCGAACTCGTTACCCTCCCCCACAGCGAAATCCCCAAGGCCTGGTACAACGTCCTCGCCGATCTGCCCACGCCGCTCCCGCCGCCACTGCATCCCGGCACCGGCAAACCGCTCACGCCCGAGGACCTTGCGCCTATTTTCCCAAAAGCGCTCATCGAGCAGGAAATGAGCACCGAAAAGTGGATCGAGATTCCCGCCGAAGTTCGCGAGCAGTACAAAATCTGGCGCCCCACACCACTCGTCCGCGCCGTCCGCCTCGAAAAGGCACTGAAGACAAACTGCCGCATCTATTTCAAAAACGAGAGCATCAGTCCCGCCGGTAGCCACAAGCTGAACACCGCGCTCGCCCAGGCCTACTATAATAAAAAGCAGGGCATCACCCGCATCACGACCGAGACCGGCGCTGGCCAGTGGGGCTCGTCGATGGCCTTTGCCTGCCAGCTCTTCGGACTCGAGTGCATCATCTACATGGTGAAGTCGAGCTACCACCAGAAGCCGTACCGCCGCTCACTCATGCACATCTGGGGCGGGGAAGTTTTTGCCTCACCTTCCGACCGAACCAATGCCGGTCGCGCCATCCTCGCCGCTGACCCAAACACTCCCGGCAGCCTGGGCATTGCGATCTCCGAAGCGGTCGAAGACGCCGTCACTCACCCCAACACCCGGTACACTCTGGGCAGCGTGCTTAACCACGTCATACTCCACCAGAGCGTGATCGGCCTCGAAACCCAAAAGCAGCTCAAAATCGCAGGCGAAACGCCCGACACGCTCATCGGCTGTGTTGGCGGTGGCAGTAATTTCGGCGGTTTCGCGCTGCCCTTCCTGCCCGAAAAGCTTAAGCGCAAGGACGGCCTGCGCATCATCGCCGTCGAGCCCTCCGCCTGCCCGTCGCTCACCAAAGGCGTTTACGCCTACGATTTCGGCGACACCGCCAAGCTCACGCCATTGCTCAAGATGTTCACCCTCGGCCATACCTTTATGCCCGAGGGCATTCACGCTGGCGGTCTTCGCTACCACGGGACATCGCCCATCGTCGCCCACCTTGCCGATCTCAAGCTCATCGAGGCGGTTGCGATCACCCAGAACACGGTCTTTGCCGCCGCGCTCCAGTTTGCCCGTACCGAAGGGTTCGTGCCCGCGCCGGAGACTTCGCACGCGATTGCCGCAACCATCGCCGAGGCAAAAAAGAACGACGGCAAGTGCATCGTCATGTGCTACAGCGGACACGGCCACTTCGACATGTCGGCCTACGACTCACATCTCGCGGGCAACCTCGAAGACTACGAACACCCCGATTCAAAAATCGCCGAGGCGCTCCACCATCTGCCGAAGGTGTAACGCATCCTAACAGGCTTTGCAGACGGCGCTGCGGCGCGCAGCTCGAAGATCACTCGCACGCCAGCCTTTTTGAGGTATTCTCTCCGCCATTATCAGCCATGAATAGTCCTAAGATTTTGTGGCTGCTGGCGGGCATGTTTCTCAGCGGCTGCTGGCTATGTTCCGCCGCCGGACCAAACCAGACGGCCGCCGCACCCCGCCGGTTCGCCCATCCCGGCCTGCTCAACTCCAGGGCAGAGCTGGATTTTGTAAAGGCCAAGATCGCTGCCGGGACCGAGCCTTGGGCTTCCTTGTTCCGAGTCATGAAACACTCACGATTCGGAAATTTGAACTGGGAGCCCAAGCCGCTGGCCGTGGTAAATGCACGCGGGAGTGACGCAGACGTCGAACTCGACGATGCCACCGCCGCCTACACTCAGGCGCTGCTCTGGTATTTCACCGACGATTCGGCCTACGCCAGGAAATCTGTGGAGATCCTCAACGCCTGGTCCGCCAAGCTCACCCGCCATACGAGTGCGGATCGTCAGGAAGAATTGGTGGCGGCCTGGAGTGGTTCGATTTTCCCGCAAGCCGGCGAAATTTTGCGGGCAAGCTATCCGCAGTGGTCGCGTGGGGAGATTGAGCAATTCTCCGCCATGCTGGATCGTGCCTTTTTGCCGCTCCTGATGCCCGGCAATCCCAAGTACAACGGGAATTGGGAGCTGGCGATGATCAATGGAATGATGTGCATCGGAGTTTTCAATGACGACGCTGCCACTTTTGACCGGGCGGTCTTCCTCTGGCGTAAACGAGTTCCTGCGTATTTCTACTTATCCGGCGATGGCCCGACCCCATTGCGCCCACACGGCACCGAAGAATTGAACTCTACTATCGCGATCAGCCACTACTGGTTTGAGCCGGCGCACTATTTTGACGGTTTGTGTCAGGAGACTAGGCGCGACTACGGCCACCATATGCAGGAGGGCATGGTGTCAGCGATCAATGCGGCGGAGATCGCCTTCCACCAAAACCTGGACCTTTACGGGGAAAATGAACGGCGCTTCCAGGCTGCGATGGAATTTCATGCCGGAGCCTTGTTGGGTCGTCCCGTATCGAAAGCGGATTTTCCGGACGGCTTTGTTCCCGCGGGTTGGCTCCCGACCTGGGAAGTTGCCTACAATCATTTTCACAATCGCCGGCGGCTGGACCTGCCCGCAACGGAAGCTTTGATTCGCACGAAGGTCAGGGTTTCAAATCTTACTCCGACCCATAATAACATGACATGGGAAAGCCTTACCCACGCTGAGCTCAGCGCCAGCCAGGGGGCGCCATAACAAGGTCGGGCCTCAACGAGGCGCATGCGTCAAACCTATGGTGTCGCAAATTTTTATCATGATTTTCGTGCCTGCAGGATTGATCACCGAATCCATTTCCTAGGCGCAAAGCCCTCGATTCACGACCGCCTTCCTTCGTTTGGATCAACAGTCGCCGTGCGTTTGTCGCGACATGCTTTCCCGCAGCAAACCGACTTGGGTTCATCGGGTCGACCGACGATTTTCCGGCCGCGGAGACTGCCAGAATGCGCTTGCCTGAGATTTCATCACGATCAGACGTTGCTCGTATTACCGCCACACCGCTCGTATGCGGACCGAGCTCCTGCCAGCGCTGAAATACCCGGCGTTCAGAGAAGGTAAAACTACGCTCTCCCGAATCCACCTGTTGCCAACGGATCTTGGGGTGGACATTTTCGAAGGGCTTGGTACTAGGAATTCGTTCCTTCAACCGTTCTTCGCATCATGAATAGATACCTCGTCGTTACTCTCATCGTAGTTGTCGCCATTTTTATCAGTCGCGGGCAGCGTTTCTACACCCCAAGCGAAAGCGCAGTTACGCCCGGACGGCTGGCCAAGGTCGTCGAGGGCAACAACGAAAAAACGGTGCTCTTTTTCTGGCAGCCCAACGACCCCGCCAGCCAGGCGATGGACCCGCTGGTTACGCAGGCGATGGCCGATTATCCCAAAATCACCTTGGTGAAAATCGACACGAGCAATCCGGAAAACAAGGCCGTCCACGATACTTACAGTATCAACACGACGCCGACTTTCGTCATCGTGCAAAAGGAGAAAGTCGTCTCCCAATGGGTCGGGCCTTTCAAGGACAAGATGCAGTTCATTGCTTTTGTGCGCCCCTCCGGCGCCTACTAAATCCGCAATCGAGAATGCTTCCCGAGTACGGCATCGTTGATACCGACGGGATGACGGGGCCGTGTTGAAGGGTTGTCGGCGTGAGCGGTGTTCCTTGTGTCGTCGCGCCAATTTCCCGCGACTGTGAACCTCCTTTTGTCACCATGATTCTCACGAGTTACCGCTTGCTGGCCTTCTGGCTGATTTTCACCGCCATCCTCTCACCAATTCGAGCCGCCAACCCCGAACAACCTGCCTCAATCGCCACAAACGTCATCTGGAAATTTCAGACTGGGAAAGACGTGGTGGCCGCGCCGACCGTGGCCGATGGAGTGGTCTTCTGTGGCAGTACAAATGGTTCCTTTTTTGCCCTGGATGCCACCAACGGCGACGTCCGCTGGAAATTCGGCGCGCCCTTCCCCGTCAGCGGTAAAGCCGCGATCTCGGCCGACCTCGTCTGCGTCGAAAGTGGCAACACGCTCTTCGGTCTCGATAAAAAAACGGGGCGGGAAAAGTGGCACTTCGTCGCCAAAAGCTTTCGCCCTATCTTCTCGCTTGACCTAACCGACTATCATCATTCCTCGCCCGTTATCGACGCCGGCGTGGTCTACTATGGAGACGATTGGGGCAACTTGAACGGCGTCGATCTCGCGACCGGTGCCCTGGTTTTTCAGTTCACCACCGAGACCGGCCGGCCGATTCGTTCCACCCCGGCGGTGAAGGATGGCGTCGTTTATTTCGGCGACTGGGAAGGCGAAGCCTACGCGGTGTCGCTCACAGATAAGAAACTTCGTTGGAGCTACACGCTGGAACATGTCCGCCCTTACTATGGCGCCATCGCCTCCGAGTTCGTGCTGCACGACGGTGTGCTCTATTTCGGCAGCCAGCATGAGATTTTTGCACCGCTCGACGCAGCTTCCGGCAAACCGATCAGGAAATTCGTCGACAAAAACAACACCTACCTGCCATCGACCCCGTTGATCCACGATGGCAAGGTCATCATCGGCTCCACCATTTTCACCAACTCGGTGCTCTGCCTAAATCACGGCGAGGTCACCTGGAGCTTTAAAGCCGAGGGGATTTTCTTCACCAAACCCGTCCTCACCGGAAAAACACTTATCGTCAACAGCTCGAACTTTGGCGGCACCGGTTATCTTTATGTGCTCAATGTCGAGACCGGGGCGCTTCTCAGCAAACTGCCCATCACAAAAGCCAGCCCGTCGGCCCCGGCCATCGATGGAGATAAATTATTTCTGGGTGCAGGCGATGGTTGTATCTACGCGCTCGATTTGAACGCGCTCGTCGCCAACCCGCCATCCTTCCCCTGATCGCCCGGAACGAATGGGTGCGCGCAAAACCTCGCGCCAGTACCAAACGCGGTATGCGTCAAAGCGCCTCGTCGTAGAGCCGTTCGTAGGCCACGGCGGCGTTTTTCCAGCTAAAGTCACGCGCCATGCCGTGTGCTTGCACCGCGGCGTAGGTGGGCTTGTCAGCAAAAAGTTTCAACGCGCGATCCAAGCCATGCCGCAATCCCTGGACGGTAGGGGCAAAGGTGATACCCGTGCCGGCCGCCGGATCGACGCCGGCATCAACGACCGTGTCGAAGAGTCCGCCTACGCGACTGACCAGCGGCACTGTGCCGTAAGCCTGCGAATACATTTGGTTCAAACCGCAGGGTTCGAAGAGCGAGGGCATCACAAAGAAATCGCTGCCCGCTTCGACCAGATGGCTCATCGCTTCATCGAGGCGCGCGACGAGGCACACCTTGGCGGGGGCATTGGCCGCGAGATCGCGCAGTGCTTTCTCGAAACGTGCGTCGCCGGTGCCAAGCACCACGAGGCGGCAGTCGTTGTTCACAAAAAAGTCGGCGTTCGACAAAAGCAGGTCCACGCCTTTCTGCTCCGTAAGGCGGCAGATCATGCTGAACACCGGCGCCTTCGACTCAGGATCAAAGCCACACCTGGTCAGTAGTTCGGCCCGGCATTGCAGCTTGCCCGCCAGGTTGCGGGCCGTGTAGCGCGCCGGGAGGAGTTCGTCAACCGCCGGGTTCCAAACGGCAGAGTCGACGCCATTGACCAGGCCGACGATGTCCTCGGAGCGCGTGGCGATCACGCCGTCGAGCCCGCAGCCAAACTGCGGCGTCTGGATTTCCTGGGCGTAGCGGGGGCTCACTGTCGTCACTCGATCCGCAAAGAGAATCCCCGCCTTCATGAAGCTCATCTGGCCGTAGTACTCGAGGCCGTCGACGCTCATGAGTTCCTTGGGCAGATTCGTGCGGTTGAAAGACCGCATCGGAAACACGCCCTGGAACGCGATGTTGTGGATGGTGAAGATCGTCTTCATCGCGAGCGTCGTGCCATGCCGCTGCTCGGCATGACGCAGGAGCACAGGGAGGAGCGCGCCCTGCCAGTCATGCGAGTGCACGATGTCGGCGCGCAGGTTGTCCAGCTGGAGCGTTTCCACGACGCCTTTGCAGAAAAAGATGTAGCGCAGGTGGTTGTCCTCGAAGTCGCGCTCGCCGGTTCCGTAGATGCCCTTACGATCAAAATATTCTTCGCGGCAGACGAGATAGACTTTGAGATTCGGCTTCGGCGAAAAGACCCGGACTTCGCCACTGATAAAATCGTCGCCCATCTCGACCTTGAGCTTGAGCAGGCGCTCGGCCCCCGCCGCGAGTTTGTTGTCCAGCAATGCCCGGTAGCCCGGCACAAAAAGCGCGACGTCATGTCCGCGATCGGCCAGCGTACTGCCCAATGAGCCAACCGCATCAGCCAGACCACCGGTCTTGACGTAAGGGAACAGCTCGCTCGCGACATGGACGATTTTCATCGCACCACGTTAGGCAACAACCTTCCCTCTTTCCAACTCCAAAGCTGGACTTTGTAACAACCAGCCCATTACGGCATGAAACTTCGCGAACGCCTTCTCGCCCTCCTGCAACAGCCCGAATTTACGCCGAGCAACGAAACTGACCTCGCCCGCCTGCTCGGCCTGAAGAAGAAAGACCGAAAATCGCTCGCACACGAAATCCGTCTGCTGCTTTCCAAAGGCGAACTCCGCCTCGTCAAAGGCGACCGCATCGCCCTTCCTGCCGGTGAAGACCAACTGGCCGGGCGGATTCAATTTCGGGCCGGCGGCTCGGCCTATTTTCAGCCCGACGTGGAGTTAGGCGAGAGCGTTGACCAAATTCAGATCGCGCCCGACGACACCGGCGTCGCATTGCACGGCGATCGCGTAGCAGTGGCCGTGAATGCGGCGCTGCAACGTCGGCGCGACGGCCGCGGCACCGAGCAAACCGGCCGTGTCATTCGCGTGATCGCCCGCACTCGCGACACCGTCGTCGGCACGCTCCAGAAGATCCGCACCAGCTATTACGTACGTCCCGACGATCCACGCTTTTTCCACGAAGTCGTCGTGGCCGATCCCGCCGAGGGCATCGTAAAGCCCGCGCCCACCGTCGGCGACAAGGTTGTCGTCAAACTCGCGGAATGGACCACGCGACACAAGCCGCTCGAAGGCCAGATCGTGGAACGCCTCGGCCGCACCTTTGAGCCGCGAGCCGAACTGGCCGGCATCTACCATAAGTACAATCTCGAAACTGCCTTCCCCGTCGAGGTGGAACGCGAGGTCGCCTCCCTGCCCGACCACGTGCGTCCCGGTGAATTGCTCGGCCGTCTCGATTACCGCGAAGTCCCGACCTTCACCATCGACCCAGACGATGCGAAGGATTTCGACGACGCTCTCTCGCTTGAAACGCTCGATGACGGCGACGTGCGCGTCGGTATCCACATCGCCGACGTGAGCTCGTATGTGAAGCCGGGCACGGCGCTCGACCGGGAGGCCCAGCGCCGGGGCAATTCAACCTACCTCGTCGGCACCGTCGTACCGATGCTGCCGGAGAAATTGTCCAATGGCCTCTGTTCGTTGGTTGAGGCGCAGGACCGCCTCTGCAAGGCCGTTTTCCTCGTCTTTGACAAAAAGTGCCACCTCAAGGAAACGACCTACGGCAACACCGTCATCCGCAGCCGCAAGCGCCTGACTTACCGCCAGGCCTACGCGTTGCTTTTCGAGAATAACCTCGAAAAAATCCGCGCCCTTCCACTACCGGCAAAACACCAGACCGGTTCAACGGGCCGTGCGCTCAGCTCGCTCACCGATCTCGAACTGGTCGATCTGCAAAGCTGGGTCCGCAAGCTCTGGGCCATCGCCAGCCGTCTGCGCAAAGATCGCATGGCGCACGGCAGCCTCGATCTCGACATGCCGGAAACGAAAGTTTTCGTCGACGCCGAAGGCTACGCCGACCGCCTCGAAAAGATCGTCAACGACGAGAGCCACCAGCTCATCGAGGAGTTCATGCTTTCCGCCAACGAAGCCGTCGCCCGCGTTACCCGCACGAATCAACTGCCATCGCTCTATCGCGTCCATGATGAGCCGGACAAAGACCGGCTCAACGAATACCGCCAGCTGCTCGGTACCTTTGACATCGAGGTCGGGGACCTCTCCCTCCGCCAGGAGGTGGTGAAGCTGATCGAAATCCTCGACCACCATCCGCAGGGCTACACGCTGCGCACGCAACTTCTCCGCAGCCTCCGGAAAGCCTGCTACCGCGGCACGCCCGACGGCCACTACGGCCTCCACAAAAAAGACTACACCCACTTCACATCTCCAATCCGTCGCTACTCCGACCTCGTTGTTCACCGCGTCTTCGATTACTACCTGATCAAGCACGGCGGCCATCCCGCACCATCCGGGTACGTCTTCGGCTACTCCGCCGGTCGCATGGGCTCGCTCGGCGAGCATCTCAGCCTCACCGAGGTCAACAGCACCGAGGCCGAGCGAGAGAGCGTGAAGATCAAGCTCCTGGAGTTCTTCGAACGCGAACTCGGCAAGAAGCAGAAGACGCGCTTCGAAGCCGTCATCACCGACGTGCGCATGAACGGTTTCTTCATCGAGCTGGTCGAGTCGATGACCTTCGGCTTCATCTCCGCCAACTCGCTCGTCGACGATCAATACCAGCTCAACAACGCCGGCACGGCACTGGTCGGTCGTCGCACCAAAAAACGCCTCGAACTGAACCAGCGCATACCCGTCGTCGTCGACAAAGTTGACCGTTACAAGCGGCTCATCGATTTCCGCCCGGCGTGAACGTGATATCCGAAATAGTTAATGTGGAACTCAGGAACACTGGAACGAACCTCAAGCCACCGCTAACTTCTAAAAACATAGGCTCGTTTCCGTTCCAGAGTTCCAGCGTTCCAGATTAACCCAGCCTTTTCCTCGTCGGCGCGGTTTGCTTTTTTCTATTTCCTGCGTTTCTGAGTTCAATACTCAGCAATTCTTCACCATGAAAAACTACGATTTCCAGAAGTCCTTCCACGCGATTTATGACAAAGCCGTCGGCCTCTACGCCAAAGGCCAGCGCGGTGCCGAAACGTTTTTTACCGCTAACGAGAATGCATTTCTCGCGGCCAACGGCATCACCGCGCAACACCTCTACGATTACGCGGAAGACCACAACGGCTACGGCGAACCCGGCTACGATCTCGCGCTCGGCATCGAGTTTATCCGGCGCGCCTATTTTTTGTTCAATCAGAACGGCAAACCCTCACAAGTCGTCCTCGACGAAGGGAAAATGCCCGCCAAAACCGATGCCATCCGCGGCATCGAATGGCTGCCCCGCATCATTCCAAAGGCCAAGGCCAAGCTCCGTGGCGAGCTGCCGCCCTCGCTCATGTATTGCTGCGGTGGCGACAGGCGATTTTTCAAGACCCATGACATCAATCCGGTCGATTTCCTCGACGTTGTCCGGCAAAACGAAAACAACGACTCCGCTATCGTGAACTGGGTCGTCGCCCGAAGCGCTGCCACCCAAGCGGTGCCTGTGCCGGCGTAGCGCACATTAAACAAAGCTGTGGCCGTAGCCGCTGCCATTAAGCAGCGGTGAATCGCCACATTCCTTTTTGGCCAGCCTTTAGAACTTCGCCAGAATTCGATTCTAGGAGGTTGTAGGTGGCGCGCTGGTCGCGCCACGTTGCGCGGCAAGCTCGCAACCTACAGCGGCAGGCGGCAATACTGACTGTGAATTATGCGACGATCTTCGCTGACAAGACACCAGCTCGTAGCGACCGGCGACGCTACTTCGTCACGTCGCGCAGCGGTCGCAAGTCCAGCACCACATCATAGCTGCCGGGCGGTGGTGGCTTTTCTCCTGAAACCATATGGTCGAGCGAACGGCATGTGGGCAGTGCTGGGAACTTCTCGTAGAAAATCAGTTTCAAAATTTCCTTTGGCACCCAGTCAGAATCAGTCGAGAGAGAACCGAACTCATCGGAATACGCCAAAGGCGCCGGCGCAAGCTCCGGCGTGGGCGTGATGACATAGACCCGCTGGTCGCGCGCCAGATCGAGTTTCTTCGACTCCTGCTCGACGAGCCGGTACTCTTTGCTCTGCGGCACCGCAATCAACTCGTAGGTCTGACGCCGGGCGAGGAACGCCGCCACCATCACCACCGCCAGACCCAAAAAATGGCGGAGCCGTTTAAAAACGGGAACCGCTTCCCCGAACACTTCCATGGAGGCCGCTAGAAAAACCAAAACGACCCCAATCAAAGGATAAATTGTGCGGTAACTGGACCAGCGTTCTGAGGCCAAAATGTTGATGCCATACGCCCCGATCGAGAGCACGAGGAGAGCTGAAAACCAAAACACGCTCTCACGCCAGCCTCGCCGTTTGCCAACCAAGACGCCACCGGCAATGAGCAGCAACCCCATGCTTGTCGCGGCGATTTGATAATACGGCGCCGTGCGGCCCTGAAAATCGTTGAGGACGAGCAACGCCAGTGCGTTCGGAACGACATTCCGCGCGAACCACACCAGTTTTCCCAAGGGATCCAGATCGAACGCGATGCGTTTCGACATGGGCAACAAATCGGTGGCGAACGACACTCGGATCAAGACGTAGGCAATCAGCAAGGAGGCGCCCAGAAGTAGTAGATGTTGAAACAGCCGCGTGCGCGAGGCCCGCTCCGCCCATTGTCCCCGCCGAACCACTTTTACCGAGACAAAAACCAGATAAAACAAACTGACCGGCTGGTAATTCCAGGCACTCGCGATGATCAGGAGACTTGCGAGCCCGACCAGACAAAGCTGTTTGGCCAGCGACGCCGTGGAGTTGCGAAATGAGCTCTCCGCAATCGCGAAGGCGCTCATTGAGAGCAAAGCGGAGACGGTGTAGGCCCACAATATCCCCCAGCTCGCGATCACCTGCGCCGTTGGCACCAGGGCCAGCAAAGCCCCCACGCACGCCGCCGTGACCAGCGACCACCCAAACATCAAAAAGAGAATCGCGCAGGTCCCCGCAGAAACAAGGCCTAGAAAAACCGACCCAGTGAGTCGTGCCATTGAAATATCGCGGATGTGGTCAATGTGCTTGAAGGTCTTTTGCAGCAACCAGCCGTAGACCGGCCGGGCGTGTGAACCGCAAAACTTGATGATGGTCACAGGCTCCTCGCGGGCCTCGCGCGTGACTGCATAGTCGTCTCGCAGACCGAAGTCAGACCAGATCGTGTTCCAGTAAACGCAGGTCGGGAGGACCAGCAAAAATAGCAGCGTGAGAAACAACTGGCTGCCTCGGGAAAAACGCGCAAAAAGAGCTTCTCTCATTCAAACCTTTTGGCTGAAGACACTGCGACGGATTGCATGGGTTATAATCTCCCGTCGCCACGAACTGCACGTCAAGTATTCTTCGAACGGTTGCATGCGCGACTCCGTCAAGTCTGTGCCGCCAATGGAGGACCGCCAGGTCCACCGCGTCATAATGGGCGCAGCGACGAAGCTAGAGCGGTAGCCGCGTCCATTAAGGCGCGGTGCTTCAAACGTAAAGACGCCCCGGAGCAAGCTTCGCGGTATTAGGCCCAAGGCGAAAAACAGAACAGTTCCAGTTCTACCTCGATCGATACGGCTCTTCTGACACGATCCGGCCATGCGTTGCCTCTTCCCCTACCCCATCGTCGTCGCGCTTGCCCTGTCATTTTTATCGACTGTCTTTGCCGAACCGGCAACTCCCGCCTATCTCGATGTATCAAAGCCAGTCGAAGCCCGTGTGGCTGATCTCGTCTCACGCCTGAGCATCGAGGAAAAAGCCAGCCTGATGATGAATGGTTCGGCTGGCGTGCCTCGCCTCGGCATTCCTAAATATGATTGGTGGAACGAAGCGCTCCACGGCGTGGCACGCGCCGGAGAGGCCACCGTTTTCCCGCAGGCCATCGGCCTCGCCGCGATGTGGGATGAGGATTTTCTCTTCACCGTGGCCGACACGATCAGCACCGAGGCCCGCGCCAAATACTACGACGCCATCCGCCACGACAATCACGAGCGTTACTACGGACTCACGTTTTGGTCGCCTAATATAAACATTTTTCGCGATCCACGCTGGGGCCGCGGCCAGGAGACTTACGGCGAAGATCCGTTTCTCACGTCACGGCTGGGCATCGCCTTCGTACGCGGCCTGCAAGGCAACGATCCGCGCTACCTGAAGACCGCCGCCTGCGCCAAACACTTTGCCATCCACAGCGGGCCCGAGTCGCTGCGCCACGATTTTGATGTCGCGCCAAGCGAAGCCGATTTCCACGAAACCTACCTGCCCGCCTTTGAAGCCCTCGTGCGCGAAGCTCACGTCGAGTCGGTCATGACTGCTTACAACTCCATCTACGGTTACCCGTGCGCGATCAGCCCGCGCCTCTATGATTTGCTTTACAACAAGTGGGGCTTCGACGGACACGTCGTCTCCGATTGCGGCGCCATTTTCGATCTCTCCCGTACCTACAAAGTCGCCCGCAACGACGCCGAGGCAGAGGCCATGTCGATTAAGGCCGGGCTTTGCTTGCGTTGCGGCGACGACAACCCCGCACTGGCTGAGGGTGTAAAGAGCGGGTTTATCTCCGAGGCCGAGGTCGACGTCCGCCTCGGGCAACTGCTCCGCACGATGTTTCGCCTGGGATTTTTTGATCCCGCCGAAAACGTGCCGTATTCAAAAATCCCCTTCAGCGAAAACAACTCCCTCGCGCACGCCGCACTCGCCCTCGAAGCCGCGCAAAAATCCATCGTGCTGCTCAAAAACGACGGCACGCTCCCGCTCCACGCTGAGACGCTCAAACGCGTCGCTGTGATCGGTCCCAACGCCAATTCCCTCGCAGCGCTCCTCGGCAATTACAACGGCGCGCCCTCGGCACCGGTTACCATCCTGGCCGGACTCAAGGCCGCGCTCGGTGACAACGTCGCCGTCGATTACGCCGTTGGTTGTGATTTTGTGGATACAGGTTCTGCGCTTCGCCCCATTCCGCGCACCGCCCTCTCCATCGGCAACAACACCGGCCTGACCGGCGAATACTTCGCCAATGCCGATCTTTCCGGCAAACCCGTCGCACACCGCCGTGACCGCACGATTGAGTTCGACTGGAGCAAGGATCCGCTGCCTGACAAAATTTCCACGCAAGCCTTCTCGGCGCGCTGGCATGGCTGGCTGTTGACCGGACTGGCCGGTGACTACCTGTTCGGCATCGAGGGCAATGGCGGCTTTCGCCTCTACATCGGCGACGATCTCGTAATCGACGCGTGGACGCCCGGCGCAAAAACCAAAACAGCCAGGCGCCATCTACCCGAAAACGCCCGCCTGCCCCTGCGTCTGGAATTTTCCCACGCTGAAGGTACTGGGCGGTTCGCCCTGAAATGGGCTCAACCTGACGCCGCCGCGAGCAACGCCGAGGCCATCGCCAAAGCCCGCGCCGCCGACGCGGTGATCTTCGTCGGTGGCATCACCGCCCAGCTCGAGGGAGAGGAAATGAAGGTCGATTTCGACGGGTTCTCCGGTGGCGACCGTACCAAGATCGAGCTGCCCGCCGTGCAGGAAAAACTGCTTCAGCAACTGTGCGCCACCGGCAAGCCCGTCATCTTCGTTCTCTTGTCCGGTAGCGCCATCGCCGTGCCGTGGGCCGACCAGCACGTCAACGCCATCGTGCAGGCGTGGTATCCCGGCCAGTCCGGTGGCACCGCCGTCGCCGACGTTCTGCTCGGCAAGATCAATCCCGCCGGCCGCCTGCCCATCACGTTCTACCGCCAGACCACCGATCTACCCTCGTTCGAGGATTACGCCATGGCCAACCGCACGTACCGCTATTTCGGCGGCCAGCCGCTTTACCCGTTCGGCCACGGCCTGAGCTATACGCGTTTCACCTACAAAAACCTGCACGTTGTGAAAAACGCCGGAGGTTCCAGTCTCGCCGTAACCATTGACATCGCCAACATCGGCGAACGCGACGGCGACGAGGTCGTGCAACTCTACGCTCAGGAGCCGGCAGCGACTCATCCGCGCGCCCGTGAATCGCTCTGCGGTTTCAAACGCATCCACTTGAGGTGCGGCGAAACACGCACCGTCGCACTAACCATTCCCTCCACCGCGCTGCGTCGCTGGGACACCGTAAAAAACGACTACGTTTTACCCTCCGGCGAATGGCGAATCCTCGCAGGTGCCTCTTCGAGCGACATCCGCCAGACGGTCGCGGTCGGATTCTAGGCTGACTCGTTAAACACCTGCCATCTGCCATCGAAGACGGGACT
>Ga0302294_10000154_pt1 | contig 20855 bp, 14 predicted proteins | sample III_Fen_N2_3_FD_194550 | JGI IMG/M metagenome (GOLD analysis project Ga0302294, IMG submission 194550) | Peat permafrost microbial communities from Stordalen Mire near Abisko, Sweden - III_Fen_N2_3 | ecosystem: Environmental > Terrestrial > Soil > Wetlands > Permafrost | place: Sweden: Abisko...
CTCTGCATTCTGCTCACCGGCGCCGAAAGCATTCGCGACGTGATCCTCTTTCCGCAGCTGCGGCCAGGCAGCGGCGCCTAAGGCGGCGCTGCTGCAGTTTTAAGGGGTAAGTGATAAGGGATAAGTGCAGAGAAATAGGACTGGCTCGACCTTACAGCTTAACACTTACAACTTATCCCTAAACTAATGCCCTGGTATCTCTATCTCGCCTTCAAGCAGCTTTTCCCGACCGGGCGGCGGTTTTCGTTTTTCACCTTCATCTCGATCGTCGGCGTGGCGTTGGGGGTGGCTCTGCTGGTTGTGGTGACAAGCGTGATGGGCGGTTTCGGTCATGAGATCCGTCGCATGATCGTGGATACGGAAGGCGAGATTCAGATCAAATCGGGCGGATATATAAACGAATATCCCGAACTGTTGAAAAAGATCAAAACGGTCCCGGGGGTCGAGGCGGCCACACCGTACGCGGCCGGTGCGCTCATGATCGAGTACCACGGCAAGCCGACTTTCCCGAGCATGCGCGGCATCGACCTTGCCTCGGTCGAGAAGGTTGTCCAACTGGGCAAGTACGTACGCGTCGGATCGCTCGACGACCTCGATGACGACTCGGTGATTTTAAGTTCGCAACTGGCTCAGGCGGTCGGTGCGAGCGTCGGCAGCAAGGTTGAGATTTATTCTCCGCTGATCATCGAACGTTTCAAAAACGACGAAGTGTTCATGCCGCGCGAGGTGCGGGTGGCCGGTATCATCGAGATTGGCCATCAGCAGCTCGACAGCAGCACGGTATATTGCACGCTGCGGCTCGCGCAGGATTTATACGGCCTAGGCTCGGCGGTGCATGGCATCAACGTGCGTATCAAACCGGGTTTCAACGAGGACGACGTCGCCGCTCGTCTCAACGTCGCGCTGAATCCTGGCATCCGGGCGTATTCGTGGATGGCGAGTTTTGCCGATTTTCTGTGGGTGTTGCATATGGAAAAAAGCATGATGCTCTTCATTCTGATGTTTGTCGTGCTCGTTGCGGCCTTCATGGTCACCAGCCTTTTGTTGGTTTTGGTGCTCAAGAAAACCCGCGAGATCGGCCTGCTCGGTGCGCTCGGCGCGAAACGCTCGCAGATCGCGTGGTGCTTTTGTGCACAGGGAATGTTTGTAGGGATTTGCGGCGTTTTATCGGGGCTGGCGCTGGGATATACGGTGCTGCATTTCCGCAATGAAGCGGTGACGTTGCTCAGCCGCCTGGCTGGAAACGAAAACATTTTTGCGCAGTTCTACCAACTGACGCGCCTGCCGGCTTACACCGAGACGTCGGACCTGGTCGTCATCATCGCCGGCTCGCTCATTCTCTCGACGCTGGCGGGAGTGTTGCCCGCCATTATTGCGGCGAGGCTCAAACCCGTGGAGGCGCTTCGCAGTGAGTGAACCCGTTCTCACGGCCCGCGCGTTGCGCAAATCCTACTTGAGCGGCGACCGCCAGATCGAGGTGTTGAGTGGCGTCGATTTTTCCGTCGTGGCGGGCGAAAGTGTGAGTATCCGTGGCGAGTCAGGCTCCGGCAAATCGACCTTGCTCAACCTGCTCTCTGCGCTTGATACGCCCGATAGCGGCGAGGTCTCCTGGGCGGGAAAACCCAGCATCGGCACAGAAGTGCGGGCGACCTTCCTCGGCATGGTGTTTCAATCCTTTTACCTGATCCCCGAAATCGACGCGCTGCAGAACGTACTCATGGCACGGCGTATGGTGGGGCGCATTGGTTCGGCTGAACGAGCCCGGGCCGCGGACTTGCTCAAACGCGTCGGATTGTCCGAGCGCGCGCATCATTTACCGTCGCAACTTTCCGGTGGCGAACGCCAACGCGTGGCGGTGGCTCGCGCGCTGATGAATTCGCCGCAGCTCATCCTCGCCGACGAACCCACCGGCAACCTTGACGAAAAGACGGGCGACTCTGTGATCGAGCTGCTGCTCAGCCTGAGCGTGGAAATGAAAACGGCGCTGGTCCTCGTTACCCACAGCGCGATCCACGCCGCCAAAACCAGTCGGAAAACAATCCTCCACGAGGGAAAGCTTACAGAAGTTTTTGGTTCAGCGTTTACGGTTCACGGTTGAGTTCGTGTCATGGCTACGTTCACACGTTTCGAACAAATCGAGAGCTGGAAAAAAGCCCGGTTGCTTGCCGCTGAAGTTTATCGCGTAACGACCGAGGGATCATTTGCGCGAGACTTTGGGCTGCGAGATCAAATCAGGCGCTCTGCGGTTTCGGTCATGGCCAATATTGCCGAAGGTTTTGGTCGTGGGGGAAACAAAGAGTTCATTTCATTTCTGAGTATTGGCAGAGGCTCTGCGGTCGAAGTTAAGTCGCATCTTTACGTAGCGCTGGATGCCGGTCTGATTGCGGAGGGCGAATTCAAACCGCTCTACAAGCTGGCATCTGAGGCAGAGGCTTTGATCAGTGGTCTGATGAAATACCTTTCCACGAGCGAAACGCGTGGGAGAAAATTTAACCAAGTTGCCAAGGCGTCCAACCGTGAACTGAATAACCGTGAACCGTGAACGCTAACGACAAGTATGATAAATCCCTTTAAACGTGGTACCAAGATTGTCTGCGGCGTAATTGGCGTTGGTTCGCTGGGGCAGCACCACGCGCGCATCTACGCCTCGATGAAGAACGTCGAGTTCGCTGGTATCTTTGAGACCAGCGATGCGCGCGCGAAGGAAATCTGCGAGAAGCACAACTGCCGTCGCTTTGCCACGATCGAGGAACTCGGCGAAGTGTGTGATGCTGTTTCCGTGGTGGTTCCGACCGACCGGCACGCCGAAGTTGCGCTGCCTCTGCTCGCGAAGCGTTGTCATTTGTTAATCGAGAAGCCGATTTGCGCTTCGCTCGAAGAAGCGGAAAAAGTGCTGGCCGCGGCTCAAGCCGCTCACTGCATCGTGCAGGTGGGACACATTGAACATTTCAATCCGGTGATGAGTTTCCTCGAAAAGGAAATCGACCGGCCGGGCTACATCACGACGGAACGCCTTGCGCCGTACCAGACCCGTGGCACCGAGGTGGGCGTGGTGCTCGATTTGATGATCCACGACATCGGCATCGTGCTCGCGTTGGTGAAATCGCCGATCGAGAAGATCGACAGCGTGGGTATGCATGTGCTTTCCAAAACCGAAGACATCGCCAACGCACGCATTCAGTTCACGAACGGCTGCGTGGCCAATCTCAGTGCGAGTCGCCTGAGCTTGAAGAAAAATCGCGAGATCCGGATTTTTCAGGACAACGCCTACCTCTCGCTCGATTTCATGAACCAGAAGGGGCACCTCGTGAAAAAGAGCGACATCATCGCGTACGGGTTGAAGTTGAAAGTTGGGCTGGCGAAGCCGGGCGACGTGAGTTCGATTCCGGTGGGCGAGATTCCTATTGAGAAAGGCGAACCACTCGCCATCGAGCTGGCGAGTTTTGTGGATAGCGTCAGCAAAGCGAAGCAACCGAAAGTCGGCGCGGCGTTGGGCAAGAGTGCGCTCGAAGTCGCCATCACGATCACCGATCAAATCCGCGCGGTGGCAGCAAAGAGGTAAAGACATGTCGCCACAGAGAGCACAGAGCTCGGACACAGAGGCGGCGGGAGGCCAAAACACGGGCGTGCATTTTTGTGGTTGTTCTGGTCTCTCAATCTCAGAGCGGTTTGGATTCTCTCTGTGAACTCTGTGTCTGAGCTCTTTGCTCTTTGTGGCGAAAAACTCTGAATCCATTTTCATGTCTGCACTCGTTCCCCTTTCTCTTCCTCCGCCGGTCGGTGGTCGTGTTGATCTTCTGATTATCGCGGGCGAACATTCGGGCGACGAGCATGCGGCGCGGATGCTGCATGGGGTTTTGGCGAAGCGACCGGATTTGAAGGTTGCGGCATTGGGCGGTCCAAAGCTGGCCGCAGCCGGAGCGCAACTCTTGCGCGACATGACCGCGTCTTCGGTGATCGGATACATCGATACCCTGAAGAATCTTTCTCATTTCCGTAAATTGTTTGGCGAAATCCTGCGCTGGATCGGCGAATACCAGCCGCGCGCAGTATGTTTTGTGGATTCTTCCGGGCTAAATTTGCGCATTGCGAAGCAGATGTTCGATCGCGGCCTTTCGGCAAAAGCCGGAGGCAAAATCAAAACACTGTACTACATCAGTCCGCAGCTTTGGGCGTCTCGAGCGGGTCGGCGTTTTAAGATGGCAAAATACCTTGATGGCTTGGCGGTGATTTTCCCGTTCGAACCCGAGGTATATGCGGACACAAAACTGCCGGTGGAATTCGTTGGGCACCCGTTCATGGCGGAGCACGTGATTTCGCCGGTACGCTACGATCCGGATGGACCGATTTTGCTTTTGCCGGGAAGCCGGCGTTCGGCGGTGGGGCGTATTTTTCCGGTGATGCTGAAGGCGTATGCCAAGCTCGCGGGGCGCGATGCGATCGCGATTTATCCGAGCGAAGAAATTCTGGCCGTGCTGCGCGCGGCCAAACCGCCCTCGACCGTCGAGTTGCGTCCTGCGGGCGAACCGGTTGCGGCGGCGGCGGTGCTGACAACTTCCGGGACGATGTCGATGCGTTGTGCTCTGGCGGGAATTCCTGGTGTGGTCATGTACCGTGCGCATCCGATTGAGTACGTGCTCGGCCGCATGATCGTGAAAGTGCCGTATCTCGGCATTGCGAATTTGCTGCTCAAAGAGCCGATGTATCCGGAATATATTCAAGGTGCGGCCAATCCCGAGGTATTGGCGGGGGAGTTGAAAGCGTGTTTAGGCGATCCCGCTCGGCGCATCGAAATTGCGGCACGTGCCGAAAAATTACGGGCGATCTTGCACCAGCCAGCGAAGGGTAGCGCTGCCGACTGGTTGGTGAAACAGCTGGGGTAGGCTGGTTCTGGAGCTGAAGTGTTCTAGAGCAGATTCGGTTAAACAGCGGCCGTTGTTGATCGGGAGGTGGCGTTTAATATGGAACTCAGGAACACTGGAACGAACCAGATTAGTGCGGGGCGCAATCTTGTTGCGACCAAGTACGAGGCTTGCGGAAAGGGCGCAGCGAGTTGTCTTCGCCCCGCAGGACCAGACCAAAGATTTTTGTCGGCTATGGTTTAACTTAACCGATCTGACTACGGAAACGGAGAGGGCTGGTAGCACGGAGTCCGTTTCCGGTTCAGGCCAAAGCTGATGGCTATGCCATTACTTAAAATCCCCTCGGATCCAGTTCGAGTCGGAAGTAGTCGCGCGCGTTGGCAAAACAGATTCGACGGATCATGTTGCCGACGAGCTGGCGATCATCGGGGATCTCGCGCCGTTCCATGTCGGAACCTACCAAGTTGCACAACACACGGCGGAAATATTCGTGGCGTGGATAACTCAGAAAGCTGCGCGAGTCGGTGAGCATACCGACGAAGCGGCTGAGGAGGCCGTTGTTCGACAGTGCATTGATCTGCCATTCCATGGCCTCTTTTTGATCGAGGAACCACCAGCCGCTGCCGAACTGCATCTTACCGGGAACACTGCCATCTTGGAAATTCCCCATGATGGTCGCAAAGGCGTAGTTGTCAGCGGGGTTGAGGTTGTAGAGGACCGTGCGCGGGAGTTCGTTGGTCGAATCGAGGGCGTCGAGGTAGCGACCCAGCGCGGCGGTTTGCGGGAAATCGCCGATCGAATCGAAACCGGTGTCAGGGCCCAGCTCGCGCAAAAGGCGCGTGTTGACGCTGCGCTGTGCGCCGAGGTGAAGCTGTTTGGTCCAGCCTTTGCGCGCGTCCCAGCGGCCGAACTCGAGCATCATGTAGGAAACGAATTTGGCGTGCTCGACTGGGTTTGCGGAACGGCCGGCGCGGGCAGCGTCGAAGATCGTGCGCGCTTCGGAAAAACTGCAGGGCTCGGCGGGGCAATTATCCATGCCGTGATCGGAGAGGCGTCCACCGACGGCGTGAAAAGCGTCGTGGCGCTTGAGCAGCGCGGAGAGGAAATCATCGAACGTTGCGATCGTACACTTGGCGGCACCGGCGAGCTTCTCGAGCCAGGGGTTGAAGGCAGCGGGCGCGGCTACGCCGAGGGCCTTGTCGGGGCGGAAGGAGGGGTAGACGCGGGTCTTTAGGCCGAGCAACTTGATCTTCTCGTGTTGATCGAGAGAGTCGGCGGGGTCATCGGTGGTGCAGATGACGGCGACTTTGTTCGCGGCGAGGATGTCGTGTACGCGCAGGGTCGCGAGTTTCTCGTTGGCTTCGCGCCAAATCTTGTCGGCTGACAACGCGTTGATCGTGTCGGTAATACCGAAATACCGCGCGAGCTCCAGATGAGACCAGTGATAGAGCGGATTGCGCAACGTGTGCGGCACAGTCGCGACCCAGGCGTCGAATTTTTCACGGGGAGTGGCGTTACCGGTACAGACGCGTTCGTTAACGCCGTTGGCGCGCATGGCCCGCCATTTGTAGTGGTCGCCGCCGAGCCAGATTTCGGAGAGGTCAGCAAAGCGATGGTTTTCGAGGATCAACTGCTGGGGCAGATGGCAGTGGTAGTCGAAGATCGGTTCGTTCTTTGCGAAGTTATGGTAGAGATCGCGGGCGGCGTCCGAGTGAAGGAGGAAATCGTCGTGGATAAAAGAGGACATGATTTTTTCCGATCGTGGAGGGGCACGAAAGGGGGCGGAAAAAAGGACTCGGTGGAACTCGCGAAAAGGCGGCCCACCGGCCTGAGCTTGGGCGTATTTCTACCGCGAGATATCGCCGAGCATCTCAGCGAGGGAGGTGTAGCGATCGAGAAGGGAAAATGCGGCGGCGCAGCGTTCCTTCGTTGCGAGTGCGGTGTTCTCGGCGAGGAACACGATATAGCGGGCGACGTTTTTCGAATAGAGCAGACGGCCTTCGTCGCTGATCGAGTAGAACCGTGCCCGCTGCCGGTAGCCGGCCGGTGAGTGGTCGCCGAGCGCGGATTTTTCCGCGCGGCCCTCGCCAGCGAGGACGTAGAGGAAATTGTACTCGAACCAGAACATATGCTCCGGACTCGGCGTCAGCGCTTCGACCGCTGCGCGGATGGCGGTGGGTGTCGCGAAGACGTCAGCGGTTTTCCCGGACTTCGTGAGTGCATCGATGATGAAGGAGCGGGCCATCTTCTGTTCGGTGGCGTCGGTGCTGACGGCCCCCTTGAGGGCAAGTTCGACGGTGAACCGGTACCAATCGCGCCAGAGGGCCTGGTCGGCGGCATTTTTCGAGGCGAAGAGGGCTTTGCCCATCTCGTACGTGTAGCGTCCGCTGGTCTTGATTTCGAGACGGCTGCCGGTGACCGCGCCCATGACCTGGTAATTCTCGGCGGATTTTCCGGAGCCGGAGTGGAAGCCGATGCTGGCACCGAATTTTTCGCAGACGGCCCACTGTTTCGCGATCAACGCGCGCAAGGCGTTGTTGTCGGGGTAGGGCATGTTTTTTTGGAAACCGAAGGCGGGGGCGACGAAGTGAATGTGCATCCCGAGCGTTTCGCAGAGTGCGAGGATGATAGCGGTTGTTTCGGGTGTGGTCAGGCCGGGGAGTTCGTCGATCGAAAGTTCGCGCAGGTATTCACGACCCGCAGTGGTGGTAAAAAGTTTAGCGCGGGCGGCAGCGTATTTTGTGTCGCGGACCTTCATCTTCTGAAGCGAGGGCCAGATTTTTGAGAGGAGCGAGGCGAAGTCGGCGTCGTTGAGCGAGAGACCGGCGGCGGCGACGCGGGCGCGCACTTTTGCGACGAGGTCGGTGGGGACATCGGCGAATTTCGCGGGCTGGTTGAGCGCGAGTTCGGGCGAGAGGTCAAAGGTGATATAGCTGGCGAGGACGCAGCCGGTGACGAGCTGGTCTTCGCGGGCGTCGAACTTGCCACCGATGGGCTGGTGATCGGCGTTGAAAGACCAGGGGAGTTTCCGGTGGTGGAAGCCGTTTTTGAGCTTCGAGAGAACGCAGCCGTGGCTCATTCCCTCGACGCTCTGGCCCTGGTGGCCCTCGGGGACGTTGGTGCCGATGAACGGGAACGGCACAGTGTCGAGCGAGCCGGCGAGCATTGCATCGACGTCGTAGACGAGTTCACGCGGAATGGAATTTTGGTTGGCGGTGAGGCCTAGTTCGAGTACGCTCATCGCCCACTCAACCGCGGGCCAGTGCAGTGCGGTGAACCGGGCGCCGATGCCGAGCGTGCTGCGGCCGAGGTTGCCAGCGGCCGACGGAAAGATCGTGGACGCGGGGTCGTGCTGCTGGATGAGATTCTTCAGCTTGAGCAGATTTTCCCAGGTGGCGGGGAACACGGTGCGCGAGCCGAGCGAAAGGCCCTCGGCGAGCACGTCGGACGAGGGGCCTTTGGCCCGCGGCTCCAGCTGCCAGGCACAATCGCCCGAGGGTTCATCTTCGAGGAGCAGCCAAGTACCGGCCGCAGTTTCGAAACGACTTTTCGGATACGAGCCGAGCGAGAGTCCGGCGACGAGTTTTGCGCGGAGGGAGGGCCAATCGAGACAGAAGTCCGGGCTGACGCACGGATTTTGAGCGATTCGCAGGTTGTGCTGGAGGAGAAATTTATTGATGGGAGACATGGGAGACTTGGGATTTGAAAATCAGAGAGGAGGAGAACGAGGTAACCGGCTTTGAGGAGGTGGACGAAGGTGTCGTCTCGCCGTGTGTCTAGATGGTCATGGCGTGATAGCCGCCGTCGACGATGAGTTCTTCGCCGGTGATGAACGAGCCAGCGCCGTCGCTGGCGAGGAGGAGCGTCGCGCCGATGAGTTCACGCGCTTCCCCGAAACGCTTCATGGGAGTGTGGCCCATGATGGAGGCGACGCGGTCGGGCGTGAGGACTTTCTTGTTTTGCTCTGCGGGAAAGAAGCCGGGCACGAGGATGTTGACCCGGACGCGGTGTGGCGCCCACTCGCGGGCTAGGTTGAGCGAAAGGTTATGGACGGCACCTTTCGTAGCGGAGTAGGTGAACACACGGGAAAGCGGCACGACGCCCGACATCGAACCGAGGTTGATGATCGAACCGCCCTGGCCGCGGTCGACGAGATATTTGCCGAAGACCTGGCAGCCGAGGAAGACTCCCTTGAGGTTGACGCGGACGATGCGATCGAACTCCTCCTCGGTGATGTCGAAGAAAGGCGTGGCGGAATTGATGCCGGCACCGTTGACGACGATATCGACGCGACCACTGCGAGCGAGGACGGCGGCGAGGAGCGCTTCAACCTCGGCCTTGCTCGTGGCTTCGGCGGCGTGAAACCACGCCTTGCCACCGCTGGCGGTGATCTTGTCGAGGCGGATTTTGGCTTTGTCGGCATTGCGCCCGACGATCACGACCTCAGCCCCGGCGCGAGCAAGGCCCTCGGACATCGCGCCGCAGAGTTCGCCGGTGCCGCCGATGACGACGGCGACCCGACCGGTGAGGCCGAAAATCGATTCAAGATAGCTGGGGGGAGGCGTCGTGGTGTTGGGCATAATGGATGGTTCGGTTGACTAAAGATTAGGAGAGGAAAATTAACGTGGTATTTGGACAGACGGGGAGGCGGTGAGATTGGCCTGCAACCAGGCGAATAGGCGTTCGTTGTAGTCGGGCGAGTATTCGGCCCAATGCAAGAGACCATGGAGAGCGCCGGGGCTTCGCGACCGGATGGAAGCCATTGTCGTTGGGGATGCGAGCATTGAGCATGAGGGGCTCGTCTCCGCCGCGGCCATACTCAACGTCGTGCTTCAGCTCCGCCGCGTGCATCGAGAGATTGATCCACGAGATTGAAGCGAGGATGAACGCCAGCGGTTTGTTCATGCGGGGAAAGCGGCGGGGGAAGCCGCGGGGAGACAGAGGGTTGTTCGGAATGACGGCTTTTCCCAACCTGCGCCCGCGCTCATCGTTGACGCTGAGGGCGGGGCAAAGCTGGGGTGGAGTCCCCTTGATAACGTTAGTGAATAAAAAGCAGATTTTGAATGAGGAACTCAGGAAAGCTGGAGCGGAAATCACTCTGTACACATGCACTCTTTGCTTTTTCTCGTTTTCTAGAGTGTCAGACTGCTGCTTCGCTTGGTAACACATACAATTTACCTGATTGATTCTCTCTGGGTCACATAGTCCGAAGCTTCCTCCGGCTTGGTTGTAGCCGGCCTCGCTGAGGCCGGTTCCGAAGCGTTCCGGGGTCAGCGACCCCGGCTACACCAAATTGGTTCGGCCGGATGCCCCGGAGCTTGGCTGACAGGACACTCGGGTTAATCAGATTGCCGAACCAGGGAAGGTCCGTCGCAGGAAATCATTTCTTTTGCCGCGGTAGGTTGCGAGCTAGCCTCGCAACGTGGCGCGACCAGCGCGCCACAAGATTGCGCCCCTACCTCAAGCGGCTACGACATTCAGGACGCGGGGTTTTGCGCTCCTCTGATGACCGCTGCTTAATTGCAGCGGCTACGGCTACAGGCGCGGTCGAAGTGGTGGGATCGCCTCGTCGATGCGGTTGGTGAACATCAGCGTTACGCCCCAATTGAGCTTGGTGCCCGCTTTCTCGGCTGTGTATTCAAAATGCGGGCACAAAAAAGCCGCCCCGGTGAGGGGCGGCTTGAGGAAGGTTTTCCTTAGGGTGGCGCAGTAGAGCTAGAACTGGCCTTTTACGCCCACATTGATGCTGGCACCGTAGTTGCCGTTGCGGGTGGTGTAGACTTGATTCTCCGCATAGTTCTCTTTCGCGGAGTTGAAGATATTGTTCACATTGGCGAACAGGGTGGCGTAGCGATGGAGTGCATACTCCATGCTGGTGCTGATGACCCAGCGACCCGATTGATAGTTGGTGACGTTGGCATTCGTGGCATTCACAGGCGTGAAGCTGCCATCAGGATTGAGCGTCAGGCCGGCAAGGCTGTTTCCGGTGAGCCTTTTTTCGGTCCAGGTCGCCGAGGCCTGCATCTTAAATTTGCTCAATTTGTAGCGGAGAATGAAGTTGCCCTGATTCAGCGCCATGCCGTCGCTCGCATTTGGTACGAGAGCCCAGAGGCGTTTTTCTTTCGGCTCGTAATGGCTGTAGTTCACCGTGACACCGAGGCCTTTTAGCTGGGCGGGTAGGAAGGAGAGCTCCTGGCTATAGGCGAGCTCGTAACCCCACATGGACGTTTTGGGACCATTGATCGTTGTTGTATAGGTGTCTTTTGTGTTCGCGAATTCAGATTCATCATAACCAGCCGACAGAATTTGGTCTTTAATGTCCTGAGGAAGGTTTGGCGAAAAGTTTGTTTTTGGCACCGTGATCTGGATGTCTTTGATATCCTTGTAGAAAATAGAGGCGGAAAGGATACCCACGGGTTCGAAATAATATTCGACCGAAGCATCGAAGTTATTGGCCGTCTCAGGCTTCACCTTCGTGTTATTGACCGTGAAATCATAACCATCGCCAGCAGTGTTGTCGGCGGCCGTGATGCCACCCACGACGTTTTGGAAGTCCGGGCGCAAAAGCGACCCGTAGTAGGCTACGCGGGTGATCAAGTTCTTGGTGACCTCATAGCGCCCTTGGAGAACCGGCAGCGTGTTGTTGTAGGTTTTCTCACGAGTGGTGCGGTGGCCGTAACGATAATAAATATAATCGGCTCGACCAGAATTCGCGGTGTTTACTGCGGTACGAGTAGCGGCGGTGTAGGAGATTCCAAGGGCCGTTAACGTCTTGTCAGTGCCCTGGTCATCAAAGCCCTTGCCCTGACTGTTGGTTTTTTCGAAACGGAATCCCCCCGTGATGCTGAATGCTTTGGTGGGGTCGATCGTGGCCATGGCATAGGCAGCGTCGATGTTTTCCTTAATATCAACGTCGTTCTGTAGCATATTGCGCAGGTTGGCGGCCGCCTGCGCCGTGAAGGGACCATTCTTAGAGTAAGAGAATGGGTCGGTGTTACCATAGGACTGGAACAATTGATACAAGCGCCATTTGTCGGCGGCGGGGGTCTTGCTCGTCACCCCGTTGATATCGGTGACGACACCGACGTTGCCGGCGTAGGGATCGCGATAATCGTTGAGGTTGATCGCCGTGGCTGAGGTGGCGCCACTCGTGAGTGCCATGGCCCATTTTGCCTGCAATGTGTGAACGTCACGAACTTCAAGCGAGTCGGCTGTGCCCACCTTGAAAGTGGTGGGCAGCTTCCACTCGGGAAACGCCTGCGAGACGTCAACTTTGCCGGACCAGATTTGGGCTTTGGAATTGCGGGTGGTTTGTTCGACCGAGCCGCCGGTGTTGTAGTTGCTCAGATCAAAGATGCTGCCCAGATTGCTTGATGGAATTTGAGCGGCGGCGAGCGCAGGAGCACCGGCACTTCCACCGGGAAGATTGCGCTGAACAATACGCACGTCATCAGCAGCAAGACGGGCATAGTCAAAAGCCACGTTCGGCATTGCAGCTGCGACTAGTGAAAAGTAGCCATCTTGACCGCAGACATAGGCCGTTTTTCCGACCGAATAGTTGCCAGCAATATCAACCTTCAGGTCTTCGTGCTTCCAGCTCGCGGCTGGGCTGATGTTAAGCGTACCGCCACTCTTGCGCTGATTACTTCCCAAAATATTGACACTATTCTGTTGATACTTTGTGGGCGACGCGGTGGTGCCAGCCCCGCTAAGGTAGACAGAACCCAAACTGGTTCCGGAGGTTGTCGTTTGGGTGATGAGTCCCGGGTTGTTGAGCGAAGTGTTTAACGTCCCATCCGCACCGTACGTCGTCTGGTTCCCAGTGTTAGTGGTGGCCGACCAGTTGCGGTTATAAAACTCTGAACGGTAGTAGCCGTAATTGGTGCGCAACGAAAACTTGAGATCGTCCGTGGCCTTGAAATCAAAGTTCGCCAGCAGTGAGTCGCGCCAGGTGGGCTTCAGGCCATCCTGAAAATTCCAGGTATTGATCAGGGGCAGCTCCTGGCCGTTGTTATAAGCGTTTTTGTCCCAGGTTTGTGTGCCGATGGTGACGCGCTGGTCGGCAAAGGCCCCGGAGTGTGCGGCTGAGAGAACCATGCCGAGTTTGCCATCGAGGAAGGTATCGACCCACTCCAATTTACCTCCCGGGAGGGCTTTGTTATGTTTTTCGTTGTCCCAGCCCTTGGATTTGTCGAAGGAGCCGTACCATTGGTTAAAGTTGACGCTGCCCTGATATGTGATGGAGCGGCCCTTTTGGTTGAAGGCGCTCTTGCTGATGGCGTTCACATTACCGGCCAAGTTCATGCCCATCATGTCGGGCGTCGGAGTCTTGGTCGTTTCAATAATATCCAAAGCGGCCATCGAAAGCTGCTCGAGTTCGAGCCAGCGGCCCTGATTGGGTGCGCTCAAGTTGTTGGAGCCGGAGTTTGCGATGGGCAGCCCGTCCATCGTGGTGGTGGCGTATTTTGGCGGTAGACCGCGGATTCGAGTCGAGCGCGCATCGTTGTCGACGTAATCGACGCTCACGCCGGGCAGCAGCTTTAGGAATTCGCCCACGTTGCCTTCTGCAACATCGCCGAACGCATCGGCAGCGACAATCGTCTTGAGGTTCAAGGCGACTTTTTGAAGTACGATCGCCTTCGCGTTGCCTTCGCGGGAACTCGCCACCCTGTATGCGCCTAGCTCGATCGTATCGCCGTATTCGCTGCTTTTCAGATTGAAGTCCTGCTTCACCGAACCGGAGGCCGGTACAGTGACTGTTATCGTCTGTGTATCGAGACCGGTGTAGGCGACGGACAGCTTGATCTCGCCTGCGGGGAGGTTGGTTAAGCTGTAAACGCCACCGTCCTCAGAAGTCGTGGATTTGTCGGTGCCGACGACCTGGATGACGGCCGACTTCAAATATTCGCCGGTCGTCTGGTTCAAGACGCGGCCTGAGATTGCGGCGGTTTGCGCGGAGGCGGACGCAACCAAGGCGACGATTCCGAAACAGGCGAAAAGCCAGCCTTTCAGGCCGTGAAAAATGTTCGGGGCTTGCCCGCCGAGTGTGGGGGTGTGGGTGTGGTTCATGTGAGGGAGCTGGGGATTTGGTGGTTAAGGTTTTTTAGCGCAGGGCGGCTAATTTGCTTTTTTAGATCAACAGTAAAGTGACTTGTCGCTGACGGTGGGCGCTGTGGTGAAGAACGGTTGGCCAGACGGTGGGATCAAGGAAAGGACTCTGTTTTTCGTGGTGCGGTGGGAGTTTCTTCGAGCAGATTGCGTGGGATAGAAAAAGCCCGGGATGCAGGAGGGTTAACGAGGCTCAGGCGAGAATCGACTGTGCGCAAACGACTGGGGAGGTCGGATCGGAGGGTGGGGTAAAAAGATCTCAGTTTAACGTTAACCAAGACCTAGTCCGTAACAAAAGCCGAAGTTGAAAACCCTCAACTGCACCGATGCGCACATTGTTGACTTAAATGACCATCTAAAACTGAACCGATGCTAATCCAGCCGATGCGCCTAAACTACCTGGCAGCGGCCCGCTTACGGATCGGCAGCATGCAGTTTTCCCGCCATTCACCGGTTAGCAAAATCTCATGCGGCACTTCGGGAACGCCGGTTTCGTTGCGGTGCATCTGACCAATCAACATTTCGACGGCCAGCCCGCCGATTTTGTTGGGATCGTAATAGACACCGGTGCATTCGAGTTCGCGCCGGTGTTCCAGCGCGACGACACCGACGTCTCGCGGCACCTTAACACCAAGATGGTTCAGCCATTCCAGCAGGAGGTGGGGATTGTTGACCAGCAGCGCATCGGGCCGGTGCTCTTGGAACCATTCGCTAAAGACTGCTTCGGTGGTCGGCATCCCGGGGCAGACCGGCAGGCGCTCGGCGGCAGGGGATTGAAATTGTTGGGCGAAATAGGCCCCGAGCCAGCGGTCTCCGACGCGTGGGCTGTCGTTGCCGTCGGAAAAAAGAAATCCGATGCGTTTGTAGCCGCGGTCACGACAACGCTCCATCGCCTGCCAGACCGTATCGAAATGATTCTCGGTGACGTGATGCAGGACGGGAGAACGCAGAGTCATTCCGAGCGCGACGCAAGAGAACCTATTCCAGGTGAGATCGAGGGCGTTGCAGCCTGGTGGCAGGCGTCCGACGATGACGCCGTTGATGCGGCGAGCCGACAAAATGTCGCAGAATCGGTGCGAGGTCATACCGGGCTCGCGCAACCAGAAATGTTCTAGCTTGTAGCCGAAATCGCGCGCGCGCTCGGCGGCGCCGGGAAAAAAATCAGGGCGATCATGATGCTCCGGCAACCAGCCCCAGCGGGTCGGGTAGTTGGTGACGTAGGCGAGCGTCGCGTGCTTCACGGGCTTCCCTGAGCGTCGCGACTGCATGAGGGCCGAGACCAGCGGGTTGATGCGATAGCCGAGTTTGGCTGCGATCGCTTTTACTCGTTCGCGGGTCGCCAACGGTATCCGGGGGTGGTCGCGCAGGGAAAGGGACACCGTGGTGCGATGCACACCGGCGCTGCGGGCCACATCTTCAAGCGTCGCCTTGGGCTGCATGAAGTCAGACATGTCGGCGGCGCGAGGGCAGTCGAGCGAATTTTGCATGGCGAATCAATGCCGTTGGGATAACCACTGATGGAATTCCTCAACGAGGAATTCCATCAGGTGTCCTCCGGCTGATCGCCTGCGGGTACGCACTTCGGGGTCTGCTAATCGCAGTCCTAAAAACCCCGCGATTAGCGGGCCCCGAAGTTGGGTGCTGCGACGATTAGGAGCAGTGCTTGAATAAGGTTTCACCCATTGGTGAAGCCCCATCAGTGGTCAAAAATTCCGGGAGAAAGCGTGAGTCACTTGGTGGCTTCGACGGTGACGGAGATCGGAGCGGCGAGCCGTGCGGCGAAGGCGGCGAGAGAATCGGCCCAGTCGGCTGCGGTCGTGAAATCGCCGCTGCGGCTCCAGCCAGCGCCGGGATAATAGCGGATGGTTTGGCCTGAGCGGATCTGCACCAGCGCGAGATAATTGGCGGAGTCTTCGGCGAAGCCGGCGAGCGTGCCGGGTGCGAGCACCACGCCGGTGCCGAGCTCGGCCTGATCGGCCTTCGGGTATTTTTCCCAAAGCGCGAGCCAGCCGCCTTCGGCGTTGCGCGTCACGGTGCCGACGGCGGGAGCGTGTTTGCCGATGCCGATGGCGACGGTGATTTCGGGTGCACCCACAAAAGCAAAGGTGCTCTCGAGGCAGTCGAGGTTATGCCCAGCATCGACGGTGAAGCGTTTCGTTTCGGAGACGAAGATGTTGCCCGCCGCCCAGGTGTCGTAAGTGAGTTCGAAGACTGCGCGGACCGGGCCGTTGGCCAGCACACGTGAGGATTTGAAGTTCCGGCTTACGTGGAGCTGGCTGCCGTCCCACACACCGGTGCCGCCGCAGCCGCGGGTCGTGCCGACCGAATAGAGATCCATGCCTTCACCTTCGTCGGTGTGATAGTGATCGTGGCCTTTGTTGTACCAACGGTCGACGATCGGGTAACGCACGCGCTTGCACCAGACGTCGATGCCGCTGGTCACGAGCACCTCCTTGGCACCGGCAGGTTCGCTCGGGGCGGCGAGGGCGGGGCCGTAAATCCGATGGGCAATGCGATCATTTTCCCACGCAAAATCGTCGAGACGCTCCGGCACGAAGCGGGCAAAGGCTTTGGCGGGAAAGACTGGTGCGACCTCCGCCGTCTTCTCGACGGTGAACGTCGCAGACTTCTCACCCGCGCCGAAATCATACTGAAAAATCAATTCGCCATAAGCGATGCCGACGCCCTTCGGGTCCTTCGCTTGCGGGGCGATATTGGTGACCTGATAGGGCAGCACGTGGCCGGCGGAATCCTTGACGGCAAGGCGCTGGAGGAGTGCGCCGGGAAGCGAAGTGGCGATGGTTTTCCACGGCACCGTGATCGTTTCTGAGGGACGGGCAACCGCGAGGTCATGCATGACCGTGATCGTGACGCGGTCGGCCGCGCGGGCGACGAAACACGCGAGCAGGGCGGCGAGGTAAACGAAGAGTTTCATGGGGAATTTTGGATGTAAGGAAAATTGAATCTGGAAGGATGGAACTCAGGAACGGAGGGTTGATGTGGCGATGAATCCTATATTTCTAGTTTTAGGTGTGGTTTGGGGTTCGTTCCAGCGTTCCTGAGTTCCACATTCTCTTCTGCTGTCAACGCGCCAACCAGCCGCCATCGACTGCGATCGTGTAACCGTTGACATAGTCCGAGGCCGGCGAAGCGAGAAAGACAACAGCACCTTTCAAGTCGTCGGGCGTGCCCCAGCGGCCGGCCGGGATGCGCTCAAGGATGGCGGCGCTGCGCTTTGCGTCGGCGCGGAGCGGCGCAGTGTTGTCAGTTTCCATATAGCCGGGGGCGATGGCGTTGACGTTGATGCCTTTCGCCGCGAGCTCGTTGGCCATGAGGCGCGTGAGCCCCTGCAACGCGCTCTTCGAAGCGGTGTAGGAAGCAACGCGGATGCCGCCCTGAAAAGACAGCATCGAGGCGATATTCACGATCTTGCCCTTGCCGCCGCGCGCGACGACATCGCGCACGAAGGCCTGGCTGAGAAGAAAGACCGCGTCGAGATTCACGCCCATGACATCGTCCCAATCCTTCTCCGTGAAGTCCTGGAAATCGGCGCGCCGAATGATGCCGGCGCAATTTACGAGGATGTCGAGGTGGGCAAACTGGTGCCGGGCGGAGGCGATGATTTGCGCCACGGCAGCGCGATCCGACAGATCGGCAACCACGGGAATACATTTGCGGCCGAGGGCTTCGATTTGCCGGCAGGTGTCGTCCGCGGGATGCGTGCCGACGGCGACGATGTCAGCGCCAGCTTCGGCGAGCCCGATGGCCATGCCCTGGCCGAGACCGCGAGTGGCACCTGTGACGACGGCGACTTTGCCGTCCAGTTTGAATTGGGAGAGGATGGATGACATGGATAAATTGATTCTGGCCAACAGTTGCGGCGCGTTCGAATGAAGGTTATACCATTTCTCTTTCAAACGAATAATAAACTCTGGGGTTTGGAGGGTAGGGACGGGCCGCCGGGCCGTCCGGTTGGATATGGGCTGATGGCAGGAAACATTCTCGGACGACCCGGCGGGTCGTCCCTACCTTTGCCGCTTTTGGTTTTTTAATGAGAAATGGCACTGGCTTTGGGTTCGGCGAGCAGATCTGGCGCGAGGCGGGGGGCGACGCGGCGCAGGCCGTCGACTACGAGGCGCGCGAAGACCTTGCTACCGTCGGCGCTGAGGTGCGTGGTGTCGATGGCACCGTTGTCCTTTTTCGCGCCGAGCGCGGCACATTTTTCGGGCCCGAGCTGTTCGCAGAAGACAAGGCTGGCGGCGTAAAGGTCGATTAGCGGGACGTGCTTTTCGGCGGCGACTTTCCTCACTGCGTCCACGTAAGGACCGAGCGTGGATACGATCTTTCCGCTGCCGTCCTTGGCGAATTCACGCCGGGTGAGTGAAGTGACGAGGATGGGCTCGGCCCCGATCGCGCGGACTTCGTCAACATAGCGGGCCATGTTTGCATGGTAGGTGGTGGCTGGATCGGTTTCGCGGTCCGGACCTTTGCCGGCCTGATCGTTGTGGCCAAATTGGATGAGGTAATAATCCCCTTTTAGCGCGAGGGCGGGATCCCAATGACCTTCCGCGCGAAAACTTTTCGAGCTGCGGCCGTTGAGGGCTGCATTGGTACAATCGACGTCCGTGGTGAGAAACCGCCGGAAGGCGCTGCCCCAGCCGCCACCGTCGGCAACGGTGGAGTCGCCGACGAGGACGATGTGGAGTCGATGCCCAGCTGCCGAGGGAACATTCACCGGATTCCATCCGTCGTTGCCCGCGAGGACTTTGTCGGGGGTGAGGAGCGCGACATCTTCGGACGTGAGGGTTTTCGCCCACCGCACGCGCGCGCCGGAGTTGGCACCCGGACCGGTGCTGGCGTAGTCGGCGTAGAAAGTGGTCTGCTCCGCATTCGACTTTTTCCAGTTGTCCCAACCTTCCGCACGGACAACGGACGACATTTCCGTACGGAGAAAAATGGTCTTTGCGTAGTCACGCCATGGCCGGCCGAGGTAAGTCTTCACGCCTTCGTCGCCGGTGATTTTGCAGTCGGCGAAAACGAAGCCATGTGCGGTGCCTTTCGGCGTCGAGGCAGCGGTGATGTAGCCGTTGAGCAGGCAATGGATTTTGCAGCGGTCAAAATACGCGGTCGCCCCGCCGAAGATGAAATCGACGTGGCCCTCAATATAACAGTCTGCGAAGTACTGCCGGCCGCGGTTTACGAGGATCGTGTCCTGCCAGCCTAGAAAACGACAGTGGTCGAAGACGACCCGGTCGCCATCGACACGCAGCGCAAGAGCCTGGCCGACGGGACCGGCGGCGTTGGCGAACGTGAGATTCTCCCAGATCATGTCGTCGCCGTCGATTTGGACGGTTGGAGTACGGAAGGTGCCGATCGGCTTTCCGTCGGGGCCGAGCACCTTGGCGTCCAGGTCGTACGCGATAACGGTTTTTGCGGCATCCTCACCGACGATGCGCAGATGTCCACGCTCGCGTTGAACGTAGACGCGTTCGTGATACGTGCCGGGTTTGACGAGGATCACCCAGCGCGATGCGGCGGGATCGGTGGTCATCGGCGTGGCACTGATCGCTTCCTGAATCGAAGTGAACTGGCCCGAGCCATCGAGCGCGACGGTGGCGTCTGGGGCTGCCGCGGGCAAAACTCGCGCGCCCAGTGCGAGTCCGAGCGCGAGAAGCTGGCGATGGAATTTCATGGAAGATCGGCTTAAGCCGCAGCGCCGTTAGTCCTAAAGATCGGTGATGGGTCTGTGCTGGGGCACGAAGGCTTTCATCAGGCCCCAGGCAATCATGTAACTCAGAGCACAGATGATGAACATGAGCAAATAAGCGGTTTGTGGGGTTTTTGCGAAAGCGTCGGTGAGTCCACCGGCGAGTTTTTGGACGATGTACCCCCCGAGGCCGCCAGCGGCCGCGCCGATGCCAGTGACGGAGCCGACCGCTTTCTTCGGGAACATGTCCGACACGGTGGTAAAGAGATTGGCGGACCAGGCCTGATGGGCGGCGCAGCCAATACAGATCGCGGCCACCGCCAGGCCAGCGGCCATGCTGCCGAACCGTTCAACATTGCCAAAATACTGGGTGCTCAAAACCGTGAGCGGGAAGATTGCGATAATCAACATGGCGGTCATGCGGGCCTTGTAGACAGGCATGCCTTTTTTGATGAACGTCATTGGAATGCTGCCTCCGTAAATGCTGCCGATGATGGCGACGCCGTAGACGATGAAAGTGGGCAGCATGACCTGGTGCTTATCCATGGCGAACTGCTTTCTCAGATAATCAGGCAGCCAGAAAAGGTAGAACCACCAAACACCGTCCGTCATGAATTTGCCGAAGACGAAGGCCCAGGTTTGACGGTAACTGAGGAGTTTGAACCAGCTCACGGTGGTTCCGCTGGCAGCTGTGGTATGGTTAGTCGCATCGTCGTCGACGTGGATATAGTCGTACTCCGACTTCGAAATGCGTTTATGCTGGGATGGGCTGGCGTAAAGCCAGAACCAGAAGATAAGCCACAAAAAACCGGCGGTGCCGGTGAGGATATAGGCCATCTTCCAACCCTCCTGATCGCCGAAGTGGATCATACACCAGGGGACGAAGAGTGCGCTGACCATTGCACCGAGGTTGGAGCCACTGTTGAAAATGCCGGTGGCGAGTGCGCGTTCGCGCTTGGGGAACCATTCAGCCACTGTCTTGATCGAGGCGGGGAAATTGCCTGCTTCACCGATTCCGAAGAGGCTCCGGACAAAAACATGCACCAAGGCCGTCCGTCCGACAAAGGCATTGAGGATGCTGAAAGCCGACCAGGCGATGAGCGAAAATGCCAGGCCCAGCTTGGTGCCGATCTTGTCGATGATGATACCGGCAAAGATGGTCATGACCGCGTAGCAAA
>Ga0302294_10000155_pt1 | contig 20829 bp, 27 predicted proteins | sample III_Fen_N2_3_FD_194550 | JGI IMG/M metagenome (GOLD analysis project Ga0302294, IMG submission 194550) | Peat permafrost microbial communities from Stordalen Mire near Abisko, Sweden - III_Fen_N2_3 | ecosystem: Environmental > Terrestrial > Soil > Wetlands > Permafrost | place: Sweden: Abisko...
CCGGAACGCTGTCCTTCAAGTATTGGAACATTCGCGCATTCCCGGAGTCCAAGAGACATGACTGACTTAGTCCATCGAGTAAACCGCCGTCAATGTCAACCGGAGTTGTAAACCCGACCATCAAGACGACGAGGGCTCTGAAGTCGTGCTCGCCCCAGTCCGACGGCGTTGCCAATGTCAATGAATGATAGGCGATGCCGACGGTAAATTGATTTTTTTTGTTTAATAAAAGCTCGTTGTCTGTAATCATCAGTACCGAAGTATTGTCAATCATTGAAAGCTTGAGGCACTTCGGTCCGAGCGTCAGGCATTCCGTCGACCCGACTACGACCTTGCTCGAGTCGCCCTCGATCACCATGGGACTCTCGAGAGAGTCGCTTATGAATCCGACGAAGTCGACTGTCTGTCCATGGAAATTTGCCATGTACTATTCCTCTTCGTGCGGTTGCACGTTGTAAACGAATGCCTCGATGTACTCCGCCCTCTCATAGGGCTTGTCATACGAATCAAAGAGAATATTTCCAGCGGCGTCAGCGAGCATGTAATGTGGACCGCCTTTGCCGGTCTTGTAGTGAAGAATGAGAAAGTCAATGACCATGTACTTGGGGCCAGCCCTGTAAATATTGTCCCAGTAGGTCACGTTCCCATTCTTATCTTTCTGCCCGACCTGTCGAATCTTGTGCTTCGTGTCGCCGAGGACTGCGAGAGCATCGTCGCAGATTCCATCCGGGTTCTGTACGTCGGCGTTTCCTTCGAGGTAGAAGCGGCACTCCCCTTTCCAGTTCGTGAAGCGCTTGGACTTGAATTGATAGTACAGGTCGATGATTTGTTGTTCCGTGAAAAGCACCTTCGCCGTTCGCTCGCACATGCCGAGAACAGAAAACCAATCGCAGCCCTCTTTCTGCACCCCTTCCGGGAAAAGGGGACTCGTCTGGAAAAACATCATGCACCTCCAGCGGCGCCGGCCGCGAACAGCTTTTCATTCTTGATCGCGTCGAGCCGTCCGGCCGTCTCCAACATGCCCTCGAGCCCTTTCTTGATCTTTCCATTTTTCCCCGAGGCGACTGCGTCCTCGCCGAGTGATTGCGTCAGTGCGGCCGTCGAGTCTAGGCGCGAGGCCATCCCCCGAAGTGCTTCGACCTGGGTACATTGATGCAGTTCTCCCTTGAGCGCTTCGGCGATACGTTGCGCCATCGAGTCGATATCCGGGCCCTGGTCGCTCGCACCGATCACGATTGAACCACCGCCGGGAAGCGTTCCCTTAATTGGATCAAGTCTCCCGCGCGTCCGCTTTAGTTGGATGAGGCCGACAAAGAAGGCGATGATGCAGAGCGGGGCGCTTATACAGATTGCGTAGGTGGGTGTCATGTTATTCCCTCTATGCGAGTTTTCTATAAGCGACGGAAGTGCTGACACTAGTGAGCACCCTAAACCTGTAGTTCGTTCCATCAAATAGAAAGAGCCCCGCTCCCAGAGAAGTGGAAGACATATGCCATTCTGTACCTGCGGCCCATATTTCTAGTGATATGTTGGGACCACTAGGAGTTATCATATATAAGCCTTTTGGTGGTACAAATGGATCAGGATAAGAGAATGACCAGTAGCCAGTTGATATTCCGAGCGATCCATTTACTGGATCTATTCCCGCAAGCAAACCAGCATCAAGTCCAGAACCTATTCCATCATTGTCTGAATTCCAAAGCTTTGCCCACGACGACCACGTCCCGTTATTTTTCGTTCGCACCCAAGAGTTATTTCCTGTGGAGAGCGAAGCGATCTGCATGGCGAAGTTATCGCTTCCCGATTGCTGAAGGTGGATAATGTAGTAAGCGGCGGCCGTGGGTCCGTTTGTATACGGCGTAGCCAAGGAATAGAAACCGGATTTTACCGGCGCGTTCGCATCGGTAATCGATACTGTAGCTCGAGCATTGTCTCCGAAAACGTACCGTGAAAAGACGCCAGCGAGTTGATTTGTGAGCTCAGGATTTGGAGTTACTCCATGAGCTGTGAGAATGCTTTTCAGCTCGGCCTGGATCGAACCAATATAGTCCTGTTCGGTGACTCCGTTTTTCGTGATGCCGTTGAAAAGCCAGTTCGCGTGGTCGAAAGGAAATAGCTCCTTACTAACGTACCCGCCTGAATATTTTGCAGTCGACGGCCTGAGCTTTGCTCCACTCGGAGCGAACTCGGGAACATCTTCGAATATAGGATTGTCTTTCACAGGGTCCCCCTTGAAATCTCGATATAAGGATCGATCGAAAACCGATCAAATATTTTTTGCAAAATAAAAAGATCCCCTGCGCTTATGTCCGCAGCGCTAACACTGATATGGATATCTGTCGGCGTCGAAAGATCCCACAAGTAAACGTAGTTATAAGAAAAAACTGCGATTACTTCGTCCATAGTCGCGAAGGAAAGCCGACCCCATTTCAATCTCGCGATTGCTTTCAAGAGAAGTCTATATTTCCCTATTGGCATCTTCTGGGTTGAGACATCTGAAGTACCTCGCCATAAACCACCACGCCCTGCCTCAATATCACCGAGGCCTTGATTAGGATCGATCACAGTTCCGAGCGATCCAGATTCTCCAAAAATCAGAACGCTATCATCGAAGGTTCCAGCCGGAGCTGTAGGCCAAGGCACTCCAATGATGAGGCCGATGAAAACCAATTCGTTTTCTTCCGCTGTATCGATTGATAATCCATAGAAGTACTCAAAAATTGAATCGATGTCGCTTTCGCATACTTCAATTGAATCGATGAGTGATTGTGCGAGGGGACCGCTCAACTGGCTCCACAGGTATTCATTAGGCATGAGCCGCCACCGTGATTCTTGCATTCGCGAACAACGGAACGGCGTTTGCGTTGAAATGAACGATGTCTTCCCATGCAGTTCCGTTCAACGACACTTCAGCCGACACGATCGTTCCATAAGGAAAATCCTGAAACCAAGCGCACACCTCTTGCGATGTGAGGGTTTCGCCTATTTTCATTTTCCCTTGATTTGCAATGATAATATTTTTTACCATCTCACCGATTCCCGGATCGTAGATCTCAGTATTGTCGTAGAGGATGCGAACATACGCATTCTGATTCACGGCGATATCGTAATGTACCGTTATTTCCTGATTGGCGGCCGTCTTCCATACCTGAGAGCTCGCGCCGACTGTAGCGACGAGCATTCGATCGAGGAATGTCTTGGCAATCAGCGAGGAAGCACCAGCGACGACGATGTAAGCCGTTCGGGCGGGAACGACCTGGCCGCCGGTCAAGGTTATGCTTGCGCTCCGAGAAAGGTTGAACCAGATCTTGCATTCGGTTATTCCTGAAAGCGTTTTGATAGCCCGCATCGTTCCATCGAGGCCTTCGTCGATTGTATTCCCCGCGATGATACGTGCTCTCACCTCGGAAATGGTTTCCTGATTCCTCCCGATAATTCCCGCCGCGTTGGTTACGCTCGCGAGATTCGTTACCGGAGTCTCGAAGGACGTGAGCGAACCAGAAGGCAATTCGATAGCTCCAGCCGTATCGCATATTACCGCGACGGAAGCCGAGGTACCGGCTGAGATGGTGATGTTCGAATTGACGATGAAATACATATCCGTTCCGGAGTACGTGTATTTCAGCTTCGAGGTTCCACCGATAAGGCTTACCGAACCGGATGAGGCAGCGACGACGGTCAGCGTCGCAATGGTATACGAAGCGGGGATCCGGGAGGTCCCTGCAATTGGAAGAAGATTGAGAATTTGAGCATCATCGCAAAGGGACGGATTGAGCCCGTTCGAAATGGCGATCAAGAGTTCCTGATCCTTTTCTGCCTTGATCGTGCCGGCCGCAAGAAGAACGAGCCATAGAGCATTATCGGGCGAAGCTGAAAGGATCTCCTCTCCCCTCGCCTGCCGACCTTCGTTGATGGAAGCGAGCATTTCCAACGCATATTCGCGCGCGGTCTTCGGTTCCCAGGTAGCCCCGTTGATCGAGAAGCTCATTGACTTACCGCCTTTTTCTTCGACACCTTCGCCGTTATCCCTTCATTCACGAGGCTGTAGTCGACCTGAAAATCGTCATGACCATTTGCGATCAGGTTTTGCCGGATCGTATTATCGACCTCGCCGAAGGTAGCCAAGCCGGTCAAGGACTCGACCCATGGGATACCTTCTTCCGGCAGCTGCGGGATCGTTCCTCGTTGCGTATAGGCTGTCACCGCAGCGCCCTGCGCGTCGGCATTGTCCCCTGTGATGATCGGGACGATGTCGCCCTTGGTGGCGAAATCCCACGTCTGGTAGGCTGAAGCCGTTCGTTGCTGTGATCCTTCAAGCAGTGCATCCATCTCAGCCCCCCGTCTTGATCGTGGTCGTCTTCGCGGCCGATATATCGAGTGAAAGCGCCGCCAACGGCGGTCCCGAGGGACTTCCGGGAGCGGTGCAGTTGTGGGTATGAGACGCAAGCACCATAACGAGCCCTTGGAGCGCTGAATTGAGCGCTTCATAGGTTACGAATGATTTCGTATCACCGTTGATTTCCAACGCGTTGGCGTCGACGGTCGTCTTGCTGGCGGTCGATTTCACCACGCATCCTGCGTCAGCGTTGAAGGAACAGAGAGGGATTGCCTTGAGAGTCGCCCGGTTGTAGTGGTCGAAGGATTTCGGGACCTTCGCGCCGTCGACCTCGGCGACGGCCGAGACGTAGCTCTTCAGGCCAATGAGAAGGACCTGGTCGCCTACCGCGATTTCGTTCTGCATCGAGAATCCGGCCGATGCCGGCCAGAGGACTTCGACGTCAGGGGTTTTTGTCTCGGGCAACGGAGTATCGTCAAGGAGTACTTCGATTGCCGCGTGAACGACATCGACCATTGAATTGCCCGTCACCTTCGTGACCACGCCGTAATCGATAAAAAATCGCGAATTGATGAGGAAGTTGAAGTACTCGCGCTCGGTAAGTTGAAGGAGAGTATCGGCGTTCATTACGCTTTCACCTCCGTCGTCGAGATGGTCCGAACGTTCATCGAGTTGTCGGGGCCGACCGTAGAAAACTTGAAATCCAGAGAAGTGACTTTCTGCATGACCGAATTGGAGATCTGCGCGTTTCCGTAGGTGGCCTGAAAGTATTTCGGATTCATTTTGACCACGTCGCCGAACCGAAGCGCCGGGTACCAGGGCGCGGAGAAGATCCACCCGTTTCCAGCTTTCTGCGGAGGAGCCGAAACGTAGTCGATGACATAGATCTTGTTCGTATATCCTGTTTTCGGAAAAATGCTGACCGTATCACCATCGCTTCGCCAGAGGAGCTGGTATGCGATGCAGATTTCCTCGAGGGCATTTTTCACCATGCAGTTTACATGGATCGGAGCTTTCGACATCATGCTCGCCGGGAAGCAGGCATTGAGCTTGCAGCCGACGGCTTTGCAGACGTCAGAGAGGATCGAAGAGAGAAGCGTGAACGCCTTATAGTTGGCCGTCACGGTGTTGTTGAGCCAGTCGACCATGTTCCCGAGTTTCATCTGAAGGTAGATCGTGCTCTCGGGGCCTGGCGATTCCTGATACGCCGTGAGGATTGAACCGTCAAAGGTTGCTTGAGGTCCTTCGACATATCCCGCCTTCAACACGACGCGCCGATAGTCGCAAAGGTCGCGGCCGAGGTAGAGATTCTTGATCCGGATCTCGAGATCCTGGATCCCATTGCCTGGTAACGAATGACCGGAGATATCGATATAGGGCTTCTGCCCGGTCGCCGGCGTCTTGATGTACTCGGCGGGCCCGCTTTCGGGGAAAAGGGTGATATCCGCGATCTTGTCGAAGAGCGTCACGATTTCACCTCGACCACGATGAGGCAGTCCGCGAGATCGGCATACCCGACAGCCGCCCTACTCGTCTCCACGGCGATCCCGAAATCGTCGCAGCCTTTCCACGACTCGACGTTGGGGAAGATACCGAACGATCGAACCTCTCCCGACGGAAGTGTTGCCCATGCATGCCAGCGCGATGAAAAGTACCTAAGATGGAATTCAAACGATCCGCCTTTGATGGTACTGTTGAAAGAGAAGTCCTTTTGGGTGGTGTAGTTCGGAAAAGAGACTTCGTATTTCATTGAAGCCTCGGGACGGCTACGCTCGATCCCATCTTCGCGATACCGGGAGGGAGTGCCGAAGAAGAAACGAGTTCGACGGTGAGTTTGTTGAGCTCTTGGATCGTCAGGTTTATCATGATTTTGTTCATGACGTCACCTTGCCGATCGAAAGTACAAGAGGGGATAGATACCATTAGCGTTTCTTCATGGTCTTCTGTTATGAATCGCACGAGGGCGCGTGAGTTGAACGCCTTCTTGATCATTTCCTTCTGGGCCCTGAGGGATGGCATAATGACGGGAGACAAACAGGAGGGTTCATTTATCGGAGCGATGAAGCCGGTGATCTGCCAAGTCCGCGGCTTCGGAGCGATGTTGTCGCTCGTGTAGTTCTTCCCCTCCGGAATGGCCATGACCAGGTTCGTGGAAACGTCAGCGGTAAGGATCTCCCTATACGTCGCCGCTTCGATCGTTACGCCGGCGATGCTCGGGTATCGAAGGTACCGCTTCGCCATCGCTATCCCGACGGAGGAAAGCGTAATGACCTTATAGGTGAGGCTGGTGACGTCCGCGGCGAATTGAGTGGCGTTCATTTCGTCACACCGATCCGATTTGTTGATGCAGACCTTGCTCTTGACGCAATGTTTTCCCAGACAGCTTTTTCAGATTCAGAAACCACGACTGACAACCCATCAATGTTAAATATGGTCGATCCCATTGCTGTCAAATCTTCTTGGGAATACTTGAACCCGAAAGCGTTTTTATTCGGAAGCGCCTCGAGAACGTTCCCTTTTTTATTTAAGGCAGCACTAAGCGATTCAAGGTCTCCATATTTTGATCGCTGGAAAGTTACGTCAGAATAATCATTCACAAGCGCAGTTTTGTCCTTATTGAGATACCATTTTGAGGAATTAGCAGCTTCCTTTTGATTGCCGCTCATGGTTTTGCTTACCCAAGCCCCGGCAGCGCCTGCGGCTTCAAAGGGAACCTTTAGTGCCGTTGCAATATTGTCAGCGAGTTGCCTAATCTCTTCTTTGTTGTTTGCGTACCAATCAATGAAGTTTTTCAACGGAGCCGCAAACTGTTTGGCAAAATCAGCTCCAAGAAGATCCTTGAACTCTTTAATGATTGTCTTTACGGTGGATAGGTCATCTCCAAATGCTGCGCTCGTTTTGATATCTTTGGAGTTGAGCAGGCCTATCGAAGACGCATCGCTCAGCAGGCTCTCGAGGCCCTTCCCTCGGCCGGCGAGTGACCAGAAAAGCGTTTCGCCCGATCCTCCGAGCGTCTGGTTCACGAGAAGCGCGGCCTTGTCGACGTCCTTCATGCCCTGGGCGACCTGGAAAACCGCACGGACCTTCTGCTCGGGATTCATCCCGAGCCATTTATCAACGAAGCCCTTCCCGCCGCCCTGCTGCTCGCCGAGCATGGAAAGATTCTTGAGCTGATCGGCGTTCAGGTCGCCCCATGTCTTGAACTGAGCGGCTTGCATGCGCATCGACGAGAAGGTCGAATCCATGGCGCCCGAGTCCATGCCGATCATCTGCGCGGCCCGATGCCACTTCATGAGCGCCTCGACGCCGAGGCCGGTCGATGCCGCCTGTCCTATGAGGTTCTGGCTCGACTTGCCGGTCGCGGCGGCCAGGGCCATGGCTCCTCCCTCAACCGCCGCGAATGCCCCGATGGCGAGCCCTGCTACGCCGATAAACCCCATAGTGCCGATCTCGAGGGATCCCATGGCGCCGGTCAAACTATGCGTAGCTGCTTGCCCCTTCGATACGCCCGCGGAAAAGTTTTTCATGCCCTTGGTGAATTGATCGAACCGGGGAGAGTTCTGGCGCGCGCCCTCCCCCATCTTGCGAATATTTTTCTCGGTGCGTTCGAGGTCCTTGTTTCCCATATCGAACGTTCTCTTGTCCGATTTGAGAATGAGGCTTGCAAAGTAGTCCGCAACGCTCGGCATCAGTGTTTCGTCTCCGCTTTCCAGATCACCTTCAACGCCTCGATACCGGCGTAGAAATCCTCAAGATCCACAGGGTCCATTTTGTACTCGCGACGGTAGATGTATAGATTCATGATCAAGCCGCCACCGAGGCGCTCGACCCTTCGATCTATTTCATGATCTCGTTCGCCGCCGACTCTACCGTCTGAGTATTTTTTGTCGACGGCTGAAATTTTCTTAGCACGAACGCATGGGCGCTATTCATGAGCTGCGTAAACGCCAGAGGGTTTTCTCTTAACGGCGGGAACGCGTCGAGGGAATCGCTCAGGCCATTGCAGCAGAATGCACCCACGGCCTGCCCATTCTTCTTGATGGTCACCTTCCTTCCGGCGATGCAAGCCTTGGCGACTTCCTCCTGGAGCCTCGGGTTCGAAGGATGTCCAGTGAATCGGAAACACAGCATGAGGGGAGGAAGTGCAAAGCCTTCGTCAACCTCGATGCTGTACTTGTCCTTTTCAGCTTTCTGGTAGTTCTCGTCCTGCGTTTCCGAAAAAAGGCCACCAGCGTACTCGTCGTTGTATTCCATGGACACCTCTAGGAATTCGAGAAATCGCCGTAGCTTAAGACCACGGGATACGTGACGACGTCGTTTCCGGCCAGCTTGATCGACGGGACGGACTTGACGAGGACGCTCATGTACGTGATCGCCAGCACCTTCCCGTCCATCGGGATCGTGATGCGGATGATGCCGCCGATGTTGTCACCGAGTGCCTGAAGCATCTGAGCGATGAGGATGATGTCGCCGTCCAAAATATTGTCCGAGACGCGGGTGGTGTTGATCGTCAGGTCGCCGGCTCTGACGTTGTTCGTCAAGGCGGAGGTGTCTCCGTTGTAGAGGACTACGCGTTTCGCATTGTCGATGAGCTGATTCGAGTCGAGGAAATTTTCCTCGAGCTTGAAGCCCTTGAGGGAAATAGCCGCGCCGCCTGCGATGAGCGGGTGCTGAAAAATCACGGTCGATTGACCGACGGACTGTACGGTATGCCTAGACATTTCCTACTCCTTCCTTACAGGACAACGTTGAGGTTGCCCTGGATATTCGTCGAGCGGACCGAATCGGAATAGTCCGCCGTCCAGGCCCCGGGAACGATGAACGAATCGCCCGACTTCGGCAGCGCCGCGAACTTGGGCGCCGTGATCTTGAAATTGGAGATCATGCCGATCTGGATGAACGGCGCAACCTGAGCGGTCAAGATCGTGAGGAGCGCCTGATAGGTCTCGTCGTTTCGCCGATGAGTCCCATTGGTCAAGAAGGTCGCTCCGTGGACCGAGGCGCAGTACTCGACGAACTTGACGAACCAGTCCGCGCCGGCCCAGCTTCCATCCATGAGCTTCCCGCCGTACATGGCGACCATGCCGGTGTTGTTTCCAATGGTCGACCAGTACCCGACGTACTGAGCCTCGAGAGCTGCCATCTGGGTCTCGGTGAGGTTCACGCCGGCCGCACCGGAGCCGCCGATCGTGGAGACCGCGAGATAGTCCAAAGCCTCGCCAACGGAAAAGCCCGTCGCGTTGATCTTGGACAGGGTCTTTCCCAGCTGTACCATGGCGCTGTTCCGCGCGGTGGTCGCGAAGTACTCGAGGTGGACTTTGTGCTTCGCGGTCTTGAGCTGATAGGCCAGCGAGGTCGTCGAAGCCCCGTCGAGGTTCGTGGCATCGTCGGTGCATATCCAGGCTTGCGTGAGAGCCGTGTCCGTCACCATGACCTGAGCGAAGGTGAACTGCTCGCTCTCCGTCGTCGAAAAGAGCAGCTTGAAAAAGCCATAGGCGCGGAACAGCGCGAGCGCCGTGGCCAGACCGGTAGCCAGAGTCGTCTCGTCGATTTCGACGAGATAGATCTTCGTCACCTGGTTGACCGAGTAAAAATCCGTAAGCCACTGAAGCAGGCTGCCCTTCGCCACGCTCGCGAAACTGGAAGGCGTCGCGAGAACGAAGCTACCTACGCCCGGGGCCGTCACGAAGTTCGCCGCTGCCTCCGAGGACTTCACAAAAATCACCACGGACTGGAAGAGGTCGCCAACTACGACTTCGTTCGTCACCCCGATGGTGTACTTGATTTTTCGTTGGGCTAAGCTGCCCTCGAAATCGTTGCTACCCATTGATCGATCCTCCCATATTCGAAGCCGTGATCTTCTCTTGTCCCGTTGCGACCTGTATTTCCTCGATCATGCGGAACGTCGAGTTGTATGCCCAAACGGTATTTCCTCCATCCTGGAAAAAATCCGTAGTCGTATATTGTCCAAATCCCTCGGCGATCGTTTGAACGCCAAGAGCCTCAAGCGCGGCGAGAACGTCTGCACGTTCCGGCCACAGGATGAATTCCTGCGCCATGGCTTCAGCCTGGGCCCCAACGAATTGAAGCCGCCCCCGAACCTCGCAATGCGCTGAAACGATCTCGTCGCCTTCACGCTTAAAGGCCTTGAGCTTCGGCTTCACCGCTTCGAGCTTGAAGCCGATCCAGTTCTCCGCGAGATCCTGCGGATTCCACCAGTTCCCTTGGAGCGGGACGATCCGTTCCTCGGGAAGCTTGAAAATCTCCACCATGAAGTCCCGGAATTCGTCGGTCGTCATTGCAGGTTCCCCGTCGCCTTATTCCATTCATCCACTGGCGTCGCCTTCTCTCCCGGCGAGGAGCCGACCAGCTTGTCGATGGTGTATTCGTAGTAGCCGCCCTCGGTGGGCCAATCCGCGTCCGTCATGTTCCTGTAGACGACGCCTTCGAAATCGATAAACCTCCCCATCTTGATCTTCGAATCCGTCCAGAGCCGATACTGGCTCGTCACGACCAGGTTGTTGTTCGAATCCTTTACGCGACTCGTGGCCGTCTGGATGACTCCCCAGCCCTGAGTCTCGTTCTGCCGTTTGCCATACCCGTCGTTGAGCTTCGGGTCCGCGTCGAAGAATACGAAATCCCGCCAGAGTTCCGGGAAGGAGAGAAGCGGGTTTCCGTAGACGGCGGAAGGCTTCGCGATGCCGGCACCTACGTGCACCGTTCCGGATATTTCCGATCCCATGGCTAGTCCTTCTTTTCCGAGGAATAGGTGATCGCGCCCATGAGCTGCCCCTCGTCGATCATCGGGGTATTGCCACCGGCGCCGGCGCTGGTACCTTTTACCTTGATCGTCGATTCCGCGTTCGGAGCGATCGAAGGAAGGTCCTCATCGACGTATTCCTGAATCGATCCAACTGCACGGATTCCAATCCTGGCGATCTCGGTATCACCCGATTTTCCTTCTGCTAACGCCGCCGCTAGTTTTTTGAAATCCTTCCTGAGCCCATCCAGGCCTTTCTCGATGCCTGGAACTAGAATTGGGCGAGGTGGAATCGTCACTTTCTTGCCACCATTTTTTACTCGTTTCCCGCCTTCTATCCGAAATGAAAACCCGGCTTCCAGCCAAGCGATGAGCTTCGCCATCGGGATCGGATCTCCGGTTTTCTTTCCCCTGGCCTTGGGGAAGTGCATCCGCCCGCCCAATATGCCGACCTTAATGATCACCGACTTCGGAGCCTCAAGGATTTTGTGGCTGGTCGAGCTGACTTTCACGTCAACCATAGATCTTGAACCTCTCCGGCGCGCTCAGGATCATCTGGAGAGCCTGAGCGCCGAACACATTGGAATTGAGCACCTTGAGCGCGTCGTCGACCTGAGCGAGATCAAAGGTCATCGACACGCCCGAGATGCTCTTGGACGAAATTGACATACCGCCGTTGGCCATGATGCCGCGGACGGATCCAGGGTTCATCGTCGCAAGCTGCCAGCCCACGAGATAATTCTCGAGGACCAGCCGCTTCGCGTCGCGGGCCGCCTGCGGAAGCGTGGACCAGAACTCGAGAGCCCCGGCCCACTGTGCATTCACGGCTGCGATGGCGGCCGTTATGTCCGGATCCAGCACCGCATTCGAGAAATTGTGTTTGTAGGCGAACTCCGCGGCGGAGATCATTCGAGCTTGATCCCCGCGTCGATGAGCTTCTTCTTGAGCGCCTCGTTCTCGGCCGCGAGCGCCGCGGTCTTCGCCTTCTCGTCCTCGGTGGCCTTGTTGGCCTCCTCGATCTTGGTGTCGGCTTCGGCGAGGCGCTCGGCGGCTTCGAAGTAGGAATCCGGAACCTTATCGAGCTCCTTGATCGTCTCGTCCGCCAGGAGCTCCTGGAACTGCGCCCTCGAGCCGCCGACCTTGTCGCCCGGCTCTCCTTCGCCGGTCAGGAACGCGTAGGCGTCCGCGCCGATGAAGGCAATGTTCTTGGGCGCCGTGTGCTTCGCCGGCAGAACGACGTCGCCGAACGGCGTGGGCAGGGCGAGGGAGATATTGTTGAGGTACGAGCGGAAGATCTTGTCTGTCTTCTCGGGTTTCTTGGCCATGGCTTACACTCCCCATCCGCTGTAGGCGGCGATCGCCGGGGTGTAGGGGGCATAGAGCCCACCCACGCGGCGAAGAGTCTTGTACTGCTGTCCCTGCGGTCCCGGGGACACCGGGAAAACGAAATCCATGAGCGGCGCCAAGAAAGCCAACAGAGCCTCGGTCTCCTCGTCGACGCCGGTCGCGATCTCCGGAGAGGACAGCAGGAGGTAGTCGTGCGCGATGGAGTTGAAGGGGTTCACCGAGTTCGTGTCTATGAGCGGATCCGACCGGAAATTGAACTTTACCTTCTGCTTGCTCTTGCCGAGGCCTGCGTTGAAGTTCTTCTCGAAGGTCACCATAGGCGACTCGGCGCTGTAGATCTGGCTGTATGGCAGCGATCCGAAGAGGTTGAAGGCGAGCGGAGCCATGGTGATATCGACCCTCGTCAGCTTGTTCTGGCTAGCGTTAAGGAAGGCATTCACCAGGGTGGCGAGCTGCTCGTAGGCGAGTTCGCCCTTGGAGGCTCCCGCGCCGGCGGCGATAGCGGAAAGAGAGGTTCCCGTGAAAGCGGTGACGCTATTCACGGTGAGCAAGCCCTTGGTGTCGGTGGAAGCGTTGCCGTAGTAGATCAGGGCCGCGGTGATGAACTCGAGAACCCAGCGAGCATACCGCTGCTTCTGGGTGATGAGCTGGCCGGCGTAGGGGGTGGAGCTTCCGGACTGGGCACGCTGGGTCTCCTCGATGGAAATCGAGTAGGTCACGGCCAGGTTGATGATCTGGCTGGTCATGAGACCGGTCTGGACGTTCACGTCCCGGCTCATGGTGTTGTTCGGGGCACCGGTCTCTTCGACCATGGCGATACCGCCGCCGAAGGATGCGAGCGCGAGGCTGCCCACGGTCGCCCAGGGATCGGTTCCGGGCTGGACGGAGACGAGCTCCTCAGCCACGGACCACGAGAGAGGCTCCATGAACGGCTTCGCGAACCAGGAGATCTGGCCCGGGGCCATGAGCTGGGCGCCGATGAGATCCACGGCGTCGGCGGCGTATCCGGCCGGCCGCTGCTGCATGGCCATGTCGAACTTGCCGGTGCGCGGGTTGAACTGGTACTTGAACCCGATCTTGTTCGGATCGGCCTTGAACAAGGAGTCCATGGCTCCCGTCCGGCCGATTTCCGCGCCCTTCAGGTAGGAATCGCCTACGTAGCAGGGCTGCATGGCGCCGGATCCGTTTCCGTATCGCGGATCGGACGCGGGCCCGATCACGATGTCCATGTTGCCCATCTCGCGCGCGAGGAGCGGCGACCTGGTCTTGATGACCTTGACGACGTTGTTGAAAAGCTTCTCGAGCTTCCCGTCGATCTTGGAGTTGATGGTGAGGTTAAGCATGATTACGCAGCCCCCTTGAGCTTGATGACGACGACCTTGCCCGAGACGACCGAGGAGCCTTCGTGGTCTACGACCTCAGCGTTGAGCTGGGTGCAGGTTCCGGGGACAGCGGTGGCCGACGGCAGGAACTCGATAGCGCCGGTCGCATTGACCATGACGACTTTCGAGGTGATCGTGGGATCGGCAGCACCCGTAGCGGTTTTCCCCCACGAGGTCAAGCCGAAATAGCCTTCGCTCAGGACGGTGCACGGAGTGCCCTGGACGGGATGGTCCGAGCCCGCAGGCTGGTTCTGCGCGATGGCCTCGTTGAAGACTAGGACTCCCTGGATCTTCGCCCCCGCGCTACCGACGAGGAACTCGTGCGGAGTTGCGATGTTGGCGGAGACCACGCGTCCGAAGATCCCCTCGAGCGTGTTGCTGGTGGAGAGGAAGCCACCGATGGTGATATTCCGCTCCTTGGGTCCGACGAGGAAGCCGTTGATCGGCGCCCCGCCCCGGTACGAAACCTTCGTGAACCGGCTGATATTGCTGGTAGACTGCATTTACTTCCTCCCGAAAGTGTGCTTATCCAGGAACGCGTCGAGCTCCTGAGCAGATTCCTTGGTTGCGATGCTGGTCCTGAACTCGCCAGCGGAGTCCGCGGCCTTCCCGGCGTCGTCCGGCTTCTTGTCTACCTCTCCGGCCGACTTGCCGTCTCCGGCCTTTCCGGCGTCGCCGTCGGCCGCCCCGGCCGGGGCGGCCTGGGCGAGGATGGCTCGGAGCTTCTTGACCTCTTCCCCGGTTAGGGGCTCGTCGCCGTCGGGCTCTACCACGGGAGCGCCGTCCTCGGGCTTTTTGTCGGTGGGGGTTTTCGGCGTGGTCGGATCGGTTCCGCTTCCTCCCGGGGATCCTGCACCGCCCTCCTCTCCCTTGCCCTCTTCCTTCGGAGCTGGAGCACCATCCTTGGCCGGAGGAGAAGCCTTTTTATCAGCTTCATCTTTAGCGAGTTTTTCGTAGGGGTCATTTTTTGCAATGACATCATCCATTGCGTCGCCCTCCTGCTTCTCGAACAGGTCGGAGAGCATGCTCCCGGCCTGCTTTGCGGTAGCGTCGTCCTGTTCCTTGAGCCCGACTCCGAAATCGTCGAGCACGCGCGCGAGCGTGCCCTTCTCCTCGGATTCGGGCAGATCGGCCATGAGCCCCTTGAGCTCATCGATAGCGGTCTTGACGCCCGCTTCGTCGATCGTCCCGCGTCCCGCGACGAGGCTGTCGACCTTCGCGCGGAACGGACCGATCTCGGAGTCCATCGCCCCCATGGCCTTCTTCTTGGCCGAATGCCAGAGCCCCGACAGGTACTTCTTCAGTCCTTCATTCATCGTGCACCTCGAGTCGAAAATTCTTACGTCGCGGCCGCCTCGGCCTTGGACGGTTAAAGCCAAATGATTCACCTCGCGGATCGAATCCATGACGATCTGATATTGCTCTCCGTTGTAGTTCCCTTCTTTCCAGATCCAGTGTCCGTCGTACCCGGGCGAAACCTCGGTGATTCCCGAGTCGTAGGCGATAAGCCCTTCCGCGTCACGGAGCTCCACGGTCGACTTGATCAGGACCTCGTCCTTCGCCGCGTCGTATTCCATCTCGCTCGAGTCACCGGTCCATCCGATCGCGAGCTCCCGATAGTTCTCGGGCGTGATCCAGGCGTTGTGCTCGCGCTGTACGGTGAGCTTTCGGAATTTCTGATGGTTCGCCATGAGAACCGCCGCAGGACGATAGACCCGGAAAACGTCTATTCCGTCGTAAGCCCTAGGAATGGGATCGAGATGAAGCCCCTTGAGCTCGCGCCGCGAGTACTCGTAAACGCCCGAGCGTGCGAGAATGGCGTTCTTGGAAATCTTCGTTTCCATGGTTTCTCCTAATCCTCAAAAACCGGCACCTTGTGGCACCGGCAGTTGAATTCGGTGAGCTCCGACGGAGGATTCTCCACGTCGAAGATTTTCCCTCGGAGGGCGAGATGCGTTTTTCGCGTCCGGCCGTCGCGGACCGGGAGGACCTTGAACTTCTTGACGCCGGCCTGCTCCATCGAAGCGTCAGCCATGGACTTGTCGAAGCGCTGCATCTGATCCCGGGCGAAAAAGCGCGAGAAGGTACCGACCTCCTCGGTCGCTTTCGTCAGGAGATCATTCACGGTCTCCATGTCGCTTTCGCCGTTGATGAACTTCGAGTACTCGGCGATGAAGTTCTTCCGGATCTGGCTCTTCCCCTCCCCGATCTTCTCGATCGCTCGGTCCACGTACACGCGCTGCACGGTCTCGAGCTTGTCGACGAATACCTTGTCGCGATCGAGCCCGTAGGACGTGCGAAGCTTATATCGGGGATCCGCGTCCGTATTGGCGAATAGCCCCTTAAACCATTCGCGCTGCGCCTTGGCGAGGGCGCGCAGCAGGCGGTTGCGAAGCGTCTTGTCCTTCGGGTCCGTGGTCAGGATGCGGTGCTTGAGGATCTTGATGAGGTCGTCGGGCATGATGTTGTCCCCGGCGTAGTCGCGGCTATCGCGCGCGTACTGCATCTTGATCGTGGCGAGCTCCTCGCGGTACTCGTGCTCCACGATCTTGGCGATGTTTTCCACGATGGCTATCGAAGGGAAAACGGCGCCTGCGCGTCGCTGGGCCTTGAAGGCCTCGGAGGTCTTGCCGTTGTAGACGAAGCCGTTGCGCCGAATCATCCGCGGCCCCCGAACAGCTTCTTGAGGAATCCGCCACCGGCCGCCGACGCCGCTGTCTGGGCCGCGGGAACCGCGCCGAGTCCCGCGAGCAATCCGCTTCCCTCCGGCGCCTGCCCTTCGGCCCCGCCGTCGTGCATCGCCAGGAAGGTCTCGATTTCCGTGGGAATCTCGATCGTCGGGATGCAGGCCCTCGTCATGGCCAGGGCTTCTTTTCCCGGGATCCCTGCCTCGACGTACTTGGCGAAGATCTCCGCAAAGGCCCTGCCCTGCTCAACGCGGTCCTCGTTGGTGATCATCTGCGGCGGGTTGAAGTTGATCCGGAGATTCGGATTATTCGCATGCTCCGACTCCGGGCCATAGCAGGAAATCGCGATGAGCCGAACGACGTGCTTGAGCTGCGGAGCGATGACGTTCGCGATTCGCTTCGAGACCTCGGACTGCACCGAATCGACGTCCTTGTCGTTGTCCGAGAAGCCGGTCGGCTGCTGGTGGAAGATGATGTTATGCGAAATCTCCGACTTGGCGCCGATGTCCTCCTGGAGGATCTTGATGAGGTCGTTGAAACCCGTGTAGGTGCGCTCGAGAATCTTGATCTCGCCGAGGTTAGCGAAGAGCTTCGGGCTAAGGATTGACCATCCCGCAAGACGCTTGGAGTTCGATTCGGCGTACTCGTCCGCGAAGGCGGCGCCGTTCTGGGCGAGCACGCCATCGATCGGGATGTGCGAGTACATGAGCGAGATCTGCTGCGCCATCGTCGGGATGGCCATGATGCCCTGCTCGTAGGCGAGGATCGAGCGCATCCAGCTCTCGGGCTCCGCGGCGCCCCATCCCATAAGGCGGATCGTTCCCCAGAAGGGGAGCTTCTTCGGCCGGATGACGGCCAGCCGCGATGTTTTCACCTCGACCCCGGCCAGAGGAATGAAGAACGATTTCGGATTGAGGTACGACTCGGCGCTGAGGTTGTAGTCGGGAACAAGTACGGCATTCCATCGGTCGGCGGTCCAGAATCGATCGATACAGCCCTTCGTGCAGATCGGATCCTTCAGGAGCTCGGCATAGCTCTTGAGGTAAGATATCGGCGTGTCCCCTACCATGTGCGGGATGAGGAGCCCGCCCCCGTAGAGGTGGCCGTCGCGGCCCGCTTCCTTGAGGGCCTGGCTGAATCCGATGCTTTCGGCATAGTCCTTGAGCCGCTCGGCTTCGCCCTTCTCCAGGCCGTCGAACGTGTAGCCGTTCAAGAGAATGCTTTCGGTTTTCCGGTCGATGATCTCGGCGGGGATACCACCGGATGCGTAGATGCCCGTCGCTTCATCCGGGGAGAGCGAGAGCGGGATGCTGGCCGTGTTGTACATGGCCGGGTCGAGCGCGGTGCCGAATCCGGTCACGGGATTCTGGAATCCGTCCTTGGCATAGCTCCGCTCGACCATCGATGAAACCATGGCCTTGACGCGCCCCGGGGCTTCCCTGCGGGCCTCGTCGAGCGTCTGGAATCCTCCGGCGTCCTTGGCGTACTCCCCGCGTACATGCTCGAGAGAGAGGTCTCGGACCTCGAGAATGGCGTCCATTGGAAGCGACACGGGATCGGTGGAATCCTGGGCCCCACCCTCGGTGCATCGATCGATGATGTCGAAGATCTTCCCCGCGGTCGTGTCCTTGTGCTGATCGTCGATGCGACCCATCAGGCGGCCTCCCTGTGACCGACCTGGAAGAGGTCGAAGAATTCCGGAAGCGAGCTGACGATGCGCCAGATCACGTACTCGTTCGAATCGCAGATATGGTCGGGCGCCGCCTCGCCCTTCCCCTTCTCGGGCTTGCCGGTGTCGTCGAACTGCCGGACCTTGAGGGCGAGCTTCAGGTCCTCGCAGTCGAAACCAATGACCAGGCGGCCGAGCTCCATGAGCTTGTTGACGAAGAAAATCCGCTCGATGATCGGCGGATTGACGCTGCCCATGCGCAGCTCGATGCCCTGCTCGCGGATCTCCGACAGGTAGCCCTGCATGATCTCCTTGCCCGAGGAGTCGGGGTACCACAGGATCCGGTTCGTGGGGAACGCGGCGCGGATGATGCGCGGGGCATCGCCGATGGCGGGGAAGCTGAAGGTCTTGACCGCATAGGCCTTGCCATCTCGCACGACATACGCCGTCGCCTTGGAGAATCCGGAGTTGAGGTCCTGCCCGACGTGTACGGTCTCGTTTGGCTCGATCTTGATCGACTCCTGGAGGTCGACCTTCAGGGGGTTGTACTGCGGGTACACGCGGCCGGTGGTGAGGTTCAGGAAGTATCCCTCGAGGTAGACCTTGCGCTCGTTCTCGTTGTAAATCGTGTACAGGTTGCGCACGTAGCTCGGATCGTTGTGGGGGTTGTCCTTGGTCTTGGCGCGGAGCAGGTAGTATGGGATTTTCTGCTTCTTGCGGCTCTCGGTGATCGCGTACATGCCCTTGTAGCCCTGCGACGTCGTCGCATAGACCCGGAACGGCGCGCGTCCGTCGGGGAGCGGCTTCCTCGTGCGCTCCATGATCGCCTTGTCGGCTTCGATCGCCGTCGAGATCGAAAGCTCATCGTGCTCGTCGATGATTGCGCCCTGGAGTGTGTAGCCGTAGATGACCTTCGGATCGCTCGTCGGGATCACGTAGAAAATCGCGTTCCCAAGAAAGAGCACGGACTTCTGCGAGTTGTACCGATAGCGGATGCAGTTCAGGGCGCAGAAAACGAAAATCTCATTCAGCAGGTTTTTTTCCATGAACGTGATGGTCGGGCCGAAGAGTCCGATGACGATCGGTTGCTTGTAGCGCGACGAGATGACCATCACGAAGATCATGAGCGTGAAGGTCTTTCCAGAGCCGTATCCCGCGATCAAGAAAAAATCGTTTATGTCGCGGTAGAACTCCACAGCGGCGACGATCTTCTCCTGATGCACGAGCGGCCGGAACTCGTTAATCGCCACGGCTCACCTCGGCGTCGGGATCGTTTTCGGAGAGAATGGCGGGATTGATCACCAGGTTGATTGGCTTCTGGTCGTTGACGTTGAGATCGGACTTCTCGACAAGGCTGAAAGTCCCGCAGTTCGCGGCCATGCGGTTCAGGTACGAGGCACGAGCGCCGGTTTCCTTGTCGAGCTCAAGCGATTGATGTCGGATGGCGACAGAGCGCTTCGCCTGGAGGTATTCCTTTGCCGCTTTGAGCTCTTCGAATTCGCCGAGTCGTTGATGCCGTACTCCGTAGAGCATGCAGAACTCGGCTTCTTCAGGTAGATCATTCGCGTCGGTGTAGTCGTAGATCCAGCCGGCGACCTCGGCCTTGTGCTCGTCGGTCCAGACGTCGGGCGTGCCCTTCGGCCGGCCGGGGCCGGGCTTCCAGAAACCGAGAGAGCGGGGAACGGCCGCGGGACTCGCGGCGGGGGATGGCTTGGACGCGGGCTCCGGCTTAGGGGCGGGGGCGGAAGGTCGCGCGCGCGTAGTTCGTGCCGAAGAATCACCGCGCCCCTTGGACGACTTTGACGCCTTGGCGCTTTTTGTCGCTTTCTTGGCTTTCGCCTTGGTGGAGGTTTTCTTCGAGGTGGGTTTCTTGGCGGGGGGCTTACCCTTGAGCGACACGAGCAACGTCCGGCCCGGGGACAAGAGGTCCGGGCACACCTAAGGCGAGCCAGTTACCTGGCCGTCATTGCGGATCAACGTCCGCCCGTTGCTGTCTTGGTCGAATCTTTTCGCATACGGTGGGAGGGTAAGTGCCCACCGCGGCGCCCTTTCGGGATCGTCCTAGGCGGAATCTATCCGCAGGCAAATAATTTGTCAACCGGAATTTTCATCGTGGTTACTGAGTTTGATCCATCCGGTCTCCCCGATTTCGGGGTCGCTGAGCTCCGGATCGTACTCGTACTGCGCCTTGCACCTGGTGCAAAACGCCATGTCGTTTTTCTCGCCGCCAACGATCAGCATGCCTCCACAGGAACAGGGACCTGGATCCGGGAACGCTGGGGCTGATGCCTTGCGAGGCTTCTTCGGCTTTGGCCTTTCGCTTTGAAAATCCAAGTGCCAGTCGTATTCGAGCAGGGCCTTCATGAACAGTCCCTTGGGATTTGTTTTCGCTCTTCGGTCGACTCGATCGATCAGGTATTCCATCAGCGGATCGAGATCCTGAGCGGTGAGATCGATCGCCGCGAAGCGGTTTGCGATCCGATCGAGTTCCACGTCGGCGAGGGAAAGCGGGTATTTTGAGTCTAGAATTTTATTCTTGAGAAAATCCAAAGAAACCAGCGTGCGAGCGGGCGGAGCGTCCGGCTCCTCGGGCTCAGGTATCCCTGCTTGCTGCTCCGCTTGCTTTCCATTCAATTCTATCCGCTCCG
>Ga0302294_10000158_pt1 | contig 20702 bp, 14 predicted proteins | sample III_Fen_N2_3_FD_194550 | JGI IMG/M metagenome (GOLD analysis project Ga0302294, IMG submission 194550) | Peat permafrost microbial communities from Stordalen Mire near Abisko, Sweden - III_Fen_N2_3 | ecosystem: Environmental > Terrestrial > Soil > Wetlands > Permafrost | place: Sweden: Abisko...
GTTCTGGCGGTTCCGGCTCCAATTTGGGCATCTCAAGCTGGATTACTGGAGCTTCGTCCTTCTTGACGACTTTCTTTTTGCTGAAGAAGTTGAAATTGATTTCTCCGCCTAAACCAAGACCAGCATGGAGGAGGACCGAGCAAAGGATACCGATGATTAAGTCGCGGCGCATGGTGCGTAAAGATGGAGGTTATTTACCGGTCGCCCGGTCAATGGTCTCGATGGAGACTTGGGTGATGTCGGCTTTGCGCACTTCGTCGAGAACGGCAACCGTCGGACCGTATTTAGCGCGATCGTCGCCCGCTAACAAAATACGGGGTTCGCCTTGTTTTAACCGCACCTGCTGAACGTAGGTTTGCAGACGAGGTGGCAGCTCGCGCTCGGTGATCAACTCTTTATCCCAATAGATGCCTGCATCAGTTACCTGAAGGGTAACGGGAGGGTTTGGATTTTCAACCTGGCTCGGGTTGGGTGGCGCTGCCACCGGCAAATCAACCGGCACTGAAATAATCTTGTTCAGCGAAAGCGTAAAGAGAACGAAGGTTGCGAGCAGGAAGAAAATGACGTCAATCAGCGGAATAATCTGAATATTCGCTTTTTTTCTGCCTGAAGATGTTTGGGCTGCACCGCCACCGGCCATGGGTAGAGAGGGTTAAAGTTAAGAGAGTTGTTTAAGGAATTACGCGCAACGGCCCAACTTATTACTGCCCTTGCTGACGCACGCGGGTTTCAAGGAAGACTTTTTTGAAACCGATTTTGCGGGCTTCGTCGAAAACGTAGCGAACCTGGCTAAACATCGCGTTTTCGTCGCCGTTGATGAGCACCTTTGCGGTGTCGCCACCGGCCGTGCGATAGTAACTCTGCATGCGGGCCAAAAAATCATCCAAGCTAATCTGCTCTTTATTCCAAGCGAGTGAACCATCGACCAAGACAGAGATCGTCACCGTACCAGCGGTGTCGCGCTGGGTGCCCGTCGAGGAAGCCGGCAGAGTGACCGTGAGGCCCTCGGATCGGTTGAGCGAAATCGTGAAGAGCACGAACGTAGCGAGCAGAAAGAAGATAACATCGATCAAGGGAATGATCTGAATGTTAGCCTTCTTAGGGCCACCTGGTTTACCACCTGAAGAGCCACCGGCCATGGTGAAAGTATTAAGTTGTTAGTGAGCGAAGAACTCGGCCGATGCCAATAATGACATCGACCGAACAGAGGCGAGCGAGGCGGTTAGGCCGAGTGAGTTTCGTCCTTCTTAAGAATCAACTCGATGGCGTTCTGGGCATCGGAGATCTCGTGCTTGGCCTGCTCAGCGCGGGAATTGAGAATATTGAAGGGGAACAGGCCGGTGATAGCGATCAAGAGGCCGCAAGCCGTGGCGATAAGAGCCTCAGCCACACCACCCGTGATCGAGCCGGTTGCGGCTGCGATATCACCTGTCATGGCACCGAAGGTGCGCATCATGCCGGTAACCGTACCGAGCAAGCCGAGGAGAGGAGCGGCCGTGATAACCGTGTCGAGCACCGCTGTGCCCTGCTGGAAGCGCTGGAGTTCCTGATTGGAAGCGCGGATAAAAGCGTTGGCAAGCGACTGCTCGCGATGCGTGAGCGCGTAGGTGAGGATGCGAGCGACGTAATCCTTGCTGCGACTACCGAGAGCAATGGCGCCTTCGATATCATGAGCCTCAACTTGCTCAAGCATCTTCTCGACGACTTCGGGCTCACGGCTGGCGCTCTCGCGCACGATAAAAATAACGCGCTCGATCGCTACGGTGACGCCGAGGAATGAGATGACCAAAATAGGCCACATGATGATACCGCCGTGGGCAAAAAGCTCCATCGGAGTCTGGTTCATCAAAAGTATAAATGCTGCGGGCAAGCTACTGGTGATCATGGTGGATTAGTATTCTTTTGGGAGTTAACTGTGAGAGTTAGTGGAAAAGGGGAAGCAGTCTAAAACCTGTAGGGCGGCACAAAATCAGCAAACAAACGGCCAAAGAAAATTAAAAAATCTAAACGGCCGCTATCTATTAGCGCCACGGCTGGCATGTATTCGCAATTGTCTAAATGAGGGGAAAATTGAAGGGTTTGAGGAACTGTGCGAGCGGGTTCGCACGGGGGAGAAACTAAGTGGAAAAGAAAGGAGTACTCTGGCAGGAATTTCTTCTGTCAACGCTGTTCTTTAACTATTACAGGGGCCGTTGCAGAAGTCGCGCTGGCTGCCCGACTAGGAGTCGAACCTAGACAAAACGAGTCAGAGTCGTTTGTGCTACCATTACACCATCGGGCAGTGAGAAAAGCGGGGATTCACTATGACGTTTGAGCTGAAAACTGGAGCCGGCGATGGGATTCGAACCCGCAACCGCCTGTTTACAAAACAGGTGCTCTACCGTTGAGCTACACCGGCGTTGGTTGGGGATGCTCCCACGCGGGGCGTAAGGAATATCCCCGTCAGAGTGAAAATGAAAAAAGAACGTCGAAGGCGCGAACGCCACCAAAGTGGTGGCTCCCCGGGGACTCGAACCCCGAACCAATTGATTAAGAGTCAACTGCTCTACCATTGAGCTAGGAAGCCTAAAAGCGAACTGTGAAAAACTCAGATTTGGGCCGGGGGTGTCAATTCCTTTTGACGGCAAAATTGAAATCAAACCGCCCTCGTTTGCCTCCGCCTGAGGCGCCGGCCCGGGCAATCTGTAATGTTCAAACCACTACAGCGTGCGTAATCCATGGCAGACCAAGGTGAAGCAGCGCAGCTCCGTGAGACTGGTCGCGGTCAGCCGAATCGGCGCACTTAGTCTGCTTCGGCGAGTTTTTGCGCAGTGAACAAGATCGGGACCGTCATGCGTACTTCAACACTGTGCCCATCTTTTTGCGGCGGTTGATAACGCCATTGCGCCACGGCCACCGTCGCCGCCCAGCCAAAATCCTCATGGGAGGCCGAGACGATTCGGGGAAAAAGCACGCGTCCATCACGACTGATGACAAATTCGATTTCTGCCTGACCGGTCAGGCCGTCGTCCTTGAGTGCCCGGGGGTAAGCAGGCGAAGTCTGTTGAATGACTTTAGGGCGGTCGTCCAGTTGCGCCGCCGAGAAGATCGCGGGTGCTGGTTTGCGCAGCTCGGCCAGAACCCGGCGCTCCTCAGGATCGAGGGATGCTTCACCATTGAATTGAAAATGTTCACTCGTCGGGCTCATCACCCGATGCGTCCCCTTTTTGCCAGGGGTATATTCGCTGGCTTCGACCATGGCGATGACCGCCTTGCCAAACGACCGATCGCTCGGGTCTGCGGCAACCGTAAACAAAGGCCTCCCGGCATAATCGACCACAAAACTCGCATCCGCCGATCCGGTGTGACCAGCCATAACCATTTCATAGGGGTACACGGGCGAGGGCTTGCGCCTGGCGACTGGTGCGACGTCGTACGGTTTATTGGCCTCCTTTGAAAACGCTTTGGGGGAATCTGCCTTGGAGGTGGATTCTTCGGCATTGGCCGAAAACTCGACCGACGCCTTCAAGCGGAAAGTTGCTGGCTGGCCATTGCGCGTGCCCGGCTCAAATCGCCAGGCCCCCACGGCTTTGATCGCATAAGGATTGAGCAGGCGCTGCGGCGAACTCGTCACCACGGCATCGCGTACACTACCGTCCTCGCTGACGGTAAACGTCACGATCACCTTGCCGCCGGCACCAGATCTGGCCAGCGAAGCAGGAAAAACCGGTGGCGGCTGCGAGAGTATTTTAGGCAACACTTTGCCCGGGCCCCCTTCATCAACCTCCTCAACAATGGCGTCAGCCGCGTGCAACAGGTTAATCGACGACATGACTCCTAAAAACAGTGCGATTGCGTAGATGAATCTTTTCATAGGACCAATGGATTTACGGTTGTGACTCAATGCCGGAACGGACCCTCCCTCTCCTTCCCTGGTTCAGTTGCCCTTCCGCCTCATGTGCATACTACCATAGTGTCGGCCACGAAAGAAAATCCGGAAGGAATTTGACAAAAATTTAGCTTAGGAATTTTCCTCAGGCTGTTCCTGTTCTGCTTCAGCCATCGATTGCCCAATCCGCCCCGGGGTTCTTCACCGAAAGCAAAGGCCCAAGCGGCTAAGCTTGGGGTTAGGCATTATGACCAAAGCTATAGCCGTCATAGAATAAGCCACGCTCCTGAAATTATCGAAGGCCGGTAGGGCAAGTCCCCATGGTTGGCTCCGCATTTGTCGCGCATGATCGGCCTTCAATCGGAAACCTAATCCATTAAGCTCCTATGAAATTCTCCAGACTCGCCCTTGTCATCGTCGGCCTCGCACTCGGCTCAGTTGCATCCGCCCAAGCCGCCGTTGAAACCTACGATATCGACCCGGTTCATACCTGGGTCGGTTTCACCGTCTCACACTTTTTCACCAAAGTGCCGGGCTTCTTCGGCAAGGTGAAAGGCACTGTCATTGTCGATCGAGATCATCTCGAAAAAAGCAATGTCGAGGCTGTCATCGAAGTAGCCAGCATCACCACGAACACGAGCATGCGTGACGACGACTTGCGCTCCGGAAATTTCTTCGCTGCCGACAAATTCCCAGCAATCACATTCAAGAGCAAGGCGTGGAAACACACCGGCGGCGACACCTATGCCGTCACCGGCGATCTCACGATCAAGAACGTGACGAAACAAGTCGTGCTCAAGGTCACGTCGCTGGGTTTTGGCCCGGGCATGAAAGGCGCCGCGATCTCCGGTTGGGAAGTTTCGACTACGCTGGACCGGCGTGATTACGATATCGCAGCCGATCAAGGTGTAATCGGTAACAATGTAGACATTGTCATCCACGTGGAAGCCGACCTGAGAACAACCACGACCGCGAAACCGTAGGCCCTCCACCGTCACCGCCTGTTTTGGACCCGACTGCATTCCTGTCCCAAAGTCCAAAACAAGGCGGCGCATATTGATCGTGCGCCAGTTGTGGCCCGCTTCAGGGAATCGGTGCGGGTCGTGTTCTTGAGTGCCGCTCCAGGCAATTCTGAAACTCGTTCCAGCTATGCTCCGCTGTCACGTCCAGAGCTTTGGCCGGGAAGGGTTACTTGGCGGATTGTCGTGTTTTCTCCAACAATGCCGGCACGGTCGTTTCCTGGATTGTTTGCCGAACTTTCACCAGGAGGGAAGAGGCGACGCTCAGCGAGCGCAGGCCTATCCGGAGCAACTCTGGTATCGCCTCCTTCCTTCCGGCAAGTTCGCCACAAAGCGAAACCGGAATCGCCTCCGCGTCCCTGACCACTATTTCCATAAGGCGAAAAACCGCAGGATGATCATCGATAAAATAGTCGTTCACCAACGCATTCTCTCTGCCGGCGGCTAGCGTGTACTGGGTGAGATCGTTGGACCCGATGCTGAGAAAATCGACGTGCTGCACGAGCGAGCGAACCGTAAGGGCCGCCGCGGGAGTCTCGATCATCGCTCCGATCGGCGGGATCTTCTTTATGCCCAACTCAGCGGCCAGTTTTCGGCAGCGGTCGATGACCTGCACAACGTCGCTTTCCAGGGTCACCATCGGGATGAGAATGCCAAGATTGAAGCGCCGGGAACTTTCGAGCAACGCGCGCAGCTGAGCCTCCAACAAGTCCGGGTATCTGAGCAAGACCCGCACTCCCCGCAGTCCCATGAAGGGATCGGGTTCGGGTGGCAGTGGAAGATAGACAGGATTCTTGTCGGCGCCCACGTCGAGCAATCGAACATTGACGCGCAAATCACCCACCGGCTCAAGACAACGACCGAGAAACTCCGTGAAATCCTGGGCTGAAGGAAGATGCTTGCTCGCCATGAAGAAGGGCTCGGTCCTGAAAAGCCCGATCCCATCGGCACCGTTGCTGATCGCGAGCGCAACATCCTCCTGATTCCACGCGTTGGCCATGACAGTGACCTCGGTACCATTGGCGGTTACTGTTGGTTTCCGTTCGATCTCGATGGCCGGGTGCTTGGTATGCTCGCCTTCTTCGATCGCGCGTTTGTACTCTTCCACCGTCTCCGTATCCGGATCGATAAACGCCAGGCCCTTCGTGCCGTCGACGATGATGTCGGCCCCCGAATGCGTGAGATCCAGGATCTGGGCAATTCCGCCTACACAGGGAATGCCGAGTTCCCGGGTCAGCAGTGCGGCATGGGCGGCGGGGCCGGCGAATTCCGCGAGCACTGCCACGGTCGATGAGCGTGAAAGGAACACCGTGTCGGAGGGGAAGAGATGATGCGCGACCAGAACCGAACCATTCGGCATCCCTTCAAAGCGATGGGCATGAACGCCGCTGAGCGAAAGCAGCAGCCGGCGTGAAAGATCCTCAACGTCGTCGCCCTTTGCGCGCACCGCTTCCGTTTTCGCACCACGAAATCGGTTGGCAAGAATGGTGAAGACCGCTCTGACCGCTTCCTCGGCATCGATGGGGCCACGCCCCACGTACCGCTCCAATTCTTCGATCACCGAGTTGTCCTGCATCATCGCGGCCTGGGCCCGAAAGATATTCGCCGCGTCATCGTCCAGCACTCGGGAGATGTCGCGCGCATCCGTTTCCAAGCCGTCGCGGACGTCTGTGATTGCGGATTTGATCCGCTCCTGCTGATCAGCTTGAGGTGGTCCGGTTTCCTTGCCCTCCCTTTCTTTCGTGGTTTCGGGAAGTGTCCCCGCTTTATAGAGAAACGCTTTGCCCCGCGCGATCCCCGGCGACACGGCTGTACCTTTCAAGATTTGCATCTTGAGGCCCCCTCCGCCTTGTCGACCAATGGATGAAATAGGATCATTTTACTCCCGGTGGGAAAATCGAATGACCCTACGACAGTGGCCGGGGTTATCATATGGGGGATAACCCGCCAGCCCTGAATTACGGGTGTCTGTTGTCCCGCTTCCGAGTACAGCTACCCCAGTCCGGCTACGTCTGGGACTGACCACTTCCAGTTGCGTATCTCCGGCAGATCCTCGCCGTTTTTGTTTATGTAGTGCCGGTGCTCGATCAGTTTGTCCTTAAGCTGTTGTTTTAGATAGATGCCCTTGTCGCCCGTCTGCGGCAGACGATCGATCACGTCCATCACGAGGTGAAAACGGTCCAGCTCGTTGAGCACCGTCATGTCGAATGGCGTGGTGATCGTCCCCTCCTCCTTGTAGCCGCGGACATGGATATTGTAGTGATTCCTCCGGCGGTAAGTAAGCCGGTGGATCGACCACGGATACGCATGGAAAGCGAAAATCACGGGTTTGGTTGTGGTAAACAGTTCGTCGAAGTCCATGTCGCTCAAACCGTGCGGATGCTCGGATTGTGGCTGCAGTTTCATGAGGTCGACGACGTTGACCACGCGGATTTTCAGCTCGGGCAAATGCTCGCGCAAAATAGAGACTGCGGCGAGCGTCTCCAACGTTGGCACATCGCCACAGCAAGCCATGACCACATCGGGAGCCGAGTCTTCATCGTTACTGGCCCAGGCCCAGATGCCGATGCCTTCAGCGCAGTGTTTAGCGGCTGCATCCATATTCAGCCATTGCGGCGCGGGATGTTTACCAGCGATCACAACGTTGACGTAGTGCCGACTGCGCAAACAGTGATCCATGATCGATAGCAAACAGTTCGCGTCAGGCGGCAGGTAAACGCGCACGATCTCAGCCTTCTTATTCAAGACGTGATCGATGAACCCTGGATCTTGATGAGAAAAACCGTTGTGATCCTGACGCCAGACATGCGACGCCAGCAGGTAGTTCAGCGAAGCAATCTTGCGTCGCCACGGCAGACGTGACGTGACCTTCAGCCACTTCGCGTGCTGGTTGAACATCGAATCGATGATGTGGATAAACGCCTCGTAGCAGTTGAAGAGGCCGTGTCGCCCGGTGAGCAGATAGCCTTCAAGCCATCCTTCGCATTGATGCTCGCTGAGCATTTCCATCACGCGACCGGTTGGAGCGAGGAATTCGTCCTTAGGTTCTAGCGCGGCGTCCCATTGACGATTCGTCACTTCAAAAAGCGATTCCAATCCGTTCGACAACGTCTCGTCAGGACCAAAGACGCGGAAGTTTTTCTGTTCGTCGTTCAACTTCACCACATCTCGCAAAAAACGCCCGAGCACATGTGTGTCGCCAATGCCCCGTACACCCGGCGAAGGTACGTCTTCGGCGTAGTCGCGGAAATCCGGCATGCGCAAATCGCGAAGCAGCAAGCCACCGTTGGCATGAGGATTCGCGCCCATCCGTTTGTTGCCCTTGGGCGCTAGTTCGGCGAGTTCAGCTTTTAAGCGACCCTGCTTATCGAAGAGCTCCTCCGGCCGGTAACTTTTCAACCAATCCTCCAACATTTTTAAGTGTTCAGGATGGGTGGCAGGATCGGAGAGCGGCACCTGATGCGCGCGGAAAGTGCCTTCGATCTGCAGGCCGTCCACAACCTGCGGTCCGGTCCAACCCTTGAGTGAATTGAGCACGATCATCGGCCAGCGCGGACGCGTACGGTTACCGTAGGCGCGCGCTTCATGCTGGATGCGCTTGATGTCCGCCACAGCGGTATCGAGCGTCGCGGCCATCGCCTCATGCATGGCCTCAGCGTCTTCGCATTCGACGAAGTACGGCGTCCATCCGTAGCCGCGCAACAACTGGTCGAGTTCCTCGCGGGAAATGCGAGCGAGCACGGTTGGATTGGAAATCTTGTAACCGTTGAGATGCAGGATCGGCAGCACCGCACCGTCGGTCTTTGGATCAAGAAACTTGTTGGAATGCCATGCCGTGGCGAGCGGCCCGGTTTCCGCTTCGCCATCACCGACGACACAGGCAACGACAAGATCGGGATTGTCGAATGCCGCTCCGAACGAATGGCTGAGCGAATAGCCGAGCTCGCCTCCCTCATGGATCGAGCCGGGCGTTTCCGGGGAAACATGGCTGGGGATCCCGCCGGGAAAAGAAAACTGGAGAAAGAGTTTCCGCAGCCCCGCTTCATCCTGGCTGATGTCGGGATAGATCTCGCTGTAGGTGCCTTCCAAATACGTGTTGCCCACGACAGCCGGGCCGCCATGTCCGGGGCCCGAGACGTAAATCATATCGAGATCGTATTTTTTGATCACACGGTTCAAGTGCGCGTAGATGAAATTCTGCCCGGGCGTGGTGCCCCAGTGGCCGAGCAGCATGTGCTTCACGTCTGAGAGCTCGAGCGGCCGTTTCAGCAGCGGATTATCGAAAAGATAAATCTGCCCAACTGAAAGGTAGTTCGCCGCCCGCCAATAGGCGTCAATTTTATGATTCAGTTCCGGTGTGAGAGCGTTGGTCTTCATGCTTGGAAATTGGCACTGCATTGGCTTTGAGCATCACCTGCAGTTTATGGCATATGGGCTGGTGAGACATTCGGCCGATGTCGGCCGGTTTAGTGAATGTCGTTTTCCAGCACCACGCGGTAGCGAGCCTTGCCGGAGCGGAGACGCTCAAGGGCGTCGTTGATCCGCGACATCGGAAATTTCTCGATTATCGGCGCGATCTGATGGCGAGCGCAGAAATTGATCATGCGACTGATCGTTGACGGGCTTCCGGTCGGCGAACCGGACACTGATTTTTGGCCGCCGATGAGAGTGAAAGCCGCAACAGGCACCGGCTCCAATACAGCACCGACAAAGTGCAACCGCCCTTTGGGCGCCAAGGCCCCGATGAAAAGATCCCACGGCAGCGTGACGTTTGCGGTGACCAAAATGAAGTCGAGCGAACCGCTGAGTTTCTTCAGTTGTTCGGTATCTTTGGAGCTGACCGTTTGGTGAGCGCCGAGCTTCAGGGCTTCGTCGTGCTTGGATTCATTGGAAGTAAACGCCACGACTTCACAGCCCCACTTGTTCAAGAACTGAAGTGCAAGATGGCCAAGGCCACCAATCCCGACCACACCCACCCGGTCGGTGGCACGCACGCCGAATTGCACGATGGGATTGAAAACGGTGATGCCGCCGCAAAAGAGAGGACCGGCACTGATAGGATCGATGCCGGCAGGCAGCTGTGTCGCCCATTCCCAGTTGCAACGCACGCGGTCCGCAAAACCACCGTGGCGTCCGACAATGGTAGATTCGGCCGTGGTGCAGAGATTCTGGTCGCCAGCGAGACATTGCGGGCAGGACATGCAGCTGCCCGAAACCCAGCCGAGTCCGACGCGATCGCCCACCTTCACGCGTTTCGCCGACGGCCCGGCAGCCGTAACGGTGCCGACAACTTCATGCCCAGCAACCAACGGGTAGGAGGAAAATCCCCAATCGTTGTCGAGCATCGACAAATCGGAATGGCAGATACCGCAATGGCTGACCTTGATCTCGATCTGCTCGGGCCGCAGCGGACCGGCGTCGTATTCATGGGGTTTGAGCGGCTGACCTTTTCCGAACGAGGCGTAAGCTTTGATTTTTGCAGTCATAGTAGAGGAAGGAAAGCGGTTGGAGGCAGAGAGAATACCGGTTCCACATGGTTAGGAAACAGAACTCTCCCCGCTTTGTCGTGAGGGCGACGATACGCCTGTGCCCGAAAAGTAATAGGAGGTGTTACCCGTATATGATCGTGACGGGCTTGGCTGGGGCCGCAGCCCCACGTTCACGGGACCGGCGGCGACTTTTTCGCTCGCGCGAGCCGGATCACTTTCGCGAGTTCCAAAACCAGCAGCGGAATCGCCCCCATGGCGAGCAGCACAAAGCCATCGGTAAAGGACAAAAAGGACGTCTTCAGGAAGCGGCCCAGGGTCGCGTTATGCTGGCTCCAAAACTGAATACCAATCGAGAGGCCGACGACACCCAGCAGATTGAGATTTGAAAAATGAGCGATGCGCCAAACCGGCTTTGTCTCACTGCGCGCTCCGAAAGCGCGGAGCAACTCGGCAAAGACGAGAACCGCAAAAGCCTGAGACCGCGCCTGCGCCAGAGTTCCGGCCTGCGAAACATGAAAATAGACCGCGAAGGCGACAAGCCCCGTGAGCAAGCCCGTGAAGGCCATCGTGCGTAGGAAGCGGCGGTCGGTAAGGCTTTCTGAACGCCGGCGAGGGCGGCGCTTCATCACGTCGGTATCGATGGGATCGGTGGCGAGACAGAGCGCGGGCAAACCATCAGTGACGAGATTTATCCATAGCAGGTGGATCGGTAGAAGCGGAGTCGGCAGACCGATAATCACGCAGATTGCCATCAACAGGAGCTCCCCGGTGCCGCCAGCCAGCAAATATTGCAGCGTCTTGCGGATGTTATCGAAGATGCCGCGACCTTCCTCGACCGCCGCGACTATCGTGGCGAAGTTGTCGTCAGTGATGATCATGTCCGCAGCTTGCTTGGTGACCTCAGTGCCGGATTTTCCCATGGCAATGCCGATGTCAGCGCCCTTGATGGCCGGGGCGTCATTCACGCCGTCGCCGGTCATGGCCACGACGGCATCGTTTGCCTTCAGCGCGCGCACAATGCGCAATTTGTGCTCAGCGGTGACGCGGGCGTATACGGCGACCTTTAGTGCCCGCTTGCGGAGTGCCTCGTCGGTCAGCTTGTCCAACTCCACTCCCGTTATGGCTCCATCGTCCGGTTCGGCAACTCCGATCTCACGCGCAATGGCCATTGCGGTTTCTGGATGGTCACCCGTTATCATGACCACTCGAATGCCAGCGGTGCGACACATAGCGACGGCGGCCTTGGCCTCGGGCCGGGGCGGATCATACATTCCCGTCAAACCGACAAATACTAGATCGCGCTCGACAGCGTCGGCGGCGAGACCGTCGGGCGAAACGTCTTTCAGCTCGCGATTGGCGGAACCAAGAACGCGCAGGCCCTTCTGGGCCATTGAAGATGTTTGCGCCAGAATATGCTCCCGGTCTTCCGCCGTCAGGGCGAAAACCCCGTTCTCCGTATAAACCTGGGTGCAACGCTCCAACAGCGGACCGGGCGCGCCGTTAACAAACGCGCGGAGCTTTCCGTCCTTGCTCCGGCGTACAACCGAGCTTCGCTTGCGATCAGAGTCGAAAGGGAATTCGCGCTGTTTTGGAAACTCTTGTTCGAGGCTTTGGCGATTATAACCTGTTTTTGTTCCAGCGGTCAGCAAGGCGCCTTCGGTGGGGTCACCGATCGTTTTCCACGCTCCATCCTTTTCGACGAGACTGGAGTGATTGCAGCCAAGAAGAACGGTCGCGAGTTCGCGTAACGGAGCGATGTGCTGAGCCTCTGCCTTTTTACCCTCAAAACGCACTTCGCCAGCCGGGCCATAACCTTCGCCTGTAATGTCGTAGCTCCGGCCAGCGACATAAAGGACGCGCGCCGTCATCTCCCCCACTGTCAGCGTGCCGGTCTTGTCGGTGCAAATGACCGTCGTCGATCCGAGCGTTTCGACCGCGGAAAGTTTACGCACGAGCGCTCGGCGACGAGCCATGCGCAGGGCGCCGAGTGAAAGGGCGACCGTGACCACCGCGGGCAAACCTTCGGGCACCGCGGCCACGGCGAGGCTGATCGACGTCAGGAATAGTTCCATCGGTTTGGTCCCGCGCAACAACCCGAGTCCAAACAGCAGAGCCACGATGCCCAGCGACGCCCAGACGAGGATGCGCCCAACCGAATCCAGTCTGCGCTGGAGCGGAGTTTCTTCTTCACCGCCCGCCTCACTGATCAGGCTGGCGATGCGGCCTAGTTCGGTCTTCATCGCCGTGGCCACCACAACGGCCCGCCCCGTGCCTGCGGCCACACTTGTGCCCATGAAAACCATGTTCTCCCGATCGCCAAGCGGTATCGAATCCGCGACCATGGTTGGCGGCTGCTTTGTTACAACCTCCGATTCGCCCGTCAGCGCAGATTCACTGCAGGTAAGCGAGGCGGTTTCTAGAAGCCGGGCATCAGCGGCAATCATATCGCCAGCCTCCAAAACAAGGATGTCACCAGCCACAACACCAGCGGCCGGAACTAAAATGGTTTGTCCGTTACGGCGTACCCTGGCGTTCGGCGCAGTGAGCTTTTTGAGCGCAGCGATGGACTTCTCCGCGTTGAACTCCTGATGGAAACCGATGGCCGCGTTGAGCACCACGATTGCGAAAATGGCGATGGCGTCCAACCCTTCGCCGAGAACGGCGGAGACTACGCCCGCAACCACGAGTATCCAAATGATGAGGCTCTTGAACTGGCTGAGAAAAATGCGCAGCGGGCCCGCGCGTTTGCTTTCCACTAATTCGTTCGGGCCATTCGCCGCGAGTCGCTTGGCTGCCTCCACCGACGACAGTCCGTCGACGTTTGAGCCTACCTGAGTCAGTACATTATCCGCAGCCAACCGATGCCACTGCTCCGCAGCTGCTGGCGTTGGCCCGGGCAACGGTGCTTTCCGTTTAGTCAGCATGGTCCGCACTTGCTGGACCCAACGCTTCGCCCAACCGAACTCAGTCGCCAAAATGGCAAACCCAAGCGGAATGACCAAAATAGCCGGACCGGGCAGCACGAGCATCGCAACACCCACGAGCAAAACAACGCCGCCCAAGATGCCCACCAGGACCTTCCGCACGCCTCGCTCCTTCAATTGGCGCAGGACCAGTGCGCACTTTGTAGAAAACCGGTTCATGCGTCTACTCGCTGCTTTTCTGGTCCGACCTTACCTTGCTCGCGGGGAAGATGGCGCTCGTCTTGCAAGACCATTCTGGTCTGCGGAAACGGAAACCCGATGCCTTCCTGGGCAAAACGTTTCACCACTTGTTCGAGCAAATCGCACCTGAGCGTGATCGCAGTCAAAGCATCGGCGCACCATACGTCCAGAGTGAGCACGATGCCAGAAGCGCCCAGCTGGGTCACGAGGCAAGCTGACACCTTCCCAGCCTTCGGATGTTTGCTCGCGAGTTCGAGCAGGATACCGCGGGCCTTGTCGATGTCTGAATCATAACCTATCCCTATCGCCACGGAGCAAACCACGCGAGAATCATTCCCGGTCAGGTTTATCGTGGTCTGGCTGGCCATGAGACTGTTGGGAACAACCACACGTCGGTTGTCATCCGTCCTCAACAGCGTATAACCAAGTGTTAGGTTTTCGACGAATCCGGTTTCAAGTCCGGTGGGTGCAATCACCTGCAACCGGTCGCCCAGCTTGAATGGCCGGTAGAGTAAAAGCGAAATACCAGCAACGAGGTTGCCGAGTGTGTTCTGCGCCGCGAGACCAACGATCACGGTAATGACGCTCAGGCTGGTCAGCGACGCCGAGCCCAAGCCCGACAGCCCCGGGACGAAATGCGCATAGGCGACAAAAGCGAAGCAATAGACGCAATAGCGGAGCAGTTTCGCGAGGAATTTGACGGCCATCCGATCGAAGTGGTCATGCGTGTCGCGCGCCAGCAATCGTTCGACTGTCGCTCGTAAAACATGACCCACGAGCCAGGCCAAAAGCGTGAAGATAACCGCGAACAGGATGGCGCCCTGGGGCGTCGATGGATCGGAAAAACCGAATTTCTTGATCACATCTAGGATGTTCATGGTTTCCGCCGTAACGTCAGATGTCGTGAATCACTTTGGGTGGAAAGGCGGCACGCAGCGCGTTCAGCACCGCGAGGACATCGATAACTTCCTGGGTTATTGCACCGCTGACGGGACTGAGATGACCCGTCGCGGCGAGTCCCATGCCAATGACGCTCAGCACCATGCCGCCCACCGCACTTTGGAGCGCGATGATCCGCATCCGGCGGCTGATGTGCATGAACTCATCCACCTTCTCGAGCGAGTTGTCCATGACCACGACGCCCGCTGCTTCTGCGGTCACATCGCTGTTCTTCCCGATCGCCATGCCAACGGTGGCGGCCATCATGGCCGGCGCGTCGTTGATGCCATCGCCGACGTAGAGGGTTTTAGCTTTCGCGGTTTCCGCCCGGACGATGGCGAGCTTTTCTTCGGGACTTTTCTCGGCGCTAATATTGGTGATTCCAACCTGATCGGCAAGATAGCGCACTTCCGACTCACGATCTCCCGACACCAGCATGATGCGCTCAAATTGGTGCTTTGGTCCAAGATGCTTCACGAAAGACAAACTTTCTGAACGTGGAGCATCACGAAACCGCAAGGTCGCCGCATAGCGCTGGTCAATCGCCACCACACACTCGAGTCCACCGACGACAGGCGGAAGCTGATCGAAGCCAGCAAGTTTTTGCGCTTCAAGCTTACCCCGACTGGTCACTTGCACCTGCCGACTAGATACAGTTCCACACAAGCCACGACCTGGTTGTTCACTCACCGCGGTGGAATCCTGCAGCGTAATCCCCTCCCCTTTTGCCGCTTCAAGAATGGCACGCGACAAAGGGTGTTTCGAATAGCGCTCCAGACTCGCCACGAGCGTCAGCACTTCCTTTTGGGCGAAGCCCGGAGCAATCAGTTGTTCGGTCAGCTTCGGCTCGCCATAAGTCAGGGTCCCCGTTTTATCGAAAATCGCCGTGCGACACTGAGCAATCTGTTCAAGCACGACAGGGCTCTTCACGATGATCGCACGGCGAGCGCAGAGGGAAATTGAGCCGATGATCGCAATCGGAATCGCGATGAGCAGCGGGCAAGGCGTCGCGATGACCAGCACCGCCAGGAAGCGAAGCGACTCTCCGCTGATGACCCACGCGAGAATCGCTACGGCCAGCGCGACCGGTGTGTAAATCGCACCCAGGCGATCACCGAGACGCTGCAACTGCGGCCGCTTGGATTCGGACTCGCGCATGACCTCCATGATCTTTGCATAACGCGAGTCGGCGGCGACTTTGGTCGTGCGGATGGCAAGGACCGATTCGTCGTTGATCGCGCCTGAGATCACGGTGGATCCAGAGGTCTTGGTGATTTTAAACGGTTCGCCCGTCAAATAGGACTCGTCCATCACGCCATGACCCTCAGTCACCACACCATCCACCGGGCAGATGTCGTGTGGATAGATCACGAGGGTATCACCGACGGCCACCTCAGGCAGAGCCACGTCGACGATTTCCGATCCACGTTTTCTGTGGGCGACAGAAGGCATCCTTTTGGCCAGCGCAGCCAGCACCGAGGACGCACTGCGTAACGCATAACTTTCCAGGGCCTCACCGCCTGCGAGCATCAATACGATGATAGAACCCGCCAAATACTCGCCGAGAATAACCGACGTTATTACGGATATGCCACCGAGCAAATCAGAGCCAAACTCCCGCTTCAGGAGCTTGCGAAGCAGATCATAAAGCAGCGGCAGGCCACCGATAATAAGCGTGGCTAGCAAAGGAATTTGGTAGGCTCTTGGGGTCGCGTGAAAACCAAAACGAAGCACCAGATTCAAAACGATGCCCACGACCGACAGCCCGGTTATAACCGTGGTTTTGCGAATCCGGATTACAGCTAGCAATTTACCGAACCAGCCATGTGGCTCTAGATTTGGCGTTAGTTCAGTTCCGCTTAACGAAGTGGTGTTCGGCGGCTTCTTCACGGGCAGCTGGTTCGGAGGCGGTTCCGAAATATGCGTATTCGCACTCATAGGCTAAGATTTCTGAGGTGAGTCTCGGTTGAAAATGCGTGTGACGGACCTCGCGATCATGAGTTCTTCGTCGGTGCGCACGACGCGGACTTTGACCCGAGCGTTATCGAGCGAAATCACTGCAGCAGTCTCAGCATTGCGCACTTCGTGCAGGTTGATTCCCAGAAAACCCAGCCCTTCGCAGATGCGGGTGCGGATAGCGGGGCAATTTTCACCAATGCCTCCAGCAAATACCAACGTATCCAGACCGCCTAGCACCGCAGCGAAGGAGCCGATCCATTTCTTCGCTTGATAGCAAAATAGGGCCACGGCTTCCGCCGCCCTTACGTCTTTTGCCTCCTGCCCGAGCAAATCCCGCATGTCGGAGCTGGTCTCAGAGATTCCCAGCAGCCCGGATTCATGGTTAACCATCTTATAGAATTGTTGCGTGGTGAGATGTTCGGTTCGCTCCAGATAGGGCGCGAGGCCCGGGTCCAGATCACCCGAACGCGTGCTCATCACCAATCCTGCCGTCGGCGTGAAACCCATACTCGTGTCGAGACTTTTTCCGTCACGCACGGCAGCCAGACTCGCGCCGTTGCCCAGATGAGCCAGAATTACGCGACCGTGCGCTGCTGCCGGATCGCCGATACGCACGAGTTCTTCCATCAAATAGGCGTAGGACAGACCGTGAAAACCATACCGTTGAATTCCCTTGGCATCGAAGCGCCGCGGAATCGGCAGCAGCTTGGCCACGCGCGGCATGGTCTGGTGAAAAGCTGTATCAAAACAGGCCACTTGAGGCAGCTGCGGATACCGTAGACGGAACGCCTCGATCAACTCGATTTCGCGCGGCAGATGATCCGGATCGTAGGGCCTGATCCAGCGCAATTCATCCAACAACTTTTGGGTGACGATTTCCGGCTGAAGGTGTTTCATCCCGTGGACCACCCGGTGCCCAACCGCCTGGACCGAGGTAAATCCTTCCTGCTTTACGAGCCAGTCAATCAGCGCATTTGCGGCCGACTTATGATCGAGGGCTGCGATGCTGTGCTGGGGCTGCTTCTTTCCGCTCGAGTCGTTGAACGTGAAACTTGTATCGCTCAGGCCAATACGATCAATTTTTCCGCTAAACCCACGCGTCAGCGTTTCGCCACCTTTATAGAGTGCAAACTTGATACTCGACGAACCACCGTTGATCGTCAGGACGGAAGTCGGGGCAGATTTCATGCTCCAGCCTCGGTGATTGAGTCAGCGGCCTGCGGTTTCTTTTTGGAATCGGTCGTCACGCCATACTTTGAGGGAGCGTCGTCAACCTCACAATGGGGTGTTCCACCACTACCTAACCAGCAAGTCGTTCTTAGCGGTGCGCCGATGCCGCATGCATGACGTTTCGCTGAATCGGTTTGTCGTGCGGTAGGCCCATACCCCATAGCCCGCGCAACGCAATGAGCGCAGGCTATGGGCAAACACCATGCCTCAAGGCGACAAATCTAGTTACACCGATAAACAGAAACGGCAGGCCGCACACATCGAAGCCGGCTACGAGAAAAAAGGAGCCAGCGTAAAAACCGCAGAAGCGCGGGCTTGGGCCACCGTTAACAAGCTCTCCGGTGGCGGCAAAAAGAGCGGCTCTGGCAGGGAGAGACACGAACCCAAATAACCTTCGTCTATGAAAACCGAACTGAAAACACAGCTACCGATAAATCCCGAAGCCAGCCCTTCAACCGAGACTGCAGCTACCGAATCGGAAGCGCTTCTCCAGGATCTCGCCGCACAAAAGGATTTGCATCTGCGCCTAGCCGCCGATTTCGACAATTTTAAACGGCGTAGCCGGCAAGAAACCGAAACCAGAGCAGCCGCTCAAAAGGAATCGTTCATCGCTGAGTTACTGCCCGTCGTTGATAACCTCGAACGGGCTTTGGCTTCTGGTGCCTCACGCGACTCCGCACAGTTTCACCAGGGTGTCGAGATGACATTGAAGCAGCTCCAACAGCTACTCCGCCAGCATGGTGTCGAGAGTGACGACATCGTCGGCAAACCATTCAACCCACACCAACACGAAGCGCTTTCGCAGGGTCATGACTCAACTCAACCGGACCACACCGTTCTCACGGTTCTTCAGCGCGGTTACCGGCGCGGCGATAAAGTAGTTCGACCTGCTAAAGTGGTGGTCAATGACCTGACGTTTTCCAAGCAAGGTGGCGATGGCCGTTGAATACAAAGACTATTACCGCGTACTTGGCGTGACGCCCAAGGCAACGGACGACGAAATCAAGAAGGCTTTCCGCTCTCTCGCGCGCAAGTATCACCCCGATGTCGCCAAAGACAAAAAATCGGCGGAGGAGAAATTTAAGGAAATCAACGAAGCCAATGAAGTTTTGAGTAATCCAGAGAGCCGCAGGAAATTTGATGAGCTGGGTGCCGATTGGAAAGCAGGCGCGCAGTCGCAGCCACCGCCGGGACGGGATGGAGACCGATCCCCCGGACGCGGAGCGCAGGGCGGAGATGACGAATTCGAGTTCGAAGGCACGGGATTCAGCGATTTCTTCGAACAGTTTTTTGGCGGCCGCGCGGGCCAAGCCCGCGGAGCATCGCCGTTTGGTGCCAAGGGATTTGCCAACGGCCACCAGGAACCAGAGGCAGCACAGCGTGGCAGCGATATTCAAGGTGATATTCTCATCACACTGGACGAAGTGCTCAACGGCGCCATGCGCGCCATTTCGGTGCGGCGGACCAATGCTCGCTCAGGCCAGGAAGAAACAGAAACGTATCAGGTCCGAATTCCGAAAGGAGTCCAGGCCGGTCAGACCATACGCGTTTCCGGCAAGGGCGGCGAAGGAGCCAATGGCGGCCGGGCCGGCGATATCTATTTACGGGTGCGCTATGCCCAGAATCCTGATTGGCAGGTTAGCGGCGCCGATTTGATCGGCCATTTGGAGCTGGCGCCGTGGGAAGCAGTGTTGGGAGCAACCGTACCCGTGCGGACGTTCGACGGCAGTCTCTCGGTCAAAGTTCCCGCCGGTTTCCGACCGGGACAAAAACTGCGCTTTAGAGGCAAAGGGCTGCCCGTCGGGGCGGATAAACGCGGCGATCTTTACGTCGAGGCATCCATTCAAATCCCCTCTCAAATCAGTAAAGAGGAAGAACGTTTGTGGAAGGAGCTAGCCATCGCATCGGCCTTCAATCCGAGGAAGCCGGCGTGAGGCTAAACCTCAGCGCCGCTTTTCACAACCAGTTACTAGAGGCATTAAATATCAGCGACCGTAGGGCTTCACCCCATATTGAAAAACCATTTCGACGCGTATTGTGCGTTTTAGGAAATAGTTAATTGCGACAGGAAACTCAAAACAGGTCACCACTTTTATGGCAAAAATACTCGGTATCGATTTAGGCACTACAAACTCCTGCATGGCAGTCATTGAAGGCGGCGAGCCTTTGGTGCTGGAAAATGCCGAGGGCAAACGCACCACGCCGTCAGTCGTGGCCTTTACCAAATCGGGAGAGCGCGTCGTCGGTGATGCAGCCAAGCGACAAGCCGTCACCAATTCGCGCAACACCGTCTATTCCATCAAGCGTTTCATGGGGCGCAAATTTGACGAGGTGCAGGAAGAAATTAAACGCGTGCCGTACAAGGTCGTAAAGGCGAGCAACGGCGACGTCGCAGTGGAGGTTGCGGTAGACGGTAAGCCGAAGCGTTTTTCGCCACAGGAAATTTCCGCTATCATCCTTTCCAAGTTGAAAACTGACGCCGAAATGCGTCTGGGTGAAAAAATCACGCAGGCAGTCATCACGGTTCCCGCCTATTTCAATGACTCGCAGCGTCAGGCCACCAAAGACGCCGGTCGTATCGCAGGCCTCGAAGTTCTCCGCATCATCAACGAGCCAACGGCGGCCTCGCTCGCTTATGGTCTCGATAAAAAGAAAGATGAAAAAATCGCGGTCTATGATTTGGGCGGCGGCACCTTTGATATTTCGGTCCTAGAAATCGGCGACGGTGTATTTCAAGTCAAAGCCACCAATGGCGACACGCATCTTGGCGGTGACGATTGGGACAACATGCTGATGGATTGGATGCTCGATGAATTTAAGAAAGACACCGGCATGGATTTGCGGTCACAGCCGGACGCGCTTCAGCGGATCAAGGAAGAAGCCGAAAAAGCCAAGATCGCCCTATCCAGCGCGACGACCTACGACATCAACCTTCCGTTTGTCACGGCGGATGCGAGCGGACCAAGGCATATCCAAAAGACACTCACTAGAGCCAAGATGGAACAGCTCACCGAAAAACTCTTTGAGCGCACCA
>Ga0302294_10000160_pt1 | contig 20639 bp, 19 predicted proteins | sample III_Fen_N2_3_FD_194550 | JGI IMG/M metagenome (GOLD analysis project Ga0302294, IMG submission 194550) | Peat permafrost microbial communities from Stordalen Mire near Abisko, Sweden - III_Fen_N2_3 | ecosystem: Environmental > Terrestrial > Soil > Wetlands > Permafrost | place: Sweden: Abisko...
TGCACCGAAGTCGATCAGCCCCGCTTCAGGCCGCTTCTTGAGCGCGCCGATGACCTTGCCCATTTCCTTCTTTGACTGCGCACCGGTTTCGGCGATCACCGCAATAACGAGCGCCTCGAGTTTGGCGGCATCGAGTCCTGCCGGCAGATATCTTTCGAGCAGCTTGATCTCAATATCGTTCGCCGCGATGAGGTCGGTGCGGCCACCCTTCTCAAATTCAACTTTCGCGTCGGCGAGGTTCTTCACCGTTTTGCGCAGCGTCGCGATAACCATCGCGTCGTCCACCGGTTTTGCTTGATCAAGCGACGCGCGTTGGATCGCAGCGTCTGCGGTGCGCAGGCTAAGCGTGACGGATGAATTACGCGCCTTCATCGCTACAATGATGTCGGCCCTGATTGTTTCATAGATCGTAGACATGCGGTCCAGCGTGTCGGTCGCGCCCGGTTTGTCGAGCGGTCAGGCGCAGGCCGTTCGGGGCCTTGTTCAACCTGGTTCAGTCAGCAAAAGAAATTCTGCATCAGGCGATCCGTTTTTCAGAGAACCTTTTTGCCCTCAGATCCCCGCTTCGCATCACCTGCAAAAAACGACGAACATGCGCATCGGATTGCTTTGGAGCCAGAGCCCGTTTTGGCTACGCAAACGGTCCGTCACTGCTCGTCGCTTCCCCTTCCCCATGAATACCCGTCACCGATCTTCCCTGAGGAGAATCCTGCGATTTTTTGCCACAGCCGGTGCGACTTCGGCCGCCCTTCTTGTCCTGCACGCCACGGCCGCCGAGAACGTACTAAAGCTGCAAACGGACGGCCACTTCGAAGCCCGCGGACTGGACATTCTTGTATTCAACAATACTTACGACGGAGCCTTCAGTGATGCGAAAATCAGCAGCGTCGAGTTGATCCATCACGATGTGCGCACCGCGACCAACGGAGATGTTCGGCTGAGCCCCACGCCAGGACAATGGGACCCGATTCCGCAAATCCTCGCGCGGAAAATTAATCCGGAGGAGCAAAGCGTCGACGTGCTGGCGACTTATCCCGACTACGATTTTCAGTTTATAGTCAGGGTGCAGGCCCACGGCGATGGAGTGACGATCTCCGTGCTGCTCGGCAATGCTCTGCCACCGCGACTGGTTGGCAAAGCCGGCTTCAACCTGGAATTTTTGCCCGCGGCCTATTTCAAAAAAACTTTTTTGATGGATGGAGCGGGCGGTTTGCTTCCGCGCTACCCGGCCTCGGCCATGACGATCCAGAACGGTGTGGTCGAACCAAAACCGATTGCCACCGGTCACTCACTGGTGCTCGCGCCCGAAGACCCGGCCCGGCGCGTGACCATCCAGTCGGCCGACGCGGAACTCTCGCTTTTCGACGGACGCAACCAGGCCCAAAACGGCTGGTATGTCGTGCGCTCCCTGATCCCCGCCGGACATACGGGGAAGGTCCTTACGTGGTCGCTCTCGGCCAGCATGATTCCCGACTGGTTGCGCACGCCGGTGATTGGTCACTCACAGGTGGGTTATCGTCCTGATCAGGCCAAGACAGCCGTTATCGAACTGGACCGCAAAGACCCGCTGATCGCCCAGGCCCGGCTTCTGCGCCTCAACGAACGCGGCGATTTCGAGGAGAAATTTGCCGGCGAGGTCAAACCTTGGGGACCGTATTTGAGATACAACTACGCGAAGTTCGATTTCTCCCCGGTAAAAACTCCGGGGCTGTACGTGATCGAATACGGGAAGGTCCGAACGCGTCCCTTCCGAATCGCCGATGATTGCCTGACCGAGGCCTGGCACCCGACGCTCGATGTTTACCTGCCGATCGCGATGGATCATATGGCGGTGCGCGAAGCCTATCGCGTCTGGCACGGGCATTCCCATCGCGACGACGCGCTCCAAGCTCCCGTCAACCACGTGCATTTCGATTTGTATGCGCAAGGTCCGTCGACCGACACAACCTTCAAGCCCGGTCAACATATTCCAGGACTCGACATCGGCGGCTGGTACGACGCGGGTGATTTCGACATTCGCACCGAAACCCAGTATGCAGTCATCCTAGACCTGGTTCACGCGTGGGAAGATTTTAAGATCACTCGCGACGTGACCTCGGTCGATCAAGCCCGGCACCTGGTGAACATCCATGTGCCCGACGGCTCCCCCGATCTGCTCCAGCAAATCGAACACGGTACGCTCGCCTTGGTCGCCCAGTACCGGGCCATCGGCCACGCGATGAACGGCATCATTTCCTCCAATCTCGTGCAGTATCGGTTTCTTGGAGACGCCGCTTCGAACAGTGACAACTTGATTCACAATCCTGCGCTCAAACCCGGCGAATCCGACGGTTTTACCAGCGGGACCGACGATGATCGCTGGGCATTCACCAGCAAATCCACGCCGCTCGATTACGGTTCAATTGCTGCGCTCGCCGCCGCCAGCCGTGCCTTGCGCGGATTCCGCGAAGCCCTGGCCGACGAATGTCTGACCACTGCAAAACGCATCTGGGACGACGAACACAGCCATGCACCCGCGTTGTTCCACCACGGGAACACCACCGGCGGCACCTTGGAAGATGAAGAATTGAAAGCCGCGGTGGAACTATTGATCACCACCAAAGACGCCAAGTATGCCCAGCGCGTCGAAGAGCTTTGGCCTGCCGTGGAAAAAACATTCGAATTGAACGCAGCGCTGGCCGCACGCGCCCAGCCGTATCTGAGCGCGGCTTTCACCGATAAACTTCGCGCCCGAACCAAGCTCTACGCGGAAGAAGTGGCCGCCCTTGCGAAAGAAAATCCTTACGGCGTTCCTATCTGGCGCGGTGGCTGGGCGGGCAACGGACGGATCATTGACTTCGCGATCAACAATTACCTGCTCAATAAAATCTTCCCCGACCTCATCACCGGCGAGGCAGTCCAACACAGTCTCGATTTCCTCTATGGCTGTCATCCCGGCTCGGACATCTCGTTTGTATCCGCCGTGGGCACGGCCTCGAAGGAAATCGCCTACGGCAACAACCGCGCCGACTTCACCTTTATTGCCGGTGGCGTGGTTCCCGGCCTGTTGATCCTGAACCCGGAATTCCCCGAGAACAAAGATGACTGGCCCTTCCTGTGGGGAGAAAACGAATACGTCGTGAACCTCGGCCCGGCCTACATCTATCTCGTCAACGCCGCCGGGAGCATGAAAGCGCCCGGCGCAAAATGACCCCGCGCCGCCGCGTCTCAAACCTTCCATCGCATTCATACTCCACATCAGTTGTATCCATAACCGGATACCTTCACCCATGAACAAAATTACACTCCTGATCCTGTCCATCGCTGCAACGGCTTTCAGCCCGGCACTCTTTGCGGTCGAACCCGCCCACCCTTCCTATCCTCCCCACACCATCCCCAACTCGGAACTGCGCGTACTGCCGCGTAGCCCATCCGGCCGCCAGTACCAGCTGCACATCGGTCTTCCCGCGAGCTATTACAAAGATCCAAACAAACATTACCCCGTCGTGTACGTGACGGATGCGTACTGGGATTTCCAAAAAGTGACCGCAGTTGAGGGGGTACTGTTCTATGACAAGCTTGCCCCGGAATTCATCGTCGTCGGCATTGGCTATCCGGGCGAAAATCTGGACTACAACACGATGCGCTTGTGGGAACTGGCGCCTGCGACGTTTCCCGGAAAGACGCCCGAAGAATCCGGCCACTCGGCCGAATTTGCGCAGACGATCAAAAACGAGATCATCCCGTTTGTGGAAAAAGAATACCGGGCCGATCCGTCGTTCCGCGTGATGTCGGGATCCTCGATGGGCGGCCTTTTCACGCTGTTCACGATGTTCACTTACCCCGATCTTTTCCAGGGCTACGTCGCCGCTTCTCCCGCTGCGGCAGAATGCAACGACTGGCTCTTCGGTTACGAGGAAGCCTTCGCGAAGATCGGCAAACCTATCAACGCACGTCTTTTTATTAGCGGTGGTGGCGATGAAATCCCCGCCTTCCTCTATGGCAGCATTCGCATCAATTCGAAAATCGCTTCCCGCCATTACGCGGGACTCGTCCAGCAATATAGATTCATGGAAGGCGAACGCCACACGACCATGCAGCTCGACTCGTACGTTCGCGGTTTGATGTTCGTGTTTGCGCCACGCGCCCCCGAGTCAGGGCCGGCCAGCAAATGGTGAGTTCCGCTTAGAACTAAACCTGACGAGTGGCCCCCGTGCGGCCAAAAACAATTTTGAGCCGTCTATGACTTCATAGTGCAAGCTGCGGTTCGTCGGCGATCCCTCGCCGGCATAACCAACGCTCAATACCATGAAGAATATTACCAAAGACCAGTTCGTCGCCCTCCTCAACGAGATTGGCGTCTCCGATTCGCAAAAGCAACGCCTGCACGCACTCTTCGAACAGCGCCATCCCGATGCACATCAAAGCTTCCTCGAATTCCTCGGTCTGCCGTCTTCGGCCATCCAGGAAATCCGCGGAAGTTCACGCAAGGGCTAAAAACTACCTCTACGCGCCGGTTGCAGTTCCGCCGCCGGCGCGTTTTTTATAACCTTTCGTCATGTTCCCCATCAGCACAGTCGCGAAAAAATTCGGACTCTCGCGCAGCACGCTGCTTTATTACGACCGGCTCAAACTCGTGCGCCCAACCTATCGTACCGCGGCTGGTTATCGTCTCTACTCAGCGGAAGACGAGGCGCGCTTGAAACAAATCTGTAGCTATCGCGAAACCGGTCTTTCGCTCGCAGCAATCAAGCGCCTGCTCGATGCCGACGTGCCCTCGCGGTCCCTTGTCTCAGATGCGCTCCATCAGCGACTGACGGAATTGAATCACGAAATCGCCTCGCTCCGCAAACAGCAGCAGGTCGTGCTAAATCTGCTTCCGCGCAAGGGCAAGGGCCGTCACGCCCGCGCCATGACCAAGGACAAATGGGTCACGCTCCTGCGTTCACTTGGTTTGAGCGATGCCGAAATGATGCAGTGGCATGTTGCCTTCGAACACCAGTCACCGCTCGCCCATCAAGATTTCCTCGAATCGCTCGGTCTGCCCGAAGGAGAAATTCTGCGCATCCGGAATCATTCGAGAACGCGCAAGGGTAACCGCTAATTATAGCTAATTCACCCCCGCCGAAGCCGTCATCAACGGGGCAATTCACCGGCTTGGATAGATTGAAGAAATTCAAGCATCCTCATTCATTCAATTATAGTGAACATGGTGGAAGGCACAAGTAACCCAATAGGTTACTTGTGCCGGTACGGAGCAGTGCACAGGCGGGTTTCCGTCAATCGTCAAACGCGTGGCTTTCATAGAGAAAAGTTGTCGGTTTGAAATTCCCCGGAGCCGTTTGCCCCAAGGATCTCTACTGGCGTCGACGCCATTCATCAGAGGTTAAATGACGTAATTGAATTGCCCAGCCGCTCCCGGCGCGCAGCATTTGCCGCTTTTCACCCACACGCCCCCATGACCAAAGAAGCCACAACCAACGCGACCGGCAATAAAGGCTGGGTCGGTTATCGCCCTGAACTGAAGGTTGTCGATTGCACCGTCCGCGACGGTGGTTTGATGAACAATCATAACTTCCCGCTGGAATTCGTGCAGCAAATTTATGCCGCCGACTGCGCCGCGGGTGTCGACTACATGGAGATGGGCTACAAGGGCATGGCCAGCATGTATCCGACCAGCCAGTACGGGCTCTGGAAGTTCTGCACCGAGGACAACATGCGCCGCGTCATCGGCGAAAAAAAAGGCGCGACTAAAATCTCCGTCATGGCCGACGCCGAACGCACGGATTTCAACGACATCCTTCCCCGTGAAAAGAGCGTCGTCGACATGGTCCGCGTCGCCACCTACATCCACCAAATTCCTTCGGCCCTCGAGATCGTCAACGACGCACACAACAAGGGCTACGAGACCGCGCTCAACATCATGGCTGTCTCGACCGTGCCCGAGAGCGAACTTGAAAGTGCACTCGACATCATCGTCCAGAGCCCGGTGAAAATCCTCTACGTCGTCGACAGCTTCGGCACGCTTTACAGCGAACAGATTCGCGGCCTCGTGCAGCGCTTCCAAAAATTCACCAAGCCTGCAGGCAAGGAAATCGGCATTCACACGCACAACAATCTGCAGCTCGCCTTCGCCAACACAATTGAAGCCATCGTACTCGGCGCCAACTACGTCGACGCCAGCATCGCCGGCCTCGGTCGCGGCGCGGGCAACTGCCCGTTGGAACTCGCGCTCAGTTTCCTGCACAATCCGAAGTTCAAGATGCGCCCGATCCTTGAGGCGATCCAGAACACAGTGGAACCGCACCGCGAAGCACTCCGCTGGGGGTTTGCCATTCCGTATATGCTAACTGGATACCTAAACCAGCATCCGAAAGCCGCGATGCAGTTCATGGAAGGCGACAACTTCCGCAATATCGTCAAGTTCTACGACGAGGCCGTCCAGCAGCCGTAAGCATTCCTCGCACGATACAACTCAACCGCACCAAGCCCGGACATCCGTCCGGGCTTTTTTTTAGGGGGAAGAGACGACGATCATTGCTCACGCAGAGCCGCCAAGGCACGGAGTGAGCACAAGACTATCGGTAACCAATTCCCCGGCGGCGGAAACAAAATCGTCGGAGCGAGAGGAAATGCCTTCGCTTGACTCTCTCAAAGCAAAACCCGGAGCGTGCAACACGACCATCACGCTCCGGGTTTCGTCAAACCATTCACTCAACGGCGGGAGTTTTACCGCCTTCCTGACCGCTGCGCGTCCGTTGCTGCTACGGACGTCGCCGACTTGTTCGTACTGTGATGAATTAAGCCCGATGCCATGGTTTGCCGACGCCCGGGCCTGTTTCCCTGAATACTCCCGCTGTAAAAGAACCTCCGCCGCCTGCCCGCAGTGCGCGGCCAGGTCCCCCCGGACCTGACCGCGCCTGAACAAGCGGCAGAAACTAGCTAACAAGAGTGAATTTAACATTCCGCAGCGCGTCGTTACATATCTGCATACATCATTAGCCATCTATATACTCCACTTAAGCACCCCTGATCCGCCATAGAGGAAACTCGCAGCCAGACTGACCGTTGAGCGCCGGTTTTGAACCGAAACACCGCACGCGCCAATAAGCCGGATCGAGCGAAGCATCACCCCGTGGATGAATAGCCTTCGGCCGGGTTCTCCGACCATTCCTGTTCCACCCGCATGTGACTGCGCCCTTCAATTCAGCGGAGGCACTCATCAACTTTTGCTCCCTGTCATGCTTAGGAAGTCCTGTGGCCATTGGTTCACGCAACCGTTTCGGAATTGAACTAGCCCCGTCAACATGATCGTCTCTGCAACGTCCAATCCTTCAACCCTGGCGCGTCGATGCGGCTGAAAACACGCGCCAGAAAAACACGTCCTCGATTCCGATCCAGTAGAGAATCACAAATCATGTCCTGTCAGCTGATAATACAATGCAGGTTTTTATATAAACCGGCACTTAATGTCTTCTGAGTGCTGGCTCTCCCTCCCGTGAAAAGTGGCCCACCAGCCCACTGGTCCGGCCAAATTAAACCACTTAAAAACAAAAAGCCCTCCCCATGTATAAACCATTTCAGCTTCTGCTTGTTTTTTGTGTATCAATAATAGCTCTCGGCAGCGCAGCAATAGCTTCGCCCTCTGCGCAGCCGGTTTCGGCGAGTGATACAGGCACGCCATCGCCGAAAATGACGATTTCGAACGAAACGCCTGAACCAAACCTGCTCATCCCTAAAAGCGACCTGACTGAAGCTGGGTTCGCGGATACCGAGCCGGAGATAGAATATCCCCATCGGGCCCGATTCGATCGAGTATCCGAGGGAAGTGCAGCGGTTGGCGTGATGGTGGACGCCGAGGGCAACGCCACTGATTTCGTCGCGATAAGGTACACCCACCCTTCATTCGCCGAGGAGATGATCGACGTCATTCGCAAAGAGCAGTTCACGCCGAAAAAAATCAAAGGGGTCGCTGTTCCTGGCCGGTTCTACGTCGTGAGAAAATTTGCCCTCAGTGATCGCAGCATTAGCGACGAAACCAAACCGGTCACGGTCGCAATGAATCCGATGGAGCAAATGGGAGAGAGGGCAAATCGAGTCACAAACAGTAAAGAGGGTGCTCCTTTTATTTATAAAGCACACAGCGAATCGGAGATTGATGGCCATATATTAAAGGTAGTCGCTGTCGCCGCGCCGTTAATCCCCCCCGGCTGTGAACCAACAGCCGGACAGGTCCTGAAGATAGTCGTGAGTTTCTATGTCGATGGTGGCGGCGACGTGCGATTGCCCGACGTGGAATCCAGCGCTGCGCCTGCCTTGGTCGCTAACACAATCAAGACGGTGGCCGGTTGGAAATTCGAACGCCCCACGATCAAGGGGAAACCCGCCCTGGTCTTCACCACCCGGACAATGACCGTGGAACTCACCACGCCGCCAACCAACTCCGCTGTGCCTAAGATTGGAGATGCAGCAGGAAAGTGAATATCGACTCTTCTTTCACTGCGACCAGAGCGGCAGTAAATAAGCAGGAACCATCCCTTATAACGCCCTCCGGAACCCTGCGCTGTTTATTGTACACCGGTGAAATACCGACGTTAATGACGCGCTCGTTCTCGATGGCGCTGACTACTGCCTCGCTGGCGGTCCTGTGGGTACTGTTCTCGTTTTTTTCTCCTTCCGCTCAGGGCGCAGCGTTGTCGGATTTCAGTGCGGCGGTGAGTAATGACTGGAACTCCGCAGGGAAGACCTTCACCTCGGGCGAATGGGAGCTTTGGTTGAGTGGGTACTCCTACCACGCTCCGTGGTCCTACGCTCGCAAGCACAGTGACGACCTAAACTCGAAAGCCTGGGGCGTTGGGGTCGCTCGGTCGGTTCTCGACAGCAAGGGCGACCAGCATACGGTCTATATTCTTGGGTTTGAGGATTCATATTATCATGGCGAATTTCATCTGGGGTATATGTGGATGCGTTCGTGGCCGATATCTGAAGCGGGGCCCCGTTTTGGACTCGGCTATTCCGTTTTCTTGTTCTCGCGTTGCGATATGTACAATCACACGCCGATCCCTGGAGCCCTGCCCTTTATCGCGTTAGGCGGAGAAAAAATAAAACTATACGCCACGTTTATCCCTCGTATAAAAGGGTTCGTGGAGGGCAACACGGCCTACTGCTTTATCACGCTGAAACGTTGAATGCGATTAGATCCAATTTTTGGGCCGCTTCAGTATCCATACCGATAATAGTACCCACAAACATCTTGAATCCCTGCGTACCCGATGATCAGCCCGAAACGAAATTGGCGCTCTGGATACTATCGTTGCCGAGCGCGCTGCAGTTCATGCCGCTCTACGCAGCGCATCACAAAGATCAAGAAAATGCGTTCCACCGGAGTTGATCAACCAACCCTCACCGACAGCAAAATCATGAGCACCACCCAACAAGTCCTGGCCGAGTTTCACGAAACCCGGCTGAAACAAAAAGCGGAGGAGGCGCGTTGGGAGCACTACCGGCGCGAAGCCAATCCGCCCTGGTCACTCGTGATCGCACTCGTCCTGGTCGGGTTCGCCGGCATGGTCACGCTGGCCGCTTACTTGCTGGCCAATCCCAACGCGTTTCGCAGTCCGTTCGGCCTTCTGATCGTTCCGATTGCTGGTGTTCTACAACTTGTCGTAAAGTTGGCGCAGCGACGCGAAAAAGCACTCGTCCTTGCGATCAAAGAAGAGGCTCCTGAATTATTCGCGAAGTTGAAGGACGAACAGCTGGTCCGTTGAAGTTGGCGGAGCACGCTGCCTTTATTGTCACAAAATCATTTCAACCTTCGCTCCTTCACCCACTGCCCGATAAGTTCCCCTTTGATGAAAATTGAAATATTCACTCTGTGCGATGCCGCCACCGAGGATCGTGGAAAGCTGAACCTGTTGGGTTCGTTTGATCATTTGATGGCTCGTCAGACGCCGGTCGTTCACCCGGCATGTACGCTCGCCGTAAAGATGCGCTTCACGAAAATCGAAGAGGGCAGCCACCGAATCCGGGTCACATTTGTGGACGAGGACGGGCAGCAGATTCTGGATGCTTTGGAGGTGCCGGTTGCCGTCCTCGTGGCACCTGGCGAATCGACGTCCACTTCGCACATCCTTCTCAACATCCAACAACTCAAGCTCCCTCATTTCGGCGAATATTCCATCGACCTCGCCGTCGACAGCCGTGAAGAGGGATCATTGCCGCTCTATGTCAGACAGATCACCGATCGTCAGGGCTGACTGACCAGAAACGAACCGATAATTGCCCCGATTTCCCGCTCAAACACACCCAAAGAGGCAAAGGCAGGGACGCCGGGTCGTCCGCGAACGTCGCGCACCGCCAGCTCACTGCCAACCGGACGGCCCTGCGGTCCGTCCCTACCCTCCAAACGTCAGCGTTAATTCTACCTTTGAAAGAGAAATAGCATAACACTCCCATGTTCACCCGCGCCGACACCAACCACTACACCCAAGTCCAGCCCGGCGTCCGGCTGAAGACGCTGACCTACGGCAAAAGAACGCTGTTCACGGAGTTCCGCCTGACCAAGGGCAAGGTCCTTCCGAAGCACAGCCATCCGCACGAGCAGACCGGCTATCTCGTGAGCGGGGCCATCCGGCTCACCATTGGCGCAGAAACCTTTGACGTGAAACCGGGCGATTGCTGGTGCATCGAAGGCAATGTCGAGCATGGAGCGGAGATCTTGGCGGAATCCGTGGCGATCGAAGTCTTTTCCCCGGTACGTTCAGATTACGTGCCGATGTACGTGAAGGAATAAAAAACGAACTTCTCGATAAAGCAAAATAACCGCCGTTGGAACCCAACGGATGTGCACGCATGCCGTGCTTTATCCAATACCATTTCCGATATTAGAGCGTTTTCAATAATAGTAGGGCGCGACCGCTGGGCGCGCCGTAACCAACGCGGCAGGCCCAGCGGTCCCGCCCTACCTCCAGATCATTTTTGCGACTGTATTCCATTTTCAAACGGCTACAGTTTCCATTAGCGGTTAAACGATTTCCTAACTTTTCATAACCAAATAGGCCATGAGCGTGCGTGACGATTATCTGCTGAGATTCATTGCGCTGCTGCAGCTGGCGATTTCGGACATCGTAAAATATCGCAAAGTGGGACGTTACGAAGCAGCGTTGCACGCCGCGTTCGCCGCACAAGAAAAACTTTTCAGCCGAACCACCGCAGAGCTCTCAAATCTGAGTCTTGATGAATTGCTGCGCCTGCTGCGGCTCGACGAGAACAAACCTGCCTCCCGCGAAAAGGTACTGGGGTACGCATCGCTGCTCAAGGAAACAGGACTCACCTACGAAGCGATGGGCCGCGCACAACTGGCGACGGCGTGTTTTCAGCTCGCGCTTCAAGCCATGCTATCGGTCGCCGCGGAAGACGCCGTCCGCTCGGAGGAGCTGCGCGAGAGAATGAGCGAATTGCTCGCCAAGATTCCGCCAGACGAACTGCACGAACCGGTAAAGGAAGCGCTGCGCGCGCTCACTTAAAGGCCAGTGCCTTCGAAGGTCTCGGCGCCTTGATATTACCGGTAGGCGCTGGATCGGATTCGTCTTCGGGACTGGCACTGTAATCAGTCTGACTGGTCGTGCCAGCCAGCGAACGAAGGCGCCCCACAATGGAGTCCTGCGCGATGGCCTGAGCATTGAGTTCCTGGGCGGCGGAGGCACATTCCTCGGCCCCGGCCGCGGTGTTCTGCGTGACTTTTTCCATCTGCTGAACCGCAACGACCACCTGATCGACCCCCTGACTCTGCTCCTTTGACGCCGAAGCGATTTCAGCCACGAGAGCGTCGACGCGGCGCGCATGGGTGACGATTTCCTCCAGGGTTTTTGCCACTTCGGAACTGATCGAAACGCCGTGTTCGCTCTTTTGGATGGAGTCTTGGATTTTCTCGGAGGTTTCGCGCGCGGCCTGGGTGCTGCGCTGCGCGAGCGAACGCACTTCCTCGGCCACGACGGCAAAGCCTGCGCCGGCTTCACCGGCCCGGGCGGCTTCAACCGCAGCGTTTAGTGCAAGAAGATTGGTCTGGAAAGCGATGTCATCGATCGTGCGGATGATCTTCGCGGTATTTACGCTGGAGGCTTTGATTGCATCCATGGCCGCGGTCATCGACTGCATGCCGGTGGTGCCTGTTTCGGCTGCGGCGCGTGTTTGATTGGCGACCTCACGGGCGGTGCCTGCGCTCTCGGCATTGCGCTTGGTCATACTGGAAATTTCTTCGAGCGTGGCACTCGTCTCCTCAATCGATGCCGCGAGTTCGCTGGAACTCTGGGCCAGGGATTGGCTGGCATTGGAAATTTCGCTGGACGCCGAGCTGACCTGGGCGGACCCGTCGGCCAGCTCGTTGGCCACGCTCCCGAGCACGCCACGGGTGCGGCGCGTGATCATGAAACTCATCGCGATCCCCAGCACGATCGCAGCCGCAACGCCAACAAGCACCGTGACCCGGGTTTGAGCGACGGCCTGCTTTATTTCGTTTGAGGCGATGGTGCCTTTGGCGCGCGAAGTCTCGACCATGCCGCGCAACGTGGCGACGTAGTCTTTGTAGATTGGGTAAAGTTCGTTATTGAGCATCGAGTCCGCCTGAAGGACCTGTGCCACCTGTTTGGAACGGGAAAGCGTGAGCACCTTGGCCCGCATGTCGCGGTAGGCGTTGCGGCGGACCGTCAGCTGTTCGTAGGCCGTCCGTTCATCAGGCTCATCGATCAGGGCCTCGTATTCCTTGTAGAGCGCCGTGTTCAGGTTGGATTTCTCGGAAAGCTCCTTGTCGATAGCCGCTTTGGTGGCGGCATCCGTTGCCATGATATGCTGCGTGGTGTAGAGATAATTCTCCTTCACCTGCGACTCGATCTGCCCGAGCAACACGAGGCCGGGCATAGCCCGAAATTCGAGCTCACCGGAGGATACGCCAATCCGCATAACCCGCTCGTAACAAATTACTCCGACGATGGCCAGAATCGCTATTAGAGCAGTAAAGCCAACGCCAATGCGGCGGCCGATCGTCCAGTTAAACGGAGTGTTCATATTTCTCCAACAATAGGTTTCTTCCTATCGGCACAGAACAGCACGCGTGTGTGTACATATTTTGTTAAAATCCATTCTATGGCACCTAACTAATTATCCATCAGTTACATATAAGCTATTGACGGGAAACGCAGCTCCAGCCCCCCCCGGGGAAAGCCCGCTTCTTCCCCGTGATGCCGGTTATTTCAGACGCGATCGAGGTTTGCCGAGAGCCTGCGCGTGGAGAGGCAACACGCTTCACGCGCTGCTAAAACAAATCGCCCTGCTGCAAGCCCGCGCGTTTCTGCGCATCGGCCGTGCTCCGCTGAAGCAGCCACGGGATGGTGGCGTCGGCGAATTCCGGTCTCCGCAGTAAAACCAGCAACAGCAACGCGCCCGCCAGCGCATCGTAGAGCGCGGCATGATAAAACCGCCTCGTAACCGGACAATGCGCCAGAGCCAACGCATCGAGCTCGGCCTGCACGCCACACGCTTCCACCAACGATTGCAACTGGTTCGATTCGCTTTTCGGATACAGCTCGGCGTAGATCCGCCCCGAATCAAGCCACGGGCCCCAATCCGCGAGCCGGTTGCCCGGTCGGGCAAAATCGGGCGAAGTGCGCGGGTACGGCCAAACGGATTTCAACAAGGCGTTTTCCGTCCCGGCAAAATGCGCGGCAAGCGGGCCCATCTCCCGCAGGCCGGCAAAGAAATCGAATTCGGTCGAAAACAGCGCCTGGGCCTCGACCTCCCGCGCTGTTAAATGATGCACCGCTGAATCCTCCGCGCGGATACGCCCGACCGACCGGCAGAGACGCGTGCGCGTTTCGCCGATCTGCCCGGCAAGCAACGTCACCACGCCGAACTCGACGATGCCGGACGTTGCTCCGCCCTCGAAGTCGATGAAATGAATGGGCACGTCGGACCAGCGCATGGTGTAGTTTTGACAGAATAAACAGAATGAACCGAATAGGACTCGAACTTATTTTGTTCATTCTGTTCATTCAGCCCCGCATGAACCTCGATCCCTACCGCGCCTTCATGAATGAACTCGCCGAAAAAAGCGGCGACTTTATCCGCCCGCTGTTCGCCAGCCCGGAGCTGGACGTTGAGTTCAAGGCCGATGAATCGCCGGTCACAGCCGCCGACAAAGGAGCGGAGAAACTCCTCCGCTCGCTTATCGCAAAAAAATTCCCTGCGCACGGCATTATCGGCGAAGAGCTGGGCAACGACCGGCCCGACGCCGAATTCGTGTGGGTGCTCGACCCGATCGACGGAACCAAATCATTCATCACCGGCGTGCCGCTCTTCGGCACGTTGATCGCGCTGATGCACAACGGCCAGCCCGTGCTCGGCACCATCCATCAACCGATCCTGCGCCAGCTCATGGTGGGCGACGGCCAGACCGCGACCCTCAACGGCCGGGCGGTTCGAGTGCGCCCGACGGCTCGCCTTGAAGAAGCGACTTTCCTGACCAGCGATCCACTTAACCCCGCCAAATACCAGAACGGTCCTGCCTACGAGGTATTGACCCGCCGCACGCGGATGGTGCGAACCTGGGGCGACTGCTATGGCTACCTGCTGCTGGCGTCTGGCTGGGCCGACGTGATGTGCGACCCGATCATGAATCCCTGGGACATCCAGGCACTGATCCCAATCATTCGCGGCGCGGGCGGCGTGATCACCGACTGGCAAGGTCGCGACCCGGTCAAAGCCGAATCAATCGTTGCCGCCAACGCCACTCTGCATCCGCTGGTGATCGCAGCGTTGAACGACAAATAACAGAAAATTGAACTGCAAAGAAACGAAGCATCCAAGGGTACACGGAGAGCTGTGAATACGGGAGGCTTCATCTCCGAAACCAGCGACACCTTATCGTACCATAACCCAATCGCTAGAGCTTATTAAATTAAGCTATAGCCGCCCTTCAGCAGATTTTTCACGCAGAGACGCGAAGGCGCAAAGAAGAAAGGGAGGCAATGAATTCTCTATATTGGATCACAGATTTCTGTTTAGAAGAGGGGAGACGGCTTTGCATGTTGTGATAGCAATGCTCCTCTCTTTGCGTCTTGGCGCCTTTGCGTGAACCTTTTGCTTTGCCGAATTTGCCAAACGAACAGCTACCGCATGGAAATACTCCGGGGCTTCGTTTCTTTGCTTCTTCGCAGTTCAAATTAGACTGTAGTAAACAAAAAGCCCCGGCGAAATTGCCGGGGCTTGATCGGTTGAAAAATCAAGTGCGTTTACTTCGCCGCGGGAGCAGGCGCTGGAGTCGGTGCGGCGGGCTGTGCCGCAGCGGCCGCAGCGGCGGCTTTCGCCTGCTGGGCCTTACCAAACTCAACCGCCATTTGTTGAACCTTCGGCATGGCCGCCATGATGCGCGGCATCATGACTGACTGTAGCTTCTGTTGCACTTCGGGCTGTTTGTCTGCCATGGCGGCTCCGGCCGGCGTGGCATAGAAATCACTCATCGCGTTGAGTTCTTCCTTGGTGAACGTTTCGGCATAGATGTTGGCCATATCCTTTTTCAGCTGAGGTATGTCCATGGCCTCGACCATGGCGTCCATCACCTTGTTTTGATATACTTCGAAATCCTTGGGGTCGACCTTCACGCCCATCTGTTTCGCCATCTGCTGGGACATCCCGGCCATGGTTTTTCGCTGACCGTCCATCGCCTTCGTCATCATCTCGTCGAAACGCATGCGGTCGATCACGGCGGCGGCATCGGCAACCGTGGCAGGCGTGCCTTTGGCTGCTTCGGCGGTGGCGATTTTGGCGGTGGCGAGTGTTAATTCAAAAGCCTTTCCTTCGTGCTCAAACACCAGAAGCGACTTGGTGTCGTCGTAGGATTTTAGTGTGTAGCCCTGAAAGGCCTTGCCGAGGGGAACCCAGGCGCTGCTGTCGCCGGTTTCAGTGGAAAGGCCGAAGAGTTTTTCCCGGCCGGTGTTCAGAACACCTTTGAGCTGAAAGGGGGCAACATCCGCTGCCATCGCCGCCCCGGTCGCCAACATCGCCAATACGATTGAGGTAAATTTCATACCGCGCAGAGAAAATCAGAACGCGACCCAGCTACAAGCACCAAGCTACTGAACCAAATCGTAACAAATAAGACCTACCAGATCAGCGCTTCTTCTTAGCCGGTTTCCACTCAGCGGTAATGACGGATGAGAACCCACCACGGGCCTTCCATTTGGCGACGATGGCGAGACTGCGGGGTTTGAGCGCGGTGCCGAGGTCGTCGCAAATTTTGTTGGTCGCCGCCTCGAAGAAAATGCCTTCGTTGCGATAAGCGTGAAAGTAGAGCTTGAGCGACTTCAGCTCGACGCAGGTTTTGTCCGCCACGTAACGCACCGTGATGTCGGCAAAGTCCGGATGTCCGGTCATCGGACAGAGCGAGGTGAATTCGTGGTGCGTGTGCTCGATGACATAGTCCCGGAAAGGCGCGGGATTCGGAAAGGTTTCGAGAATTTTCGGGTCAGCCATTTGAAGGAGAATTCAGGAGTCAGGAGTCAGGAGCCAGAATTTTTTTCGAAGATACATAACCTTCTTCCCTCCCGAATCCTGCCATCCTGACCTCCGACATCCGACCTCTCGCTTCTGCGCCGCTCGGCCGCGCCTCAGGTCGCTGTCTCGATGTAACGGCTTTCGCGGATTACGGTGATCTTGATCGTGCTGGGATATTGAAGCTCGCTCTCGATGCGTTGACGCAGGGTCTTCGCGATCTCCGCCGCTTTTTCGTCGGTCACGTGCTGCGGTGCAACGACGACACGGATCTCACGGCCAGCCTGGATCGCATAGGCTTGCTGCACTCCTTCGAGCGACATCGCGAGTTTTTCAAGCCGGTCCAGCCGTTGAATGTAACTCGTCATCGCCTCAGCCCGCGCACCCGGGCGCACCGCAGAAATCGTGTCAGCCAGAATCACGAGGCCGGCGTAAACGGTTTCGGGCTTCACCTCTTCGTGATGCGCGGCGACCGCGTTGACCACGATGGGCGTCTCGCCATGGCGTTTGATGAAATCGGCGCCGATCATGGCGTGGCTGCCCTCGTATTCGCCTTCGACGCCCTTGCCGATGTCGTGCAACAGGCCGGCGCGTTTCGCGATGCCTGGATCGAGGCCGACTTCGCTCGCGATCAAGGAACAGAGCAGGCCAACCTCGACCGAGTGATCGAGCGCGTTCTGCGTGTAGGCAAAACGGTATTTCAGGCGGCCCAGCAGCTTGATGATCTCGGGGTGAAGGCCATTGATGCCGAGACGTTGCACGGCGTCTTCACCGGCCTGCATGACATTGGTTTCAACCTCGACGCGGGCACGGGTTACGAACTCTTCGATGCTCGCCGGGTGGATGCGTCCGTCCTTGACCAAGCCTTCGAGTGCCACGCGGGCGATCTCGCGACGAACCGGATCAAAGGAGGAAATTAGCACCATCTGCGGCGTCTCGTCGATCAGCAGCGTCACGCCCGTGGTGGATTCGAAGGATTTGATGTTGCGGCCCTCGCGGCCGATGATGCGGCCCTTCATTTCCTCGCTGGGCAGATGAACGATGGTTGCGGTGATGTCGTTATTGGGACGCGAAGCCATGCGCTGCATCGTCGTGATGAGGATGCGTTGGGAATCGCGCTGCAGCTCCTGCTCGGATTTCTCCATCGTCTGGCGCCGCAAGGCGCGCAGCTCGTCCTGACACTCGATCATCACCTCGTCGCGCAAAGTGCGTTTGATCTCTTCCGCGTCCATTTGCGACACGCCCTCGAGGCGGATGCGCAGGCTCTTCGAGAGGGAGCGGATCGCATCGCGGGCCTGCTTGATCGCCATGTTTTCGCGGGCGAGTCGTTCCTGCTTTTGCTCCAGCTGAAAGTCGAGCAGACCGAGCGATTCCTCGTGCGCACGGATTTCGCGCAGCTTGATGTCGGTCTCGATCTCGCGGCGGTCAAATTCCCGGTTAAACTCTGCCCGGCGGTTCTGGATTTCCTCTTCCGCCTTTTGTTTTGCCTCTTGGGCGGCGACGGCTGCCTCACGTTTCGCGACCTCGATTAGTTGTGCGGCGTTATCGCGAGCGGCGCGGCGCATGTGGCGCGTGAGCAACCAGATCACGAAAAAGCCAAACCCTGCACCCACGACAAGAGCGCCCGCCAGCGACCGGCTGAGAGTGTCGCCTTGGGCAATCAGAAACGCAAAGTCGGCTGCGCTGGCTGATTTCAAGAGGCACGCAACGTAGAAGTGCCCGAACAAAGTTCAATCTTTCTTCGCTGCGCCCTAAATATCTAGGCGAAGTGCTGAACGCTTTCTGCCTTTGCGTGCGCTGCTTGGCAGTCTTCTTTGAATGCTAGTGAACCCGCCCATCGCGGGCTGTCACCGTCTGCGATTAGCAGACCCCAAAATTCACATCCGCGGGCGATCGGCCGGCGGACACTTCCGAGAATTCCTCTTTGAGGAATTCCATCAGTGGTTATCCCACCGGATCGCGGTTCACCGGCCGATTCCGGGGCTATTTTGAAGAATCGGATCTACTCCGGATTTCAGGCCAGACTCCTGCCAGCACTTCCTGCATGCGGGCGAGTGCTCCGGCTTCGTCGCCCCCGACGATCACCGTTTGCACCACCACATAGGCCCAGCGGTCGGCGCGTAAATGCCGCAACCGGTCGTACGCGTCGCGCGCCTGCATGCCCAAATGCGTCGGCTCCACCGCCTCGCCACCCACAAACCAGTAGGCCAGCAACGACCGCACATTCCCCGGCTTCGCTCCGGCCACCGCATGTTCAACCGCAAGCAACGTCACCGGCACGCTCTCGCTACCGACCGAAAATTCATGGCGGGCGCGCCCGGTGATCGACCAGCCCTGCCCGATCAGACAGAGCTCCGGCCGGTGGATCGAGGTGCGGTCCCGACCACTCAAAACCACCGAGACAAAAACCTGCCGCCGCAGATCGGCGAGCGAAACGTAGTTGCGCCGTGAATATCCCGTATCGGCCGGCAGCACCGCACGCTCCACGTCAGAAACCTCCACGCTCCGGCCAAACCAATCCGTGCCGACCGACTCAGGCAGCTTGACCGGCGAAACTCCGTCCGCCTGCAACCGCACGCCCGCCACGGCTTGTGGTGGCCGCATGTCGAGGCGCGCCACCGCCAGAAAGAGGCCGACCGACGCTGCCACGGTCAGGGTCGCCACAACCCACGGATTAACGCGCTCCAGACTGGGGGCCTCCGATTCGACATCGCCCGGTTCGCCCGCCGGCTTGAAACCGACCCGCCGCAACAGCGGCAAGGTCGCCAGCAAGAGCCCGATCACCGCCAGGAACACCAGTGCGCCCGACCAGCTATGCAACCGTTCTCCGGCCGCCTGGCCGAACCATTCGCCAAGCAACACGATCGTGAGCACGCGGACCACGTTGCCCAACACGACATAGGGCAGACCCGCCGCCGCCAGCACCAGCCAGGCCCACCACGAACGAAAATTCAAATACCCCACCAGCAGCGCCAGCGCGAGCAACGCCACCAGCGAACGGATGCCCGAGCAGGCCGCCGCAACGTCGTATTGAAAATGCCCGTTGGGCGAGAACAGCTGCGTACCGTTGCGCAACAGGTGTACGCCCAACCCTTGCGCGATGGAGTAAGTCCAGTTCGTGACGTCCAGCCGGAGATAAAATCCCAGCGTATCCACAAAGTTCACCGGCACCGCGAGCAGCATAAACACCAGCGGAAAAACCGCCGCCCGCCCCCACCGTCGGCCACCCGCCAAAACCAGCACTCCCCAGCCAAACAAAAGCAGACTGACGATCGAGACCCGTGCCTGCTGCATGGCATAACCCGCGAGATGCAACGCCAGCCCGGCCAGCAAAGCAGCAAGTGCGCGCCCGTTCGCCCGGTCCGGCAACTCGGCCGGCAATCTCTCGCGCCTTCGCAGGTTCCGCCAGAACAGCCACACCGCCGCCAGCAGGATGAGCGGGCCATGCTGCGTCTCCGCCGCCGACTCGAACCATTGCGAACTCCACCAATAAAACAGCGACCGCGTATGAATATAACCCTGCGACGCATTTCCTAAAAATTGGTAAACTATCGCCCCCGCCAAAACACACAGGAGTGCCGCCGCCCGCGCCGGGCGAAAAGCAAACTGGTTTCTTGCGGTTTGATCAGGCATGTCCTACGAACAGCATCGATTGAGTGGCAGCTATTTTCCAAGCCTGCAATGAAACTGCTCGTTCTCGCCCAAACCCCACCCCCCTACCACGGCCAGAGCGCGATGATCCGCCTGTTGCTCGAAGAACTCGGCCGTCCCGGCCAGGGTTTTGAGCTACACCACGTCAACCTGCATCTCTCGGAGGGCTCCGCCGACGTCGGTCGCTGGCAGTTGCGCAAGATTGTCCCACTGCTCGGCGCCTGCTGCAAAGTTTTGTACCTGCGCTGGAGGTTCGGCCGGATGGCGCTCTACTACGTGCCCGCCCCGGCCAAGCGTGGCGCGCTCTACCGCGACTGGGTTGTCATGCTGCTGTGCCGGCCGTTTTTCTCCCAACTGATCTTGCACTGGCATGGCGTGGGACTCGGACAATGGCTTGAGTCCAGCGCCACTCCGCTCGAGCGCCGCATTACCCGCCGCCTGCTCGGCCAGGCCGATCTTTCCATCGT
>Ga0302294_10000163_pt1 | contig 20417 bp, 20 predicted proteins | sample III_Fen_N2_3_FD_194550 | JGI IMG/M metagenome (GOLD analysis project Ga0302294, IMG submission 194550) | Peat permafrost microbial communities from Stordalen Mire near Abisko, Sweden - III_Fen_N2_3 | ecosystem: Environmental > Terrestrial > Soil > Wetlands > Permafrost | place: Sweden: Abisko...
TCTGGCGGAGATCGTGGGGCAGGAACAGCTCACCGCCTCCGGTTCGCTCCTGCCGCGACTTATCGCAAGCAATCGGTTCGGCAGTTTGATTTTCTATGGACCGCCAGGTTGCGGAAAAACCAGTTTCGCCGAGGTGATCGCCCATGAAACCAAGAGCCGTTTTGTGCGGATCAACGCAGTGATGTCGAACGTCGCCGAGCTGCGCGAAATCCTCACGCTCGCGCGCCGCCGCACGGATTTGCCCACGCTGCTCTTCATCGACGAGCTGCATCGTTTCAATAAATCGCAGCAGGATCTGCTGCTGCCCGACGTGGAGGAGGGCAATGTGCGCTTGATCGGCGCGACGACGCACAATCCTGGTTTCTACGTGAATCCGCCGCTGCTCAGCCGAAGCCATCTCTTCCGGCTGGAACCGCTTTCGACCACCGCGGTAGCGGGCGTGCTCAAGCGCGCCCTGGTCGACCGGGAGCGCGGTCTCGGCGAGCGCGGTTGCACGGCGGACGACAAGGTGCTCACCGATCTGGCCGTGCTCTGCGACGGCGATCTGCGCCGCGCGCTCAACGCGCTTGAGGTGTTGGTGCTGAGCCTGCCGGAGAAGGCCGAGATCACGCCGGCGGAGCTGGAAGTTTTTGCGCGCGAACGGCGCATTCGCTACGATGCCGACGAGGACGAACACTACGACACGATTTCGGCGTTTATCAAAAGCTGCCGCGGTTGCGACCCGGATGCCGCCGTGTACTGGTTGGCCAAGATGCTCGCGGGTGGTGAAGACCCGCGCTTTATTGCGCGCCGGTTGGTTATTCTGGCGTCGGAAGATGTTGGTCTGGCCGATCAGCTGGCGCTGCCGCTGGCCATCGCGGCGCATCAGGCTTGCGATTTTGTCGGCCTGCCGGAGTGCGAGTACGCGCTGGCACACGCCACGCTTTACATTGCCCTCGCACCGAAAAGCAACTCGGCGAACCTCGCGCTGCATGAGGCCAAAGCGGCCATCGCCAGTCAGACGGTGCTCGCGGTACCGATGGCCTTGCGCGACAAGGGTGGTCAGGCGAGCAAGCGCGCCGGACACGGCAAGGGATATCTCTATTCGCACGACTTTCCGGAGAATATTTCAGGGCAAAACTACCTCGAAAAACCACTCTCGCTCTACACGCCGAAAGCAGTTGGTTCCGAGGCAAAGATCGCCGAGCGGCTGGCCCGCTGGCAGGGTTTGAAGGCGCAGTTGCAACGGCCCAACAAGTGAGCGTGCGGGCTTTTACCGGGCCTTTACCGAATGAGGCTTGCGGAGCTGCCTGGACCGCGTAAGCAGTTGTTACATGAAGATCAACGCCGCTTTAGCGAAGTCTTTGTTGCTGGTTTCATCGTTCGGGCTGGCGCTGCCGATGCTGGCCAAACCGCCGGTAAGACCTGCCCCGGCCAAACAGGAAGAAACCGCCAAAGCTGAAGGCGAAGCCGCTGAACCGACAATCCCCGGCGTCTCGGCGAAACGTGCCAACGGCGGGTACGTCGGCGTCACGGTCGATGCAAACGGGTTCACCGTGTCCTTCTACGACAGTAAGAAAAAGCAGGTCGACTGCGACGTAGCGCAAGCCGCCATCCGCTGGAACCCGAGCTATAAAATTGGCGAAGAGCGTCGCATGCTGAATCCTTCTGGCGACGGCAAGACCCTTACCTCCACGCCGGTGCGCGCGCCGTATAATTTCCGGTTTCGCCTGATCTTGCTCGATGCGAACGCGGAAGCACTGGAAAGCTTCGCTCTGAACCTCAACGGTTGATTGAAGTGCCGCACTGGCTGGATTGACAGGCGGTGATGCCTCGCTGACTTTCCTCGTCCCATGTCGGACGTTCATGCTCCTTTCGATTCGGTAGAGGCTGCGATTCAGGATATCGCGGACGGGAAACTCGTAATCGTGACCGATGACGAGAATCGCGAAAACGAAGGCGACCTCATTATGGCCGCTTCGAAGGCCACGCCCGAGACGGTCAACATGATGATCCGCTACTGCAGCGGCATCGTGTGTGTTCCGATGATGGAGACTCAGCTCCGGCACCTTGGCCTCGGCCCGATGGTCAGCCGCAATCGCGACTCTTTCCGCACGGACTTTACAGTTACGGTCGACGCAGCCGAAGGGATCTCGACCGGTATCAGCGCGTATGATCGCACACAGACCATCCGGATTCTGGCCAACCCGGAATCGCGTCCTGAACAGCTGGTGCAGCCCGGCCATGTTTTCCCATTGCGTGCGCGTCCAGGCGGCGTGCTCGAACGGGCTGGACACACTGAAGCCGCCGTCGATCTGGTGACGCTCGCGGGCCTGCATCCGAGCGGCGTGCTATGTGAGGTGGTCAACGACGACGGTACGGTGGCGCGGCTGCCGCATCTGGTGGAATTCAAGAAACGTTTCGGGCTCAAACTCGTTTCAATTGCTTCGCTGATCGAATACCGCCATCGCCGCGACCAACTCGTCGAGCTTGTCGATAGCAAACCGTTCGCTTCGGAGTTTGGCCAGTTCACCCTGCACGTTTTCCGCAACAAGATTGACGGGCGGCATCATTATGCCTTTGCGATGGGCTCGCTTTCGGCTGAGCCGACGCTCGTCCGGGTTCATAGCGAAAATCTTCTCAGCGATGTCTTCCACGCGAGCGGCGTGGACAGCCAGCGCACATTGAGTGCTTCGCTGGAAGCCGTGGCCCGCGCCGGACGCGGCGTGCTGCTATACATGGAGCCCACGAATCGCGGTGAAGCCGTGATTGCCCGCCTCAACGCCAAGCCCGGTGAAATGCCCAGCATGGGCCTGCGCGATTACGGCATCGGCGCACAAATTCTCGTCGCGCTCGGTCTGCGTAAAATTCGGCTGCTCTCGAACAGTTCACGCAAGGCGGTCGGCCTCGACGGCTACAACCTCGAAATCGTCGAACAGGTGCCGGTGTAGGTTGATAGGAACGGCCATTTTTATTTGAAGCGGCAGGCCACGCTTTTCGTGCTGCCTGGGTTTCCGTGGCATGCCTCCATTACGATGAAAGAACCGCGCCTGAAGGGGCGCGATGCCCTTGGCCAAATTTCCCATTGGGCGCAGGCGTTTAGGGGAGTGATGTTAGCTGTTGTAGCACAAACGTGGGGCGGTGACGACTGCCGCGGCCTTTTCTTGCCGCCAGAAAATAGGTTGCGCCCTGCCCGGCGGACGCGCACACAGAACGGTTTCTCCATGAGTCTCGCTGTTCCTCAAGATCTGACGGTTGATGGTGCCGGCCTTTCGGTCGGCATCGTCGCTGCGCGTTATAATCCAACGCTGGTCGATGCCTTGCTGCATCAGGTTTTCGAACAGTTGCGCGCGGCCGGCGTGAAGGAGAAAAAAATCCGCGTGTACCGCGTGCCCGGTTCCAACGAGTTGCCGAGTGCCGCGCAATGGCTGGCCACTGCGACCAAGCCCGACGTGATCGTTGCACTGGGCGTGATCATCCGTGGCGATACGAAACACTATGAACTCGTGGCCGAAGCGTCGGCTCAGGGGCTGATGCGTGTGGCGCTCGATTCGCATTTGGCGGTAATCAACGGTGTGGTCGTGGCGGAAAACCAGAAGCAGGCCGAGGATCGCTGTCTCGGGAAGATCAACCGTGGCGCAGAGTTTGCGCGTGCCGCGTTGGAGATGGCCGAACTGAAACGACGTTTTTCAAAATGAGCAGCAGTAAACCGCAATTTGCCCAGCGTCGGGCCGGCCGTGTCGCCGCGCTCCAATATCTTTTTGCCTGGAGCATCAACCCTCCAACCAATCTCGCGAACGACCTGCAGGCGTTTTTCGAAACGCAGGAAAACCCGCGCGAGACTTACTCGTATGGCGAAGAGATCATCAATGGCGTGATCGAGCACATCGCCGACCTCGATGCCCGGATCAAAGGGCTCGCCCACAACTGGGAATTCGAACGTATCGCCAAGATCGATCTCGCGATTCTGCGCCTCGCGATGTTCGAGATGCTCTATCGCAAGGACATCCCGCCGGTCGTCTCGATCAACGAGGCCATCGATCTGAGCAAAGAATTTTCCAACGCTGACGCGAAGCGCTTCATCAACGGGATCCTCGACCGCCTGAAAGACCAACTCGGCCGCGACTCCCGCAAAGCGACGGAGTAGGCCGATCATTTTTTATGGGGAACTCAGGAAATCAGGAAAATGGTTGAGCTGGGTCACAAGGATTTAAGCGGACGTGTGATTGAAGCTGCCATCGCCGTTCACAGCGCACTCGGGCCGGGCTTCATCGAATCGGTCTATGAAAATGCCCTTTGTGTTGAGCTTGCTGCTCGGGGAATAGAGTTTGAGCAGCAGAAAATAGTGAAAATCTTGCACCGCGGAGTCGAGGTCGGTGAGCACAGGCTCGATCTCTTGGTCGAGGGTTGCATGTTGATTGAATTGAAAGCGGTCAAAGAGATCGAAGACATCTTCTTCACGATTGGTCGGTCGCAGATGAAGGCAGCCGGCATTCGTGATGGGCTGATCCTGAATTTTGCCGCCATGCCTTTGACGATAAAGCGGATTGGGGCTGGTTCGGTTCTTTCCTGATTTCCTGAGTTCCCCATTAAAATTTTCTCCATTTACGATGTTCAGTCTCTTTAAGAAATTCAAAGACGGGTTCGCCAAGACGGTCTCGGCCATCGCTTCGAAAACGGCGGCTATCTTTGGCCAAAAGCCGATCGACGCCTCGTCGCTGGAAACCCTCGAAGAAGCTTTGTACACGGCAGATTTCGGCGTCGAGACCACCGAGGAAATTCTCGCTGAGATCAAGATCGCCTACAAAAAGGACAAAGCTCTCCGCGGTCAGGATGCGGCGGCGATCGGTGCAGCAGTACTCAAACGCGTGCTGGCCGGAGCGGAAGGTGTGCTCGAAGGTAGGGACGGTCCGCCGGGCCGTCCGCCAGAACCCGGCGCGCCCAACGGTCGCGCCCTACCTTCCAATCCGATTGTGATCGCAATGATCGGCGTCAATGGCTCGGGCAAGACGACGACTGCGGCCAAGCTCGCGTGGAGACTCAAGGAAGATGGCAAGAGCGTCACGCTCGCCGCGTGCGACACCTTTCGCGCGGCCGCCGTAGAACAACTCAAGACTTGGGCAACGCGGCTCGAACTCGAAATCGTCGCCAGCCACACGGGTGCGGATTCGGCGTCGGTGGCGTTTGACGCCTGGCAGGCCGCCAAGTCACGCGGCCGTGATTACCTGATCGTCGACACCGCCGGACGTCTGCACACCAAGAGCAACCTGATGGAGGAATTGGCAAAAATTCGCCGCGTGCTCCAGAAAAACGATCCTACTGCACCGCAACATCGCTGGCTGGTGGTCGATGGCAGCATCGGCTCGAACTCCATCGAGCAGGCGAAGGTGTTTCATCAAAGTTTTGGCCTTACGGGCTTGGTCGTTACCAAACTCGACGGCACCAGTCGTGGCGGTGCGCTGGTGGGAATCTACCGCCAACTGAAACTTCCGATCTATTTTCTAGGCCTCGGCGAACAAGCCGAGGATCTACAACCGTTCTCCGTCGACAACTACGTCAAAGCCGTTTTCGGGCTGGAGGGGTGAGGCCCATCAATCATAGCAGAAGCATTGGAATGCCGTTAGGGTAGGGCGCTTTATCCCTAAAGCGCCGGATAGAGTTGGGTCGGGAGCGGCGGCTTAAGTGAGTTAATGCTTAGGGCGCAGTCTTGCCGCGCCCTTTCAAGTTTGGGTCAACAAGCCATGTAGGTGGTGCGCTTGTCGCACCACGTATTCTTGCAGTGCTGGTGGCGCTGACCGTTGCGAGACGAGCTCGCAACCTACACCGGAGCAAACACCCCAATCTCCTGGGTGGGGCGTGAACTTGCTGCCCCGTTTCGAGGAACGCAAACCCGGTCGCAACAAGATTGCGCCCCTACATCAACCGGCTGCGCTACTATTTGAAATTCGCCAGCCAGACGAAGCCTATTTGGCTTCGACGGGTTGCGGAACGACCGCGGCGGTTGGTGCCGGCGCGACGGAGAGAGCTTCCACTTTTTTCTCCAGCGCGGTGATGCGTTTTTCAGCCGAGCTGACCGCGCGCAGGGTGAAGATTTGGAAGATCACGAGCACGAGGAGAAGGAAGAGCAAGACGCCGTTGAGCTTTATCATGATTTGGAAATAAACAGGCTTTAGGGTCGGGCAATCAAGCGCGCAGAAAACAGCCACCACTCCGTGCCCCGAAGTTCGATCCGCGCGAAGACTTCATTGCCCGTTGCCGCGAGTTTTAGAACTGAGGGATCGGTTTTGAATTCGGTGGTCGTCGCTTTCAAGACACCGGGGATTTCGTCGTGCTGCACGGTGAGCGTGCCGTGTTGTTGCGAAAGCGCCACGATGCGGCCCTTGAGCGCGTAACCACGGGCGGCTTCGTCGTCGGTCGGACAGTTACAGGGATTGGCGGTTGGCGTTGTTCCCGGGAAAGGGATCGTGAGCAGCCGTGTGACGATTTGTGAAGAGTCGGCCTCGCCCAGCGTGTACGTGAGCAGGAGTTGCGCGGCCGTGGCATCGTAATCTTTGAGCAAAACGAGTCGTGGTACGGCGTGATCAGTTGGCAGGGTGGCGAGGAGTACCGGCACACTCAGGTCGCCGCCGGGCGAGATCCGGCGCAGCCAGATCCCCGTCTCGTCTTTGTTGTAGTGCTCCAGCCACGACGCAAAGACTGTCCCGTCGCTGAGCAGTACAACCGCGGGCACACCGACCGGCCGGGTGTCCTCGATCCTTTGTGGCATGAGAAAATGGGCGCCCGCGTCGGGCGAGACCGAGAGCAGGATGCGTGGATCTTTCTTGTCGGCCACAAACCACACCGTCGCGAGCCGTCCGTCGTTGCTCGCGGTGACCGGGCCGGTGGAAATTTGAGCAGGCGCGGGGATGGTGCTGGTTGGGCCGATCAGCGTCGGCTTACCCCAAGCGACTGTCTTTGGATCAAATTGCGCTGCGTACAGCGCAGGAAGACTGTCCGCGCCGGACTCGATCCACGAAAGCAAAATGCGCCCGCCGCCCGCGACGACAAACTGGGGGGCCGACGCACCGACGGCCGCGGGCGAAGGAAGTTGTACGTTGTCCAGCGTGAGCAGGGGCGACGCGGCGGAAAGCGAGAGGGTGGCGAGACCGAAAGCTAGGATAGCGGCCAAGGGCTTCATGGGTCGAAAATGACAAATCGCGTCCGAGCGGCGAGCGTCGAATCTCGCTTCACCGTTGCCAAGCCAAAGACAAGCGGTGTGCTTGCCGCATGGCCCAAGCAGAAACCGACCGCTCGCAAATTCGTCCACCTGTGACGGTGCTGTGCGGCTTTTTGGGCGCGGGAAAAACGACACTGCTTAATCATCTCCTGCGCCAGACCGAGGGTCGTCGCTGGGCCGCGGTGGTCAACGATGTGGCGTCGATCAATATCGATGCCGCGGTGGTGAAGGCGCAGTCGGCGGGAAGCGATATCGTTGAAATGGGCAACGGTTGCGTGTGCTGTTCCAACCGCGGTGACCTTGCCGAGACGATTGCGCGTCTCTCGGCGGAGGGTGCGTACGAGCACATTTTGGTGGAAACTACGGGCGTGGCCGAACCACGCGGAATCGCTAGTTTATTCACCCAGAGAAATCCATTCGGCCGCTGCTTGTCGGATTTTGCCCAGCTGTCTGCGCTGGTGAGTGTGGTCGACGCCGCGCGGTTCCTTTCGGAATGGCACAAGCAGCATAGTGGTGTGCCGACGAAACAAATCCGGCCGGGCTCGATGCGGCCGGTGTTTGAGCTGATGGTTGAGCAGGTCGAGTGTGCCGACGTGATCGTGCTCAATAAATGCGATCTGGTGAACGCGGCGGAGCTGACTCAGCTCGAAAGCATTCTCGGTGGCTTGAACGAGCGTGCTGAATTGGTGCGCGCCGAACAGGGGCAGGTCGCACGCGAGTTTTTGCTGGAGCGAGTGCGGTTTGACCCGGCTGCGACGCCGGGCGCGGCGAGTTGGATCAAGATTTTGAATACGGTGCCACTGGCCGAACCCGGAGAGCGCCAGCCGTCCGCAAAGCCCGTTGCAGCTAACGTCACGCCGCGCCATACGGAACGCTACGGAATTGTGAGCTGGGTTTATCAGGCCCGAAAACCTTTTGTGAAGGACAAGTTCGAGGCGCTGTTGCTGCGCGGTGTTGCCGGGCTGTTGCGCGCGAAGGGTTTTTTTTGGCTGGCAGAACGACCGGACGAGATGGGGTTTCTGTCGGTTGCGGGCAGTACGGTACACACCGATTTTCCGAATTACTGGTGGGCGGCGATGATCGAAAGCGGCAAGGCGCAACGGTCGGAGTTGCCCGCGTTGTTGGAAAAACTTTGGGTCGAGCCCATCGGTGACCGTCGACAAGAGCTGGTTTTTATTGGCGTTGATCTGGATGAAAAAGTGCTGCGTCGCGAACTGGCGCAATGCCTCGTAGAATGATGGACGTGGCGGAACCGAGTCGCCACCTTGAGTCATTGCCATGACCGCCAGCCATACCGTTTTATCGACCGCTTCGCGCCAGCTCGTCTGCCGCGACCGTGTGATATCGCTGGATGGAACGCCGAAGATGGTCGGCATCGTCAACGTCACGGATGATTCGTTTTTTGACGGCGGCCACCATGCCACGCCGGATGCCGCGGTGGCTCACGCGCTCCAGCTGGTCGAGGAAGGGGCGGCGATGATCGACATCGGCGGCGAGTCGACGCGCCCGGGCTTTACGGAAATTTCTGCTGAGGAGGAGATCGCCCGCGTCGTGCCGGTGATTGCTGCCCTCCTGGGTAAAACAAAGATTCCGCTATCAATCGATACCTACAAATCCGAGGTAGCGCGAGCGGCATTGGCGGCGGGTGCGCACGTGCTGAATGACATCCACGGCTTTCAGGGCGATCCGGTGCTGCCGCGGTTGGCGGCGGAAGTGGGTTGCGCAGTGATTTTGATGCACAACGAGGCGTCATTCAAAACAGCGTCGGGCGACGCGATCACGAAGATGCGCGCGTTTTTCGAGCGATCGCTGGCGATCGCAACTCAGGCCGGCGTGCAGCGGGGAAAGGTGGTGCTCGATCCCGGCATAGGCTTCGGGAAAACCTACGAGCAGAATCTTGAACTGCTCGCGCGCCTCGGTGAGTTGCGCGTGTTGGGTCTGCCTCTGTTGCTCGGGGCATCGCGGAAATCGGTCATCGGCAACACGCTCTCACTGCCACCGGAGGAACGGCTGGAAGGCACACTGGCGACGACGACGCTTGCGGTCTGGCAAGGGGTCGAGTTTATCCGTGTACACGATGTGCGCGCCAACCTGCGCGCCGCCCGCATGACCTCAGCCATTCGAACCTCTTTCAATCCATGACCGGTAGAATTCATCTCAAGAACATGGTCTTTTTCGGCTACCACGGCGCCCGTGCCGAGGAGAACACGCTAGGGCAACGCTTCCTGATCGACCTCGTGCTGTCGCTCGATATCGCCGAAGCCGCCCGTACCGATGATCTGAATACAACAGTCGATTACGCAAAGATCTATGCCCTTTGCCGAAAAATCGTGGAACAGGATCGCGTAAAGCTGCTCGAGACGCTCGCCAATCACATCATCGACCAGGTGCTTGAAACGAGTCCCCGCGTGACGAAGGTTGAAATTGTTATCCGTAAACCATCGGTTCCAGTCGGCGGAGCGCTCGACTATGTCGCGGTGGAAACCAGCAAAGAGCGGTGAGCACGGCCTATCTCGGCTTGGGTGGTAATCTAGGCGACCGTCGCCGGTATCTGGCTGACGCGGTGCAGGCTCTGGATGCCGAACCGGGTGTTCGTGTTAAGAAGGTTTCGTCAATCTACGAAACCAAGCCCGTGGGTGTGGTTGACCAGCCGGATTTCCTGAATCTGGTGCTGGAAGTGGCGACCGAACTTTCGGCTCGTGACCTGCTCGCGCGCTGCCTCCGGATTGAGTCCGCTCTCGGGCGGGTGCGGATCGAGCGCTGGGGACCGCGCACAATCGACATCGATGTGCTCTGGCACGATGGCCAGACGCTGAATGAGTCCGATCTGGTGCTGCCGCATCCGCGGATGTTGCTGCGGGCTTTTGTGCTCGTGCCGATGGCTGAAATCGCGCCGACGCTTTTGTTTGAAGGCATGTCTACTGAGTTGCTTGCCGCCAGGTTGGACCAGACCGGATTATGCCGTCTCGGAGCGTTGGACTCTTTGCCTGAGTGATCGCCGAGTTACGAGAGATCCCTTGGGATGGTGCGCCCGATGAACTTTTCGCCAGGCTGTGCGACCGTCCGGGCGCATTTTTTCTCGATAGCGCTTTGCCGGCCGGCGGCTTGGGGCGGTATTCGTTTATTGGATTCGACCCCTTTCTCGTGCTGCGGGCGAGCGATGGCGTGATCTGCTTGCAGCGAGCAGAGGGAGAGGAAGCTCTCTGTGGCGATGTTTTTAGTGTGCTCCGCGGGCTGCTTGAAAAATATCGTTGTGTCGCCCGGCCTGAAGTTCCGTTTCCCGGGGGATTAGTGGGCTTTTTCTCCTATGAGTTTGGTGCGAGATTGGAGAAGGTTACGAGTTCGCACGTAGACGATTTGGCTGCACCCGAGGTTGAACTTGGTTTTTACGACGGGATCCTGATGTTTGATCAGGATGCCCACCGGGCTTTCCTGGTGGCCAATCCAGTCGACAAAGCCGACCCGGCGGAAATCTTTCAACGACTTCAGTTGGCGCTGAGCCAGTCGCGCCAGAACCAACAGAAGAGGCTAACAACAAAGTCGGGAATGGCTGAGCCGCAGGCAAACTTTCAGAAAAACGGCTATCTGAGCGCCATCGCGCGAATCAAAAACTATATCGCGGCGGGTGATGTTTATCAGGTGAATCTCACCCAGCGCTTCGAAGCTCCTTTGCCGTGTCACCCTTACGAGCTTTACCAACGGCTGAGACGCCGCAGTCCGGCCCCCTTCGCGAGTTATCTGAGCATGGATTCGCTCCAGATAGTGAGCAGTTCCCCCGAGCGCCTTCTTCGCATTCAGAACGGAAGGGTGGAGACGAGGCCGATCAAGGGGACGCGGCCGCGAGGAACAACCGATGCTGAAGATGTGCGTTTGCGAGCAGAACTATTGGCGAGCGAAAAGGACCGCGCCGAGCTGCTCATGATCGTCGATTTGGAGCGTAACGATCTCGGTCGCGTTTGTGAGCCCGGCTCGATTCAAGTTAGTGACCTGTTCAAACTTGAGCCCCATCCCACCGTGCATCACCTCGTGGCAAATGTTTCCGGTCAGCTGCGACCCAACTCCGGCGTGGTCGATTGTCTGCGCGCGCTGTTGCCGGGCGGCTCGATCACCGGTGCGCCGAAGATTCGCGCGATGCAGATCATCGACGAACTCGAAGCCACGCGGCGCGGCGTCTACACGGGCGCGATTGGTTACCTCGGCTTCGATGGAAACTGCGACCTCGCGATCGCCATCCGGACGATTCTTTGTGCCGCCGGCCGGGCCTATTATCACATGGGGAGTGGTATCGTATGGGACTCCGATCCAGAAAGTGAATACCAGGAAACACTCGACAAAGGCGTGGCGATGCGCGCTTCTCTCATGGACCCCTACTTATGAAGCCGCCTAGTTACCTGCCCCACGCGATGGTGAATGGCCGCCTGCTTGCGACCGGCGAGCTGCGGGTGTCGCCACTTGGAGACGGCTTCATGTTTGGTCACGGACTTTTCGAAACGATCAAGGTGCAGGGAGGGCTGCCCGTGCTGCTTGAGGATCACTGGGCTCGGCTCGCCGCGAGCGCTCGGGAGCTGGGCTTGGGTTTTATCGGCGTTGAGCGCGAACTGCGCAGCCGCTGCGTACAGGTTGCGGCCGCCAACAAGCTGTCGGCCGGTGTCCTCAAGGTGATTGTTTTCCAGGAGGTCAACGAAGTGAGCGAAATTATTTTTGCGCGGCCGAACCTGTACACGCCGGAGCAATACGCCACGGGTTTCCGGTTGAAGACTGTGACGGGAACGATTCGTTCGGGAAGGCTGTTTGCGCACAAGACCCTGAACTATCTGCAAAATATCACGGCGAAGAATGAGGCGGTGGCGGCTGGTTTTGATGAGGCGCTGTTTGTCGACGACGATGGAAATCCGCTGGAGGGTGCGACGAGCAATATTTTTGTGGTGAGGGGCAGTCGCGTGCTGACACCAGCGTGCGATGGACGGATTTTACCAGGTGTGGCGCGCGGTCGTTTGCTGCGATTGCTGGGCGAACGGGCCCACGAAAAGATTGTTTCGAAGGCAATGCTTCGCGACGCCGACGAAGTTTTTGTCACCAACGCCCTGCTCGGCATCATGCCTGTTGCCTGCGTCGACGAGCACGTTTTTGACCTCACCAACAACGCGGTCACACGCGAACTGATGACCACCTACAAACTGGAAGAGGCGAAGCACCCGACAAGTTTGTAACATAATACGTTACAAGCGGGATTGGTTTAGCCTTCGCACTTCAGCACGTAGACGGCGCCTTTTTCACTGCCGATGGCGAGTTGGAGGTCGTCAGGCGACCAGCAAAGTTTTGTCGCGGCGGCGGGCATGCGCACCGTGGCGCGGAGCGGTTGTTTGCGGTCGGGGCTCCAAAGCATGAGGGTTCCGTCCTGCGACGCGGACGCGAGCAGCCCGTGAGAATGCTGAAAAGCCACGGCGCAGATTTTTGTGTCGTGCGGGAGCATCACCGGATCGCGGCCTTCCGGTCCTTCACCGGCGCAATCCCAGATGCAGGCGTCTTTGCCGCCTCCGGTGGCGAGCCAGCGACTGGTGTAGTCGTAGGACAGTTCCTTCACCTTGCCCTCGTAACCGCTCATATTGAGTTCGATGTCGGTTTCGGGGATCCAGAGGTGAACGCTTGGATCCTGGTTTCCAGAGACCAACCATTTACTATCGGGCGACCAGACGAGTGCGTGGATGCCGTTGCCATAGACAAACTCTTTCTGGGCGATAAAATCGTCGGCGTCCCACAGGCACACACCGCCGAAATAGGCTGCGGCGAGACATCCGCCCTTGGGCTGCCATGCGATGGCGCTTAAGGTCTTTGGCGCTGGTTTGAAGCGATGGCGGACGGAGCAATCGGGGTTGAGGAAAAACAATTCGCGCCCGGCGGAGGCGGCGAGAATCGAACGAGAGGTCAGCGGTCGGAGGTCAGAGGTTGGATGGCTCCCGGTTTCTTCTGACTGCTGGCTGCTCGTTTCCGGTCGCCAGTCAAGGTGTTCGACCCAAGCGCTGCCGAGTTTGGCGGTGCCGGTATGTTGGCCCGCAATAGTGTCCCAGAGCTTTACGTTTCCATCCTGGCCACCGGTGGCGAGGAGGTAGGGCGGATTATCCTTAATCCGCCGTTCATCGTTTTCAGTTGAACCTAGCGTGTTAGGGATAACGCGCCCTACCGGTTTCCAGGCGAGACAATTAGTGCCGTTTTCGTGACCGGGTAGTTCGTACAGCTTTGTGCCGTCGCTGCTTTTGAAAATCGAAACGGGTCCGGAGGCCGAGGCGGCGGCGAGCTGCGTGCCGTCGGGTGACCATGCGAGGTCGATCACATAGTCGTCGAGTGTGCCGGCCCAGTGTTTGGTGAGATTCATTGAGAGCTAGGTTGAACGTTTCCTGGATGAGCGCGCAATTTCATACCACAAGGTTTGGTTTTGGTGTGGAGAGTAGCGTTGGCCTATGATGATAAATTGAAAAAGCTCGCGCACGCAGAGTAACCCAATAGGTTACTTTCACTATGGCACGAATTCATACCGGGCTGAGATTATGGATGGAAGTAGGGGGATTGCTGGCGGATATTGCGGAAGGAAGTGCAAAGGCTCTTCGAAAGCAAACAAGACCGCGGCGCCGGGGGTCCTATGAAACCCGACGGCCGGGGGATGAGACGCTGATGTGGAATGCCTGCGCGGCTATGTTACGCGATGAGTTGAAGCCCTATGGGGCAAAGGCGCGGTTGGCGCGCTATTTGGGGATCCCTAAACAACGACTGACCGATTATCTGAAAGGCCTGCGTCGTATGCCGGATGCTGAGACGGCATTGCAGATGTTAAATTGGTTGGCACAAAAGCGGGCAGGGCGCGATTTGTCGCTTTAGAGCGTTTCAACGAATGGCGTACCGCGTCCATTAACGCGCGGGATTGTGTGCTCCTCTGAAGACCGCTGCCTAATTGCAGCGGCTACGGCTACAGTCTTACTAGATATGCTCTAGCGTGCTGATGGGGTCCAGTGATGAGTCGATGATCTGGAGCCTGTCACCTGATGCAGGCCTATGCAGACGCCCGAGTTTTGTCATAGAGTGCTCTGCCTGAGAGTAACCTATTGGGTTACTTTGCATTTTGAAAAAGTTCTCCGGTTACTGGGTGAATGGATTTGTTCGCGCGGGCAGGGGCTGAGTTTGCGGCCGCAGGCATTTTTTAGGGAAAGTAACCTATTGGGTTACTTTCCCTAAGAGCCAACCTGTCAGGCTAGGCAGGCTTTGAAGCCTTCGGTCAACGCAGCGCGGTCGAGATTCTTGCCGATGAAGACGAGGGTGTTGGTGCGCGGAGCACCGGCCCATTCGCGGTCGAATTTCGCGTCGAAGAGCATGTGTACGCCCTGGAAGACCAGACGCTTGCCGGAGCCTTTGACGCTGAGCACGCCTTTCATGCGGTAGATGTCGCCGCCTTTGGTTCTGAGCAGCTGGCTAATCCAGTCATTGAGTTTTTTTCCGTCGAGGTCACCCGACTCGCTGATGCCCACCGATGAAACGGCGTCTTCGTGCGAGTGCGTGTGCTGGAAATCTTTTTGCCAAACGGGCTTCACCGTGTCGCCGGCGACGTGGATGTGCAGCGGGTCTTCGCCACAACCTTCAAAAACCAGGAAGTGGCCCTCGTGCGGAATCTGCAGCTTGAAATGACCGTGGCCATCCTTGAGCAGCAGCCGGTGAAGTGTGCCGCCTGGTGTGAGCGTTTCGCCAGCCTTCACCTTGTTTTCCCAGTCGGAGAACGTGAGCACGGCGGCGTCGCGCGCGGTGGTGAGATCTTTTTCGTCGAGCGATTTCACCGGCATGACGACGACGTCGAGTTCGTCGGGATTGCCATGGTGATGGTGATGCTCGTGGCCTTCCTCGCCGTGTTCATGGTGATCATGATCGTCGTGGTCGTGCCCATGCTCGTGCTCGCCATGATCGTGGCCGCAGCTGCATTCGTGTTCGCCTTCTTCGTGATCGTGGTGGCAATGGCCGATGACGAGTTCGTGCGTGCCGGCAGGCAAAGGGTAGGCGCCGGCCCATTCGAACGGATATTCGGGTTCGAGAAACGCTGGATTGAGTTCGGTGGCGCGGCTGAGGTTGAAACCGCCGACGTTGAGCACGGCGTCGAGCGGGACGTCCGCATTTTGCGCCCGCAGGATTTTCGCCGCAGAATTCATCTTGTGGATACGCTTCTCCAGCTGATCGAGGTCGGCGGCGGAGACGAGATCGGTCTTGTTGAGGATGAGCACGTCGGCGAACGCGATCTGCTTTTGCGCCTCCGGCGAGTCGCCGAGGTGTTGCAGGATGTGTTTGGTGTCGACCAGGGTGACGATACCGTCGATGCGGAAATGCGTGCGCATCTCGTCGTCGGTGAAAAAGGTCTGAGCGACCGGGCCTGGGTCGGCGAGGCCGGTGGTCTCGATGAGGATGCCGTCGAGCTTGTCCTTGCGCTTCATCAGGCGGCCGAGGATGCGGATGAGATCCCCGCGCACGCTGCAGCAGATGCAGCCGTTGTTCATCTCGAAGAGCTCTTCATCGCTCTGGATGACGAGCTGGTTGTCCACGCCGACTTCGCCGAATTCGTTTTCGATCACGGCGATCTTTTTGCCGTGTTGTTCGGTGAGGATGCGATTGAGCAGCGTGGTTTTGCCTGCGCCGAGAAAGCCGGTGAGGACGGTGACGGGAATGGATGCGTCGTTGGACATGGTGGCAAAAAGTGAGTGTGCCGGAAGTGGCAACCAACGACAACCTAGCAAACTCGTCAAGGGAGGTTCTGGCGTTCGGCGTGGCCGGGCTTGCCTGCCCGAGGGGAAACCAATCAATCTCTACCCACCTTTTGATGAAAACCCTTACCACCCCGGGGACTTCGATTCTAATTTTGCATGCGACGGCGGGAGCCGGTCACACGCGAGCGGCCCAGGCCATCGCCGCCGCGCTCAAGGCCACCGGGCAGGAGCATCAGGTGGTTGATACGCTCCAGTGTACTTCGGCGCTTTTCCGGCGCATGTACGTGAAGTCCTACATCGATATCGTGCAAAAGGCGCCGGAGCTCTGGGGATACCTCTACGAAAAATCCGACGTGGTGGCGACGCCCACGAGCCGGCGTGCTCGCGCCCGGCTGGCGTTTGATAAATTTAACAGCCGCAAGTTCAAGCAGCTGCTGGTTGAAACGAATCCGGGAGCGATCGTCTGCACGCATTTTCTGCCGCTGGAATTATTGTCCGATTTGAAGGGCCGTGGAAAACTCAATGTGCCGGTGCATGCCGTCGTGACCGACGTGAGCCTGCACGCATTCTGGGTGTATCCACATATCGAACACTACCACGTCGCCACGCCGTCGACGGCTCGCGAGCTGGCGCGCAAGGGCTATCCGGCCAAACAGATCACCGTGACTGGCATCCCGGTCGATCCGGTCTTTGCCAGTCGTACCCCAGCAGCCATGATGCGCGCGAAGCTCGGCCTGCTCGAAAAGCCCATGGTATTGCTGCTTTCGGGTGGTTTCGGGGTCGGCCCGATGAAACAGATGCTGGCGTCTTTCAGCGAAAACCGGGACGACCTCTCGCTGGTGGTGGTGGCGGGAAAAAACCCACAGCTCGAAGCCGAGTGCAAGGCGCTTGCGGCGACGCTGCCTGTGCCGATCAAAGTCTACGGCTTCGTGAACAACATGCACGAGCTGATGGACGCAGCCGACTTGATCGTGACCAAGCCCGGTGGCCTCACGACCACGGAGATTCTGGCCAAGGGAAAGCCGATGGCGCTGGTTGCGCCTATTCCTGGACAGGAACAGCGCAACGCCGAATACCTGCTCGAAGAAGGCGCGGCCGTGCGGCTCTACGACGTGGCGGACGCGGCCTTTTATTTGCAGCGCTGGCTCTCTGACGCGGTGAGGATGCGGCGCATGGCAAGCGCTGCCCAGGCCATCGCAAAACCCTTCGCCGCGCAGGAGATTGCCGCGATGCTGGTGGAAACCTTGGCGAAGACCGCCCGATGAGAAGCTGGCCCCTCTTAATCATTGTCATGGCCGCCATCGTTTCCGCCCGCGCCGACGAGCCGCACCAGAACATCGTCGACGATGCCTGGAAGGGAGCGCATGGTTATTGTTTTTCCGGGCGACTGACCGAAATCCGTCCGGCTCCGGGCAGGGACAGCGGCCGCCTGGCGGCGCTCTATCGCAACACCCGCATGTTGCTCACAAGCGGCGAGGAGGGCGCGGTGACCTGGCGCGTGGCGGGCAATGAATGGAGCCTGCGCGCCGACGATCACGGCTACTGGGAACTGGCGGCCAGCCAGTCCTTGAACCTCAAGCCAGGCTGGTATGACATCGAAGCCGAACCGGCCGCCAGCAGCCTAGCCGGTTTCTTGGTGGCTGATCCGCGCAATGCGGTTGGTCTCATCTCCGACATCGATGATACGATTCTTGTCAGCGAGGTATTGAGCAAATCGGCCTTGTTGAAAAACAGCCTTACCGTGCCGGCCGAGCAGCGTGGCGTGGTGCAGGGGATGGCTGCGCTCTACGCCCGGGTGCTCAAGGCAAACGTCGTACCCGAGGCATCGGCGGTGTTTTATCTTTCCTACACGCCGCGTCAGTTGACGGACAATCTGCGCCGGTTTTTGCAGGCCAACGGATTTCCCCGCGGGGTGTTGCAGCTGAGAGAAGTTGCTTCTGAAAATGGCGACTCGATGCAGGAGCACGAAACGTACAAGCTCCGTCGCATCGAAGCGATTCTCGGGGCTTTCCCTCAGACGCGTTTTCAGCTCTTCGGTGACGATGCTGAGCGCGATCCTGAGATTTATGCCGAAGTGCAGTCCAAGCATCCGAATCAGGTCGCCGGTATCTGGATACGCCGGATCAACCCGGATGCCAAACGGCCCATTTTCCCGGGCCAGTGTGATGTCGAGGAACTGATCTCCGCGACAAAATAGGCCAGAGCAGATTCTGTTAAGCTGTAGCCGATAGTGAGCTTGAGATGATATTGAATGGGGTACCGAGCGAAGCGACAGTCTGACACTCAGGAACGCTAGAACGAATCGGTTTTGTAGGTGGCGCGCTAGTCGCGCCACGTTGCGAGGCAAGCTCGCAACCTACACCGGAAACGAACCTTGTTGCGACAAAGCGGAAAAGGCGCAGCAAGTCTGCGCCCCTACAGGACATGCGCCCGTCTCTGCGTATTTGCGCCTCTGCGAGAAACAAGGATCGAGAACGTAGAAAATCTCTCGCACAGACGCTGAGTCGCGGAGGAGTGAAGACTGCGTGTTCTGTCCTGCTGTTATTCCTGCCAGCACCAGTGCCAGGGTTCGTAGACGAAGCCGTGGGGGTTTTGCTTGGGGAAGGAGAGCTTGAAGCCGAACTCATCGGCATGGGCAATCAGCCAGGCGAAGGCGCGGGTGTTGGCAAAGGCTTCCTCCAACGGCAGCACGTCGGGGCTGCCGATGTCGATGGCCCGGCCGGTGTGGTGTTCGCTATAGCCGGGGGCGGCGATGGAGCGCAGGATGTCGCCGATTTTTTCGCCGAGGTCGAGTTTGCCGCGGATGATCTTGGCCTGACGTTCGATGCTGCGAAAACCGGACAGTGGCTGCAGCTCGATATTCAAGGTCCGGGCGGCGGCATGCATGTAGTTCCATCCTCGCGCAGCCGGTCGGATCAGTCGGCAGTCGTTGCCTTCGGGGCTTTTGCCGATTGAGACAAGATCGGTGGCTTCGGATTGAAGCGTGAGCTGACGCTGGCACGCGTAATCATCAGGAATGCCGAGCTCTCGTGAGAGCTCTTCGATCTGGACGGCGTAGGCTGATTGCAGCGTAGACATTCCTGTTCGCAGAGAATGGTCACGCGCCGACGGGCGTCAGCTTAAAACTGAATGGATCCGGCGGATGCGGAATGATGATTCAGCGAGGTAAAAAGAAAGGCCGGCGAGGCAGCCGGCCTTCCGTCACAGCACCTGCGCACTCAGCCTTCGTGCTCGGCCAGCCAGCGTTCGGTCTCGATCGCGGCCTGGCAACCCATGCCGGCAGCGGTGATCGCCTGACGGTAGACGTGATCGACGCAGTCGCCGGCGACGTACACGCCTGGGATTTTAGTCTGCACCTGCGATCCATTGACGGGTTTGAAATAGCCGGCTTCGTCAACCTCGAGCGCGCTGGAGAACGGTCCGGTGTTGGGTTGGTGGCCGATGGCGACAAATAATCCTTTGATCGCTAGCACCGACTCGCCGCCGGTTTTCACGTTTTTGATTTTCAGGCCGGTGACACCGCCTTCTTTGACGCCGAGCACTTCAACCGGTGCGCTATCCCAGATCATCTGGATTTTCGGATGCGACGTTGCGCGGTCGGACATGATTTTCGAAGCGCGCAACGTGTCGCGGCGATGCACGAAATATACTTTATTTGCGAACCGCGTAAGGAAGAGCGCTTCCTCGGCCGCACTATCTCCGCCGCCGATCACAGCGACATCCATCTTGCGGTAGAACGCCCCGTCGCAGGTCGCGCACGTCGTCACACCTTTGCCGCCGTAGAGATCTTTTTCGCCGGGCACGCCGGTCATACGCGGCGAAGCACCCGTCGCGATGATGACTGCTTTGGTGAGAATTTCGCCTTCGGTTGTTTTGAGCTTCAGCGGTTGCGAAGAAAAATCGACCGATGTGATCATCGCCTGTTGGAAGCGCGCGCCGAACTTCGTGGCTTGTTTGCGTATGTTGTCGGTCAGCAGATAGCCATCGACGCCGTCGGGGAAGCCCGGGAAGTTTTCCACCTCGGAGGTGGTGGTGAGCTGGCCGCCGGGGAGGTTGCCCTCAACGACGAGCGGGGAAAGGTTGGCGCGACCGGTGTACACCGCGGCGGTGAGGCCCGCGCAACCGGTGCCTACGATGACGACGTTTTCGATGGGAGATGACATGGTGAAAATCTACAGAAAAAGAGGAAAGCGATTTCCCGCAATGCATTGTTTGCGACTGGATCGATCACAATGCCTGCCTTCGCCCAAGGAATCATTGGGCAAGAGCGGAGCAGGCTAGAGCAGTTTCGGTAAACCTGGAGCTGTTTTTGAACGGCAGGTGATTTGATTGGGGTATCGAGCGAAGCGGCAGTCTGACACTCTGGAACACGGGAACGAACCGGCTTTGTGTAGGGGCGCAATCTTGTTGCGCCTCGAGTACGAGGCTTACGGAAAGGGCGCAGCAAGTCTGCGCCCCTACAGGGATCAGCGCAAAGATTGCCGCCC